>Ga0129315_1000769_pt1 | contig 19470 bp, 20 predicted proteins | sample Cm827metagenome_FD_94432 | JGI IMG/M metagenome (GOLD analysis project Ga0129315, IMG submission 94432) | Eastern black-and-white colobus group fecal microbial communities from Wisconsin, USA - Cm827 metagenome | ecosystem: Host-associated > Mammals > Digestive system > Large intestine > Fecal...
AGAGTGCTTTAATGACATGAGATATGAAATTCTGGATCAGTTGAAGATGATCCTGGATTTTGACAGTGCCGATTTTTATATGGCATCCAGGGAGGAAGGGAAGCTGTTGTGTAATCCTGTTACCTATAACTGTGATGTGGATCTGTCCGAAATGTATGAAGATCTTGATTACAGCAGGGGAATTGTGGCAAGCGGCAAGATGCTGATCTACAGGGAGACGGACATCATATCGGATGAAGCAAGGGTGCAGACGGATTATTATAAAAAGGTATATAAGCCAAATAACTGGCATTATGCACTTCAGATTGTAATTGCAAGACATAAGAAATTTTTAGGAGCGATTACCTTTTACAGAACCATCGGAAAAGAAGACTTTCACTATGATGATATTTTTGTGCTGGATATACTGAAGGATCATCTGGCCTACCGGCTGGAGCAGTTTTATCAATCCGGGGAGACCGGTATGGATAAGCTGACGGTATCGGAGGCTGTAGCAAAGTATGATTTAACCAGACGCGAGCATACCATATTAAAACAGCTTATGTCAGGAGCGGACAATGCGGAAATATGCAGTGAACTGGTCATTACGCCCAATACCCTGAAAAAGCATATCCTGAATATATACCGTAAACTGGGAATAAAAAACAGGGTACAGCTGTTTAAAATGGTAAAAGAATTTGAGTAACTACCACTTTTGGAGTAGAAAAATGGTAAAATATGAGAATTGAATTAGACAACTTTATGCGCTATATTCAGAGAAACAATATAAAAGACGTAAAAGCAAAGGGGCTTATCCAAGTGGATAGGCTCTTTTTTGTGTAGAGCACTTAGTGAAAGCGAGCCAAAGGCGAAGCTTGAACTTAGTGCGAACCAGTCCGGAACACTTAACGAGAGCAAGCCAAAGGCGCAGCCCGAGTTTAGTGAGAGGGACAAGTAGAGCAGTTTTAGTGAAAGCGAGCCAAAGGCGAAGCTTGAACTTAGTGCGAACCAGTCCGGAACACTTAACGAGAGCAAGCCAAAGGCGCAGCCCGAGTTTAGTGAGAGGGACAAGTAGAGCAGTCTTAGTGAAAGCGAGCCAAAGGACAGCTTTCACTTAGTGCGAAGGAGTCCTACACACTTAACGAGAGCAAGCCAAAGGCGCGGCCCGAGTTTAGTGAGAGGGACAAGTAGAGCAGTCTTAGTGAAAGCGAGCCAAAGGCGAAGCTTGAACTTAGTGCGAAGGAGTCCTACACACTTAACGAAAGCGAGCCAGAGGACAGCTTTCGCATAGCGTAAATAAAGGTGAAGGAGGAAGGAAGTATGAAAGAATTAGTAATCTTAATCAGACCGGAGAAGCTTGAGGATGTAAAGAAGATTCTGGATGACATTAACTGTGGGGGCATGACCTTATCCACGGTCATGGGCTGTGGAACACAGAAGGGAATATCTTCCGATACCGAGGAGACGGTGAATGAGATCAGAGGCTTTAAGACAACCATCAATTTACTACCTAAGGTAAAAGTCGAGGTTGTCATTGAGGATAAGGATGTAGAAACAATTGTTGAGAAAATGCGTGAGACCTGCGCGACAGGACATGTCGGGGATGGAAAGATCTTTATCAGAGACATCGAAGATGTGATCCGGATCAGAACCGGTGAGAGAGGAACAAAAGCACTTTAAGAGATGGAGAGGTGATTCCATGGGAAAGATTGTTGAAATAGAAGGTGTAAACAAAATATATGGAACCAATCATGTGGTGAAGGATCTGAATCTTTCCATAGAAGAGGGAGAATTCCTGACGCTGCTGGGTTCCTCCGGCTGTGGAAAAACAACGACACTGAGAATGATTGCCGGTTTCGAAGAGCCGACAACGGGAACCATTATGGTGGAAGGTGAGAGAGTTGAGGATAAGGAGCCATTTGAAAGAAATGTCAATACGGTATTTCAGTCCTATGCACTTTTTCCACACAAAACAATATATGACAACATTGCATATGGATTAAAAATGAAGAAGGTACCAAAGGCAGAAATTAAGAAACGTGTCTGTGAAATGATGGAGATGGTTCAGCTCAGCGGGTTTGAAAAAAGATATCCGGCGCAGATGTCCGGAGGACAGAAGCAGAGAGTTGCCATTGCGAGAGCACTGATTAACAGACCGAGGGTACTTCTTCTGGATGAACCATTGGGAGCACTGGATCTGAAGCTGAGGAAACAGATGCAGCTTGAACTGAAAAGATTACAGAAGAAGCTGAATATTACATTCATATATGTAACCCATGATCAGGAAGAGGCGCTGACCATGAGCGACCGGATTGCTGTAATGCACGATGGTATTATCGACCAGCTGGCAACACCGGCAGAAATTTATGAGCATCCTGCAACAAAGTTTGTAGCAACCTTCATAGGGGAGACCAACATCTATGATGGATGTATTACCAAAATAGAAAATGGCATCGCCACACTGACACTGGAGAACGGAGCGGTATCCGTGAAATGCCCGGAGGACTTTTCCCTGCTGGAATATGCTACGATTTCAGTGAGACCGGAGAAAATGAAATTTGCCATGGAGCCGGTAGAGGGCTTTGAACTGACGGCACAGGTAAAGGATTACATCTATGTGGGCTCTGTATTGAAATGCATCGTATCCCTTCCGAATGGCAATGAGCTGAAGATTGAACGTCTTGCAGGACAGGAATTGCCCGAAATAGGAAGCAGGTGTTTCCCTTATTGGGAAGCAGGGGATGCCGTATTAATTCATAATGAAAGCCATTATATATTTGAGGAACTGAATAATATCCGGTTGGCTTAGGAGGTGTGTCCTATGAAGCAAAAGAAGACAAAACATGAATTTCGTTCCAATACTCTTCCGGCGTTTCTTACCGTCGGACCGGTTACACTGCTTATGGTACTGCTTATTGCGGTTCCCCTGATTTATGTGGCAGTGATGAGCTTTTGCTCAATTGATGAGTTTTATAATGTGACCTTCCAGTTTACCTTACAGAATTATGTAAGACTTGCCAATACAGATTACTTAAGAATCTATGCTCAGTCCATGGGTATTGCGCTTATAACAACGTTGATCTGTATCCTTGTCGGATACCCGTTTTCATACATCATCGCGCGTACAAAGAGCAGAAAGAAAAAGATTTTATATATGCTTGTTATTATTCCGTTCTGGACGAATTCCCTGATCCGGATCTACGGCTGGAGAAATCTGCTCGGAACCAGTGGCTGGCTGAATGGTCTGCTGATGAAGCTTCATCTTGTAAGCGAGCCGGTTGATCTTCTTTACAAGCAGGGAACCACTATTCTTGGTATGGTGTACTGTCTGATCCCGTTTATGATTTTGCCGTTGTACACTGCCATAGAAAAACTGGACGGTTCCTTATTAGAGGCTTCCTCCGATCTGGGAGCCCGTCCTGCAGCTACCTTCTTCGAGGTCATACTTCCACTTACGTCGGGGGGCATTTTCTCCGGAAGCCTGATGGTGTTTATCCCCTGTCTTGGATATTTCTTCGTATCGGATATTCTGGGTGGCGGTAATTCGGACGTGATCGGCAACCTGATTGAAAGGCAGTTCCAGAGTGGAAATAACTGGCCGCTGGGAGCCGCGTTATCCATCATTCTGATTGTAGTAACACTTATTCTGGTCAAGATCTACCAGAAGCTCGGCGGAGATATGGACGCTCTTGGTGTATAGGAGGGGTGCTTCAATGAAGAAAAAAAAGAAAGAAAAGAGAAATCATAGACTAAGCATTGTATTTTGTACCCTGGTTTATCTGTTCCTGTTTCTGCCCATATCGGTTATTGTGGTAAATTCCTTTAATGCAACAACCACAAAGCCATATATGAGCTGGAAGGGTTTTACCCTTGACTGGTATGTGAAGCTGTGGGACAACACTTCCTTACTGGAAGCATTTGGAAATACCATGATTATTGCGGTGGTCAGTACCATACTGGCTACAATCATAGGAACTCTTGGAGCAATCGGAATGTACCGGTATAAATTCAAGGGAAAGGCAATGATTGATGGACTTTTGTATATACCGGTCGTGATACCGGAGATTGTACTTGGTATTTCCCTGCTGACGATATTTGCAAGGGTTAATATTCCGAGAGGTATGCTGACCCTGATACTGGCGCATGTAACCTTCTGTGTCCCGTTTGTCATATTCAATGTCAGGGCCAGGCTTGCCGGGTATGACAGCTCCATAGAGGAGGCCAGTATGGATCTGGGGGCAAACAGACTGGTAACCTTTTTTGAGGTTACGCTTCCGGTACTTGCACCGGGAATTTTAGGAGGAGCACTGCTGGCATTTACCTTATCCATAGATGATGTGATTATCAGTTATTTTGTGTATGGTCAGACGAAGACCTATCCGCTCAAGGTTATGGAAAGTGTAAAAAGTGGTGTTGCACCGGATGTCAATGCATTGTCAACGCTGATACTGGTTGGAACAATTGTATTTGTATTCGTAACGCAGGGAGATTTATTTAAACGTAACCGTTCAGCCATGCAGAAATGATTGAGCAAGGCTGGGCAGTCACAATAATGGTTTTAATAAGTTTTAAAAGGAGGAAAAAATTATGAAAAGAAAATTATTAGGTTTCATTATGACAGGTATCATGGTATGTTCCATGCTGACAGGATGTGGAAGCAAGGGAACGGATAGTGCAAAGGGTGAGGTAAATGTGTTCGTATGGACCGAATATGTTTCGGACTCAGCATTCAGCGGGTTTGAGGAAGCTACCGGCATTAAAGTCAATGTGTCCACCTATTCTTCAAATGAGGATCTGCTTGCAAAGCTGAAATCCGAATCAGAAGGCACTTATGATGTGATTCTGCCTTCCGATTATGCGGTGGAATACCTGATTGCACAGGATAAGCTGGAAGCGCTTGATAAGGAGAAGCTTACCAACCTGTCCAATATCGATCCCGCTTATCTGGATGAAAGCTATGATCCCGGCAATGTGTACAGTGTTCCGTATGAGGGTGGTGTGGCCTGTATTGCAGTGAACACTTCAAAGGTCGACAAGGAAATTACATCCTATGCAGATCTGTTTGATCCTTCTTTGAAGGGACAGCTGGTTGTCCTGGATGACTACAGAGCGGTAATCGGCATGACGGAGCGTTCCATGGGCTTATCCATGAACGAGACGGATCCGGATACTCTGGCACAGGTGGAAGAAAAGCTGCTCACACTTAAGGATAATGTAAAATTGTATGATTCCGACTCTCCGAAATCAGCACTTATTTCCGGGGATTGTACCGTAGGAATGGTGTGGTCGGCAGAGGCAGCACTTGCCATGGATGAAAATCCGGATATCCAGATCGTATATCCTACAGAAGGTGCCTATGTGTTCCTGGATAACTGGGCAATTCCCAAAGGTGCGAAAAATTATGATGCAGCAATGGAATTTATTAATTACATGCTGTCAGCAGAAGCTGCAAAGATGAATATTGAGGATTTCCCTTATCTGTGTCCGAACAAGACTGCACTTGAAATGATGGGAGAAGACTATGTGAAGAATGAAGCAAAGAATGTACCGGCAGAAGTAATTTCGAGCGGTGAATTTGTCAGCTATCTCGATACGGATACCCTGGCAATCTATGATGAAATGTGGACGAAATTAAAGAAATAAGGCTTCACTCAAAATAATAGAAAAGTGAGGAATTGCAAATGGGTTATCCAAAGATTGATTTTCTGTATCTGAATGAAAAGGACATGATAGAGGCCGGAGTACTGGATGCAGCAGGATGTATAGAAACAATGAGAGATACCATGGCGCTTTTTGGTAAAAAGGATTTCTTACTGGGAGGTCCCAATGCAGATGAGCATGGCCTGCAGATGAACTTCCCACAGAAATCCGATATCGAGGGCTTTCCCCTGGATGACGGACCGGACAGAAGATTTATGGCAATGCCGGCATATTTAGGCGGAAGATTCCATATAGCAGGGCAGAAATTTTATGGCTCAAACAGCCACAATGCTGCTCTTGGGCTACCCAGATCCATTCTGATGGTAACCCTGTCCGATGTCGATACCGGAGCTCCTAAGGCGATTATGTCGGCAAACCTTCTGTCCGCCATGCGGACGGGAGCGATGCCGGCCATGGCAGCCACTTATCTTGCCAATAAAGATTCCGAGGTATTGTCCCTGCTTGGACCGGGCGTTATCAATAAGTGTGCCCTGATGTGTTATATGGAAGTACTTCCGAACATTAAAAAGATTAAAATAAGAGGAAGCTCTTCCAAGTCAAAGACAGCGCTTGCAATGAAGGAATTTATTGAGGAAACCTATCCGCAGGTAAAAGAGATTGTGATCTGTGACAGCTTAGAGGAAGCCTGTCGTGATGCAGATGTGGTATCGGAAGCCATGTCTGTTACCAAAGAAAACATGGAAGAATTCAGGCTGGAATGGTTCAAAAAGGGAGCAACGGTATTCAGTATGGGCTCCTTCCTCTATCGAAAATATGAAGATTTTAAGAATACCACAATGGTGGTAGACAATTATGGAATGTATCAGAAGTATCTGAATAATTTTATCGCAAGAGGACCGGTGGATGCATTTGGAAATAAAAGAGAATGGGTAATCATGGGCATTCATTTCGTACATCTGGTAAAGACCGGACAGGTACAAAGAGAGCAGGTCATCAACCTGTGCGATATTGTAAATGGAAAATCCGAAGGCAGAACGTCACAGGATGAAATTGTGATGTGCTCGATCGGTGGTATGCCGTTAGAAGATCTGTCCTGGGGATACGATTGTTACCAGAGAGCCATGAAAAAAGGTCTTGGCACATCCTTAAATCTCTGGGATGCACCGTACATGAAGTAAAATCCGGGCAGTCATCAGGAGAATTGTGCCCCAATACGATGACGGGAATGACGCACTTGCGATTTCACAGCTTAAGGCAATCTATCCAGACAGGGAAGTGGTAGGAGTCAGAACCAGGGAAATCGTATTTGGTGGAGGAAATATTCACTGTATTACCCAGCAGTTACCGGCTGTTACATACAGATAGTAGTATGGATTTGTAATTAAAAAGTATTAGATATAACCTGAAAGTAGTAGAAAATTGGCAAAACGTGGTAATTGAACAGGTATGATTTTTGAAGTAAAGTAAGTACATCAAAAGCAACGGAGCTGACGCATTAGATCAGTTCCGTTGTTTTACTTTATAAGAAATTCCGTCGGAATTTCTTATAAAGTAAAAAGCTCCGCATGGATGCGCAGCTCGCGGAGAAGAAATTAGTTGCTTTGCAACATCGCTCGCGCGCGAAGAGTTCTCAAGTGAACTCTTCATTTTAGAATAAAATCAAATTACGATAGGAGGAATCAGATATGGCATATCCAGAAATTGACTTTGTTTTTTTGTCAGAGGAAGACATGATAAAGGCTGGTGTAAAAGACATGCCGGCATGTATTGATGCCATGGAGGAGGTAATCAAGTGCCTGAATGTGGGAGATTATGTGATGGGTGGTGAAAATCATAATTCCCATGGAAGTCAGGTATCCTTTCCGAAGAAATCTCCGTTTCCCAATATGCCGCTTGATGAAGGGGATGACAGAAGGTTTATGGCAATGCCGGCTTATATTGGAGGCTCTTTTGATCTGGCAGGAATGAAATGGTATGGAAGCAATAGCAATAATAAGACCAAAGGACTTCCCCGTTCCATTCTCACCGTAATGTTAAACGATAAGGACACAGGTGCCCCCATTGCACTGATGTCTGCAAATATCTTAAGTGCAATGAGGACCGGTGCAATACCGGGGGTAGGAGTACGGTATCTGGCACCAAAGCATGCAGCAGTCTGTGGAATCTGCGGACCGGGAGTTATGGGAAAAACATCACTCGCTGCGATCCTGGCCGAGTGTCCTGATATCAGGGAAATCAAGGTAAAAGGAAGGGGACAGAAATCCCTGGATGCCTTTGTGGAATATGCAAAACTAAAATATCCCGATATTCCGGTGATACGGGCGGTAGATACCGTGGAAGAGCTGGTAAGGGGTACCGATGTTATATCCTTTGCCAATTCAGGAAATACCGATCCGAGCACGTATCCGCTTGTAAAGGGTGAATGGATCAGGCCGGGAGCCCTGATCATCGGAGTCAGCTGCTTTGAGCTGGATGCAGAATATATGGCGGACACCGATAAGTGCAGGCTGGTTGTGGATAATACTGCTTTATATGAAGCCTGGGCCGAGGAATTTCCTTATCCGTCCTTTGGGGCAAATAACATCATAGGCTCCAAGTTTACCGATATGATCCATGACGGACTTATTGAAAAAAGTGATATGTATGATCTGGGAGATATCATTTCCGGTAAGCGGAAAGGCAGAGAATCCGATGAGCAGGTAGTGATTTTCTCGGTCGGAGGAATGCCGGTTGAGGATGTGGCATGGGGAAAGCGTTGTTATGAGAAAGCCATGAAGCTTCATCTGGGGCAGAAACTCAGACTTTGGGAAAAGCCGGATTTGGCGTAGATAGAGGTTTGCAAAAGGAGGTCTATTATGTCAGAGAGAATAAAGGAGCACCCGGTACTTGGAGTTCAGGAAAAGGGTGAATTAGTAAAGTTTACATTTGATGGAAAAGAGATCGAAGGCTATGAGGGGGAACCAATCGCCGCAGCATTAAAGGCAGCAGGAGTGATGGTACACAGATATACCCAGAAGGAACACAAGCCAAGAGGAATCTTCTGTGCAATAGGAAGATGTACGGATTGTGTCATGGTTGTGAACGGCGAGCCCAATGTCAGAACCTGTATTACACCACTTGCAGCGGGAATGGATGTACGTACCCAATACGGGGTATCGGATCAACCGTTTGATGAGCAGTAACCGAAAGGACTGGGGAAGGAGATTGACATGAAGAGATATGATTTGATCATAGTAGGAGCCGGACCTTCCGGATTATCGGCAGGGATCGAGGCTGCAAAGAGAGGACTTAAGGTAGTTATTTTTGACGAAAATGAAAAGCCGGGAGGACAGCTGTTTAAACAGATCCATAAGTTTTTCGGTTCAAAGGAGCACCGGGCTAAGGTCAGAGGCTTCGTCATCGGGCAGCAGCTTTTGGATGAGGCAGATGAAGCGGGAGTCGAGGTTGTACTGAATGCGACCGTAATAGGTCTGTATCAGGATAAGGAAGTTGTTGTCAAAAGAGGCGGTGAGATAGAGCATTTTAAGGGGAATGCAATCATAATTGCAACCGGAGCCGCTGAAAATATGGTTACCTTTCCGGGCTGGACCTTACCGGGGGTCATTGGAGCAGGGGCAGCACAGACGATGATGAATCTTCATGGGGTACTTCCCGGAAAGAAGGTTTTAATGCTCGGTTCCGGCAATGTAGGACTTGTCGTTTCTTTCCAGCTTGAGCAGTGTGGATGTGAGGTCGTAGCACTTGTTGATGCTGCACCAAGAGTAGGCGGTTATGGTGTACATGCGGCAAAGGTGGCACGTACCGGGGTACCGTTTTATTTATCCCATACGATTGTAAAGGCAGAGGGAGAGGAATGCGTGACCGGAGTCACCATTGCAGAGGTAGACAGTAAATTTCAGTTTATTCCCGGTACGGAAAAGCATTTTGATGTGGATACCATTTGTCTTGCGGTCGGACTTTCACCTATGTCACAGCTTTTGAAGATGGCAGGCTGTAAGATGGAGGACAATCCTAAACGTGGAGGTCAGGTACCCATCTGTGATGAGTATGGCAGAACCTCCCTTCCGGGAGTATTTGTTGCAGGAGACGTATCCGGAATCGAAGAGGCTTCCTCAGCGATGATTGAAGGACGTATGGCAGGGATTGCAGCTGCGGAATATCTGGGATATATAGAAAAGAAGGACCTGGATACGGAGCTTGCAGCACTTGATCTGGCACTTGACGGACTCAGGCAGGGAATGTTTGCACCAAAGAACAGGGGAAAGGCGATTGAACAGACTGAGGAAGGAATTGCAATTTCAGAGAATTTACTGCTGCATGGCTATGTGGCAGATGAGGAAATAGAACGGTTCCCGGGAGTAACGCGCAGGTCAGGAGTACATCCTGTTATCGAGTGTACACAGAATATCCCCTGCAATCCGTGTCAGGATGCCTGCAGGAAAGGATGTATCTCAATTGGAGCAAACATTACCTCTCTTCCCATCGCAGTGGAAGGGGCGGATTGTATCAACTGTGGAATGTGTGTGGCGAGCTGTTCCGGTCAGGCAATCTTCCTTGTGGATGAGGATTGTGGAGACGGTACGGCAACGGTGACGCTTCCCTATGAATTCTTACCATTACCGGTGGAGGGTACTAAGGGAAAAGGACTTGGAAGAGACGGAAAGGTCATATGCGATGCTGAGGTGGTTTCTGTGAAGAGTCTTAAGGCATTTGACAAGACCAGCCTTTTAACAATGAGAGTTCCTAAGGAATATGCGATGAAGGCAAGATTTTTTAAGGCAGTTTAGGAGGAGTGTACTATGAATTCAGTAAATGATAGATCAAGAGATATCGGTCCCTTTGTTCCGGGACCGGATGATGATATGTTAATCTGCCGCTGTGAGGAGATCACTAAGGGAGAAATCCGAAAGGCCGTACATGATGGAATGTGGACACTTACAGAGATCAGGAGGTACTTAAGAACAGGTATGGGACTTTGTCAGGGACAGACCTGCAGCAGGCTTGTCAAGGGGATTGTGGCAAGAGAGCTTGGAGTTTCCCCGGCAGAGCTTGAACCGGCAACAAGCAGGGTGCCGATGCGTCCGATTGAAATGAAGATATTTGCAAATGAGGCACCGGACGAAAGGGAGGACGGATAGTATGAAGACAAAAGCAGAGGTCGTAATTATCGGTGGTGGAATCATCGGATGTGCCACAGCGTATTATCTGGCAAAAATGGGAATTGAGGTAATCGTCTTGGAAGGTTCTGACCATATTGGAAATGGTGGTTCATCACGAAATGGCGGAGGAGTAAGACAATCGGGAAGAGATGTCAGGGAGCTTCCGCTTGTTATGTATGGAATCAGGAATCTGTGGCCGACATTATCCGAGGAACTGGAGGTAGACTGTGAATATCATCAGGATGGAAATCTCCGGCTTGGTAAGACAGAAAAGCACAGGGAGATCCTTACAAGGCTTGCAGACAGTGCAAGAAATGTCGGACTGGATGTCCGGATGATCGATGGAGATGAGGTCAGGGCGATCAACCCGTATTTGTCTGATGAGGTAATCTGTGCCAGCTGGTGTCCTACCGACGGACATGCCAATCCGCTCACGACCACCCTGGGTTATTATAAAATGGCAAGAAGGCTCGGTGTCACATTTATAACAGGAGAGCCTGTAACAGAGCTTCGGGTGATAAAAGGGAAAATAAGACAGGTCATCACTCCCAATCATGTTTACGAAGGTGAGAACGTGCTTGTTGCAGCCGGTCTTGATTCACGGGAGATTCTTACAACAGTGGGGATCGACATTCCGATGACCAACTCACTGCTGGAATGTCTGGTAACCGAAGCGCAGCCTCATATGTTTGACCAGATGCTTGGTACTGCGGAGGCGGACTTTTACGGACATCAGACAAAGCATGGCTCATTCGTATTCGGAGGATCCTCAGGCTTAGAGAGATACAATAAGGATAATGGAACACCGGTAAACTCCTCTAAAACAGCGCCCTGTATCTGTCGCGGAATTATGAAATACTTCCCGGATCTTGCCAACGCAAAGATTGTGCGTACCTGGGCAGGATGGATGGATGCCTCCTCAGATGGCGTACCATCTCTTGGAACAGTGGATGAAATTCCGGGATTGTATGTGGCATGCGCCTTTAACGGCCACGGCTTTGGAATTGCACCTGCAATCGGAGAGCAGCTTGCAAAGCTTATTGTGACAGGAAAAACGGATGTGGATCTTGGGGAATTACACTATGACCGGTATAAGGCCAAGATTTAGAAAGCTGTGTAACTATTCAGAACTTCATGAGTAAACGAAGGTTACGTTGACAGTGTTTTTTATGATTGAAGTTCTGAACAGACAGGTGCTTAAACTTTATGATTTCAGCAGAGAAAGGAGATCTTATGAATAATTTCACATTTCATATACCAACAGATATCAGATTTGGTAAGGATCAGGTACAGTGCCTGCCTGCAGAATTAGCAAAATACGGAAACAAGGTTCTGCTTGTTTATGGTGGCGGAAGCATCAAAAGGAGTGGCCTCTATGATAAAATCAGGGAGCTGCTTGCAGACTTTGAGATATCAGAGCTTCCGGGAATCGAGCCGAATCCAAAGCTCACTTCTGTGGAAAAGGGGGCAGCCATCTGTAAAGAAAAGGGAATACAGGTCATACTGGCTGTCGGAGGCGGGAGCACCATTGATGCATCCAAGCATATTGCGGCGGCAGCCTGCTATGATGGGGAGCCATGGGATCTGGTTAAGGACAGAAGTCTTGTGAAAAAGGCGCTTCCGGTTGCGGTAGTTCTTACGATCTGTGCGACCGGTTCGGAAATGAATTCCGGAGCGGTAATCAGCAATGAGAAGACTCATGAGAAGCTGGAGATCAACAATCCTCTTTTATATCCCGTGTTATCCATCTGTGATCCGACCTATTTATATACCCTGCCTTCAAAGCAGACAGCAGCCGGTGCGGTTGATATATTGTCCCACGTAATGGAGCAGTACTTCCAGCCGAATGATGAGGCATATATCACGGATGTGCTCAGTGAAGCAGTAATGAAAACCGTAATAAAATATGCCCGCAAGGCGATTGATGAACCGGAAAATTATGAGGCACGTTCCAATCTGATGTGGTCATCCACAGTAGCGCTGAATCATCTGCTTACCGTCGGAAAGGGTGGCGCCTGGAGTGTTCATCCGATCGAGCATGTAATCAGTGCCTATTATGACATCACACACGGAGTAGGACTGGCGGTACTGACACCGGCATGGATGAGCTACGTATTATCGGACACGACGGCCCCCCGTTTTGCAAGATTTGCAAGAGAGGTATTTGGCGTAGAAGAGGCTGATAACCGGAAAGCGGCTGAACTTGGAATCCAAAGGGTCAGAGCGTTCAATCAGTCACTTGGAATGCTGGCAACACTTTCTGAGGCGGGCGTACCGGAGGACCTGTTTGATGAAATGGCATCAGAAGCAGTAAGGACAAGTGGAATTGCCTCAAGGGCATATGTTAAGCTGGACGTTTCTGATGTAAAGCAGATATTAATAAGCTGCAGATGAAGGAAGAATATACAGGATTTGTTGTTTATAAAGGAAGACAGATATTGTGTCAGGCAGTATCTGTTTTTTCTTTTTTTGTTGTCCTGCGCAGGGTAAACTTTACTATTTTTTTAGTGGGGGTTATGTGGTATGGTATGTATAAAGGAGGGGAAAGCCTTGTTACGTCCAACGGCAGTTAAAGTGGAAGCAGTATGTGCTTATCAGATATTAGTAGAATTTGATAATGGAGAGAAAAAATATTTTGATGTAGAGCCTTATATTCAGGGAGAATGGTATGGAAAGCTGCGGGTACTTGAATATTTTAAGAAGGTTACTACGGATGGCTTTACAGTCGTATGGCCTGACGGTCAGGATATTTGCCCGGATGAGTTATATGATTTGGGAAAACTGGTGTCCTAGCCCCACGGATTATGAATTGATTATTTTTAAAACCCAAAATGTGAAAGGAAAGCAACATAGCCCACTTGATTAACAGAGAGGAGACAAGAGATGATACGATTTAATAATGATTACAACCATGCCGCGCATGAGAGTATTTATGAAGCAATGAAGGCCGATCAGGCGAACAATTATCCGGGGTACGGAGCAGATGAATGGTGTACGAAAGCTGCCGAAGAGATTAAAAAGCTGATTGGCAGGGAAGATCCGGCCATATATTTTTTCCCGGGAGCAACACAGGCGAATTTCGTGGTGTGTGCCGCTGCACTGAATTCGATCCAGAGTGTCATTTGTCCGAAAACAGGACATATCAACTGTCATGAAGCCGGTTCGATTGAAAACACCGGACATAAGATTATTGAACTTCCGTCAACGGAAGGAAAGATTACGGCGCAGCAGGTACGGGAATGTGCTTCTTCCTATGTGGATCATGGAGAAGCGGAATATCTGACGGAGCCGAAGCTTGTTTATATCTCTTTCCCTACCGAGTATGGCACGCTTTATTCTTTAAAGGAGCTGCAGGAGCTTCACAGGGTATGTAAAGAATATGGAATGTATCTGTTCGTGGATGGCGCGAGAATGGGATACGGACTGGGCGCATCGGTGAATGATGTAACCTTAAAGGATCTGGCAGAGCTTACGGATGTGTTTTATATTGGAGGAACCAAGTGCGGTGCGATGTTCGGGGAAGCCGTTATTCTGGTGAATGAGGAGCTGAAGCGTCATTTTAAAACCTATATGAAACAGAATGGCGCAGTTCTTGCAAAGGGATGGCTGCTTGGATTGCAATTCTACACGCTTTTGAAGGATGGGACCTATTTCTCAATTACGAAAAAGGCAGATGAGCAGGCAATGCGGATCAAGGAAGCCTTTCACAAGAAAGAGATCCCGGAATATATGGGAAGCTACACGAACCAGCAGTTTGTGATTTTGTCGAAAGAGCAGGAAGAGAAGCTTTCGCAGAAATATATTTTTGAGCTGGATGGGGTGCTGCCGGACGGACGCAGCGTGGTGCGCTTCTGTACAAGCTGGTCCACGACAGACGAAGAAGTAAATGAACTGGTACAGGATATTCTGGCACTTTAGATATGGAAGATGCTCAAGGAAGACCGGGGATTGGCATAACGGTAAGGTTATAGTATTCGCGGAAAGGAGACTGTGATGAAGAGAAAGATTTTGCTCTCGATGCTGGCAGTCATTACTTCGATCTGCATGTTGACGGCATGCGGAAATTCTTCAAATTCTGTGCAGGATACGAAGAATACGGATGCAACAGAAAGCGAATCGATAATACAGGAAGAGGAAAAGCAGACCGTGGAAGAAACGGATGCAGACGGGACAACACTTTCCGGAGACAGGCAGGAAGCAGCCGATGAAGATGCGGATAGTATGTCAAGAAATGTTGTCTATCGTTCGGATGAGTTTTATCTTTCAATTGGTCTGCCTACCGACTGGGAATACCGGATTTTATCAGAAGAAGATCTGGAAAAAGAGGATAATCTGTATTCCTGTGCGATCCGTTTCTGGCAGAAGGATTATCCGGAGGATATCTTTGTGCTGGGATACCAGGCGCCGTTTGGTATGTGTGGAACCGGCGTGACGATAGACGAATTGAAGCTGGAGAATGGGATCACCGGATGGAGATATACAGAAGAACTGGATTCGACGTTGTGGCTGACGATTACATTGAATCATCCGGAAAACGATGTGAGCGGTGGAACGTATCTGATTACAGCAAGTCCGTCTCTGGAGGATTGGAAGGTACTGGAGCCTGCCTTTGAAGAGATTTTGCAGACCGTGTGGGTTGGACCAAAGAGCGGGACAGAGGAATTGCTGAAAGGAGCCGACGACGATCTGCTTAAAGAAGGTGCGGATGTTCCTTCAAAAGAAACCGTTTTGGAACGGCGGAATGCCTGTCTTCAGGGAATGTCGGAAGAGGACATTGCGCGGCTTACTGAGAATATTAAGGTTGCCAATCTGACAATGGAATACAGTTTCCTGTATGACCGGTTGTTTGAAAGAATGGCTGATCCGGAGGATCTTTACTGGAATTATGTCGATCAGAAGGGAGCCATCCAGATTGGTTATTCGTTGGAGCAGGAGGCAGTGGATGCGTGGAAGGAATATTCGCAGAATGCCGAAGAGATCACGGATATGGACTCCTACTGGAAGGCCTATCAGAAATATGAGGAAGAGCACGGCCAGCCGGTATATACCTACAACCGTTTTGATGCAGATAACTTTATCGCTTTGATGGAAGAGATGAAGGGATTGCTTAAGAATGATATGCTTACCGCGGATCTTAACCGGTTGATCGAGAACACGCGTCAGGCAAAAGAAACGCATGATGTCACATATATTAAGGAAATTTATTATATTCTTCACGATATGGACTATTATCTGCTGCGGTATGCTCCTGATGATGTAGCATCTTTTGTACAGGATAAAGGAACAATCGCAGTTTATTACGGAGCTTTACAGGTGTACGGGTAAGTTGGATAGAACAGAAGGAAGAAGCATATGGAATAAGAAACAGGGCATTCCTGCGGGAATGCCCTGTCTGTTTACAGTAACTGCACTTTTACAAATTCGGCAAAGCGGGGCAGAGCCATGAAGACTTTTCCGTATTCTCGGGTGTCAATAACACCTTTTCGCTTTAATCGTTCCCGGTAGACAGAAAATAACTCTGATCTCATCCCCAGCTGTTCCCGGATATTTTTGATTCGATATTCTCCACTTGTCGCAATTTCAATTAGAATTTTCTTATCCAGTTCGGACAGTTCAGACCATATTTTGCTATATACATATTCTTCCAGATACTGGTCATACTCTGGTAAGATTTCTTCCAGAGATTTTGTATCCCTGTGAAGCCAGTATAGATATCCCAGCACCTGATAGGCAAATGGATAGCCTTTGGTAAGGGAGGTCATTTTCTCTGCAGTTTCCAGATCAATCTGAAAAATATCAGCATAACTTTTGCGGACTGCAGTATAATTTAAAGGCTCTAAAATTAACTTGGGAGCGCGGTATAAAAAGGTGAGGGCCTTGTCGTTCTGCAATTCGTAGATGTTTTCATATAATCCGGTCATCAAAAGGAAAATCGGATAATCTTCCCTGAGAAAAATCTGAAAAGAACTGGTGAAAATTTTTATGTTTTCAGAGTTGGTTACTTCATCAATAGTAATCAGAAGACGTTTTCCCAGTTTTTGGATCTGGCTTAACATATGCATAAGGACATCCTCAATATCGGTAACCGGTGGAGCATGTTCAATGGATACACCCAATCCGAATGCAGAAAAATCAAGCTTTGCCTTTATGAAACATTCATGCAGATCCGGAATGCTGTATATCTTGGCCGCAAGGCTTTGCAGTAAATCCCGTGTAGGATTCAGTTCCACAGTAATCCAATTGGAAAGCTGGTCTAATTCTGTGGAAATATTGGTCATCATAACCGTTTTGCCGGAACCGCGGACACCTGTAATCATATAGATCTGGTTGGATGGAAGCTCGGCATTAAAATTATCAATAATTTCATTAGTCTGTGTAATACGGGAAATATATTGCACTGGTTTTTTCCCAAAAGACAGGGTAAAAGGATTGTTCATGGCTCACCTCATATATAAGTTTATATAACTTTTGTTTTCTTATATAACTATATATAACTTTTGAATTCTTATATAACTATATATAACTTTAAAACCATTATATAACCTTATATAACTTTTGACAATCTGATTTTAATCTCAGTTTTACTTCATGGGAAAAGATCGAGTGGAACTTTTGAAGTTGATGTGGCATAATCTTAGATAGATTGAATCAATGAAAGTAGAGGAGTGTAGAGTTATGACGATTTTAAATCAGTTGAACAGCGCGCCCATGTACCTCATTTGTGGCGGCATCATTGCATTTGTGGCAGTTGTCTGCGTGATTTTCCTCATCAGGGCTTATCGGGCGGGCAAGGCACTGGGAATGGATGAAACGAAAATGAAACGGACCATTATTTCAAGTGCAACCTTTTCGGTACTGCCGAGTATTGGAATTTTACTGGGAGTCATTGCACTTTCCGGAAGCCTGGGAACACCGTGGCCATGGCTTCGTCTTTCCGTGATCGGAGCGCTTCATTATGAGACACAGGTAGCGCAGGCTGCAGCGGAGCAGGTGGGAATGACCACACTTTCTGCATCTGAAATGACAGCAACGTCATTTTCTACGATTGCTCTGTTGATGAGTATCTGTATTATGTGGGGCATGGTATTATCGATTTTCTTAAATAAGAAGTATACACAGAAGCTCACGAAGAATTCTTCTTCCGGCAAGTCGGGATCAGCCGGTTTTGCGGATCTTGCGATGACAGCAATGTTCATTGGACTTGTGAGTACCTACATTGGCCGTTACATTGGAGGCTTTATTTCTGAAAACGGTCTGTTTACCTTTAATGGAGACATCATTCCGCTTGTAGTTATGGTGGTTTCTGCACTGGTAATGGGAATCTTCGTATTCCTGTCCGAAAAGAAAAAGTTTGGCTGGGTGGACAGCTTTTCCATTGCAGGAAGTATGATTGCCGGTATGGCAGCCGCTGTGATTGTCGGGCTGATCTGAGCCTCAATTTATTTTATGATCCTGTGTAACTATTTAGTATAGGTCGAAGCACATGCTGCTGAGACCGTACGAATATGATTCAATAGTGCAAAATCCCATCAGCGAAGCTGATTTTAAATGGATTTTGCATCGTAACTGTGAAGGTACTGAACAGTTACGATCCTGTTTTAAAAATGGAATGCCGGAAAGCTGAAAATAAACATCCATAGGAGCAGACAGGAATAGAGATATATGGCTGTCAAAGTAGATGGTGATAAAAGGAATTGGTAACAGTAGTAGCTGGAAGTAAGCATAATAAAAATAGATATATCAATAACAGTAGATACATAGAAGTGAGTAGTAATTAAGGAAGGGACACGAAAATTATGGAAGAAAATAAAACAAGTACGTGGGAAGAATACCGGAAACGCACGCATGTAATCGGAAGAGTAGTAAGTGCCGTGACACTGGTTATGCTGGTAGGCGCACCGTTCCTGATGGGAAAAATTTTAGGAGCTTATCCGGATCTTGGAGCGGTGGCAAGAGCTTTTTTATCAGTAGGACTGGTATGGCTAGTGAGCAGTGTGGCAGAGTTTTTGATCTACACACCGATGCTGGGGTCCGGTGGCGGATACCTTGCATTTATTACAGGAAACTTAATTAATATGAAGATTCCGTGTGCAGTCAATGCACGTGACATGGTGGGGGCGAAGACTGGAACACCGGAAAATGAAATCATTTCTACGATTTCCATCGCAACCTCATCTCTTGTCACGATTCTGGTTCTGGCAGCCGGCGTCCTGTTAATGGTTCCGCTGCAGCCGGTTTTACAGAGTGAAGTATTGCAGCCGGCGTTTGAAAACGTGGTTCCGGCGTTATTTGGAGCGATGGCCTATAAATATTACCGTAAGAATATGCATATAGCCGTATTCCCGCTTGTGTTGATGAGTGCGCTGTTTATCCTTGTACCGGGACTGATTGGATCGACCAGCTTTATGATTATTCCGTCCGGCGCAGTTGCTATTCTGGTAGCGTGGATTTCCTTTAAAAAGGGAAAGAAAGACCGGGCAGAGTAAGGATATTATTCTGATCAGATTCAGGTTGAGAATCTTGAATAGTTATACTCATTTATTGATAAAGCAGGAAAGGTAACTGCAATAAAAAGAAACGGTTACGAAGAAAGAAGGAAAGAGAATTATGAAATATGTAGGATTGGTTTTACTTGGAATACTTCTGATCATCATTTTATTGTTACTGATTG
>Ga0129315_1000771_pt1 | contig 19411 bp, 17 predicted proteins | sample Cm827metagenome_FD_94432 | JGI IMG/M metagenome (GOLD analysis project Ga0129315, IMG submission 94432) | Eastern black-and-white colobus group fecal microbial communities from Wisconsin, USA - Cm827 metagenome | ecosystem: Host-associated > Mammals > Digestive system > Large intestine > Fecal...
ATATGGACGTCGAATGCTCGCATTCGTAAGGACATTTGACATAATTTATATGGCGAAGTAACCACATGAGGTAAACTACGTTGCGTTAGCAACGGTTTTACGAATGGGGTTCTGAATAGTTACACCAATTTTATATGTATAAAAAGGAGTATTCTTCCATGAGTCATAATCTTGCAATGATCACAGCGCGTGGAGGCAGCAAGCGTATTCCGCGTAAAAATATCAAAGAATTCTGTGGGAAGCCGATTCTTGCCTACTCTATTGAGGCCGCACGCTCTTCCGGAGCCTTTGAGGAAGTCATGGTGTCTACCGATGATCCGGAGATTGCCGGAATTGCAAAGAAATACGGCGCTTCGGTTCCTTTTTTCCGGTCAGAAGCAACGGCTAATGACTATGCCTCCACCGATGATGTCATTATGGAGGTACTGAAAACCTACGAGGAACGTGGTGAGCATTTTGACAACTTCTGCTGCATCTACCCGACCGCTCCCTTTGTCACCGGTGAAAGGCTGAAACAGGCTATGGACCTTCTTGCTGACTCGGATTCCGTAATGCCGGTCGTGCCCTTTTCCTATCCTCCGCAGAGAGGCTTACTGATCAGTGAAGAAGGTTTTTTGAAACGCCAGTTTCCGGAGTATGCCCTTGCAAGAAGTCAGGATTTACAGAAAATTTATCATGACTGCGGTCAGTTCTATGCCTGCCGCACCGACGTTTTCTTAAAAGAGGGAACTACCGATGTCAAGGGACAGGTACCCCTTGTTTTAACCGAAATGGAAGTACAGGACATAGATACCTTAGAGGACTGGGAAATTGCCGAAATCAAATACCGCAGGCTTCATTCAGAGTCTTGATAACGATTCAAAGTCATGTAAATGATAACCATATAGACATCGAATGCTTATTTAATTAAAATTTACTATCATTACATTCACAGAAAGGACTTTCCATGAATCATACCATACAGCTCGGGAAGCGTACCATCAGTGCCGCTTCTCCTACCTTTATTGTGGCGGAGGTTTCTGCCAACCATAATCAGAATTATGACCGTGCCGTGGAAATCATCCACGCAGCTGCCGAAGCCGGTGCGGATGCCGTCAAGCTGCAGACCTATACTGCAGATACTTTGACCATCGACTGCCACGATGACTGTTTCATGAATAAAGGCGGTCTGTGGGACGGCATCTCCGAATATGATCTTTATAAACAGGCATATACCCCCTGGGAATGGCAGCCGAAGCTTATGGATGAGGCGCATAAGCTTGGCATGGAATGCTTCTCTTCTCCCTTTGACTTCACGGCTGTGGATTTTCTGGAAGAGCTCAACGTTCCCGCCTACAAAATTGCCTCCTACGAAATCAATGATATTCCCTTGATCCGTAAGGTTGCAAAGCTGCACAAGCCTGTTATTTTCGCTACCGGAATTGCTTATCCGGAGGATATTGAGCGCGCTTTTGCGGTATGTAAGGAAGAGGGCAATGAGGATGTTATCCTGTTAAAATGTGTGTCTGCCTATCCGACACCCTATGAAGAGGTCAACCTGAACGTCATTCCGACCCTTGCAAAAACCTATGACTGCCTGACCGGAATTTCCGATCACACCCTGGGAACCATCGTTTCTGCCGGAGCCGTTCCTCTTGGTGCTAAAATGGTAGAAAAGCATCTGACCCTCTGCCGTGCGGACGGCGGCCCGGACAGTGGATTTTCCATGGAGCCACAGGAATTTAAGCAGATGGTGGATGAAATCCGTATTTTAGATAAGGCACTCGGCTCTTCCGAATATGTTCTGACTGAAAAACAAAAGCAGGAGCACCGCGGTTCCCGCTCTCTTTTCGTTGTCAAAGACATTGCAGAGGGCGAAACCTTAACCCCCGAAAATATCCGTTCGATCCGTCCCGGAATCGGACTTCATACCATGTATTATGAAGAAGTGCTTGGCAAAAGGGCAAAGCATTTCTTAAAGAAAGGAACTCCTCTGGCATGGGAGCTGATTCAGTAATTTATATTCGAGCAGATGGAAATACCGAAATTGCCACCGGACATTTGGTGCGGTGTCTTTCGATTGCCCGGGCATTAAAAAAGGAACTACTGGCTGCAGGTACGACTTTTACGGATTCTGATGGTTTTCCCATTACCTTCCTCGTTTCCGACCAGGAAAGCAAGGCTTTACTCTGTGGCTTTTTCGACTGTAAGGAAGAATTTCCGGTTCGTATTCTCGAAACCGCACGGTACGATGATCTGGAAAAGGAATTGCCGGAATTACTCGCACTTATTGACAGGTGCGAACCTTCCCATGTCCACGCACCGGCTTCCAACGGAGCTTTCCCCCCGGTGTCCGGCATAGCTCTCTCTCCTGCAGCTAAGCCGGTCCTGTTGGTGGACTCCTACTTTGTAACCGAACGCTATTTTTTATCCCTTAAAAACCATGTTACTCTTGTCTATCTGGACGATCTGCGCGCCTTTGATTATCCGGTTGACCTGGTCATCAATTATGACATCCTCACCCCGGAAACACAGCAGGAATATGAGCATTCCTATACCCGTGCCGGGAAGAAGCTGTTAGGCGGTGCCTTTGCACCTCTCCGTCCCCAGTTTCAGTCTGTAGCAAAAGAGATCCTCATGATATCCGATGATAAAGTCTGCCATGTCCTCATAGCATCCGGCGGTTCCGATCCGTATCATACCACGCTCCATCTTACGGAATACCTGCTTGCCGAATGCCCTCCGGGCTACTGCTTTCATCTTCTTTTAGGCAGCATGAATCCTGACCGTCAGGCATTGTGTGAACTGGCTGATAAGCAAAATCTGTATGTCTTTTCTTCAGCATCTGCCAAGGCTTCCACGGTTGTTCTCCATCAGGGTGTTTCGGATATGGCTTCCCTGATGCAGTCCTGTGATCTTGCGCTCTCGGCTGCCGGAACAACCCTTTACGAGCTGTGTGCAGTTGGCATTCCCACCGCAAGCTTTATCATTGCAGATAATCAGATTGCGTCTGCGAATGCCTTTGCGCAGAACGATGCCATCCCCTGCCTCGGCGATGTCCGCACGAACGAGGAATCCATAAAAAAAGAGGCAGCCCACTGGGTTACCTCCATGAATCCTTATGTCCGGAATCAGGCCGCTTCCGTGCGTCTCCTTCGTTACCGGAATATTTCCAAAAGAATGCAGCAGCTTGTGGATGGAAATGGTACGGTCCGCATTGCAGATGCGTTGCTCGCACTGCTCAAATCCCATTCCTGATTATCCTTTCCAATACTACCAGCCATATGAATGTCATATAACATATCTTCTCAACGATCAATGCACAGAATATCGGAATACTTTAAGACATAGATTTCTTCCCGTTTCTCCTGTAAATGGCTCTCATTCGCTATTCCCTGCAAATTCTTTAAAATATAGGAGGGCGTGTCCACACCACAGGCATACGCATGAGGGAAGCCTCCGCCAAATCTCGGATTGATCTCCGACAGATAAAACGTCCCGTCCCTTTCAAAAACATCCATATCAACCGGTCCGGACAGCTTCAGCGTGGAAGCCGCACGATAAACAAACTCCTTCAATGCCGGATCGTTACTGGTAACGGACTTCTCCGTCTCTCCTGCACGCATTCTGAGCTTTTCTTTTGCAAATATATCCACCACTTCACTACTTACAAGATCCACATATACATCAATTCCGAATTCCCTGCCATTACAGAATTCCTGAATCAGAAGAGGCTCTTCACTATACGCAAATAACGCCTTCAAAAGCTCCATACAGGAAACCTTCATCACGCCAACACTTCCCGCCCCCCGGACAGGCTTGACAAATACCGGGAACCCGATCTTCCCCGCTTCATATGCCTTCTCAAATTCAGCCAGATCAATATAGGAATTCAGCACCGGAATCCCATGCTCCTTCATATGCTCAAAGAAACAATATTTATCTCTGCAGATCTGCAAGGTTTCTACCGGTGAAACAATCGTCCTGATTCCCTCCTGCTCAAACAGCTCCCTGTTTTCGGAAATCAGATTTAATTCATCCTCCTGCAACGGAAGAATTGCCGTAATCCCTTCCTTACGGCAGATTTCCAGAATTGCATCAAAGTAACCCTCTTCCTTCATTCTTGGAATCAGATAATATTGATCCGCCTCATAAAGTGCAGGTGCCAATTCACTGCAATCTGCACCGATCACCTGTCCATAATCTGCCCTTTTAAAATAACGGACAAGAAGATCTCTTGTACCGCAGCTCAGAATTAAAATATTGTTTGACATATCATCTGTTATTCCTTTCGTTTCTACCATACATTCCCCTGCACATATTCCTTCGCCGTCCACTTCCTGCGGACTTCCGTCATCTGCCCTCCATTGCGTACATAAACCGCAGGGAAATACTGAATAAACAACGGATTCAGACTAATTGTGTATCCCCCGACATTCTCATAAATAATCTGATCCCCCGTCTGAAGCTCCGGCAGGTTCTCCATCGTAAAAAGCCGGTCACATTCCATACAGGTATAACCGGTGATCTCCTGTCTTTCCATTACAGGTGCGGATGGATTCTGCAGCTTCGTATGATACAGGTATGAGGATTTAATCATGGTTGCATCAATATTAAACCGGCTGCCATCGGTAATCAGATACCGGGTGTCCCGGATATCCCGCACATCGATCACACTGGTTACAAAGAAGGAACCCTTGGAAATCAGTGAAATTCCGGGTTCTACAACAAGCTGTGTCTGCTCCGGGTCAAATTCCCTGTGGAGTTCTTCTGCAATGGCCGGGAAATAATCCGGATATTCCGGTCTTCCTTCCATTCCTCCACAATAACCGCCTCCGATATCCACATAGGATAACGTGAGGTCAAATTCCCTTTTCAGTCTGCAGGCCATCTGTGCAATACTGCGGAAGATCTGTACACTGCGGCTTTTACTGCTGGAATGAAGATGAAGTCCTGTAACCCTTACATGTGGAAGGGATCTTACATAGGAAAGTGCTTTGGCAAACTCACCATTTTCATAAGAAAAGCCAAACCGCCCACTCGTTTCTCCCATGGTTGTTTCCCCGGGGCACATCTGTTCCAGATTAAAATTCACACGGATTCCGACCCGGATTTCACTTACTTCACTTATCTTTCCGCTTTCTCGTGTCTTCTTCTCTCTGCCTGCTTCACCATTACCGGAAGAATCTGTTAAAATCTTCTCTTCTTCCAATTCCTCTGAAAGCTTCGTCAGCCATTCCAGTTCCCATTTAGAATCCAAATTCACATATCCTCCGGCAAGCACCACATCCCGGAAGGACTGCTCGTCCTTATAAGGTCCATTATAAACAATTTCCGAGTCCTGAAATCCAAGATACCTGGCCAATCCATATTCATCCCTGGATACTACTTCCGCATAAGCCCCCTGCTTCTTATAGAAGTTCACCAGCCAGGGGAGTGAGTTCGTCTTAAAGGAATACCCGATCCGGTAATTGGGCCAGTTCTCCTTTAATGCTTCCGTCAGCATATCAAAATATCTCTGTAAAATTGGTTCATCCAGCAAAAAATATGGGGTTGGAATTCTTTCTGTCATGTCAATCCTCTTCCATCACTTTCATTTTTATCAAATTAAATTATATTTTTTATAAAAGCTTCTGTTCAGGCAATTCTACTATTTTTATCTTGCTTTTTTATCTTACTTTCTATCCGGAGGTAGCCCTGTACAAGCAGGTCGGTTACAATAAGACCGGCCACAGACCATAAGATACATGCTTTCACCCCAAAGCCTCCAAATGCTGTAAAGCCGCCAATGACATAATATACTCCGATATGTACGGCATACATTTTCGAAATCTGCTTCGAATAAAAACAAAGCTTGTTGTACCCGAATTTCCACTTTTCAATCAGCGGCATCACCAGGAAGGAAAGTGCAAATACAAACAGGATCGTGCAGAAGCTTCCAATGACCTTCAAAAGCCCCGGTGTCCGGTATTGATCCAGCATATAATTAAAGAAGTCATCCACATTCGGATGCAATACGATACAGCTTATAAACCAGACTGCAGCGATTACTCCGCAGATGATTCCGCTCTTTTTGTAGAAATCTCCCTTTTCCTCTTCCGGAATTTGCCGGATCACCCTGGCAAACACATATCCTAAAAATACATAACTCAAGTATGGGAAGAAGCAGAAGCTTGTTTCCCCTTTTCCGCCAAACGTCATATCCAGAATCCAGTTCAGTGCCTGATTGTCCGAAACCAGCAGTCTGGTAAACGGTGTTACAATTCCCACAACAATTGCGCTTATGATGTATCCGCCCGGCTTTACATTTAATTTTTTATACAATGCCAGCACCAGATAACACATACCGGATATGAAGAAGATATTGACGAAGGTAAGTACCGCATACAGGTTTTCCTGATATAATTCCCTGCTGCCCGGCACTTCTCCCGCAATCAGGTTTCTTAAGCAGAAGCTGATGACAATCACTGCGGCATAACACAGATTACTTAAGGCCTGAAAGGCTAACAGCTTTACTCCGTTCTTCACCATATCCTTAGGCTCCGAATGTCTTGTAAAAACACTTCCAAATCCCATCGCAAACAGATACAGACAGGCTCCCGTCGGCATAAACAGTGCAAACAATATTTCATGCGCATATGAATTTACCGTATCTAGGTTTCCGATCGTCTGAAAGGAATGGATCAATATGATCATAATCATCAGGAATCCTTTTACCAGATCCAGCTCCCTCTGTCTTCCTACATTCACTTCTTCCTTCTTTAAAGAAAACATTTTCATTTCATCCTAATCCCCTTTTTCTTGTAACTATTCAGAGCCATGCAAAATTGCTTTCTGTGAATGCTTGCATTCATACAGAATGGCAATTTTATATGGCGAAGTAACCACATGAGTAAAACTTAAGCTGCGTTAGCAGCGGTTTTACGAATGTGGGCTGAATAGTTACAATGATTTAATAGATCTGCTCATTCTGTCTGTGAATTTCAGGTGCTTCGTACCTGTCCATAAAGTCCTCCCCCAGGAACAGCTTTTCTTTCGCAAATAAAATGGCATCCGTTACGGTAAGCACTGAAATCACCCGGTCAAATCTAAGATCCTTTATATAATTCAGAATTTCCATCGGAAACTTCTTATCCAGAATAATATACTGTGAAAATTCTTTCTCATAATCCAGCACGTCACGGGGATGCGGCTTCATCAGAATCTGCGCCGGCTCTCCGTTGATGCTTCCATACTGCGCAATGATATCCCGGAAGATACGTTTCCGTGTCTCCAGGTCGCACAACGGCTCGGTCAGAACCAAAACCTTATGCTCATGGTTCATGCCCTCGCGCAGCGTGGTCTCCAGTTTGTCCTTATTCTCAATAAACATGCCAACGACAATATCCTTTTCTTCATCGGTCAGATCATCTGTCAGCTCCTTACGCGGCTTCTCCAGATATTTCTCACAGGGATAAGGAAGAACCGAAGCATCATTCACTTCCATATCAAGGCAGTATTTGTTATAGCCGTTCTGGATAAAGATCAGATTGTGTTTCGACATCCATGCCTTAAGCTTAAAATGTCCACGGTTATCGTAGCGGGCCGTATCATAATAAAGGATGCAGTTCAGCCCATCCTCAACCGCATGATAATAAATCTTATGCGTGCTCAGATAGTAACCGATCGGATCGGAATCACAGAACACATAAATATCATCGAACCTCTTAAAGTCGACCGGAATATACGGCTCTAATAATTTACCGAATTTCTTAGTAAAGCGGATACGCTGGAGCATGTTCTTTACAAGGTTTCCGGTATCGGTCCGGTACTTTGCAAGCTCCGGAAAAAAAGTCTCTTCCTTTTCATCAAACGGAAGGACCTCCGTAAATAAACCGGACTTTTCGGCACGTTCCTTTAAATTACCGAAATCATTCGACATGCTGCTCAAAAGAAGCACTGCTCCCGCCTGCTTCTGCAGCGGATCACGTTGTATATGAAGCTCCTTCAGACAGGTAATGTAGGCATGATAAAAGGTATGACACACATAAATTCTGCTTCTTCCCGGACTACTCATCTTTTTCTCCCATTGCCCTCACATTAAAACTGCTGTTTCACAGTTACGATGCAAAATCCATTCCAAATCGGCTTCGCCGATGGGCTTTTGCATTACTGAATCATTTTCTTACGGTCTTGGCAGTAAATGCTTCGACCTGTACTGAATAGTTACAATAAAACATACGATGCTGATCATTTACTTCTGTGCAGCCAAACGCTTACGCAGCTTCCGGTAGGTCCACAGCACTTTGTAATAGATCATAAAATAAAGCGTTGACTTCTGCTGCATGGCGATCAGCCTGCGTTCCTCCGCATGGACTCTCTGCTCATAATACTTATTCTGCTGGAAATCAGGAAAAGCACTCCGCATTTCATCCCCCAGTGCTTTTATGAAACGGTATTCCTTCCTGCCGGAACCTGCCAGATAGGAAAACAGGGTATTCACATAAAACAGGGTGGTAAAGCTGCTTTCGAGCTCCGGATAATAGGTATCAAAGAATTGAAATTCCTTCGCCTCCTTCACCATAATCCGGGCAGCCTCCATACGATCCTCACACCGTTTTTTCGTAATGGTGTGCACCGTCGATGCCTCATGCTGGTAATAGTAATATAACGGCTCCTGCAGATATTCAAAATGCTTCGCCCGGAGCATCCAGGAATTGCCAATCGCATTATCCTCGTAAAAAATTCCTTCCGGGAAACGGTTCGGATAATCGAGAATAATATGTCTGCGGTAAATCTTCACTACCAGACTTCCACCATCCAGAATGAGGGACCGGTACTTTTCCTCATTCAGGACACCTGCCTGTTCCGGCGTATTGTTATGTACAATCTGTCCGATCTTCATGCTGTGCTCCGGTGTCAGATGATAATCACAGCCGACCATATCCGCACCGGTTTCTTCTGCTTTATTCAGAAGCTTTTCATAAAAATCTGCGCACACCCAGTCGTCCGCATCAATAAACCCGATCCAGTCTCCCTTTGCAACAGACAGTCCCAGGTTCTTTGCGCCACCCTGCTTCCGGTTATCGGGAGAAGCAATCACAACCACCTTACCGGGGTACTGCTTTTCATAATTCTGCAGAATGGATAGGGAATCATCCGTGGAACAGTCATCCACTGCAATGATCTCGTAATCAGCAATCGTCTGTCCAACCAACGAATCCATACACCATTTCAGTTTATCATCTGATGCCATATTAAAAACAGGGACTATGACGCTTAATTTCATTGCTTACCTCACCTTGTACTAATCCGGTTTCTTTGGAAACCGCGCACTCTCACCCGAACTACCTGCTGTAATATGATGCAATCTTCGTAACCGCTTCAATTACATCTGCCACATCCTGATCCGTCATGGAATAATAAAGCGGAAGGGTAAGAATCTCTTCATATAATTTCTCCGCCTTCGGGCACAAGCCTCTCTGATATCCAAGCTTCTCATAATACGGGAAGTAATAGGTCGGGATGTAATGCACGTTACAGCAGATATTCTCTGCAGCCAGCGCATCAAAAAACTGTCTGCGGTCAATGGAAAGCTTCTCCGGATTAATCCGCAGAATATACAGATGTCTCGTGGTATCCGATTCCGGAATTTCCTTCTGTACCACAATCTGCGGCAGTTTTGAAAACGCTTCATTATACTGCTTCACAATTGCTTTCCGGCGCTCCATGAACATCGGAAGCTTCTTTAACTGGCTGATGAGCAATGCGGCCTGCATATCGGTCATACGGTAATTCATGGCAAGGGTAAGCTGCTCATAATACCAAGGGCCATCCGGCTCATGCTCCATTAAAGAAGGATCCCGGGTAATGCCATGTGCACGGTAAAGCAGGAGCTTACGATAAAGCTCTTCACTGTTCGTCAGTACCGCACCGCCTTCTCCGCAGGTAACCGTCTTCACCGGGTGAAAGCTTAAGGTAGTCATATCGGCGATGGAGCCGTTGCATTTTCCTTTATATTTCGTTCCGATCACATGTGCACCATCCTCGATCAGCGTAATGCCATGCGCGTGGCAGTGCTCTAAAAGTGCATCCAGTTCTACCGACTGTCCGGTAAAATCCACCGCTACAACGGCTTTCGTCTTGTCTGTTGTCAGCTTCCGTACATTCTCCGGATCAATGTTGTAGGTCTCCTCATTAATATCTGCAAAAACCGGTCTTGCTCCGCAGTAAAGCGCACAGTTTGCCGAAGCGGCAAAGGTGATCGGTGTCGTAATGACCTCATCTCCGGGCTGTACTCCTGCTGCCTGGCAGGCAATATGAAGTGCTGAAGTTCCATTGCTGCAGACAACCGCGTATTTGGCCCCCGTCACTTCACAGAGTGCCTTTTCTGCCTCTGCAATCTTCGGTCCGCAGGTCAGATAGTCGCTTCGCAGCACGTCTGCAACTGCCTGTATATCCTCTTCATCAATATACTGATGTCCGTATGAAATTTTCGTATCCCTGACGGGTGTTCCTCCACAGATTGCCGGTTTATTCATGTTGTTACCTTACCTTCCTTTATTTATTCATGACGATTCAGAAGCCCATATACAAAGCTTCTGCCATACTGCTTTTCTTTAATTATGTGCTTACTCAAACTCCTCAATACTTTCCAGTACATTCTCATAGCTGCCACTCCGGATCCGGTCAGCCAGGATTGCAATATACTCACTGTTGGTCGGACGGATCTCCGAATTATCCCTGTGATAACCGAATAATTCCTCGAAGCGGGTTTTCTCTCCCTTTTCCCAGGATTTCTCAATAAGATGCCTGAGTGATCTCTCAATCTTTTCCGGCGTTGTCTGAAAATGCTTCGCCAGATCCGGATACAGCAGTTTCGTGACACTTCCTGCCCGTTCAAACTCCTTCGCGGTTACAGCAATTGCATAAGAAAGCCGCTCAAATCCCTTTTCCTGCCTGGCTAAGCCAAGCTGTTCCAGTAATTCCCCTATTTCCTCACACACAATGATCGTCTGCATAAGATACTTCCCCCTTATACCTGCTTCCATCTTTCCCAGTATACACCATATGCCTCTATTTTTCTACCTGTCCGTGTCCTCTTCGCAGGAAGGAAACATAATTGTAATTATCGTCCCCTGTCCCGGTGTACTGACAAGCTTTAATTCTCCTTTCAGACGCATCAGAATGTGTTTCACAATTGCAAGTCCAAGTCCCGTTCCTCCGGTCAGCTTGCTCCTTCCCTTATCCACACGATAAAAACGCTCAAATATGCGTTCCTGGCATTCCTGCGGGATTCCAATTCCCGTATCCTGTACCTGTAAAACCGCACGGCCGTTTTCCCTGTACACACGGACGGTTACACTTCCGTTTTCTTTGTTATAACGGATCGCATTATCGCATAAATTATAAACCACCTCGTCCACCATCTGTCTGGTACCCCAAATAAAAGCATCCTCCCCTTCAAAGGTAAGCGTGACATGATGCTTTACTGCGTTCATCTGCAGCATTTTCACACTGCTTTGTGCAACCACCGAAAGCGGAACCTTCTCCAGAATTTCCTCCTGTTCTTCATCCAGCTCCGACAGTCTTATAACATCATTAATCAGGGTAATCAGTCTTCCCGAATTGTTATGAATTTCTCCTGCCATTCTCCGGATCTCATCATCAGATGAAATCATCCCGTTTTCAATTAATTCCGCATACCCGGATATTGCCGTAAGCGGTGTTTTCAGCTCATGGGACACATTGGCTGTGAATTCCTGCCGCAGCTTTGCATTCAGTTCATTGTCCTCTTCTTTTCCAAGATGAAGCTTCTCTCCGAGCTGATGAGACCAGATTCCCGCAAGCAAAAAGCAGAATGCCATAATTGCTGCAATGCCGATCATCAGTACAAGAATCATCTTTTCCTGCTGCTGCCCGGACAGATATTCCGGATTCATGCAGGAAAAACAAACAGCTACCACCAGCAATAATGTTCCCAAAATTGCCAGGGCAGCTATTCCCATTAATTCATAATAAAATCTTTTCTGCATTTTCATTTCCTATATTGGTGACGTTTCAAACAAATATCCTACATTTCGCACGGTTTTAATCCGGTTCGCGCTGCTTCCAAGCTTCTGACGGAGCGTTTTAATGTGCATATCAATCGTCCGCGACTCACCTTCGAAATCCGTTTCCCATACTTTACTTAAGATTTCTTCCCGCGGAGTCACGATCCCGGCATTATTCATCAGGAGCTTCAATAATTCATACTCCTTATAGGTAAGCTCACAGCGTTCTCCCGCAACCGTCACCTTGCGACGCTCTACATCAAGTGAAACCTCTCCGATCGTAATAACACGTTCCTTTAATCCTTTCATACTTCTGCGAAGAAGCGCTTTCACCCTGGAAATCAGTTCCATGACACTGAACGGCTTCGTCAGATAATCATCCGCACCACTGTCAAGTCCACGTACTTTGTCTATTTCAGTTGTCTTTGCAGTCACCATAATAACCGGCAGACTCCTGGTCATCACATTCTGCCGCAGCTGTGTCACAAGCCGAAGGCCATCGGCATCCGGCAGCATCAGATCCAGCAATAAAAGATCCGGCACCCTTTCCTTCAGCCTCTTCCCAAATTCTGCTGCAGTTTCAAAAGAAACCACTTCATAATCAGCATTCTTTAATGCAATTTCTTCAATTTCACGGATGTTTCGGTCATCCTCTAATATATAAATCAACGCCATGCCACATCCCCCTCACGCATGTGTTCAGACTGCATCACTTACGGTAATTGATAATGGATACGAAGACGCTTATACTCCTCATTAAAATCTTTGTTATCCGAAGCAGAAATATTCTCCTGATACATATGAGTATCAAAATTATCCTCATTCAACTGCAGGAGACATAACGCGATGTTCGAACAGTGATCGGAAACTCTTTCATAATTAGTTGAAATATCCGAAAGGATAAAGCCCATTTCAATTGTACACTTGCCCTTGCGCAGACGCTTGATATGGCGCTTCTTGATTTCTGCATTCAGGTGGTCAATGACCTCCTCTAACGGTTCTACCTGAAGAGCAAGCTTTAAATCCTCCTCCTGGAACACCAGAATGGAGGTATTCACGATATCTTTAATGGCACCGGTAAAAACAGTCAGTTCCTCTTCTGCCTTTTTAGAGAAAGAAAGACTCTTGTCGTTCATCTCTCTTGCAGATTCCATAATGTTGATTGCATGATCTGAAATCCGTTCAAAATCTCCGATACAGTGAAGCAGTACCGATAACTCCTGACTGTCCTTCTCTGACAGATGACGGCTGCTTAATTTTACCAGATAGGAACCCAGCTCATCCTCATAATGATCGACCAGCTCTTCCAGCTCAATGACTCTTGCCGCACTCTTTTTATCAAACTTCCCAATCTGGTCGATGGCAAGAAACAGCGCTTCTTTTGAATAATTCGCCATATCGATGGCTGCATTCTTACACTGCTCCAGCGCATATCCCGGTGTGTTCAGGAAACGGGTATCCAGGATCTGGATCTCGGATCTGGCTGGAATCCTGTCCTCTTCTTCGCTTTCAAGCTTCGGAATGGTCAGATATGCCATCTTCTCAAAAATCGAAGATACCGGCGTAAAAATAATAGCTGCAGCGATATTAAAGCTGGAATGGATCACTGCAATTCCCACTGCAGTTGCCGGCTCGCTTGCAAATGCGAAATGGGAAATGGCATTAAAGCAATAAAACAGCAGCATAAAGGTAACCGTCTTAATAATGTTAAAATAGAAATGCACCAGTGCGGCACGCTTCGCATTCCGGCTTGCACCGATACTGGAAATCAGTGCCGTTGTGGTGGAACCGACATTCGCGCCCATAATCAGCGGAATGGCCGAAAGATTGGTAACCGCTCCGGTAGCGGACAGGGCCTGTAAGATACCTACTGCCGCAGAAGAAGACTGGATCAGTATGGTAAATCCACATCCAACCAGCATACCAAGTACCGGGTTGGCAAACATCAGCAGCACCTTCTGAAATTCCTCCGACTCAGCCAGAGGTTCAACTGCACCCGACATCATCTCCATACCAAACATCAGGATTGCAAAGCCCAGCATAATGGCCGCTCCATCACGCTGCTTTTCTTTCTTGCTGGTCATCAGGATCGCCACGCCCACGATCGCAAGGATCGGGGAGAAGGAGGATGGCTTGAGTAATTGTAAGAACAGGCTTTGACCTGTAATTTCCGTCATACTTAAGATCCATGCCGTAACTGTTGTACCAACGTTGGCGCCCATGATAACACCGACTGCACGGGATAAGCTCATAATGCCCGAATTCACAAATCCGACCACCATAACTGTCGTAGCCGAGGAAGACTGGATCACCGCCGTAACACCGGCACCTAATAAAACGGCCATAAGTTTGTTGGACGTCAGCTTCTCCAGAATCATTTCCAGCTTACCGCCGGAAGCCTTTTTCAGACCGTCGCCCATCATCTGCATACCGTACAGGAACAGCGCCAGTCCACCGATCAGACTCAAAACCATGAAGATATTCATATTGTCTCCTACCCTTTTCAGGTTCTCTTAACTTTTGTCATAAACCACATCTATTTTGCATTATTGAATCATTTTCTTACGGTCTCAGCAGTAAATGCTTCGACCTGTACTGAATAGTTACTTTCTAGTTTACACTATTTTGTCCGAATTTCCTATAGAAATTACAGATTTTTTACAACAGGCACTCCTGCATGGTCTGCAGCAGCTCTTCTGTATAGGTAAGAAGCTGCCTTTCATCCTTTTCCACCATACCGCACTTCTGATAGTGGAATACAAAACAGCGCATTTTCGGATTGAAGCTTAAATGCTCCACCCTGCCAAGCAGCATTGGAATATTCTGCACCTGAATCTGCGCATCGTCCTTTAAGGTAAACACAATCTGACTGTTTTTTCCTTTGACATCGATCATATCCAGCTTATGTGCTGCCACACGGATCAGGGCAATCCGTAAAAGATTGTCAGCCTCCGTCGGAATCACCCCGAAACGATCCAGCAGCTCTTCCTTCATATCATCGCATTCCGCCTGGTTCTCGATACCGGCAATCCGCTTGTAAATATCCAGCTTCTGCACCTCATTCACGATATAAGACGGTGGAATAAAGGCATCCACATCGAGGTCTACCGTAGTAAGGAAGTCTTCCTTCGTTGGGATTCCCTTCAGGGTTTTCACCGCTTCGTTCAGCATCTTACAATAAAGATCGTAGCCGACGGCCTGCATATGTCCGTGCTGGCTCGCTCCCAGAAGATTTCCTGCGCCACGGATTTCCAGATCCCTCATGGCAATTTTGAAGCCGCTTCCCAGATCCGTAAATTCCTTAATGGCAGCAAGACGCTTCTCTGCCACTTCCTTCAGCATCTTATCCTTCTTATACATGAGGAACGCATAAGAAGTACGATTGCTTCTTCCCACTCGTCCCCGGAGCTGGTAAAGCTGGGACAGTCCCATATTATCCGAATCGTGGATAATAATGGTATTGACATTGGAAATATCCAGTCCGGTTTCAATAATCGTCGTAGATACCAGTACGTCAATGTCCTGATTAATAAAGTCAAACATGATCTGTTCAAGCTGCTTTTCCTGCATCTGTCCATGGGCAAACGCCACATTGGCCTCCGGGACAAGCTGCTGCACCTGGGCGGCCACATCTGCAATTTGATTGACACGGTTATAAACATAATAGACCTGTCCGCCCCGTGACAGCTCACGCACAATAGCCTCCCTTACCATTTCATCATTGTATTCCATGACATAGGTCTGAATCGGAAGGCGGTCATTCGGTGCCTCCTCCAGAACGCTCATATCCCGGATACCGATGAGGCTCATATGAAGGGTTCGCGGAATCGGTGTTGCAGTCAGTGTCAGAACATCCACGTTTTCCTTCATCTTTTTGATTTTCTCTTTATGGGCAACGCCAAACCGCTGTTCCTCATCGATAATCAGAAGTCCCAGATCCTTATATTCCACATCCTTTGACAGAACCCTGTGCGTACCGATCACAATATCCACCATGCCTTTTTTCAGGTCTGTGATGGTCTTCCTCTGCTCTGCTGCTGTCCGGAAACGGGACAGCATGTCGATTCTCACCGGGAAATCCTTCATCCGCTGTACAAAGGTATTGTAATGCTGCTGCGCAAGAATCGTTGTCGGAACAAGATAAACCACCTGTTTTCCTTCCTGCACTGCCTTAAACGCCGCACGGATGGCAATTTCCGTCTTCCCGTAGCCGACATCCCCGCAGATCAGGCGGTCCATGATCTTCGTGCTCTCCATGTCCTTTTTCGTCGCATCAATGGCAAGTAACTGATCCTCCGTCTCTTCGAAGGGAAACATCTCTTCGAATTCCTTCTGCCAGACCGTATCCTTTCCGTAAGGATAGCCGTTTTTCTGCTGACGCGCCGCATAGAGCTCCACCAGATCCTTCGCCACCTCGCCGGTTGCTTCCCGGACCTTTGACTTGGTTCTGCTCCACTCCTGTGTACCGAGCTTATTAAGCTTTGGCTTTTTCGCATCTGCAGACGCATACTTCTGGATGGCATCGAGCCCCGTTGCCAGCACATAAAGGTTTCCGCCGTCCCGGTACTCAATCTTGATGTAATCCTTCGTGACCCTGTCGACCTCTACCTTTTCAATTCCCTTATAGATCCCCAGCCCATGATTTTCATGAACCACATAATCTCCGATGCTTAATTCATTGAAATCATTGATTTTCCGGCCTTCATAGGTCTTCTTTTTCTTCCGCTTCTTCTTTTCGCTTCCAAAAATATCGCTTTCGGAAATGACCGCAAATTTAAGCAGCGGATATTCAAAGCCCCGGAGCACACGCCCATAACAGGTCATAATTTCCCCCGGCTGCAGCTCCCGTTCCGGATCCCCGGAATAAAATGCCATTAGCTCGGCATCCTGCAGATCCCTGGCAAGACGCTCTGCCCTTGTCCTTGAGCCGGATAACAACAGAATCCGGTATTTATTCTTCTTGTACCGCTTCAGATCCTGCACGAGGGATTCAAAGCTATTATTATAGGAAGAAATACTTTTGACCGTCATGTCACTTTTAAGTGACGGCTTCAGAAGCTTTCCGGTAAAGCTGTTCTTCATATCAAGTGCAGACAGATACGCAGCATGTCCCCTCGAAAGCCGCGCTGCGGTCTCTTCCAATGAAAACAGCAGATTCATCTGTCCCGGCAGAATGTATCCCTTCTGTGCACGATGAACCATGCTCTCACGGAACTCTGTCTCTACCGCCTTTGCATGCTCCTCGATATGAGCCGGTTCATCCAGGAAGAAAACAGTATCTTTCATATCAAACAGCTCTAGAAAAGAAACGGTTTCTTCATAGAAATAATTCATATAGCCGTCCAGGTTCGCCGCATTCCCGAATTCCATCACCTGCTCTTCGAGTTCTTTGACATGCGTGGCAACCCGATGGGCTTCCTCGGTATGAAATTCATCCCGGAGCTTTTGTTCAAATGCTGCGGCTTCCTTTTTGATCTTTTCCATCCCGGTCTTTAGCTGGTTTTTCGAAAGCAGCATTTCGGTCGCAGGATATACGGTGATTTCAGACAATTTTTCAATGGATCGCTGGCTCATCACATCGAAGCTCCGGATGGATTCGATCTCATCTCCCCACAATTCAATGCGATAGGGATTTTCTTCTGTCAGGTCGAAGATATCCACAATACCGCCACGCACACTGAACTGCCCTGGTGTTTCCACCTGATAGGTTTTCTCATATCCCATTTCCACAAGACGCAGAGCAATCGCCTTTTCATCAATAATGCTCTTTCCATCAATATGGAGCAGATACTGTTTCCAGATATCAAGGGAAAGCTGCGGTGCCATCAGGCTGCTGAAGGTGGTAATTACCGTAGCCGGCTTTCCCTCCAGAATCCGACGCAGCGTCTTAATGCGCTCCTTCGTAAGCTGATTTCCATGAATATCCGCCTGATAGAAAATAAGGTCCCTCGACGGATAAACGACAGCCTCCCGGTCATAAAACCGCTCATCCTCTAAAAGCTCCTTAATCCGCTGGTCGCTATAGGTGACGAAGATCCGGTTCTGAAACCTCCCCTCCGAGAGTCCGTAAGCCATATGAAGCTTCTGGGATTCGATGCATCCCGTAAGCGCTACACAGCCGTTTTCTTTATCCAATTGTTTCTGAATCTCTTCAAATTCGCCGATTTCCCATAGTGGCGCGAGCAATGTGTTCATTTACTTCTCCCTGCGATTGTATTCGGTCATCGCCTGATCCATATTTCCTGCAAGAATCAGATTTAATGCTTCCTTCGCCTTTGTAATCCCTTCCTGCATCAAAGGCTGCTCTTCTTTGGAAAAATGTCCCAGTACATAGTCGGCAAGATCATAGCCCTTCGGCTTTTCACCGACACCGATCCGGATCCTCTTAAAATTCTCGGTTCCGAGCTGTCCAATAATGTTCTTTAAACCATTATGCCCACCGGCGCTTCCTTTCTTGCGGATACGGATGCCTCCGGGAGATAAGGTGATATCATCCGATACCACAATCAGCTCACTCTCCGGATCTACCTTATAATAATCTGCAAGCGGACGGATACTTTCACCGCTTAAATTCATAAAAGTCAGGGGCTTTACCAGAAGCACCTTCTGACCGCCAATCATTCCTTTTCCGGTCAGTGCCTTCAGCTTCACATCCATGACATTAATATCATATTCTTCCGCAAGTGCATCAATGAATGCAAATCCGATATTATGTCTTGTATTGTTATATTCTTTTCCGGGATTCCCCAGTCCTGCAATCATATACATGGTTTTCTCCTTTTCCTTCAGCGCGAATCGGTTTTATCTTAGCACATTCGTCTGGATTTAGGAAGAGGCGGACTTCAGTTAAAATTCCATGCAGAAAAAAAGGCAGCCGCATCATGCGGCTGCCCTGTCTGTTTTGTTTATTCAGAATCCGGTTCAGAGAGTGATCTCTCATAAGCATCAAGAATCATGGTCTGTACTCTTTCTCTGGTCCGTGAATTGATCGGATGAGCAATATCCCGGTATTCTCCATCCGCTGCCTTTTTTACTTGGCATTGCAATGAACAGTCCCTTATCCCCTTCAATAACCTTAATGTCATGAATCACCAGTTCATCATCCAGTGTAATGGATACGACAGCCTTCATCTTTCCTTCCTTCGTAATCTTGCGAACCCGAACGTCCGTAATCTGCATAATTTTACCCCTTTCTTTCTTTTGTCCCTATACAAAATTCTTGCAGATTCCTAAGCTGTCATTCCCCTGTTGACGTGCAAGTATCTTCGTTCATAAAATGTAACTATTCAGAGCCATGCAAATTATGACAATATGGACGTCGAATGCTCGCATTCGTAAGGACATTTGACATAATTTATATGGCGAAGTAACCACATGAGGTAAACTACGTTGCGTTAGCA
>Ga0129315_1000773_pt1 | contig 19366 bp, 19 predicted proteins | sample Cm827metagenome_FD_94432 | JGI IMG/M metagenome (GOLD analysis project Ga0129315, IMG submission 94432) | Eastern black-and-white colobus group fecal microbial communities from Wisconsin, USA - Cm827 metagenome | ecosystem: Host-associated > Mammals > Digestive system > Large intestine > Fecal...
ACCATTGCGTGTTCATCGTGTCGAGCATCTGCGACGGCTATTTCCACGACGAGCGCTGGCCGTACCTGCGAGAACTGTATGAAATGTTCCAGCACGACTACATGCAGACCCTGCCGGATATCAACCGCTACGGCGAATATTTCGCGACGAACGAGGAATACATCCGCAAGTATCGCTTCGCCAATGCGTTCCACCCGTTCCACGGCTTCTCGATGATGTCCTGCGGCCACATTGCGGAGATGAACACCAGCGCCATCTACATCGTCGGCGCGCGCGAGCCGGGCATCGCCCGCGGCATGGGGCTCAAGACCCGCGCGACGTTTGAAGAAGCGCTCGAAGACGCGAAGAAGAAGATCGTCGGGCCGAACCCGAACATCCTCGCCCTGCCGCGCGCGTTCACGACGACGGCGGTGCACCTGTGCATGAAAGACCCAAGCCAGAACAGCCATAGCCGCGACGGCATTGTACACCCGTGCGGCAGCTGCTGAGATGCCCTTGAAGGGGGAAACGCCCTCAGTCACGGCTACGCCGTGCCAGTTTCCTCAAGGAGGGAGCCTGGTCTCTGTAAAGTAAAAGACCCATAAAAAACGCCGTATCTTCGATGAAAGCGTGACGCTGACGGAGAAGATGCGGTGTTTTTTATGGTGAAATGCCATTCAAACCGAGCGGGAATATACGCAATCGTAAACGCTGCGGACGATAGGAAAGGTTGCTTTTCCGCGAAGAATCCGAACGGTTTGTTCACCGGGATTCATCGAGAAAAAGTTGTCGTCGAGCAGCAAATCGGGGTCTTCTGATTCGATATAAACGGATTGCGCATACGCATCGGCGCGAACAATGAGCGTATTGCCTGCACGGCGAACAGATAGATGAGGATTCGAAAATTCAAAGCGTTTGGGTGCGCAGAAAAGCGCTGTGCCCTGAGAAATTACGCTGTTTGATTTGTCAATCAACGCGTAGCTCAGATAGCAGTTTCGATAGTTGATTTTGTTCAGATCGAGCGCTGGGAAGGATTGAACGCTTAAGGAGGGAACAACGGCGGGGAAAGCGCCGCTTTTTACGGCTGCGCCGTCTGCGGTGCGCAGCGCCCAAAGCACACGGCTGGACACGGACGTGCGCGTTTCGTTGCACAAGGTCAGCGAGGCGGAACATCGAATTGACGCTTCGGAAAAATCGTTGATTTGCGGCCGCTGTGTATGTTCGCCTTCTTCGCGGCAACAGAGCATAACGGGTGCAAAGAAGCGGCGTGCGGCATAATGCAGCGCTTTCCATCGTCCATAATAATCAATGGATGACCACGAGGCGACGGGCCAGCAGTCGTTGAGCTGCCAGTAGATTGCCCCCATGCAACGCCCACGATGGCTGCGCCAGTGCTCCACGCCGCAGCGTACGGCGTCCGCCTGCAAAAGCTGAGAAAGGTACAGCAAATCGCTGAAATTCTCCGGCAGACGGTAATTCTGCGCCAGATAGGCCAGAATTTTGCCGTTGGCCGATTTGTTGCGTTGATGGCGCTCCATCACGGGAGAGAAGATGTTGCGGTCATTTGGCAGGGTAAAGGCTTCGATGGTTGCCTGGCAGGGGAATGCTTGAAAGCCGAATTCCGACACGTAGCGATACAGATGATTTCGATAGGCGAAAAACGGCTTTTCGCCGTGCCACACATCCCAATCGTGCACGTCGCCCCGGTTTTCGTCATTGGGCGAATCCAGTGCGCCGCCGCTGGAAGGCGAGGAAGGCCAATACGGAATCTGCGGTGCAAGCGTTTGAACCATCTGCGGTAAAAGACGCTCAAAGAGAAGCATATAGTCCCGCAGATGACTCGGCCTGCGCGGCGTAAAGCGGGAGGACAATCCTCGTGCCTGCGCGTCGGCGGCCTGCTTGTGGAAAAGCTCCATTTCGTTGTTGCCGCACAGCAACGCGAGGCAGGCGTGATGGCGGATGCGACGGAGATTATCGGCGATTTCGGCGGTTACAGATTGCTCAAAAGCGGGGGTTAAATCGTAAAAAGCGCAGGCGAACATGAAATCCTGCCAGACCAGCAGCCCCAGCTCGTCGCATAAATCGTAGAAGAAGTCGTCGGGATAAAAGCCGCCGCCCCATACGCGGATCGTGTTAAAATGCGCGAGCCGCGCATCTTCAAGAAGGCGGCGTGTGCGATCAGGCGATCGGCGGGAAAGGATGCTGTCCTCCGGGATATAGTCTGCGCCCATTGCGAAGATAGGGAGGCCGTTGACCGTGTGGCAGAAGGATTCGCCCCATGCATCCGGTTTTCGATCAAGCGTCATCGTGCGCAGACCGATGCGGCGCGTCCAGGTATCGAGAACCTGCGTGCCGTCAGTCAATTCGCAGAAAACGGTATACAGCGGCTGATCGCCATACCCGGCGGGCCACCAGAGCTTGGGGGATTGAATCCGAAGCGTTTGGCTTTCGTCTGCGGAAAGTGTATCGCCTTCTGGTGAACGGACGGAGATGCGAACCGTCGGCTGCGCGGCGGAAAGCGTTTCAATTTCGGGAAAGAAGCGGAGCAGTACGCCGTTTTCGTCGTGCTGTTGTTCAATACGGACACTTTGAATTCGGGCACCCGTGATACCCAGCAATGAAATGGGACGCCATATGCCTGCATCCGGCAGACGAGCTCCCCAATCCCAGCCAAACATGGAATGGGCTTTGCGCAGGTGAGAAAAACCGGGAATTGCATCGGTCATGCCCCAACATGGCCTTTTTTCATATTCATTGAGGGCATAGACAATAGGCGAATCAAATCGAATCAGAATGTCGTTTTCGCCTTTGTGCAGAGCGCTACGCACATCAAAAAGCCATATGCGGTGCATGTTATTCGCTTTGCCGATGGGAATACCGTTGATAAAGAGCGAGCAGAGAGTGTCGAGTCCCTCGCAACAGAGTTGAACGGCTTCACAGTCGAGCAGCTCTGCATCGACAGAGAAAGTTCGTTGATATTCATAACTGTGACGCAGCGCATCAAATGCGGCAGATTCGTTTTCGCGGTAATACGGGTCTTCTATTTTTTTTTCGCGCAGCAGATCGGCGTATACGCTGCCGGGCACGTAGGCGGGAAGCCAATCGCTGTCCGTACGACGGAATTGCCAGTTTCCGTTTAAGGATTGTTTCAACATCATGTCCTCCCTTTTAACGGAGTATACCGGGAGCAACCCAGTATGGGGCGGGCGCAGTTTCCCAATCCGGCATGGAGAGCGCGTAGGGGTCGTAGACCAGCTTGCCGGCACGGAATGTCGCCATGCAGCACAGGCGCTTATCGCCTTTCATGCGGGCACGGCCGCTGTCCGCAAAGTGAACGGGGCCGTCGATAATGCGCAACACGGCCACATCAGCGCAGCTTCCGGAGGCTAGTGTGCCCAATTCTGGTCGATGAAGAACCTGCGCGGGATGAGTGGTGGCCATTGCGACAAGGCGCTCGAGCGGAAGCCCCATACACAGAAATTTGGACATGACGTGCATCAGACCGATAACCGGTCCGGCTACATTGTCGATATAAAGGTCGGTGGAGAGGGTATCTGGCACATGGCCTTGCGCAATGGCAGGAATGGCGTTGCGCAGCCAGAAACTGCCCGCGCCATGGCCGAGGTCAAATCGAATCCCTCGTTCGTGCGCTTTGAAAAGAAAGCCGTTGACGTGCTGATGATCGTCGAGCACAGGAAATTGCTGGGCATACATGTGCGTATGGATATCGCCAGGACGGAGATGTTCAAGCAACAGCTTATCGTAACTGCGTTCGGGCAGCGTCGGCTGAAAATCGATCATGCAGGGGAGTCCGGCGCACGCGGCAGCTTCGATGGTCGCGTCGATGGAAGCCCAAGCTGGATGTGTCGCGTCAAAGGGCTTGCCGACCCAGTAATGCGCCGATTTGATGCCCACGATATCGTCGGCGTAAGCTTTAGCGACTTCGGAAACAACGCCGGAATGAAAATGCGTGGGTTGATCTTCCGTATCCATGTGTACCATGCCGCCGTCGGCGATATTGAGGAAGGCAAGCACACGAGTTTCGGCGCGGTCGATGAGTTCTTGCTTCATGCGGGGAAAATCCTGCCAGCCGCATGTGCCTGCATCTACAGCAGTGGTCACACCATTTTGAAACATGTGTGCGTCGGGATGGATGGTCGGCAGACTGTCATGCGCAAAGGGGAAAGTCGGATAGCAGTGGCAATGCATGTCGATGAGACCGGGAGTAACATAACAGCCGGAAACATCCAGCGTTTTGGCGGCTTCGTAAGCCAGAGCGGCGCCGATGGCGAGAATTTTGCCGCCGCCAACGGCAACATCGGCCCTGAAGGAACGCTCGCAGACGGGGTCGATGGCCGTACCGCCCAGAAGCAGATAATCTGCATGTTGTTTCATATGATTTACCTCGTCAGAGTCGGAAATTAAAAAGCGCATGCCGAAAAAAGCATGCGCAAGGCATTATTCAATTTCGGCGATCAATTCAATTTCGACAGGAATGTTGCCGTTGGGCATGTTGTGCGTCCCCATCACGGTGCGGACATGCTTGCCGCGTTCGTCAAGCACGTCCGCCATCAGGTCGGAAAAGCCATCCATGACGTAATCCAAATCGCAGAAGTCACCGTCCACATTGATCAGCGCAGTGGCCTTAACCAGTGATTTCACGCGGTCGAGGCTGCCGAAATGGTCGCGCAGCGCACCAAGCAGAATAACGCCACATTCGCGCGCGGCGGCATGACCCTCCTCGGGCGTCAAATCGCGGCCGATTCGCCCGGCATAAATCGGCTTGCCGGTGATTTGATCCTCAGGGCCGTGGCCAGAGGTATAGACCAGATTGCCGATCTGACGAAGGACGACGATCGGTTTGCGGGGCTTGAAGGCGGCGGCCTCCGTGCCCGGAATTTGATTATACATCATCCATGTCCTCCCCAATCAGCGCAGCTTGAAAATGCAGTCCACGGAAACAGGCACGTTCTGGGGCAGAGCATACGCGCCCATCGCGGAACGAGCGTGCATGCCGCGCTCACCGAAGACCTCGAGCATGAGGTCGGAGAAACCGTTGATGACGGCGGGCTGACCGGAGAAATCCGCGCCGCTGTTGACCAGACCGAGCACCTTGACTACGCAGGCTACGCGATCCAGATCGCCAACATAATCGGCGACGACGGCAAGCGCATTGAGACCGCATTGTCGGGCGGCCTGATAACCTTGCTCCAGCGTCAAATCTGTGCCGACGCGGCCAACGAACAGCGGTTTGCCTGCTTCATCCACAGGAAGTTGGGCGGTTAGATAGAGCATACCGTCGATTTCGCGCGCGGCGACGACACCCTTGCCGCGGCGATCCTTTTTGGGCAGAGTGATGCCCAGCGTTTCAAGACGTTTTTCGATGCAACCCATAAAGGAAGCTCCTTTCAAGCGATTTCGTGACGAGAAAAAGAGCATGGGAAGAGAATCAGATTATTTCGTGCGGCGGGCAGACAGTGGCATATTCGACCATCTGCGTATCAAATATACGCGTTATTGGCTGGGAGACCTTGCCTTCCAGAATATCGGTAATAGTTTGAATGCTGCCAAGTCCCATTTCATAGAGCGGTTGACGAATGCCTGTAATGCGCGGACCGGTGTAACCATTTTCAGGAATCCGCTGATCGTCAAAACCGATGACGGAGAGATCTTCCGGTACGCGCAGTCCCATATCTGTTACGCCCATGATGACGTTAGCGGCAATCCTGTCGCTGGAGCAGAAGACGGCGGTCGGCCGCGTTTCGGGACTCTGCCGCATCATCTCCTGCGCGCTGCGATAGGCGAGGGAATAATCCTTAAAGATGTTGAACAGATAATCGTCGCGAATGGTCAGCCCATGGCGCTGCATGGCCTGCGTATACCCCGTAAACCGATCCAGGTTGACTTTCTTATTCGGATCGCTCATGAAATGGCCGATTCGCGTATGGCCTTTTTCAATCAAGTATTCCACGGCTGTCTGCGCACCCTCCTGATTGTTGACCAGGAACTGGTTGACAGGCAGCGTCTGGAAATTGTTTTCGATCAGCAGAAACGGGAAATGCACGGCCGTCAGGTGCTCGATGATAGGTTGATCGCTGTACAGCGATCCGTAAAGGATGATGGCATCAGCAACGCCGCCTGTCAAAAACTGGATATATTGATCCCGTGTAGCCTGTTCTCTTCCGAGACTGCAGAAAAACACGTTGCGGTGTGTGAGCAGCATGCCATCCTCAAAGCCGCGAATCAGCTCCGTGAAAAACGGGGAATGCAGATTGCGCAACAATACGGCAATCGAGCCAGCTCTTCGACGAACGAGCGCGCGAGCGGCATTATTCGGGAAATAACCCAGCTCCTTGATAGAATGCTGAACCTTTTCCCGAATCGCGGGGGACACGTTTTCCGCACCGTTGATAACGCGGGAAACCGTAGCGAGCGATACGCCAGCGTGCTTGGCAACTTCCTTTACTGTAACCATGAATTTCTTTTCATACCTTTACTGATTCTTCATTCTTTGCTCTGGTGTAAAAACGAGAACGAACATCGTGAAAACGCTTTATCAAGGCTATTCTAGCATATCGACGACGAATTTGCAAGCTGAAACAGGAAAAATATGCCGAGCAATGGGAAAAGAAAAAATGAGGATATGTTTCAGATAATCCGGCGAGAAGTGAAAGAAAGAGAGGCAAAAAGGAGAAAAAAACAGGAGAAATTGAAAAAGAAGTGATGAAAAAAGGAGTGGGGCTATAAAAACAACGCAGAGAAAGAAAAACAAAATCGCCATGATACATAAAGAAAAAACGAGATATATAATGAAAAAATAGATTTTAGAAAAGAATAGAACAAAAAAACGTTTACACGAAATAGGGGAGAAAACAGATGAAAAACAGAAAAATTCAAAAAAGTATTGCCAAAACAGGTGAGATGTACTAATATAAAGCCACGACAGATGGAAACGTTTTATCGAACGAGAATCCGGCCGGTTCTAAAAAGAATTTTCCGAATCTGTTCAAAGTGTTTTGCCGTTTTTGCAAAGCAACGTCAAGCAAAAGCGGACGTACTTCTAAACAACTCAGAGAAATGAAAGGAAGGAACAACATGAAAAAAACCATGCGCTTTGCACTGGCGGCTGCCGCTCTATGCGCGACGATGGCTGGTTCGACCGCACTGGCGGATACCACCATTACATTCTGGGATGGCAACTGGAATGAAGCTTCTTTTGAAAAAATTCAGGAACTCTGGAATAAGGAAAACCCGGATATCAAGATTGAAGCGGAATTCCTTGTTGATAACGGCATGAGTGATAAGTACATGCTGGCGCTCCAGAATGGCACGGCAGCAGACGTTGTAGCCTGCGCGCTGGACTGGACGACGACCTTCGGTAACGCCGGCTTGCTTGCGCCGCTGGATGACTACGCTGCGGCGGATGGCGTAGATCTGAATCAGTATGTGCAGGGCGCGATCAATGCCTCTACCGTGAACGGCAAGCTGTATGCGCTTCCGTTCCGCAGCGAGACGTATGCCCTCTATTACAATAAGGATATCCTCGCGGCAGCGGGATTTGACAAGGCGCCTGAGACGTGGGATGAAGTGCTCGACATTGCGAAGGCGTGCAATTCGAATGACGCGGCCGGCTATGGTATCTGTGGAACGAACTATGGCAACTATTCCTTCCAGTTCATCACCATGCTCCGCAGCTCCGGCGGAACCATCCTAAATGCGGATCATACGCAGTCCGCCATGGGCAGTGAGGTGGGTCTTGCAACCGCGAAACTTTATCGTGAGTTGGCTAACTATGCGCCGGCCAGCGTGATGGAAAACGACAATGTCGCTAACCGCACGTTGTTCGCCAGCGGCAAGATTGCAATGTATCTCTCCGGTATCTATGATGTGCCGGAAATTTTGAAAATCAATCCTGATTTGAATTTTGCCTGTGTGATGGTGCCGACCCGTTTCGGCGCAGAACGCTCCACGATCTTGGGCGGCTGGTCTGTTGGCGTGGCCAAGTGCTCTGAAAACAAGGAAGCGGCGTGGAAATTTGTTGAATTCCTGACCCGCCCGGACATCGCGGCGCTTTACACCAATACCTTCACCGGTACAGGCGCTCCGGCTGCTGCTTTCAGCGACTATGCGGATGAAATCGTTCAGCCGCACGCGGATGCGTTGGCTTACGCCAAAGCGCTGCCGAGCGTTGCCCCGATCGTGAGCATCCGTCAGGCGATTTATGACGACCTTTCTCAGACGCTGACCGACAGTCTTACCTGCGAAGATGCCGTAAAGCTGTTGGATGAAGACGTCAACAAGCTGCTGGCTAAATAAGCAGAACAGGTTCCTTATCAGATCCACTTGCATAGAAAAAAGCCACAGTGCGGGCTGGCTGCATAGAAGAGCAGCCAGCCCGATTCTTTTTGAAAAGGTTGTGAAAATATGGGAAAGAAGGTCAGACAATCGGGCATCCTGTACGTCGTTCCTGCGCTGGCGATGGTTGCGCTGGTGATGCTCTATCCGCTGGTGTATACGCTTATCATCAGCTTTTTCAAGAATACGCTTTTTATGAAAGCGCCAGAGTTTTTTGGAATTGGACAGTATAAGGCATTGCTTGAAGACCGATATTTCGTCGGTTCAATTTCTCAAACGCTTGTATGGACGTTTGGCAGCGTGTTTTTCCAGTTTACGCTTGGTTTTGCCATGGCGCTGTTGCTGCATCAGCAGTTCGTCAAGGGCAAGACAGTGCTGCGTATTTTCCTGATGGTGCCATGGGTGCTGCCCAGTGTTATTGGCTCCGCGGTGTGGAAATGGATGTACAACGCGGATTACGGCATCATCAACTATGTCCTGAAAACCATCGGCGTCATCAGTCAGAACAAGACGTGGCTGTCCTCGCCGGATACTGCGATGCTTTCGGTTATCGTGGTCAATGTCTGGAAAATGTTTCCATATGTCATGCTCATGATTGAGGCGGCGCTTCAAGGCGTTTCCAAGGAATTGAAGGAAGCGGCTGTCATTGACGGAGCAGGTAAATTTGAAATCTTCCGCAATGTGACATGGCCGGCCATTGCGCCGCAATGCTACTCGGTGTTGCTGCTTATGCTGGTCTGGACACTAAATGCGTTTACCTTTGTCTATAATCTGACCGGCGGCGGCCCGGCGCATTCTACCGAAGTAATGGCAATGTACATTTATAAGAAAGCCTTTACGGATTTCGACTTTGGTATGGCTTCTGCGGCAAGCACGATATTGTTTGTTATCTGCATGCTGATCAGTCTTATATACATTCGGCTGACGAAAGAGGGGGATGCGCAATGAAGAAAAAAACAGGCTTGGCCGAAAAGGGAAAAGCGTGGCGCATCGCAACCTATGTGCTATTGCTGTTTATGATTTTGATCGCGGTGTTTCCGGCGATCTGGATGCTGTCTACGGCAATCAAATCCCCGGTGGAGCTTTACGACATGCCGCCGGAAATTATTCCGGATGAACCTACGCTGGGCAATTTCGTCTCCGTATTGCAAAACTCAAAGATGTATCGAGCGTTCTTCAATAGCGTGGTCATCACGATTAGTGTTGTAGCGCTTACCTTGTTTTTTTCCGTGCTTGCCGGTTATGGCTTTGCGCGCTTCAAGTTTAAAGGCAGCGGCGTGCTCAAAGTCGGTCTTCTCTTTGGACAGATGATTCCCAGTGTGGTCATCATCATTCCGCTGTATTTTCTTTTCTCTAAAATGAAAATGCTTAATTCTCGTGCATCTCTGGTCGTGGCGGATATGGCGCTGACGATTCCAATGGGTGTAATCATGCTCAGCTCGTTCTTTGAAAGCGTACCGCGCCAGTTGGAAGAAGCGGCTAAAATCGACGGTTGTACCGGCATACAGGCGTTGTTCCGGGTTGTTCTGCCGGTGGCCAAGCCGGGCATGATTTCCGTCGCTATTTATACGTTCATCAATGCGTGGGAAGAGTTCCTTTTTGCGTTGAACCTGACTACTTCGAGCAAGACGAGGACGCTGCCAATTGCTATCAGCATGTTCTCCGGCGAGTTTGCGGTGGATTGGGGTGCAACGATGGCTGCGGCGGCAGTTGTAGCGCTTCCGGTGCTGTTGATTTTCCTGCTGTGTAATCGTTATTTTGTGCAAGGCCTCTCCGATGGAGCTGTCAAAGGTTAAGAAAGGATGGATTGTATGGTTGATTATGGTTCTGTGTTGGAGCATGTGCGCACGGCTTCCAATCCGTCGTCACTGCGTATTACGGATTTGAAACTCTGCAAGGTCGATCTGCCGCCGTGGGGTTGCTATCTTATTAAACTGGAAACGAATCAGGGAATATGCGGCTACGGCGAGATGCGCGACGGATGCAGCCCGACGTATGTCAAAATGCTCAAGAGCCGTCTGGTAGGGGAAAACCCCTGTGAAGTGGACAGGCTCTTCCGTAAGATCAAGCAGTTCGGCGGGCAGAGTCGTCAGGCAGGCGGCGTCTGCGCAGTAGAGCTGGCTTTGTGGGATTTGGCGGGCAAGGCTTACGGCGTGCCGGTGTACCAGATGCTCGGAGGCCGTTTCCGAGATAAGGTTCGTCTCTATGCCGACACGCATATCGAAGACGGACGTGCAACGGGTTGTCTGATGGAGCCGGAAGAGGTGGGCAAGGTGCTCAAAGGCTTTATGGATGACGGCTATACCGTTCTTAAAATTCTGAGTGTAGAGCTGCTGATGGCTCAAGAAGGCAATTACTGCGGCCCGCTGGATTGGGTCAATGAACTGCGTGCGGCGGAAGAAAAGGTACGCCGTGTGGCCAAGGGCGGCGCAACGGCGCAGGTTTCTGCGGCCAATGCCGAGCTGTATGACTTCAATCGCATCGCGCATCCTTTTACCAATATGCACGTGACGGAGAAAGGGCTTGATGCACTGGAAGAGTACATTGGCCGCATCCGCAGTATCATTGGCTACAAGGTGCCGATGGCAATAGACCATTTTGGTCATTTCCCGCTTCTGGATATGATTAAAATCGCCCGCAGGCTGGAGCGTTTCAACCTCGCATGGCTGGAGGATATGCTGCCTTGGCAACTGACGGATCAATACAGGCTGCTCAAGCAATCCACCACCGCACCGTTGGCGACGGGCGAGGACATGTATCTGGCTGAAACGTTTGAACCGCTGCTCGCTTCCGGCGCGCTGGATATGGTTCACCCGGACATACTGACTTCTGGCGGTATTTTGGAAACGAAGAAGCTGGGCGACCTCGCGGCAAAGTATGGGACGAGTATGGCGGTGCACATGTGCGAAAGCCCGATTGCCAGCCTTGCGGCCGCACACATGGCCACAGCGAGCGAAAACTTCTTCGCATTGGAACATGATTCATTTGATTCGCCGTGGTGGGAAGACCTCATTATCGGGCCGGTAAAGCCGATGGTTGAAAATGGTTTTGCTAGAGTAACGGATGCGCCTGGTTTAGGCATTGAGGCGCTCAACGAAGATGTGATTCGCGAACATGGACCGGCTAAAGGGAAGAACGTGTTCATCTCGACGGATGAATGGAATGACGAAACGTCACTGGACAGGCTGTGGAGCTGAGGAGGAACAACACGATGATGCGCCTTGCTTACGGTCAGATTAAAACGGTTGATCGTGAAACCATGATGAACGCCAGACAGATGGGCATTGACCGCGTGCAGTTTAATCTGCCGTATGATCTCCCTGCTGATAAATATTGGAAATACGAGGATTTGGCCAATTTCAAAGGGCGATGTGACCAATACGGCGTGATCGTCGAGGCGATGGAAAATCTGCCCATTTCATTTTATGATAAAGCGATGCTCGGCCTACCGGGGCGGGATGAGCAGATCGACAACGTCTGCGAATCCATCCGTAATTTGGGGCGCGTTGGCATTCCTGTACTGGGGTACCATTTCTCACCTTCTTTTGTCTGGCGCACGGATAACGCCGCGCCGCTGGGGCGCTACGGCGCAAAGGTGCAGGCGTTTGATCTGGCGCTTCAGCAGCAGGGCATTGACGACATGGCTGATTTTGGCCAGCGGCGCGATGTGAAGATACCGAATGTCGAAGCGCTGTGGGAAAATTTTGAATATTTCATGCGTCGTGTGATTCCTGTCGCCGAGGAATACGGCGTGACGATGGCGCTGCATCCTGACGATCCGCCGTTGTCGAGCCTTTCCGGCATTGCGCGTCTGTTCATCAGTGTGGACAGCTATAAACGAGCTGAACAGATGATCAAAAGTCCGAATTGGGGATTGCTTTTCTGCATCGGTACGTTCTCCCAGATGGAAGGCGGCGCAAAGAATATTTATGAGGCGATTGATTATTTCGGCCCGCGCAAGCGCCTCATCTATGCACACATGCGCGATGTGCAGGGCACGGTGCCCAAATTCCACGAGTGTTTCCTTGGCGAAGGCAATTTTGATCCGTTTGAGGTGATATATGCGCTGAAACATTCCGGTTTTGACGGGTTTATTGTCAGCGACCATGTGCCTGCCATTGAAGGGGATACGACATGGGGACATCGTGTGCGCTATGCTGATACGGGGTATATGCGCGGTTTGATGGAAGCTATCGATAAAATGGAAGCGCGGCAGGCCGGAAGGCGACCTGCACGCTGAAATACGAAAAAAAGGAGTTGTTGAATTTGAGTTGCCCTCTTTCTGATACGCATCTGGCTCAAATCGGCTTTATTGTTCGAGATATTGAGAAGACCAGAGGCGAATTTGCCCGTTTCTTTAACGTGCCGGAACCGCCAATTGTCAACAGTGGCGAGTTTTCCGTTACCAAGACGGAATATCGCGGCGAACCTGCTCCGCAGGCTCAGTGCCGGATGACGTTCTTCTATTTTGGTGATTTGCAGATGGAGCTGATTGAACCGAACGAAGCGCCCAGCGCCTGGCGCGAATATCTGGAAACCCACGGTGAAGGCATTCACCATCTCGCTTTTAATGTCAAGGGGATGAAGGTCAACATCGAAAACTGCGAGCAGTGGGGTATGCATCTGGTGCAGCGCGGCGAATACCGCCGCGGCGACGGGCGCTATGCCTTCCTGGATGCGACGGACAGCCTCAAGATGTTCGTGGAGCTGCTCGAACGCGACGAAAAGCCCAAGGAGGAGACGCATGAGTAAGCAATTCCCCAAGGACTTTGTCTGGGGCGTGGCGACGGCGTCGTATCAGATCGAAGGTGCGGCGCGGGAGGGCGGGCGCGGCGAATCCATTTGGGATCGCTACTGCGCCATCCCCGGCAATGTGCAGGATGGCGACACGGGCGACGTGGCCTGCGACCACTACCATCTTTTCCGCGAGGATGTGGAGCTGATGCGCCGGATGGGCGTAAAGGCCTACCGCTTTTCAATCGCGTGGCCGCGCGTGCTGCCGCAGGGACGCGGCGAGGTCAATGAAAAGGGCTTGGCCTTTTATTCCGAACTGGTGGATGCGCTGCTGGAAGCGGGCATTGAGCCGTATGTGACGCTCTACCACTGGGATCTGCCGCAGGCGCTTCAGGATATCGGCGGCTGGGCCAACCACGAAATGCCGGAGATTTTTCTGGCATATGCAAAGCTGATCTTTGAGCGCCTAGGGGGTCGGGTGAAGCATTTTATCACGCTCAACGAGCCGTATTGCGCGGCGTTCCTGGGGCATTACGAGGGACGCATGGCGCCGGGACTGCATGATTTCTCCACCGCAGTGCGCGCGGCCTATCATATGTACGTCGGCCACGGTATGGTCGTGAAGGCGTTCCGCGAATCGGGTCTGGCGGGCGAAATCGGCATTGCGCTGAACCTGATGGGGCGATTGCCGCTGACAGATAAGCCGGAGGACATCGAGGCGGCGCGCCGGGCGGACGGCTACCTGAACCGCTGGTTCATTGAACCGATCATGCTCGGCCGCTATCCACAGGATATGGTGGAGCTGTATCAAAAGGCGGGTGTGGTGCTGCCAGCGTTCAAGCCTGAAGACCTGGCGCTGATGCATCAGAAGCTCGATTTTGTCGGCCTGAATTATTACAATGATTTCTGGGTCAAGGATGCTCCGGAACGATGGCCGGTTCGCTTTGTCATCGAAAATCCGAAGAATATGCCGGTGACGGATAGAAACTGGCCGATAACCGAAAGCGGCTTTGCCGACATGCTGCTGCGCATGAAGAACGAGTACGGCGTGGAAAAGATCATCGTGACGGAAAACGGAGCGTCTTATCCGGACGTCGTTTCGCTCTCCGGCGAGGTGGAGGATGGCGCGCGCTGCGACTATCTGCACCGCCATCTGCTCGCTATGTACGAGGCCATGGAGAAGGGCGCGCCGGTCGAAGGCTATTTCTGCTGGTCCCTGCTGGATAATTTTGAGTGGGCATGCGGCTATTCCAGCCGCTTCGGGTTGGTCTATGTGGATTATGCTACCCAGCGCCGCGTTGTCAAACGGAGCGGCAAACTGTATAGCCGCGTGATGATGGAAAACGCGATAGAGTGAGGAAAACGCAATGGAAGCAATCAAACCCGTGCGCGTGGCGGTGATCGGCTGCGGCGCAATCAGCGGTATCTACTTTGAAAACATGACCCGCCGTTTTTCCATTCTGGAAGTGGCCGCCTGCTGCGACCTGAACGAAAAGCTGGCGCAGGCGGTTTCACAGCGGTATCATCTGCCGGTGATGACGATGGAAGAAATCATGGCGGATGAGAGCATCGAGCTGGTGGTCAACCTGACGCCGCCCGCTGCGCATTATGGCGTGATTCGCGCGCTGCTGGAGCACGGCAAGCATGTTTATACCGAGAAGGTGCTCTGCGTGCAGCCGGAGCAGGCGCGCGAACTGGCTGCGTTGGCGAAGGAAAAGGGACTGCTGCTCTGCGCCGCGCCGGACACGTTCCTCGGCGCGGGCATTCAGACGGCGCGCGCGATTGTGGACAGCGGCATCGTCGGCGACATCACCTCCTGCGTGGCGGTTTTGCAGCGCGACGCGGGTCTGCTGGCCGAAAAATTCCCCTACACGATTGCGCAGGGCGGCGGCATCGGTATTGACGTGGGCATTTATTATGCGACGGCGCTGCTGAGCATCCTCGGCCCGGCGAAAAAGGTCTGCGGCATGTCGCAGACGTATCAACCCGAACGCACGCACTTCTTTACCTCGCGCGGCCATTTTGGCGAGTCATATACCATCACGGCCGAAACACTTCTGGCCGCGACGGTTCAGTTCGCGAGCGGCGCGGTGGGCAGTTTCCACTTTAATTCCGCCAGCATTCGCTGCGAGAAGCCGCAGCTGATTCTGTACGGCACGCAGGGCATCGTTTATCTGCCCGACCCGAATTTCTTCGGCGGTGAGGTTCGCGTGCTGGCCAAGGGGCAGACGGAGCCGTATGTCTTCCCGCATACCCACGCTTACGACGGCGACGACCGCGGCATCGGCGTGGCAGAGATGGCCTGGTCCCTGCGCAAGGGGCGCAAGCCGCGCACCCATTCGGATTTGGCCTGCCATGCGCTGGAAATGCTCAGCGGCGCGGTGGAAAGCGGCAAAACGGGCACGGTTTACACCATGCAGACGACGCTCGAACGCCCGGCAGCGCTCCCAAGAGGTTACATGGGCGTGGAATACGGGCTCTCCGAGCCGGAGGCCGAACTGGCGTTTTAACGCAAAGGAGGGGATCGCCCATGAAGGAAATCGGCTTTGGCATTGTGGGTACGGGCAGCATCGCCTCGCGCTTTGCCCGCGCCTGCGCCATGGTGTCGGGTGTGTGTGCGGCAGGAATTTCCTCGCGAAGCGCGGAGAATGGCCGGAAATTTGCAGCGGAAAACGGCGTTGATCGGGTGTATGAAAATCCGACGCAGATGGCGCTCGATCCGCGGATTGACATCGTATATGTCGCAACGCCGCACCCGTTTCATTACGAAAACTGCATGGCGGCGCTTCGAGCAGGCAAACCGATTTTGAGCGAAAAGCCGATGACCATGACCGCTGCTCAGGCGCGGGATATCTTTGAAACGGCGAAGAAGAGCGGCCTGTTCGCCATGGAAGGCATGTGGAGCCGTTTTCTGCCCAATATCCGGCAGGCCAAGGCGTGGATCGAGGGAGGGCGCATCGGCAGAGTGAAGCTGATCGACGGCATTTTCTCCTTTGCAGTCGATGAAAAAAGCCCCAAGCCGCGCCTCGTGGAGGCTGGGCTTGGCGGCGGCGCGATGTATGATCTGGGCGTGTATACGATCGAAATGGCGTCGTATTTCGCGATGGCGGAGCCACAGGAATGGGCGGGCTTTGCCGCGCCTTACGCGCCGGACGTGGATGCGCAGTCAGTACTGACCCTGCGTTATCCCAACGATGTGTTGGCAACGCTGCGCATGGGCATTACCTGCGACGCGCCTTGCATGATGACCATTATGGGTGACAAAGGGCGCATTGAACTGCCGCGCTTTTATCTGGGCAATGACGCGATACTTTATGAAAATGGGGTTCAGACGGAGCACTTGCACGACAGTTTTGAACTGCCCAAGGGTTTTGTCTGGCAGATTGAGGCGGTTCGAGACGCACTGCTGGCAGGCCAAACGACTAGCAATGTCGTACCACCGGAAACGACGATTGCATGCGCCGCGATCATGGAGGACATGATGCGTCGTTTTTTCCCGGAGGAAAATGTATGAAGAGCATTTTGAATGAACTGGGCGTTGTGCCGTATATCAATGCGCACGATACCATTACACTTTATGGCGCCAGCCGCATGGAAGAAAGCACAATTGAAGCCATGAACCAGATGGCGGAGTGCTTTACGGATATTCCGGCGCTACAAGCCAATCTGGGCGACCGAATCGCGGAAATGACGCATAATGAAGCCGCTTATATTGCTAATTGCGCGGCGGGCGCGCTTCAACTTTGTGCTGCGGTCTGCCTGACACGCGGAAGCGACTATATCTATCGCTATCTGCCGGACACAAAGGGCAATCCGAATGAGATCATCGTGCTGCACAGTCAGCATAATTGCTATGACAAGGCACTGGAAGCAGCGGGCGCAAAGCTTAAAATCATCGGCGATGCGGACGAAGTGCTGTTGTTTGATTTGGAAGGCAGCTTTGACGAACGCACGGCGGCAGTGTTCTTTTGCCCGGTGGATCATTATGCGTCGGCCGCGCTGCCGCTGAAAACAGTGGTGGAAATTGCGCACGCGCATGGCGTTCCTGTGATTGTTGACGCGGCCGCGCAGCTTCCGCCGATGGAAAACCTGTGGCGTTACACCGACGAGGGGGCGGATATGGTCGTTTTCAGCGGCGGCAAAACGCTCCGCGGCCCGCAGGCCAGCGGTCTGATTCTGGGCAAGCGGCGTTATATCGAAGAATGCCGCCGCTTTGGCGCGCCGATGCACGGCGTATGCCGCAGCGCCAAAGCGACGAAGGAGAGCATGATCGGTTTGTATGTCGCTGTCAAAAACTTTATGGCGACAGACTGGACGGTGTGGAACGCAAAGATGGACGAGCGCGTGGAGCGCATGCTTTCCGCGATGCGGGAGAATCCGCTTTTTGCGCCGTATCGGGTGGATCATGGTTCGGTGGGACAGAGTTACCCTCGCGCATTTGCGCATGTCGCGCAGCCGTGCACCCCGGAAGACGTCGTTCATCGTATGCGCGAACAGCATATTTTTATCGGCATGGATAAGCCGCAGAACGCGATCTATCTCAGCCCGCAGAATTTGACGGATGAGGAATGCGGGATGGTGTGTGAGGCGCTGAAAGCGATAAAAGGATTTGCGGCCGATTGAGAGGATGGCTCCGATCAACGCTCTTGATTTTTGATTTTGGATTGTGCGAAATATTCCCTGACAAAACTCTTTCTGAATTGTACTCAAATCATATATGAAAGGAGATAAATAAACGAATGAATTATAAAACGCTCTTTCAAGGGCGTTTTTTTAGTGAAAAGGAAATACAGTGCTTTTTGCACAGGCAGGTGGTTCCATCGTGAACCGCCTGTAAAATCAAAGAAAAGAGTTGCTTTTTTGCAGGAAGAAGGCAGGGCGCGATAAGGCGGCATGGGCATAATGATACTTCCTCACGGCCCCTTATGGAATAGAGGGGAGAACCTACGGTGCGCGTTGCAGAAAACAACGGCACAGGTGGGGCTATGATGCGGATGAGCCGTCCGCAGCCTGTAAGCCTCGATAAAGGCTTATGCCGAACGGGCATCAGAAGCCGTACGGCAGAGAATGATACTCTGCCGTATCCTTGTGATGCCGAAATCCATCTTGGATTGCGCGATAGTCTTGGAAAAAACTGGTATATTTTTCTGCGCATGGGGAAAGAAATAAGTTCAAGAGGTGAGAGTATGGAAATGTACGTCGATCATCAGCTGCATTTGGTTTCAATCTGGCTTCCGAATGACGAAAAGGATGTGGCGATTTTAGAGCCGGTGTATCGAAAATATAAAGGAACACCATATCGTGTGGCAGTTTTCCGCTCTGGCAAGGGAAATCTGCTGACCAACACGGCGGCATTGCTGAAAGCAAACCGATAGGAAAAGCGAATATCAATCCGATACGGCGGACCTCCCTCTGGGCAGGTCTGCCGTATCCTTGTCTAAAGGAGACGATGCGCTTACAATAACATCAGGCGGCGGGGTATACCTTCTGCCAAATGATGGGAAAATGAGGTGTGCGTCATGGAATTAGAGGTTCAGCATGAAAATCAAACGATCATCCTTTGGCTTCGCAGCGGGTGCCGCGCGGATTTGAGCATGCTTTATGAGCTGGGAAAGACGTGGAGATATCGAGTGGTGGTGATCCGTTCCGGCTTTGGCTGCCTGATAAACAATACGTCCACGCTTCTCTGGTTCAACCGCGGAACGCCGATTGGAAGTGATTCCCATGGGTGCGCATTGGCAGCATCCTTGCACTGAAGAAAAGGAGAAGATTACAATAATAAGGACATTCGGGGCAAGGAGATTTTGACATGGAAGCAAGCGTTGAAAAGCCGCATCGCATCGCGGGTTATTGCCGGATTTCCGTGGATGTGGAAGCGGATCGGGATAACACGAGCATCGAAAACCAGAAGGACATCATTTCCGACTATGTTCAGCGGTACTTTTCAGATAGGGAAATTCAATCTAAATGTATAAGTGAGGATTTTTATGCAAGAGTGAATTTAAGCGGGGATCCAAAATGCAGGTATTTTCTCTGATTAAGAGTTGTTTAATAGCTCGAGTTTGAGCTGCTTTTCTTGAGTTAATGAGTATTTTACTAACTTGATAGGCTTGTTTTCGATACGCTTACGCATTTTAACGTAGTCGATGACTTCTTGAGAAAAACTATGAGCAATGGCTGTTGAACGAACCATTTTCTGATCGCCAGAAGCTTTATTCTGCAAAAACCACGTTTCATAATTGATAAGTTGACTTAATGCTTTTTCGTCGAAGATATCCTTTTTTAATTCAAGAATATC
>Ga0129315_1000781_pt1 | contig 18847 bp, 17 predicted proteins | sample Cm827metagenome_FD_94432 | JGI IMG/M metagenome (GOLD analysis project Ga0129315, IMG submission 94432) | Eastern black-and-white colobus group fecal microbial communities from Wisconsin, USA - Cm827 metagenome | ecosystem: Host-associated > Mammals > Digestive system > Large intestine > Fecal...
GAAGCACAAATCGCTTCCACTTCGCAGCTTATCGACCAGGTTCGGGTCTATCTGTCGTCTGTTTCTACCTATAAAAAGTACAAGGCTTCCGGCTGGTCGCGATCTTTCTTCGCGGAACACGAATCCGAAATCCGGCAATACAAGCAGGCGCTCCTCACATTCGACGAAGCTGGCTGCAAAACCGTCCCCAAGTTCAAGGCACTTTACGATACGCTCGGTCAGCTCAAAGTCCAGCGGCGGAAGCTAATTGGGGATTACGCCGCCGCAAAAAAGACCAAGCAGGAGCTTTTAACCGTGCAGGCTAACCTCAACGCATTGCTTTCGCAGAACGAAAAAGAGCGCATCCGTTCCGACGTTGAGCGTTCGTAGCTCAAGCATCCGAAGGATGCGCTGTCCATCCCGCAGGGATGGCTCAAGGGGGGATTGGGGGATTTTTCCCTCAACAAGCAGGTTTGTCTATACACAAACACTGCTTGCCAGTATTATCCCGAATCTGGACTCGTAAAAACATGAACGGGCTATTTTCTTGAATTTCGTCCAGGCGTGTGTTATTATAAAATCAGTAAGTTAAAACTAACCGATTGGATGGATGTGTGTGGACAAACTCAACTTTAATCAAGACTGGTACGGTATGCAGGCCAAAGTGTTATCGCAGAGTGATGATTGTGTAGTCGTTGATTATGGCTGCAATGGCCGTGGTATCGTGAAAAACTATAACCTATTTGAGGGGATACAGCTTTGTTTCCTCGATTTTGAGACGGATGGGGCTATGAAAGCTCAAAAGTTCAATCCAGATATTATCCAGATTACGCATTGTCAAACTGGACGCTATGAATGTGAATTTGCCAATCACACTGTCTCATATTTGCCAGAGGGCTATTTTAGCGTTGCGGCAACAGAGCATTTGCCGGTTTCCTTTTCTTTCCCTTTGGGAAAATATTACGGCGTCAGCCTCGTCATTGACCGTCAGGCGCTTTCAGATGGAACACGCCGGATGATGCAGACAATCCCTATTAACCTTGATAAAATAGGAACAACGCTGGGACTTGAAACACGGTGGTATGTCAGTGATACCCCAGCGCAGTTGAAGCATCTGTTTTCAGAATTATATTCTGCCGCTGAGACGGAGCCAATCGGCTATTTCAAAATCAAAGCTATCGAATTACTATACCACATGGATCAGTTGACACAGATTAACGGGTGCGATTTGAAGTATTTTGATAAGAAACAGATACAGACCACAAAAGCGATACGAGAATACCTCATTTCCCATTTGGATGAAAAAGTGTCTCTGGAGCAGTTGGCAAAGGAAGCACACTTAAACCTCTCTGTTTTTCATTTGATTTTTTCTCATATCTACGGAGACACACCCTATGCGTATCTCAAAAAATATAAAATGAATTTAGCAGCCCAGTGGCTCTCGGAAGATAAAATGAAAATCGGGGATATAGCTTTAGAACTCGGATATAGCAATGCCAGCAAATTTGCTAAAGCGTTTCAATCTGTGTATGGGATGTTACCAAAGGACTATCGAAAAAATAAATAGGAAGAACGGGCTATTTTCTGCATCATCTCAAAGGAATGGAGCGGAAAAAAATTGAGGGACTGTGTATAATGGGTTGATGTGATTAGCTTTATCTAACTACATCAACCCATTTTTAGGAGGTGGTGATTTGTGCTTGTTATAGACACACGAATAAAGTTGTTGTTATTCATTCTTATCAACTTTATGGTGTTCGGCTTGAAGGATTTCATTCTTGGCAGCGTGTGTTTTTTCTTTATCTGTATCCTTTCGTGCCTGATGGGGCAGAAAAAGATTGTATTGAAATACCTTATCTTTTATGTGGTGATTGCGGCCATACAGCAGCTTTGCGCCTTCCTTCCCCAGGCCATCGAAACTATTTTGTCGATCTTCACATTGTTTATTCGGGTGATGATACCCGTGGTACTCTTTGCCTCAACCTTTATCGCTACAACGAAAGTCAGCGAATTGATTGCGGCCATGTACTCGCTAAAAATTCCTCGGAGCATTACCATTACATTCGCTATGGTATTGCGCTTTTTTCCTACTTTCAGTGAGGAGATCCACAATATCTATGACGCGATGAAGTTAAGAGGCATCGCACTTTCGTGGAAAAATGTATTCACGCGCCCTATGCTCATTCTGGAGGCAATCGCTATCCCCATCGTGATGCGCTCTGCTTCGATTGCAGAAGAATTATCTGCTTCTGCGGTTACACGAGGCATTGATAATCCGGCACAACGAACTTCGTTCATTCAGCTAAAAGTTCATGCTAAAGATTGGATGGTACTGTGCTTCTTTCTTGTTGCCTTCGTTGTGCTGTTTTTCTGCAAATACCAGATATATGGGAGGATATGATGATGATGATTGATATTGACCATGTATCTTTTCAATATTCCGGCGCTGAACAGGAAAATCTGCAAGATTTCAATTTGCAGATTAAAAAGGGGGAGTGTGTTGTTCTCACTGGCGAATCTGGATGTGGAAAGACTTGTGTGACCAGGTTGATAAATACGCTTATTCCCCACTTTTACGAAGGGGAAATGTCCGGGGCGGTTCTCATTGACGGAGTTGATACCCGCACGATCCAACCGCACGATTTGTCAGACAAGATAGGCTCTGTTTTCCAAAATCCGCGCAGTCAATTCTTCAGCCTGGATACGGACAGCGAGATTGTGTTTGGTATGGAAAATAAGGGGATGCCTTATCAAGTGATGTTGAACCGTTACCAACAGACTATCCGGGAATTACATATTGAAAAGTTAAAGGATCGCAACCTGTTTGACTTGTCCGGCGGGCAAAAGCAGACCATAGCCTTTGCCAGCGTTTACGCATTAAATCCTGATATTTTTGTCTTGGACGAGCCTTCCTCAAACTTGGATCCGGAGGCCATCCAAGAACTACGGCGGCTGCTTTTGCTGATTAAGGCGCAAGGAAAAACGATTGTTGTATCCGAACATCGCCTTTACTTCTTGAATGGGATTGCAGACCGCATTGTCCTTATGGAACATGGTAAGCTGAAACAATCTTGGTCCGCCCGTGATTTTGCTTTACTCAGTACCGAGCAAATCAAGGCGCTGGGACTTAGAAGCTATACGCCTGCAAGGTTAGAACTTCCAGAAACAATGCCATCTCGAAACGATACCCCGGCTGTCGAAGTTAAAGATCTTGCGATAGGATATGAGAAAGGGAAACCCGTGGCGCAGCACCTGAATTTTCGTGTCTACCCAGGAGAAATTGTTGGTGTGGTAGGAAAAAATGGCTGTGGGAAATCAACTTTAGCCCGGACCTTATGTGGCTTGCAGAAGGAACTCCGTGGAGAAGTTCTATACCAAAACAGTATGATCCCAAGCAAACGGCGGATCAGGAAAGCATATCTTGTCATGCAGGACCCGGACTATCAACTGTTTACCGATAGCGTTTGCCAGGAACTACTGCTGGCATTATCTGACCAGAAGGATAAAGACGAAAAGAGAATAGACGATATTCTGGATGAGCTGAATTTGACAATTTATAAAGAGCGGCATCCAATGTCCCTATCAGGTGGGCAAAAGCAGCGCACTGCTATCGGCGTTGCGGCTCTCCGGGATGCAGAGGTACTTATTTTTGATGAGCCTACAAGTGGCTTGGACTACAAAAACATGGAGAGTGTTGCAGGAATTTTAAGTGCGCTGTCCAAAAGAGGGAAAGCCATCTTGGTGATTTCCCATGACAATGAACTACTGATGAAGATTTGTTCCCGTGTCATTCGCATGGATGAAAAGACTTCATCTTAGTTATATACCAATAATAGAAAGGGGCTATCTATATGAGTGAACAAGCAAAAGCTGTCGGCGTGTCCGACAAAATGAAGGCAAAGGAATATATTACACTTGGCATTTTTACGGTTCTGTTCTTTGCCGTAGTAATGGTGTGCATCTTTGCCTCCGCAGCTACCGTGGTGACCTTCGCGTTTGGGAGCGCCATTGCTGCAATTCCTGGAGGCATTATCTATATGCTGATGCGCGCTAAAGTGCCAAAGGCCGGGAGCGTTCTCTTGAGCGGTGTGGTGATCGGCCTGATTGAGTTCCTGATTGGCGCAGGATGGGCGGTTGCCGTCGGTTTTATTGCCGGTGCCGTAATTGCGGAGCTTCTGGCCCGTATCGGCCACTACAAGAGCTTCTGGCTGAATACCATTGGCTATTCCGTGTATATGATGTTCTTTGCGCTGGGAACCTATCTCCCTATGGTCATTATGACCGGCTATGTGGATGATATGTCTACGTCGAATGGTGTCAGCGCCGAGTATCTGACGGAGCTGCATAGCTTTATGAATGGAACAATGGTAGTCATCATCGCTGTTGTGACCTTCGTTGCAGGCATCGTCGGCGCTTTGATTGCAAAAGGCGTGTTCAAAAAGCATTTCCAGAAGGCAGGCATTGTCTAAGGGAAATGTAGTTGCGACTAACTCCATGGTATCTTTGGGCTATTTTGGGCAGTGGAACAGAGTTATGGAGTAGCAGGCAATTTCAAAGGTTGATAAAATGAGTGGTGAGGTTAGGGATTGCTAACATCACCACTTTCAATTTTAAGGAGGGTTAATGCTATGTCAAACGCAAAGTCGAAACAGGCAAAACCAAAGACGGGTTTGGCACGATGCATGGAATTGGCTGCTGACAGAAAGGGCCTTGTATTCTTAGCTGCGGTTCTTTCGTCACTGGCGGCCATTGCTTCGTTCATCCCGTACATAGCGGTCTATTTTATGATCCGCTCGATTATCGGTGTTTTCCCGAACTTGGATCAGTTGGATATGGGGATGGTCATGAATTATGGCTGGCTGGCGCTCGCCGGGATCGTGGCGAATATCCTGCTGTACTTTCTGGCTATTTTTAGTTCACACATGGCAGCGTTCGGAACGCTGTACGAGCTGAAGGTTCTCTTTGCAGACCATATTACGAAAATTCCACTTGGGTATCACCTGACGATTGGCAGCGGACGTCTGCGGAAAATCATGGATGAAAACATTGAAAGCGTAGAGGGCTTTATTGCTCATCAGTTCCCGGATTTTGTCGCTTCTATTACAGCTCCCATTGTCATGGTCATCATCCTGCTGGCCGTTGACTGGCGGTTCGGTCTTGCCTCTCTGGTCGGTATCATTCTGGCGTTTGTTGCGGAGTTCATTGGCTTTGGCAGTGGCGAGATGAAAGAGAATATGGGGAAATATCAAAAAGCCCTGGAAGAAATGAGCAACGCTTCTGTGGAGTATGTTCGTGGAATGTCGGTTGTAAAGGCGTTCAACCAGACCGCATCCTCTTTCAAAAAGCTCAAAGAAGCGATTACCGGATATACAGAGTGGGTCCTGAAATTTTCCCTGGGCTGGCAGAACTGTATGCCCGCCTTCACCACAATCATCAATAATGTTTATCTGATCCTTGTACCTGTCGGGATTTTGATCGGTTCCAGGTCAGATGATTTTGCCGGGTTTGCCATGACCTTCATTTTCTATCTGCTCTTTGTACCTGCAATTTCCGGCGTACTGAATAAGATCATGTATATCTCCGAGTCGTTCATGCAGATTGATGGGAATGTGGCTCGGATGGATGAAATTCTGAACATCCCTGAAATGCCGGAAACGAGCCATCCCAAGAAACCCACCAATGATGATGTTGCTTTCAAGGATGTCAGCTTTTCCTACACGGGAGACACACACGAAAAGGCGCTGGAGGATGTTTCCTTTGTTGCGAAGCAGGGACAGATCACAGCTATTGTCGGCCCGTCCGGCGGCGGCAAGAGTACGATTGCCAATCTGATTTCTCGGTTTTGGGACGTATCTTCCGGCAGCATTACCATCGGCGGCGTAGATGTGCGCGATATGGCGGAGGATGACCTGATGCGCCATGTCAGCTTTGTGTTCCAGGATATTTTCCTGTTCAAGCAGAGCATCTTGGATAATATCCGTATGGGCAATCCTTCGGCCAGTGAGGAACAAGTGATTGCGGCGGCGAAAGCGGCGCAGTGCCACGAGTTCATCTCCAAACTGCCCAACGGGTATCATACGGTGGTCGGCTCCAAAGGCATCCATCTCTCTGGCGGCGAGCGCCAGCGAATTGCCATTGCGCGGGCCATTATCAAGGACTCGCCCATCATCGTGCTGGATGAGGCAACGGCGTTCAGCGATCCGGAGAATGAATACCTGATCCAGAAAGCTTTTGAAAAGCTGATGCAGGGTAAGACAGTTATCATCATCGCACACCGCCTCTCCACGATCCGCAATGCAGATAAGATTATTGTCATGGAGAAAGGGCACCTAATCGAAGAAGGAAAACATGACGAGCTGGTGGCCGCAGGTGGACGATATGCACAAATGTGGAACCACTATACAGAAGCGATTGGCTGGAAAATCAGCGGAAAGGCGGTGTAACTATGAGCAGATTACAAAAAGCTCTCTTTTTGTCAGACAAGGGTTACGCAGATTTGAAAAAAGCGATCTTCGCCTGCACATTGACGAACTTGGCTATGCTTCTGCCGTTCTGTGTAACTGTTATGATTTTCAGTGAAATTCTGACGCCCTTTGTCAGCGGTGGCTCCATCCAGTGGAACCATATCTGGATGCTGTGGGGCGCAGGCATTGTTTCGGCCATCCTGGTATTTCTGGCCGCCAAAAATGATTACCGCAAAACCTATATTGCCTCGTATAAGGAGTCGAACACGACCCGGCTGCGGATTGCGGAGCATCTGCGGAAACTCCCTATGAATTTCTTTAATACCAAGGACCTTTCCGAACTGACCACAAATATGATGGCAGATTGCAGCAGCATGGAATCCCTGCTCAGCAGCACGATCCCTCCACTGATTGCAAATGGCATCACGGTGACCCTGACCTGCATCTTGCTGGCCTTCTTTGACTGGCGGCTCGCTCTGTGCGTATTTATCACAGTCCCGATTGCCTTCCTCATTATCTGGCTCAGCCGGAACCATCAAAAGAAACTGTTTGAAAAACAGGTTGACGCAAAGCTGGCTACTTCTGACCAGGTACAGGAATACTTGGAAGGCATGAAGATCATCAAGTCCTGCGGGCTGTCCGGTTCTCATTTCAGCGCGCTGGATAAAGCTCTGTTAGCAATGAAAAAAATCGCCATCAAAGTGGAGATGGCTGTCGGCGTGTTCATGTCCAGTGCAAGTATGATTTTGCAGGCAGGTATTGGCATTACAATCTTTGTCGGTGCTATCCTCCTGACCAGTGGACAAATTGAACTGCTGCCTTTGCTCATGTTCCTGCTGATGGTCACGCGGATTTATGGCCCTATTTTGGCAATCCTGGCGAATTTGTCCTCGCTGCTGAATTTGAATGTAGTTACAAGTCGTATGCGTACCCTGCTCACCACTCCTGCAATGGACGGTGACGGGAAAACGGTCTCGAACTGCGATATTGAACTTTCCCACGTGACTTTTGCCTACAATCAGGAAGATGTCATCAAAGATGTTTCCTGCAAAATTCCCCAGGGGAGCGTGACTGCCCTCGTTGGCCCGTCCGGTTCCGGTAAAAGCACGATTTCCAAACTGATTGCCCGCTTTTGGGATGTTCAGAAGGGCAAGATTACCGTGGGCGGCAAAGACATCAAGAGTATGGAGCCGGAAAGCCTCATGTCTTATATGTCTTTCGTATTCCAGGATGTGACCTTGTTCAATGATACGGTTATGAACAATATCCGGCTGGGCAATCCAAACGCAACAGACGATCAGGTAATTGCCGCGGCCAAAGCCGCCTATTGTGATGAATTTGTCCGGGAAATGCCGGACGGGTATCAGACGGTTCTCGGTGAAAACGGCAACACCCTTTCCGGCGGTGAGCGCCAGCGTATTTCAATCGCCCGCGCATTGCTGAAAAATGCGCCCATCATTCTGCTTGACGAAGCAACAGCATCCCTCGACCCGGAGAATGAAGTTCTGGTTCAAAAGGCGATTGCCAGACTGGTGGAAGGTAAGACGGTTATTATGATCGCTCACCGCCTCCGTACAGTTGTAGATGCAGACCAAATCCTCGTCCTTGACAATGGACGGTTGGTAGAGCATGGAACCCACGATGAGCTGATGAAGAAGAACGGTCTGTATCATAAGCTGTTCCATATTCAGCAGGAAAGCCTTGGCTGGGCCGTGTAATCATGAAACTTCATGTGCCCAGAGAGGAACATTTAGAAAGCATCTATTAGAAAGGGGGCGTACTATATTTTTTTCTTTAATTGTCCGTGAAGCGATTGCGGAAATGCAAAAAAAGCAGGAACAGGAACGAAAAGAGTTTGTGAAGCCAGTAATAACTCCGTCCGGGGAGGACTACCTGGAAACGATTGCGCTGTTGGAGAAGCTGCTCCATGATTTGAACGCCGCGATTGTTCTGAATCCTGTTTATGGGATGACCATGGAACAGCCCACGGTGATGATGCTGTTGGAGCCGTGGAGCGATGATCTGAATCGGCGCAGGTAAGCAGATACAGCAAAAAGGGCGTCAGCCGATGCGGGAAATCTCGCGGAAGCTGATGCCTTTTGTGTGGCTTTTATAGAGGGAAAGAGCCTTTTGGGGAAGGGGGGATTTTTGCATATTTTGTGTATAATCGATTGTTTTGGAATTCGCGCCGGTTTTGTTTTGGAATTCGCGCCGCGACAGCCCCGAGGCCTTCATGCAGGTGCTGTATACATTATCAATGGCAATCAGGAAAAAGCCTGGCGCCACCATCGTCAGATATTGCAGGGCATAATCAAAGCTCTCGCCGCGTGGCAGGAAGATGCCCACCGCCGTCTCCGGGGTCGCCAGCGCAAAGCCGCAGAACAGCGCCGCCAGCGTCAGCCCAATGCGGAAGCACAGCCCCATGACCCGGCGCATGGCGGGAACGTCCTTCGTTCCCCAGTGCTGGCTGAAAAAGATGCTGCACCCCGACCCTGCGCCAAACAGGAACAGCTGGAACACAAACACATAGCGAGTGGCCTGCGTCACCGCCGCATAGGGCGCATCGCCCAGTTGACCGATCATCACCCCGTCGATGATGTTCAGGGACGCAGACAGCAGGTTCTGAATCACAATGGGCAGGCAGACCACCAGTAGCTTGCGGAAAAAGGGCTTATCCCAACGAAGGATGGGGGAAGAAAATAAGTGCATGGGAGACTTCCTTTCCGTAGAGGTAACGCGGTTTTCCCCATCATGAGTGGAAAGCCGCATCCGGCTTTGCCTGCTTTATCATACATCTTATACAGACGCTTCGCAAGGGCCGAAAACCTGTACGGAAAGAGAAATTCCACTTATTTATCATTAGTACGCTTACGCCTTTCTCCCATCCTGCCGCTGCTGGCTTGCCTGGCGAAACTGCGTGGGCGACATGCCCAGCTCATTTTTGAACACTGTGGCAAAATACGTTGCCGACTGAAAGCCACAGGACCGGGCAATGTCCTCGATGGTGCGGGCCGTGGTGCGCAGCAGCAGCCGTGCGCGGGTCAGGCGCTGCTGGCGGACATAATCCCCGAAGGTGCAGCCCACCAGCTCGCGAAAGATCTCGCACAGGTGGCACTTGCTGAGATACACCGCCTCGCTGACCGCGCTGAGGGACAGGTCGCCGTCCAAATGGGTCTGCACATAGGCGCAGGCCTTTTCAATGTGGGTGCGGCTTCCCTGATTCGCGCGGATCGCCGCATCATAGGCCATAATGATACGGTCTCCCGCCTGAAACACATCGGGCATATCGTGAACGCCCTGCACAGGGACACGGTTGTCATAGCAGCAGGCCGTCAGCGAAAGATTCAACTGATACTGCAAATAATTATACAGTCCGCGGTTCAGCGAGGTCAGCAGAATAAACGCCTGCTCGATGCCCAGCGGCCCATGCAGATGCACCAGCCGATCCACCTGACGATGGAACAGCGCCTTGGCAACCTCTGCATTTTCCAGCACAAGCGCCTCGCAAACCACATGCTGATTATACAGCAGCTCCCAATAATCCATGCTTTCCGGGCACGCGGCGGGACATACTGTCATTGCTTTTCCAGACTTCCTTTCGTATAACCATCCAAAGATTTCAAAGAATCATCCAAAGAATTTGAGTTCTCAAACCGTTATGCAGCATGCTATACTTTCCGCTGTGATGCGGTATGCTGCACCCAATGGTTAGGGAAAACTAACAATTGGTGCATCCCGTATTGTAGTCCACGCTGGGGCCGCTGTCAAGCGCTGGACTGGAAAACAAAGCGGCGGAAGGAGCATGGACCTTGAGGAAAATTGCGATCTACGGCAAGGGCGGTATTGGTAAGTCTACCACGACCTCCAATCTATCCGCCGCGCTTGCCAGAAAGGGCTATCGCGTCATGCAGATCGGCTGCGACCCGAAGGCGGACTCCACCAAGGGGCTGATGGGCGGCAAGCGCATCCCCACGGTGCTAGAGCAGCTGCGGGCCAAGGGCGACGAGCTGAAGCTGGAGGACATTGTATTTGAGGGCTACGGCGGCGTGCTGTGCGTGGAATCGGGCGGCCCGACGCCGGGCGTGGGCTGCGCGGGGCGCGGCATCATCTCCGCCTTTGAAAAGCTGGCGGAGCTGCGCGCCTTTGAAACGTATCAGCCGGACATCGTGATCTACGATGTGCTGGGCGACGTGGTGTGCGGCGGCTTCGCCATGCCCATCCGCGAGGGCTATGCCCGCGAGGTGTTCATCGTGTCCTCCGGTGAAATGATGGCTCTTTACGCTGCCAACAACATTGCGCAGGCCATTCGCAACTTTGGCAAGCGCGGCTACGCGCGGCTGTGCGGCATCATTCTAAATGCCCGCAACATTGCCGATGAGCAAGCCATTGTGCAGAAGGCGGCGGACGAGATCGGCACACAGGTCGTGGCCTACATTCCCCGCAGCGGCGACATTCAGCGGGCCGAGGCCGGCGGCGGCACTGTATTCGAGTGCCTTACGGAGTCCCCCATGCACGCGATCTACAATGCCCTTGCGGATCGCGTATTGAACATGACCCAGGACGAGAAAGGAGAACAACAGGTATGCTGAAGAAAGTGCTTTCCTTTGTGTTGAGCTGCGTAATGCTGCTGTCGATGACCGCCATGGCGGGCGCAGAGAGCAGCGGCGAAAAGACGCTGTATTATCCCAGTTATTTGCAGGAGAGCGAGGGCGAGACGCTGGTGCTGCCCAAGATGCCCGAGCGCATCGTCTGCCTGTCCAACGCGGCGCTGCAAATTCTGGTGCGCTGCGACATTCATCCCGTTGCCGTGACCACGCCCTCCTCCTCGGTGGTTTATCCCGACTGGGTGAAGGAGCTGCCGGTCATCTCCACCAGCATGAGCAGCCTGGACATCGAGGCCGTGCTGGCACTGGAGCCTGATCTGGTCATTGTGGGCAGCTATCAGAAGGACACCTATGGTCAGCAGTTTGCCGATGCAGGCGTGAGCGTGTACTACACCAGCGAAGGCCCCTCCATCGCCTACAATGAGGCCAAGGAGGAAGCGCTGACCCTTGCCAAGTCCTTCGGCACCGAGGAGCTGGTGCAGGAGATCGCCGATGAGTTTGCAGCGGTGGAAGCCCGCGCGGCGGATTACTGTGCCACCCATGCCCGTCAGAGCATGATGATCTTCTTCCACACCCCCGGCACCTATCAGCAAACCTCCCAGGGCTATCTGGGCAGCATGCTGGCGCTGCTTCCCTTCGATAACCTGTCCGACACGCTGGTCGATCCTGCCAGCCGCACCGTTCCCATCGACACGGAGACGGCGGTCAGCATGAACCCCGATGTGATCTTCGCCATCTCCCCCACTGCTCCCACGGCAGAGGTGCTGCAGGGCGTGTATGAGGAAGCCTTTGCGGAGAACGCCGACCTGTGGAACCAGCTGGACGCGGTGAAGAACGGCAACATCATTTACCTGTCCAACGAATATGTGACCTCCAAGGGCGTTCAGATCGTGAACAGCCTGAACAAGCTCATCGACCTGCTGGAGGAGCGCTTCCCTGCGGAAGCCTCCTCCGAGGCCGCTGCGGCGGGTGTCACCATCCCCTATCCTGCCCAACACGCAGGAGAAGGGCTACACCGATCCCGTCACCCTGGCCCGCGTTGGGGAGTAAAGGAAAAAACGATGAAGACGACAGCCATCAAGCGGCAGGTCAGCGCCCTGCGGGTCGGTACCGTATGGCTGATCCTGCTGATCCTGCTGGTCGTGTTGTCGGCGGTAGCCATTGCGGTGGGCAGCGCAGGATATTCCGTTACGGAGATCCTGCGCGCTCTCTTTTCCGCAGAGAAAAGCACGGTCAAGGTCATTGTGATGAACCTGCGCCTGCCCCGGCTGCTGTTGGCGATCATGATCGGCGCATCTCTGTCTGCCTCGGGCGCGCTGCTGCAATCGGTCATGCGCAATCCCCTGGCGGATCCCGGCACCATCGGCGTTTCCGCCGGCGCAGGCACAGCGGCGACCACCATTCTGCTGCTGTTTCCCCACATGACCAATGCGGTGCCGCTGTTTGCCTTCGGCGGCGCGGCGCTGGCCTGCTGTCTGATCTATTCCCTGGCCTGGAAGGGCGGCATCGACCCGGTGCGCATCATCCTCTCCGGCGTTGCCATCAACTCGGTGCTGGGGGCGTACAACTCCCTGCTGCAGCTGCTGTATTCTGACAGCCTGGAGGGCGTGCTGGCCTTTATGAACGGCAGCCTGTCCGGGCGCTCCTGGTCGCAGGTGCAGACGCTGGCGATCTATGCAGGCATCGGCCTTGTGCTGGCCTTCCTGTGCATCAAAAGCGCCAACACCCTGCAGCTTGACGATGAAATGGCGAAGTCCCTGGGCGTGAAGGTCAATGCCAGCCGCCTGTTTCTTTCGGCGGTGTCCGCCTTTCTGGCGGCGGCGACCGTCTCTGTGGCAGGCATGATCGGCTTTGTAGGCCTGGTGGTGCCGCACATTGCCCGGCTGCTGGTCGGCTCGGACTACAAGGCCATGCTGCCCACCAGCGTGCTGCTGGGCGCGGTGGTGCTGCTGGCGGCAGACACGGTGGGCCGCACCATTGTTCCCGGCATGGAGATCCCCGTGGGCATCGTCATGTCGGTGACGGGCGGACCGTTCTTCCTCTACATGCTGCGAAAGAAGGGAAAGGTTCGTGGAAATTAGAGCGGAAAAGCTGGAGATCTCCTATGGCGATTATCTGGCGATCAAGGACATGGACGTGCGCGTGGAAAAGGGCAAGATCACAACGATCATCGGCCCCAACGGCTCCGGCAAGTCTACGGTGTTGAAGGCCCTCACCCGGCTGCTGAATTATCGCCGGGGCGCAATCTATCTGGATGCGCGCAGCCTGCGGGATTTCAGCGCCAAGGAGCTGGCGCGGCACATCGGCGTACTGCCGCAGATCCACTCCGCGCCCCCGGATTTTCAGGTCAAGGAGCTGGTTAGCTACGGACGCATGCCCTACCAGAAGTGGTATGAGCGCTGCAACGACGAGGATCAGAAGATCATCGACTGGGCCATGAAGGCCACGGGCGTGTGGAGCCTGCGGGAGAAGTCCATCAACGAATGCTCCGGCGGCGAAAGCCAGCGAGTCTGGATCGCCACCGTGCTGACCCAGCAGCCGGAAATTCTGTTTCTGGACGAGCCGACCACCTACCTGGACATTGCCCATCAGCAGGAAATGATGCGGCTGGTCAAAAAGCTGAACCGGGAAAGCGGCATCGGCGTGGTCATGGTGCTGCATGACCTGAGCCACGCCATGGAGGTCAGCGACCGGGTGGTCGTCATCAAGGACGGACAGAAATATGACGAGGGCCGCCCGGAGGACGTCATCACCGCCCGCATGATGCGGGATGTCTATGACGTGGACTGCGACATCATCACCATCCCCGGACGGGAAAAACCGCTGATCGCGTATCGGGAGATCTCCTGAACGCGGCGGCACACAGGAACAGACGGAAAGGAACGCTTGACATGATGGACGGAAAAGAACTGATCGGGCGGATGAAGCCGCTCAGTCAGGTAGAGAGTATGAAGCAGGTCGCGCCGCTGACCAACGCCATGTTTCCCGGCACGCACTGCCCTCTGATGGGCGCTGCCATGGCGGTGCGCGGCATTCGGGACAGCCTGATCATCATCATCGGCACGGATGAGTGCGCCTATTATACCAAGCACATGACCCTGCACTCCGATGATTTCGGCGGGCTGGGCGGGCGCTGTGTATCGGTGGTGCTGGACGGACACGACGTAACCTTCGGCTGCCTGAAAAAGGTGGAGGCCGCCTTTGGTGAGGTCATGGCGGAATATCATCCCCAGGCGGTGTTTCTGGTGACCACCTGCGTGGTGGAGATCATCGGCGACGACATGGACGCGGCGGCAGATGCGCTGACCGAGCGCTACGGCATCCCGGTGATGGCGGTACACACGGAGCATTTCAAGTGCGAGAATCACCTGCCCGGCTTGGAGCGCACCATCACCGCCTGCTTCTCCCTGATGGACAATCTGCCCTGCGACGGCAGTGTCAATCTGCTGGGCCAGCGCATGGGCCGCTTTGAGGACACGGAGCTGAGCGGCGTGTTACAGCGGGCTGGGGTAAAGATCGGCCTGCAATTGCCCTGCGGCTGCACCGTGGCGGATGTGAAGCGCGCTGCCGCTGCCAAGGTAAACATTGTGGTCAATGAGATCGCCCTGCCCCTTGCCCAGAAAATGCAGACAAACTTCGACATCCCCTATGTATTCTTTGACCGTTTTTCCGCGCCGGAGCGCATCGCTGCCTGCTACGCTCAGCTGTTCCAGGCGCTGGAGCTGCCGCTGCCTGCAGAGCTTGCTGCGCTGGAGCAGCAGGCGCGGGATATGCAGGCGAAAGGAACGGCGGCGCTGACGGGCGTGACCTACATCTATGGCAACACGCCCTTCCGCACCTTTGAGTTCAACCGCTTTATGGTGGACATGGGCATGGTGCCGCTGGTGCTGCAAACCTCCGCCCTTACCCCTGAGGATGCGGCGGACAAGGCAGCAATCCTCGCCAAGTGCGACCCTTACGTTACCAAAACAGCGAACATCGCCCCTCTGCAATATGTGTACGACGTGCTGCACCCCATGCTGTATCTGGGCCATGAATATGCCAACCGCCTGCGCCAGAAGGGCATTGCTCTGGTGCGTACAGACGGGGCCAGCAGCATGCTGGGCTTTGAGGTCACCGGCTATGCCGTACAGGCACTGATGACCGCCGCGCAGGAAGCGCGGGCTTTGCGGAAGGGAGGCGCGGACTAATGGGTCTTTGTCGTTATCTGCCCACGCCTTCGGATCGCATGGGCATTTTGTGGAGCCTGCTGGCCATCGGAGACAGCGTAATTGTGGAATACGGCCCCGCCGGCACCACGCATTTCAGCATGAGCTTGTTCGGCGAACTGGGCGTGGATCAGCAGAACCGTCTGTTCACCACCCACATGAGTGAGGACGACGTGGTGATGGGCGACGTCTCCCGGCTGGAAAAGGCGCTGGTGGAGGTGGATCATGGGTATCATCCGCGGGTGATCTTCGTGGTGGCCTCCTCGGTATCGGCAGTCATCGGCACCGACCTGCAAGGCGTTTGCGCCTACATGCAGGAGAAGGTCAACGCCCGTCTGATCGCCTTTGAGCAGGGCGGCTTTCGGGGCGACTACAGCGTGGGCATTCAGGCGGCCTATCGCCTGCTGGCGCAGGACGTTGCCGAAGCGAACGTTCCCCGCAAGGCCGGAACGTACAACATTCTTGGCGCGTCCGCTGGCTTCTTCCGCATGGAAAGCGATGTGCGGGAGATCGAGCGTCTGATGCAGGAGGCCTTCGGCATGGAGCTGAACGCCTGCCTGTGTCTGGACACCAGTGTGGAGAAGATCCAGCAGATGGGCTGTGCCGAGATCAATTTGGTGCTGCGGGAGGAAGCCGTTCCCGCCGCCCGTATCCTGACCCAGAAGTGCGGCACGCCCTTCCTGCTGGGTGCGCCCTACGGCTATGCCGGGACGCTGGCCTGGCTGGAAAAAATCGGGCAGCAAATTGGGCGCGTGGTCTCCCCCGCCCTGCGCGCCGCTCTGAAAAAGCGTGCCATGGAGGTCATGCAGTATCGCATATACGGCATGATGCTCAAGGTCAACAAGCCGCAGGTCGCCCTCTTTGGCGATGCGCCCATGGTCACGGGCATGAGCAGCTTTATGGACGAGCTGGGCTTCCCTGTGGTGGCGAAGATCAGCCGTCACAGTCTGCGGCTCTATGAGGCTGCCGCTCCTTCGGTTCGCTATCTGCCGGAGGAAAAGGATCGCATAGCTGCCATGCAGGCGCTGCACCACACGCTGGTGCTGGCAGACGATATTTCGAAGCGCCTGCTGGCGAAGGACAACACCTTCCTGCGGGTCAGCATGCCGCTGGTGGACGGTGCGCAAATCGCCACGCATCTGCCCTTCATGGGACCGCGCGGTGCGGATTTTATCCTGGAAGCTGTGGAAGTTTATTTAGAGACGCTGCGATAAGGAGGCATACATCATGAAGGTACAAGTAATTTATTCCAGCCTTTCCGGCTGCACCCGTCGGGTGGCGGAGGGCATTTACAACGCGCTGCAGGTGCAGGACAAGTCTCTGCACGACCTGGCTCAGGGTGAGCCTGTGCTGGACGGGGATGTTGTACTGCTGGGCTACTGGGTAGACCGCGGCGGCCCCAACGCGCAGATGAAGGCGTTCATGGAGAAGATCGAAGGCAAGAAGGTTAGCGTCTTCTGCACGCTGGCCTACTGGGCTGACTCCAACCATGCGTATCAGTCGCTTGCGAACGGCGCGGCGCTTGTGAAGGAAAAGAACGTACTGCTGGGCGGCTATGTCTGCAACGGCACGATCTCGCAGGCGATGATCGACCGTTTCCGCAGCACGGGCTCCACCGGCCCGCACAGCGCCTCGCCCGAGAACGAGGTGCGCTGGGAGCTGATGAAGGATCACCCCACGCCCTGCGAGATCGCACTGGCAGCCGAGCGCTTCAATGAGCGTCTGGCGCTGCTGGAGCGCCTGACAGAGAAGGGGCTGGCTTATCCGGCGATCAATTTGTAATTTTTTAAGGTGTGCTTGCACCCAGCGGGAGGGATTCGCTGGGTGCTTTTGTTTTGTACAGGAAGGTATAAGCCGTATTGAGCACAACCAATCTGCAAGCAGACTTTTCTTGCAGCGTAGCCAGCGTCTGTTTTCCAAAACATAGAGGGAAAAGTGCATTGAAAAAGATACAAAGGTCAAAGAGGGAAATAGGCCTGAGCATCGAATATAGCCGACGAGAGACGTTAGGCTATGAAGTAAACACCCCGGCGATATGAAGTTACAGACACAGCTTGCGAATGAATCAAAACCAGCAATTGCACTGCCTCGTAATCTGTCGCGACGGCAGAAGCGCAAAGATACCTATTGTCATTGATGTGTCCGATACCTTAAATGATCCATCGGCAACCTATATTGTAAATTAACTGGGGGTACATATTAAATGGGATTGTCGTTCAATAACCTTCATGTGCATTTGTATCGCAGACCGACCACGGATGAAGTCGAGCATATTGCTGCTATCATGACTGAAGGAATGTCACTTTGCAAGGTTGAAGATGCTCACGAAGCGGACGTCAAGGTATCGGTGATCGTTAGTGCAGATAGTCAATGGACAACTGTTCTAGCTGATTCCATGGATGAGGATTTGGATATACAGCTGGAAAAAGTAAAACAACTTTCCAAGGGGCTAAAAGCACAGACGCTTGCTGTCGCTTGTTTTGATAGTGACTATCTTTGTCTAAACATGGTAGACACCGTCAAGCAAGTAGACATTTGGGCTGCCTGTGGTCGCTTTCCTTATGGGAAAGTGCCAAGAAGGAGTAATATAGCGGCTTGGAGATTATATGTTAAGGATGGAAATCATTTCAAAGAAGAAATGAAGCGGGCCTATGAGCATGGCCGCAATTACCGCGATCATTGAACAGCCGGATGCAACTACCTCCAAAGGACTGCGCGACCGTTTTTTTATGATCCTGCTATATGATACCGGGGCGCGGGTCCAGGGAATGCTGAACATTCGTCTGAGCGATATACAACTGGGACCTCTGCCCAAAGTCACATTGTTTGGAAAAGGACGCAAAACCAGAATTGTTCCTTTGATGGAAAAGACAGCCCAGCATTTGAAGAAGTATCTGCTGGAATTTCATGCGGACAATGCTTCAGAGGAGGATGTGACGTTGTTCTATTTTGTGATACGTGGAGAAAAACATCCGCTCACATCCCGGACGGTTCAATACATACTCCAAAAATATGGTGAGCAGGCGCGACAAGTTTGCAAAGAAATCCCTCCCAATGTCCACCCGCACCTGTTCCGCCACAGCCGAGCAATGCACCTCTACCAGGAAGGAATGGACCTGACGCTCATATCCCAGTGGCTGGGACATTCACAGTTGGAGACCACTCAAATTTATGCTCATGCAGATACGGAGCATAAGCGTAGAGCGATCGAAGCGTCTACACTGCAGGATAATCCGCTTTATTCTAAGTTGAATTCCGCGAGATATACAGTAACAGATGAAGAAATGCTGAAGAAGTTAACAGGGCTGAGATAGGGAGGATTTTTATCAGAAATTTTCTGTCCTGTGACCGATTGGGGGATGGACGGCACATGGCCATCCCCAGCCTTTTTATCAGAAACTATTTTTCATTTTTCCTTGTGGTTTCAGGGCCTTCTGTTCCTGTTTCCGATAAAAATATTTTTCTGATAGCTCCGTTCGTAGCCCCTCTGAGGGTATAGTTCTTAATATCATGTTATGGCAAAATGGTTGAAGTATAAATGAAAGTTGCCATCTATGTTTCCTTGCAAAATACTTTTTCACCGGCAATGTCA
>Ga0129315_1000782_pt1 | contig 18845 bp, 19 predicted proteins | sample Cm827metagenome_FD_94432 | JGI IMG/M metagenome (GOLD analysis project Ga0129315, IMG submission 94432) | Eastern black-and-white colobus group fecal microbial communities from Wisconsin, USA - Cm827 metagenome | ecosystem: Host-associated > Mammals > Digestive system > Large intestine > Fecal...
CCGCCACATCGACATGACCGGCAAAACCCCGCTGGTGATCGTGGACTATCTGCAAATCGTCGCGCCCTACAACGAGCGGGCGACGGACAAGCAGAACATGGACAAGGCGGTGCTGGAGCTCAAGCGCATCAGCCGCGATTTCAAGCTGCCCGTGATCGCCGTCTCCAGCCTGAACCGCATGAGCTACGGCCAGCGCATCAGCATGGAGGCGTTCAAGGAATCCGGCGCAATCGAGTATTCCAGCGACGTGCTGATTGGCTTGCAGCTTCGCGGCGCGGGCGAGGCGACCTTCGACCCGACGGAGGCGAAAAAGAAAAATCCCCGGCAGATCGAGGCCGTGATTTTGAAAAACAGGAACGGCCGCGTCGGGGAGAAGATCGAGTTTGAATATTATCCGATGTTCAACTATTTCACGGAGAAGGGGTGACGGGGATAACGGAGAACGTTGTTTTTCCAGGGGCTGTGTTTGCGGAAAAAGGACGCAATAGTTCAAAAAAAAGAGAAAAAAACATCATATGCCTGATGTGTGTCAGACATATGATGCATATGAAGCATATGAAGTTTGAAAAAGCCTCATCACCCCAGCTCCTCCTTGAGCAGATCGAGCAGCATCGGCGCGGGGAGCGGGAGGGAGAAATAATAGCCCTGCATCAGATCGACGTTCCATTTTTTCAACAGCTCGACCTCTTTTTCGGTCTCTACGCCTTCGGCGATGACGTTATAGCTCATCCGCTGGAAGGTGGAGACGATGCTCTGATAAAACAGCGCGGCGCGCGCGTCGGTGCAGATGTGATAGAGCAGCGAGCGGTCGAGCTTGATGGCCGAAAACGGCAGGTGCGTGACGGAGTTCAGATTGGCGAAGCCCAAGCCGAAATCGTCAAGGCACAGACCGATATCGGCCTGGCTGAAGGCGTCGACGGCGCGGCTGAGGAACTGCTCGACCTGCCGGTTGTACAGAAAGCTTCGCATCGTGTTGGCGTTGGCCTGCACGACGCAGGTGGAGCCGTTGGGCGCGGGCAGGCCGTCGAGGTATTCGACATAGGCCATCACATCGCCGCTGGAGCCCATGCGTTCGGCGTGGGAAACGCCGCAGAGGATGACGGGGAATACGCCGGAGGCGTCCGTGCCGCGCCCCTCGAACAGGGCGCGAACGCCGGAGAGGTCTTCGTCGTATTCCTTCAGGGACTCGGCGAGGATCAAAAAGCGTTTGCCGGTCAGGCGGAAGACGGGGGTGCCGCAGACGGATTGAAACTGCTTTGCGATATGCTGGAGCATTGCGTCGCCGCCTTGCATGCCGTAGGCCTTGTTGACGTAGCCGAGGCTGTAGAGGTAGACGGTCAGGATGATGAAGGCCAGCGACAGGGTGGGCACGGCCATGACGAGCAGCTTGCGCGCCGAGAGCCGCCGGTTTTCAATCAGCACCCGGATGTAGCAGGGCAGCGAGAAGGGCAGAATGGCCTGAAACAGAAAGAACACGTTCGTCGTGATGACCGCGCCGATGCAGAACGAGTCGGTGCATCGGGCGATGAACCCGTTGCTGACGAGCTCGAAGACGACGTCCAGCAGGCCGAGGACGACGATATCGCGGAAAATGCGGCTGTTCAGGTTGACGACCTTCGCTTTCCGGCGGCTGATGTGCAGCAGAATCAGCGACAGCAGCAGCAGGGCGCACCAGAGAAAGTTTGAATTAAACGTCCTCATGCGTCAACTGGACTGCTTAAAAGAAAATAGACAGTGAAACAGAACACCCTCCTGTTGTAGAATTGAGGAAATCAAAACTACAAGAGGAGGGTCGTTTCATGTCCAGACAATACACACATGTACAAGGATTGCTGCCGAGCGTAATAGCAATGAAGGAGAAGGGATACACATATCGCCAGATTGCAGATCAATTCGGGATGGAAAAGAAATAAATTGAAGAGTTGTGCAGCCAAGAACGAAGAAAGCAGCGCAAAATCGAAAAAGGTTATATTCCTCAGCCAAAGGGTCGTCCGAGGAAGACGCCAGCTACACAAGAACAACTACAGAGCAATCGAATTGTTGAGCTTGAAATGAAGGTGGAACTTCTGCAAAATTTTCCATCCGAATGTGGAAGGATCGACCTGCTGCTCAGCGGCGAAGTCGATCTGCTCAACAAGATGGTCGCCGCCGATACGATCAGCAAGGGGATTCAATCCACGGCGGCCCAGCCGTTCTCCGTGGCGAACTACCCGCGCAGCGGCCTGAGCGTGATCAGCTTCAGCTGCGAGCGCCAGACGGTCTCCAGCAAGGCGGTTCGTCAGGCGATTGCGAATTGCTTTGACCGCGACGCGCTGGTGAAGGCCTACACGGGCAACTTCGGCCTGAAGGCCAACGGCTATTTTGGCATCGGCCAGTGGATGTATCAGCTCGCCGCGGGCACGATTCAGCCGCCCGTCGTTGATCTTCCGGCCAACGAGACCGATAAGGAGACCGCGGCTTACGAGAAGACTGTCGCCCAGTGGGACGCGCTGTCCCTCGACAAGCTCAAGGATTACCCGCTCGACCTCGATCAGGCGGCCAAGCTGCTGGATATCTACTACCGCCGCGTGGAACGCGACTGTGACATGATCTATCTGGCGACGAACTTCGGTACCGTCTTCGACCCGAGCACGACATACTCGACGGACGCAAGAGCGTCAACCGCACGGGCATTCGCGATAAGAAGCTCTACCAGCTCGCCGTGGACATGCGCAAGACGGAGCCGGGCGACGTGCTGAGCTACTGCCAGAAGTGGGTCGCCTTCCAGGAGCGCTGGACGGAGGTTCTGCCCGCGATCCCGGTATACTCCAACGTGTACTTTGATTTCTACACGACCCGCCTGCAAAACTACCGCGTGACGGAAAACCAGACGTGGACGCAGGCCATCGTCGGCGCAACGCTGACGCAGACAGCGGAATAACAAAAACCCCCGCCGGGAGGGATTTCCTCTCGACGGGGATTTTTTGCGTCATGGGCCGCAACTAGGGGGATTGGGGGGCGAAGCCACCAACAAGCGGATGAACAAAAGGGGACCGATGTGCCCTGCTTGCGGGGAACGGAAGAACATGGAATCGGGAGATTCGATCATGTACAATCAATCGACCGCGCGAGCGAGGCTCTGATGGTTTGCAGACCTTGACGGCGGTGAAGGCGGGCTCAGCCCGCCATTTTTTTTTGAAAACGAAAAAAAATGTAAAAAAAAACATCCTCTTTTTATTCAAATGGTATTGATGAAAGCGTTTTCATATGATATTATTCGATTAACAAAGGAAAACGCTTTCATTGTGTGCAGAGAAAGGAGGAAAAGAAAACGAATCTGTTTTCATTGGAAGGGAAGAACGCGGTGGTTACCGGGTGCGCGACCGGCATCGGTCAGGGCCTTGCTGTGGGGCTGGCTAAGGCGGGCGCAAAAATCCTGGCGTTTGACATCGCGGATCTTTCCGAAACAAAGCAAAAGGTGGAAGAGGTCGGAGGTGAATGTCAGCTTTACCATGTAGATTTATCAAACAGCGCCATGATCGACGAAATATGGAATTTGGCTGTTGAAGAAAATCAACATATTGATATCCTGTTTAACAACGCAGGCATGCAGCATCGCGAAAGCGTGTTGACCTATCCGGAAGACGTGTTCGACCGCGTGATTGCCGTCAATTTGAAATCCGCGTTTCTGATGGCGCAAAAGGCAGCGAACCATTTTAAGGAAAGGGGCTGCCGTGGCAAAATCATCAACACGGCTTCTCTGTTTTCGACGTTTGGCGGTGTGGACGTCAGCGGCTACACCTGTTCCAAGGGCGGCATGCTTTCCCTGACGCGGGCGCTGTCCAACGAGCTGGCGCCGTATGGCATTTGCGTCAACGCGCTGGCGCCGGGCTACATCCTGACCGAATTGACTCGGGCGGTTTACAGCAATCCCGAAAAAAGCAGGCCGATCAACGAGCGCATCCCCATGGGGCGCTGGGGCAATCCTGACGACTTTGAAGGCATTGCCGTTTTTCTGGCCTCGCAGGCTTCTGATTATATCACCGGCGCCATGATCCCGGTGGACGGCGGATATACCGCAAGATAATGAAAGGAAGAAGAACATGAAAAAAAGAATGATCGCCATTGCGGCGTCTATGATGATGGTGCTCGGACTTGGCACGGCGATGGCCGACGATACGATTACCCTCCGTCTCTCCAACAACCAGCCGGATGGCAACGTGACGACGCAGGCGTGCGAGTGGTTCGCCGAGCAGGTGAAGGAACGCACGAACGGCCGAATCGAAATTCAGGTGTACAACAACGGCACGCTGGGCGACGCGGTTTCCTGTCTGGAACAGGCGCAGTATGGCGGCATGGATATCATCAAGGCCGACCTTTCCACGATGACCAACTTTGTCGATGATTACAACGCGCTGATGATGCCGTATATCTACACCGATCTGGAGCATTTCTGGAAGGTTCACGGCGGCGAAATCGGAATGGGCATCCTCCGCGGCGACGCGATGAAGAATGTCGGTCTCTACGGCCTGACGTATTACGACGCGGGCTCCCGCTGCTTCTTCAGCTCCAAGCCGATTCATTCCCCGGCGGATATGAAGGGCATGCTGGTTCGCGTGCAGGAATCCGAGCTGATGATGTCCATGGTTGAAAAGCTGGGCGCAAGCTCGATCGCCATCGCGTATTCCGAGTGCTACTCCTCCCTGCAGACCGGCGTTTGCGACGCGGCGGAGAACTCCATCGTCAATTATCTGGATATGTCCTTCTATGAGGTCGCCCCGTATTACATTAAGGACGACCACACTCGTTCGGCCGACATTCTGGTTATGAGCCAGAAAACCCGCGAAAAGCTGAGCGAAGAGGATCTTGCGATTATCGACCAGACCGCGCTGGATTCCTGGGAATACCAGAAAGAGCTCTGGGCCAACGCGGAGAAGGAAAACGAGCAGAAGCTGCTGGACACGGGCAAGGTTGAAATCTACACCCCGACCGACGAGGAAGCGGCTGAATTCCGCGACGCCTGCACGCCGATCTGGTACAGCTACGAAGGCGGCAAGTACACCGACCTGGTTGATCAGATTCAGGCCGCGGCCGAATAAAAAAACATGGAGAGGACGGAGCGGAAATGCGTATCCGCTCCGTCCTCTTTCTCTGACAGGGAATAGGAGTTGAAATCGCGTATGACGGAAAAGCTGAAAAAAACGCTTCTATTGATTTACAGGTGGATTTACAGAATCATATTCGGCTACGCGCGGATCTCGCTTGTCGCCGTGGTGGGCATTGTCAGCGCACAGGTTGTGGCCAGAAACATTTTCAAATCCAATATCCGCTGGAATCAGGAAGTCGCGCTGCTCCTGACCATCTGGATGGCTTTTCTGGGGCTGAGCATCGGCGTGGACAAAGGGCTGCATATTAAGGTGGAGCTGTTCTTCAGCATGTTTCCCAAAGCCGTTCAGAAGGCGCTGGATCGCCTGAACCAGATTCTGCTGCTGCTGGTCGGCCTGTTTTTCACCTATTACGGCACGGCGCTCATCCTTTCGACGACACATTCTAAAATGACGGTCACGCGCTGGCCGGCCTGCATGATGTATCTGATGATTCCGGTTGCGGGCGTCACGATGATCTATTTCGTTCTGATGAAGATGCTGGGCATCGAAGACGAAACGGACGCGCAAAAGAAAGGAGAAGCCTGAACATGAACGGTATCGCCATTGCGATTTTGCTTCTGACCTTCGTTTTTCTGCTGGTCATCAAATGCCCGATCACGTTTTCCATGATCATTTCCACCAGCCTGGCCATGCTGTATCTGGATATCCCGGTTATGACGATGGTGCAGCAGATGTGCAAGCAGCTCAATTCGTTTACCCTGCTGGCTATCCCGTTCTTTATCCTGATGGGCGAGCTGATGGCGCAGGGCGGCATTTCGAGCCGTCTGCTGAAATTTGCGGATGTGTGCGTCGGCCGTTTTACGGGCGGTCTGGCGCATGTCAACGTGCTGGCCTCGATGCTCTTCGGCGGCATTTCCGGTTCAGCCATTGCGGACGTTTCCTCCCTGGGCGTCATTGAAATCCCGATGATGACGGACGCGGGCTATGACGTCGATTTTTCAACGGCTGTCACGGTGACGAGCGCCTGTCAGGGTCTGATTATTCCGCCGTCGCACAACATGGTGCTCTATGCCATGGTTGCGGGCGGCGTATCGGTCGGCAAGCTGTTCTGCGCGGGATATGTGCCGGGTATTCTGCTGGGCGTGAGCCTGATGGTCTGCTGCTACTTCATCTCCAAGAAGAAAAATTACGGCAAGGGGAAAAAGCTGCCGCTGAAGGAAGCGCTTGCCGTGACCAAAGATACGGTGCTGGCCATGCTGGCAATGGTCATCGTCATCGGCGGCGTTTCTGCCGGCGTCTTCACGACGACGGAATCCGCGGCGATTGCCTGCCTGTATTGCGCGTTCATCGGTCTGTTCGTGTACCGTCAGATGACGCTCAAGGATATTCCGGCCATTCTGGGTCGAACAGTCAAAACCCTTGCGATGATCTACGGCCTGATCGCGGCGGCGGGCGCCTTTGGCTGGATGATGACGTACCTGAACGTGCCGCAGATTGCGACCAACTTCCTGCTCAGCGTGAGCACGAATAAATACGTCATTCTGCTGCTGATTAACATCATCCTGCTTGTCCTTGGCTGCTTTATGGATTTGACGCCGCTGGTGCTCATTATGACGCCGATTCTGCTGCCGGTGGTCAAGAGCTTGGGCATGGATCCGGTTCAGTTCGGCGTGGTAATGATGCTCAACCTCGGCATTGGCCTTTGCACGCCGCCGGTCGGTACGGCGCTCTTTACGGGCTGCGCGATTGCGGGGCGCAAGATCGAGAGCGTTTCCAAAGCGACGCTGCCGCTGTATGCTCCGATGCTGGTTGTGCTGTTGCTGATCACCTATATTCCGGGGCTGACGATGGCGCTGCCGAATCTGCTGATGAAGTAACGGGGTGGGGAAACTTATGAAAACGGCATTGGTAACCGGCGGAAGCCGGGGAATCGGGCTGGCCATCGCTCTTGAACTGGGGCGCTCCGGCTATGCGGTGGCCATCATGGCGACCAAGCCGGAATCCGCCTATCCGCAGAGCACGCAGAAGCTGCGCGAGGCGGGCGTTTCGTATAGCTGGCACGCGGGCGATATCGCAAATACCGAAGATCGGCTTCGCGTGGTGGACGAGGTGGCGGCGCTGCACGGCCGGATTGACGTGCTGGTCAACAACGCCGGCGTTGCGCCGAAGGAGCGCAACGATTTGCTCCAAATGACGGAAGATAGCTTTGATTACGTCGTGGGCACCAACACAAAGGGCAACATGTTTATGACCCAAGCGGTGGCCCGCCAGATGATACAGGCCAGGACGGCCGGCATTATCGTCAATATTTCTTCCTGCTCGGCGGAGGTCTCTTCGGTCAACAGGGGCGAATACTGCGTATCCAAGGCAGGCATATCCATGCTGACCCGGCTGTTTGCTGATCGGCTGGCCGGCGAGGGCATCCGCGTTTATGAGGTTCGCCCAGGCGTGATTCAAACCGACATGACCGCAGCCGTGCAGGAAAAATACAACCGCCTGATTGAGGCGGGCGCGTTCCCCATCGCGCGGTGGGGAACGCCGGAGGACGTGGCGCGCGCGGTTCGAGCCTTCTGCTCGGACGACTTCGCGTATACAACGGGAAATTATGTGGATGTAGACGGCGGATTTCACATTCTCCGCCTGTAAATGGTGAGGATATGGAAGAAAAGAAGGCAGAAAAGAGCGTCGTTTTCAGGCGGTATCACACGATCGTCGTCGGAAGCGGCGCGGCGGGGCTGAATGCGGCGCTTCGCCTGCACGAAATGGGGCAGACGGACATCGCCATCATAACCGAAGGGATGCGCATGGGCACTTCCCGAAATACGGGATCGGATAAACAGACCTATTACAAGCTTTCTTTGGGCGGAGAGGTTCAGGACAGCGTGCGCCAAATGGCTGCTACGCTGTTTGAGGGCGGCTGTGTGGACGGCGATATCGCGCTGGCGGAAGCGGCCAATTCCATTCGTTCCTTCTTCCATCTGGTCGAGCTTGGGGTTCCGTTCCCGATCAATGAAAGCGGCGAATACATCGGCTATAAAACGGATCACGATCCCATCAACCGCGGAACGTCGGCCGGGCCGTATACGTCCAAATACATGACGGAAGCGCTCGAAAAGCGGGTGACGGAGGCGAAGATCCCCGTCTGGGATCGCCATTTGGCGGTGCGCCTGCTGACCCGTAGGGAAAACGGGGAAACGGCGGCGGCGGGCGTGATTGCGCTCGATCTTTCCGCGCCGGAGGACGCGCAGCTCGTCGTCTTTGCGGCCGCGAACGTGGTCTGGGCCACGGGCGGCGAAGCGGGCATGTATCAGGCCAGCGTATATCCCTACGCGCACAGCGGCGCGACGGGGCTTCTGTTCGAAGCGGGCGCGAAGGGGAAAAATCTGACGGAATCCCAATACGGCGTCGCTTCGACCAAATTCCGCTGGAATCTTTCCGGCTCATTCCAGCAGTGCCTTCCGCGCTATGTATCGGTGGATGCGCGCGGCGAGGACGAGCGGGAATTTCTGCTGGATGCGTTCAGCACGCCGCAGAACATGCTCAACGCGATCTTCCTCAAGGGCTATCAATGGCCGTTTGACCCCAGAAAGGCCGGGGGAGAGGGTTCTTCCTTCATTGATATCCTGATTTATCAGGAGGAAATCATCCGCGGCCGCCGCGTCTATCTGGATTTTACGCGAAATTCGGAGGCGCTGGAAAAAGACGGAAAGCCCGATTTTTCCGTCTTGTCGGAGGAAGCGAGAAGCTATCTGGAAAACTGCGGCGCGCTGCTGGAAACGCCGTTCAAGCGGCTGGCCAGAATGAATCCGCCGTCGATTCAAACCTATCTGGATCACGGCATTGATCTGTCCAGCGAGAAAATCGCGGTATCCATCTGCGCGCAGCACAACAACGGCGGCGTTGCCGGAAACGAATGGTGGGAGAGCGAAATCAACCGCCTGTTCCCTATCGGCGAGGTGAACGGCAGCCACGGCGTGTATCGGCCGGGCGGAACGGCGTTGAACGCCGGTCAGGTCGGCGGTCTTCGCGCCGCACAGTATATCGTACACCATGACGCGCCATCCGTGCCCGAACGGGAAGCGTTTCTCTGCGAACAGGCCGAGTCCATCGGTGAAATCCAGCGTCTCATCGAGGAAACCGGATGTCAGCAGCCGATTGACGTGAAGCAGGAAATAGAAGCGCTTCGCCGCCGAATGACCCAATACGGCGCGTTCATCCGTTCTCAGGAGGGCGTCGAAACGGCGCTGCGCGAAAACAGGGCGCAGCAAGCCCGCCTGAGCCGGGGGCACGGGCTGACGGACAAGCGCAAGCTGCCGGATTTTTTCCGCCTGCGGGAGCTTTTGATCGCCCAGTTCGTATACCTGAGCGCGATTGACGACTATATAAGGCAAATAGGTGTTTCCAGAAATTCCTATTTAGTGTATAATAAAAATGGTACCTTGCCGCATGAAGGGGTGGCGGAATGTTTTCGAAACGTCACAAAACAGACGGATACCGCGCGCCTTCAGGAAATCGTCTATGATCGAAAAACGGAGTCGTGTTGCGTGACGTGGCGGCCGGTTCGGGGGCTTCCGGACAGCGATCAATGGTTTGAAACGGCATGGAAAAAATACAGGGAAGGCGATACGTTTTATCGTCGCTGAAGGCGGATCGCACGGGGGAAGATGACATGGCTGGAATCAAAGATGTAGCAGAGTATTGCGGCGTATCGCTCAGCACGGTACCCAGAACGATGACCGGCAGCGCGAAGGTTTCGCCAGAAACCCGCCAAAAGGTGCTTCAGGCGGTTAAAAAACTGAATTATAAGCCGAACATGACGGCGCAGATGCTCAAATCCGGCAGTGCGCGCTTGATTGGCCTGATTATTCCGGACATCGTCAATCCCTATTATCCGCAGATTGTCAAAACGCTTGAAGATTTGGCTATGGAAGCCGGGTATTCCATTATTCTGTGCGATGCGCAGGGCGACGCAAAGCGGGAAAAAAATTATTTTGAAACGCTTCAGCGCCTGTGCGTAGACGGTATTCTGTATGTTCCGTCCACGGAAAACGTCGAATTTGTTCGGGAATACGCCGAGCGAATCGCCATGGTCATCATCAACCGCACCTTTGATATCAACGCGCCCTGCATCAACATCTGCAACGAAGAGGCGACAAACATCGCCATCCGCTATCTGCTGAATATGGGACATCGAAAGATTGCCCTCTACATGAATAATACGCATCGGCAGTACAACGTCGAGCGGCTGCGCGGCTGCGAAAAAGCCTTTAAAGACGCCGGCGTGACGGATTATAAGCCGTTTATCCAGCGGGATCTTGATGAAGACGACATCTATGAAAAAACCGTCCGGCTGATGAATCTGCCGGACAGGCCAACCGCCGTCTTCATGTTCAACGACAACATGGCCTTCGGCGTTTATCGAGGCATCTTGGATTGCGGCTTGCGCATCCCGGATGATGTTTCCGTGATGGGCTTTGACGACATTCCGACGGCCAAGTATATGGCGCCTCCGCTGACGACCATACGCCATGCTACCTACGATACCCTGAAGGTAATTTTCAATAACCTGATGTATCAAATCAACACGCGCGAGTTCGGCGAAGGCTCGATCACGTATTATAAGGCGAAGCTGGTTGAGCGGCAATCCGTCAGGCGAATCGAGAACGCCGAGCCGGAAGGAGAATAACCATGGAAAAGGTTCACATTTTTGATCTGGAAGGAACGCGATTCCCGGCCGGCCGGCGCACGCGCGTCGTCATCGGCCAGAACGGGGCGATAACGGGGGACAAGTTTTGCCAGGGCTATGTGGTCATTGACCCGAACGGCAAAATTCCCGAGCACGAGCACGAAACGGTCGAATCCTACACGATCATCAAAGGCACGGGCCTGATGACGGTGGACGGAGAAACGCAGGCCATCGGCCCTGGCGATTGCGTGTTTATTCCCTCCATGAAGAAACATGCGCTCGTAAACACTGGCAGCGAGGACATGCATATGATCTTCGTCTATGCGCCCAGCGTCATTGTCGATCATTGGGCGCAGGAAAAGCGCGGGGAGCTGAAATAACCGCCCCACGCCATCCCAACGCCATAACACAAACAAGACTTCGCGAAACGTGAATTTCGCGAAGTCTTGTTTGCTATAGGAGGAACACGATTTTGCTTCTTTCCCTTACCCTTTCATCATGCGATAAAGCAGCTCCAGGATCAGGCACAAGTCGCGCGTGATGTGGAAGGGATCCTTGACGGGGAGCGCGACCACCTTTTCCTGCGGTCGGCCGTCTCTCATTCGAATCTGCATCCATTCGCGAATTTCCGGATCGCGGTTCGGGAAGGTTTCAAAGGTGTAGCCAAATACGCGCTCATGCCACTGAAGGAAACGCTCGTCCCCCGTGCGCGAATAACACAGCAGCGAAGTATAGAGCGCCTCCGCGTGAATCCACCAGAGCTTGTCATCCCAGCCGGAAAGCTGGCGACACATGGGCTCGTCCGCCGTTTGGCCGAGATTCCCCTCCGGCTTTCCGCCGTAAATGCCGCTGAAATGGAGCAAACCGCCCATCTGCTGATCCCAGCCGATTTCAAAGGCCTTCAGCACAATATCGCACGCCTTGGTTTCGACCTCTTGCCTGTGCAGCAGGTCGGCCGCATCCACCATGAACCACATATCCTCGATGGTGTGACCGGGGTTGGCGTGCTGGCCGAGAATATCCGGGAAAAACGTATTTTCTCGGGTGATGACCTCGTGAATCACGTTGTTTTCATCGACGAAGTGCGTCAGAATGTCCTGCGTAAACCCATCGAGACGGCGCAGCAGCTCTGCGCAGGCCTCTGGATGAAGCACCTTTGCCGCCGCGTGCAGCTCATGCGTGACATTGGAAAGAATCATCGGGATGCCGTGCGCCCGATATGCGGGTGAAAGCGGATACGGCAGCGTGTTGAAATCGCCCCGCTCGATTCGCTCGCAGATGGAGCGATACAGCCTGTCCGCAAACGAATAGGCGGCCTCGTCTCCGGCGACCTCAGCGTATTTCGCCAAACCGATGACGACAAAGCAATCGGCGTAGACGCTCATATCCAGCGTGTCGCATCCATCCACCTTCTTGGGGGTTCCGTCCGCTTCCATCAGGAACGTGCAGCGCCAATCGTCCTCGCCAAGCAGGCAATGCGCCATCAGAAAATCGCGTCCCGATTTCGCCAGCTCAAGAAAATGCGCCCGTTGGGCGGCGGTAAAAACCGGCGCGTCGAGCTGCGCCAGCTTCGCAAACATCCAGACAAACCGCCCCTGACTCCACGTATACTTATCGCGGCTGACCAGATTCCGGCCGCTGTTGTCAAAACAGTTGACGTATCCGCCGTATTGCGTATCCAGACAGCGCGGCAGCCAGAAGGACAAAATTTGATTGCTCAATTCGTTTTCATAAAAACCAAACAGCTTTCGAATTTCAGATCGCTCCATGACGTTGACTCCTTTCAGGCCAGATTTCCCTTTGCGTTTCCGGCGACCATCGTGCCCAGAACGGTGATTTGCTCATCAAAACAGATCAGATCGGCGGTCTTCCCAACCTCGATGCTGCCCGTGTGGTCATCAATATGCATGATCTGCGCGGGCGTGAGGCTCATCATGCGCACGCAATCCTGCAGGGGAACGCCCGCCTGATCCCGCATCACGCGAACCAGCCGGTCATCCGTAGCGATGCTGCCCGCGAACGCCGTCCGATCCGGCATCTTTGCCACGTCGTCCTCGATGATGACGCGCTGGCCGTTGCTCAGGCTGCCCAGAATGGATTCGCTGACCTGCTGCCCCGCGCAGCGCATGGAATCGCAGGTCAGCGCCACGCGCTCGACGCCCATGGCGCGGTAGACCATTCTCAGCATTTCCGGCGGCAGATGGCAGCCGTCCGCAATCACCTCGACCGTCAGCCCTTCGATGCAGAACGCGCTTTCGATCAATCCCGGATAACGGAAACCGCCTCTGCGCACCATCGAAGACATGGCGGAATACAGATGCGTCACATGCGTGAAGCCCGCCTCATAACCGGCCAGAATCTCGCCGTATTCCGCCGCCGTGTGCCCCATCGAGGGCAGAATCCCCTCCGCGCGCAGGCGGCCGGCAAATTCAAGCGCGCCGGGCAGCTCGGGCGCGACGGTCCAGCGGGAAATTGCGCCACGGCCATAGTCGAGAAATTCCTCGTATTCCTTCGGATCTGGATCGCGGATATATCGAGCGTCTATGGCGCCCTTCTGCGCCGCATTCAAATAGGGGCCTTCCATGTGCAGCCCCGGCAGATGGGGGCCGTCCGCCCATCCTGTCCGAGCGGCGCGCAGCGCGTCGATGCTGCCCAGAATTTCCTCTCTGGTGGCCGCCAGCGTGGTCGGGTAAAGCGTGGTGGTGCCATGCGACAGGTGCACGGCCGCCGCCGTGCGCACCGCGTCCGCCGTGCCATCCATAAAGTCGCATCCGCCCGCGCCGTGCGAATGTATTTCCACAAAGCCCGGCGAGAGATACAAGCCGTTCAGCGCAATCTCCCGGCCGCCTGCGGAGGCGGGTTTCCCCGTTCCGCAGGCCTGAATGACGCCGTTCTCGACGACGACATAGCCGCGAATGATCCGATCTTTAAGGATCACGTTGGCGTCTGTGTAAATTGTGCGCATCGTCTGCCCTCTTTCTCATCGACTCACAGAATCCCTGCGGCGGCGTCCCGGTCGATGTAGAGCGCCGCGTGGGCATGCCGCCGCAAAATCGTCGCGGGGCAATCCACCGTGACGTCGCCCTGAAGCATCCGGGCGACCGCGTCGGCCTTCGTGCTGCCCGGCACGGAGCAGAACATGAAGCGGGCGCGGCACAGCGCCGGAATGGTGACGGTCAGCGCCTGACGGGGCACGTCTTCGATTCGGTCAAAGCAGCCGTCATGCACCTGCTGCATCCGGCAGCGTTCATCCAGATCGACCGCCTTAATCACGGCCGGATCGTTGAAGTCGGCCGTCCACGGGTCGTTAAAGGCGATATGCCCGTTTTCGCCGACGCCCAGAATACAGATATCCGCCGGATGGCTGTTCATCAGCTCGGTATACCGCGCCAGCTCCGCCGAAATATCCTCAGCGCTGCCGTCAATCAGATTCACGCTCTTAAACGGGAACCGATCAAAAATGGCCTTGCGCAGAAAATGGCGGAAGCTGGCCGAATGGGTGTCGCTCAGGCCGATATACTCGTCCATATGGAAAGCGTTGACGCGCGACCAGTCGATGCCTTCTTCGGCGCACAGCGCGGCAAGCGTTTCATTCTGGGAGGGCGCCGCCGCAAAGATCACGTTGACCTCGTCCTGCTCCGCCAGCAGCCGCTTCAGACAGGCGGCCGCCTCCTGACCGGCGCAATCCCCCATCTCCTGACGGGTATCAAACGCGCGGACGTGAAGCTGATCGACGCAATAATCCTGAATCATCATGTATGTTTCATCCCTTTCTTCATCCTTAACCGGAATGGCCGCCTTCGCGTTTTACAGCAGCCCCAGCCATCTCGGCAGGCACAGAGAAACCTCCGGCACATATGCAAAGAGCAGCAGCAGCGCGAACATCACCACGTAGAACGGGACGAACGCCTTGATTGAATCCTCGACGGAGATGCCGCCGATTCGGCAGCCAATGAACAGCGATGTGCCGACGGGCGGCGTGCACAGGCCGATGGCGAAGCCGAACACCAGAATGACGCCGAAGTGATACGGGCTCAGCCCCAGCGTGTTGACCGCAATCGGATAGAGAATCGGCGTGGAAATCAGAATCAATACGCCCATATCCATAAAGCAGCCCAGCACGATCATCAGCGCCAGCATCAGGGCGAGCAGCACGTTCGGGTTGGTGGAAATGGAGAGCAGCGCGTTGGCCAGCAGCGTCGGCACGTTCAGGTAGCTCATAACCAGACTGAACGCATTCGAAGCGGCGATGATTGCCAGCGACATGGACATGATCGGCACAGCGCTCATCACGGCCGCAAAGAACTGCTTGAGCGTCAGGGAGCGATAGACAAACGTTGCGACGATCAGCGCATACACGGCGGCCAGCGCGGCCGACTCCGTCGCGGAGCAGATGCCGGTGGTGGTGCCGACCACGACGATCACGATGGCGAACAGACCGACCAGCGCCTCCAGAGAGATCTTCAGCGCCTGACTGGCCGGAACCTTTTCACCGAGGGGATATTTGCGCTTTTTGGCGATGATAAACGCCGGAATCATCAGTCCGAGCGTCAGCAGCACGCCCGGCAGATATCCGCAAATCAGCAGCGTCGAAATCGAAAGGCCGCTCGCCGAGGCAACGGCGTAGAAGAGCATGTTCTGGCTCGGCGGAATCATAACGCCTTCCAGCGAGGAGGTGACGGTGACCGCGACGGAATAATCCGCGTCATAGCCCTCGTCGATCATCGCGGGGATGAGCATGGCGCCGATGGACGATACGTCCGCGTTGGACGAACCGGAAATGCCGCCGAAGAGCATCGAAACCAGAATGTTGACCATGGCCGTGCCGCCCGGAATCCGGCCGACGATGAGGTTGCAAAACCGCATCAGTTTCTTGGTGATGCCGCCGTCACACATGAACTGCGCCATGATGACGAAGAACGGGCAGGCGATAATCACGAAATTTTGCAGGCTGGTCACCATTTTGATAAACAGGTTGATCAGCGGAATATCCAGATACAGCGCGGCGCACACCGCAGAAATGCCCAGCGAAAACGCAATCGGAATCCTGATCAGCATAAGCAGAAGCAGCGTGCCGATCAGAATGATGATGCCCACAGTCGATTGATCCATTCTTATGCCTCTCCTTCCTCATTCTCATCGCCCACCTGAAGATGGGCCAGTGTTTTGACGACATTCATCACGCAGAAGACCACGGACAGGACGGAAAGAACCACCTGCGCCATAAAGACGATGCCCTGCGACAGGCCGCTGGCCGCCATGATCTTTCGCGCCTTGATTTGATAGACCTTCCAGCCGGATTGAACCATCAGCGCGAAGAAAACGCCGATGAGCGTATGCCGCAGGAAGTCGAGCGCAATCTGAACCTTTTTCGGCACACGGTTGTAGATGACCGTCAGCGCGACGTGCGCATCTCGATAGACGTCAATCGAAATACAGATATAGCCGAAAATCACCAGCAGAACGAGAATGACCTCCTCCGACCAAATGATCGGATTGACAAAGACATAGCGCATAATCACCGCCGCAAAGCAGATGACGAGCATCACCAGCAGCAAAATGGCGCCGACGATTCGCTCAAGGCTGACAACCTTCCGAAAAAATTGATCCAGTTTGATAATCAGGTTTTTCATCTCAATCTCCAATCTCCCTTCTACCGCGCCATGCAGCTCCATGAAAAACGCCGGATTGCGAGGTCGTTTTCCCGCAATCCGGCGCCTGATTCAGATCACATGCTGTACGGCGGTTAATCTTACTTCACCAGAGCGAGCAGATCGGCATACTGCGGATATTCGCTGTAGACCGCGGCACAGGCATCCTGGAATTCGGCAACATCCACGTCGATGATGGTGCAGCCGGCAGCTTCCACCTTGTTGCGCGCCTCGACCAGGAACTGGTCAACCAAGCCGCGCTGATACGCGGAGGCCTCGACGGCGGCCTTCTGGACGGCTTCCTGCTGCTCGGCGCTCAGGGACGCCCACGCGCCGGCGCTCATAACCACCAGAGAGGACGGAGCGGTGTGCATATCCAGAGAGTAATACTTGGCGACCTCGTAGTGGCCGGAAGAATAATAGGAAGTAAAATCATTCTCAGCGCCGTCGATAACGCCGGTTTCCAGCGCGGAATACACTTCGGAGTAGTTCATCGGGGTCGCGGCGGCGCCCAGCGCCTTCATCATGGAGATCATAATCGCGTCGTCCTGCGTGCGCAGCTTCAGGCCGGCCATGTCGGCGACGGAATGGATGGGCTTTTTCACGGTGTAGAAGGAGCGGGGGCCGGAGACGAAATAGGTCAGGTTGACCAGACCGGTTTCATCCAGCAGCGTTTTCGTCAGCGTCTCGCCAAATTCGCCGTCCAGCGCAGCGTACTTCGCCTCGTCGCTGGCAAAAACATACGGCAGGGAGAACACGTTGAACGCATTGCAGGTCGGCGCAATGCCGTTGGTGGAAATGCGGCACAGATCCAGCGTGTCGAGCTGAAGCATATCGGCGCAGGACGTTTCATCGCCCAAAACCGCGTTGTTGTGCAGCTCAATGGTCACCGTGCCGTTGGTATACTGCTCGACAAGCTCGATAAACTTCTTGTCGCCCTCGACGTTCGGGGTTCCGTCGGCCTGGTTGTCGGCCATTCGGAAAGAGAGATTCTTTTCTGCCAGACCCGTAACGGACAAGGCCAGCACCAGAACCAGAGAGAGCGCGAGCAGGACTGCTTTTTTCATGTAAAAATCCTCCTTTTTTTCTTTCTGTAAATGCATTCTTCAGCATTTTACATTCTAAACACATAACGGATTCTGTGATTATCGTTGCTTTTTGTCGCCTATCTTTGTCTATATTAAACCACATCATTTTCGATATTTCTTGCCTATATTTATCTAAAAACTTGCATTTTTTTAGATTTCGTCTTATAATCCGAAAAAGAGAACCCGGCCGATTCCCAAACGGAGGTCAACATGTTAACGGATAAACCCAACCCCATCGAATGTCATTTTTCCGACAGCATGGATACCATCGACAAGCGCTATACGGCGCATCCCCAATACGAAATCTTTCTGCTGCTCGAAGGGGATGTGACCATGCTGATCAATTCCCAGCGATACATGATTAAAAACGGCGCGCTGGTTTTGCTGACGTCGCGCGATCTGCATATTTCCATGAACAACGCCCCGCGCACATACAAAAGAATCACGGTCATGTTCGATCCACACGCCATTCGTCAATTCAATACGGAACACACCAATCTGCTCGACTGCTTCAGCATTGCGGCCAGCAGACAGCGCAACATCCTGTATCTCAGCGCGGAACAAATTCAAACCGTGCAGGCATTGGCTGACCCAATTTTGACAAATGGCCGTTCGGATCGGTTCGGCGACGATATCACCGTGCTCACATCGCTGCTCTCGCTGCTGATCTTTATCAATCGCCTGTATCGCTCTCATCTGCCCAAGATCGCGCCGCTCCCCCTTACGCCCATCATCCGCGAAATCGTCGATTATGTGGACAGCCATATCGACGAGGAACTGAGCGTACAAAGCCTCTGCCATCATTTTTCCTATTCCGTCGCCTATATCAGCGCGCAGTTTTCCAAACAAATGGGGCTGCCGCTAAAACAGTTCATTATAACAAAAAAAATCGCGCTGTCCAAGCAGCTCCTTGCGGAGTCCCTTTCCGTGACGCAGGTATACGAACGCTGCGGCTTCGGCGATTACAGCAACTTCATTCGAACCTTCAAAAAGACGGTCGGCGTTTCCCCGCTGCAATGGCAGAAATGGAATCAGACCTCCTGATTGTTTTTTTTCTCTCCCCGTATTCCCCCCTCCGCTGACCCCATTCAAATTTCTGAATCTCCCCGCCCTCTTTTTTCGAAATTCCCTTGATTTTGCCGCCCGCCATCGGTTACAATAACGATTGGCTCAAACGGCTTGTTGATAATTTACCGACAGCGTTTGACCTGTTTCGACCCGGAACAGGGGTTTCCTGTTCAAATACAATGGAGGAGGCATCCAACATGAAGAAACTTTTGACGATTATGCTGGCCGTGCTGCTGGCTGCGCTGGCGATTGCCGCGTCGGCGGA
>Ga0129315_1000783_pt1 | contig 18844 bp, 22 predicted proteins | sample Cm827metagenome_FD_94432 | JGI IMG/M metagenome (GOLD analysis project Ga0129315, IMG submission 94432) | Eastern black-and-white colobus group fecal microbial communities from Wisconsin, USA - Cm827 metagenome | ecosystem: Host-associated > Mammals > Digestive system > Large intestine > Fecal...
AAACTATGTCTTTTTCAATTTGCGCAATTTATTGTACCTTATCGGTAGCCCTCGCGGATCGCGTCTGTACAGAAGTCGTAGGCGTAATCGTCGATCCAGACGACCGTAACGCCGGGCGCGTCCTCCACGCTCAGCGCCAGCTCCGGCCAGTCATCCTCGTGCTCCACGCCCAGTGTGCAATAGAACGTGTCGCTCCCGGCGTCGTAGCCCAGCGCGCTGTCCCCGTTGAACATGCTGCGCACCAGCGGGGCCTGCGCCTCCTGCCGCTCGTCCTCGATGGCCCAGGCCTCCTCGATGTCGATCAGCCCGCCGACGGCCGTGCGCTCATGTGCCTCGGCCGCGGCGTACAGATAGGCCAGCTCCGTCGGCACGTCCTCCCGCCCCTCCGGGAGCAGGACGGTGAGGCCGGCCAGCAGCAGCAGGGCCAGAAGAATCGCCGGAATGGCCAGACGCTCCCCGCGGCGCGGATAGCTTTCCTGCCGGTATTGCGCGGCCTCGTGATCGGAATCCATACTTACAGCTCCCTCAGCGCATCCACCAGCGCCGTTTTGCCCTCTGTCTTTTCGTCCTTCATCTTGATGATGCGCGCCGGGACGCCCGCCACCACGGCTTTCGCCGGGACATCCTGCGTGACCACGGCGCCCGCAGCGACGACCGCGCCGTCGCCCACGCTCACGCCCTCGATGATGACCGCATTCGCGCCGATGAGCACGTTGTCGCCCACGGTGACGGGCTTTGCGCTCGGCGGCTCGACCACGCCCGCGAGCACCGCGCCCGCGCCGACATGGCTGTGCCTGCCGACGATCGCGCGCCCGCCGAGCACGGCGCCCATGTCGATCATCGTGCCCTCGCCGATGACCGCGCCGATGTTGATGATCGCGCCCATCATCACGACAGCGCCGTCGCCGATCTCCACGCGGTCGCGGATGATCGCGCCCGGCTCGATGCGCGCGTTGATGGCCTTGGTGTCCAGCAGCGGCAGCGCGCTGTTGCGGCGGTCGCTTTCGATGACCGCGTCCTCGATGGCGTCGCGGTTGCGCTCGAGCACCGGCTCGATGTCGGCCCAGTCGCCCTTGACGATCATGTCCGCGCCGGTGAACACGTGGCAGTTCTCAAAGTGCAGCGGCCGGCTCGCTTTGATGTACGCCGTCACGGGCGTCTTCTTTTTGGCCGAGCGGATGGCCTCGATGATCTCGTTCGCGTCCATGTCATTTCCCTCCGAAAATCACGTCGTCGATGGTGTACAGGCCGGGCTTCGCGGCGGCGGCGAACTGCGCGGCGCGCAGCGCGCCCCGGGCGAAGATTTCGCGGCTGTCGGCGCGGTGGCGCAGCTCGATCTCCTCCATCGGGACGAAGAAGCGCACGCTGTGCTCGCCCGCGACGGTGCCGCCGCGCAGCGAATGGACGCCGATCTCATGGCCGCGCTTGCCCGGACGGCCCTCGCGCCCGCAGACGACGGTGAACTCGCCGTCCGGATCGACGCTTTGCAGCAGCGCCACGGCCGAGCCGCTGGGGGCGTCCTCCTTCTGGTTGTGGTGCGTCTCGACGATCTCGATGTCGAAGTCCTCGCGCAGCGCGTCGGAGGCCATGCGCGCCAGGCGGCGCATCACGGCCATGCCGGTGGAGAAGTTGAGCGCGCGCACGATGGGCAGCTGCGCGCTCGCCGCGCGGATCTGGTCCTCCTGCTGCGCACTCAGGCCGGTGGTACCGATGACCAGCGGGAGATTGCGGCGCAGCGCGTCCTCCAGCATCATCGTCACGTTGCCGGGGTAGGAGAAGTCGAGGGCGACGTCGAGGTCCGTCAGCTCGCCCAGCGCCTGACACGCGCCGGGGCCGACGAAGCCCGCGACTGCAAAGCGCTCGTCCTGCGCGCAGATGCTGTCGATCATCCGGCCCATTTTGCCGTTGCCGATCAGGCCGATGCGAAGCGCGCTCATCGGATCACCTCCAGGGCGCGGCGCACGGTCTCGCGGCCGGCGTCGGAGATTTCGCACAGCGGCAGGCGGTAGCCGCCCACGTTCATGCCGAGCTGGTTCATGGCCTCCTTGATGGGGATCGGATTGACCTCGCAGAACAGCGCGTTGATCAGCTCGAGATAGCGAAGCTGCATGGCGCGCGCCGTGGCGACGTCGCCCGCGGCGAACGCGGCGACGAGGTCGTGGCATTCCTTCGGGCAGATGTTGGCCCAGACGGAGATGACGCCGCAGCCGCCCAGGCTCATGACGGGCACGATCATATCGTCGTTGCCGGAGAACATGCAGAAGTCATCGCCGAGCAGGCGGGCGATTTTCGCGGTATAGCTGATGTTGCCGCTGGCCTCCTTGATGCCGGCGATGTTCGGATGCTTCGCCAGGCGCGCGCAGCAGGCGGGCGAGATGGCGCAGCCAGTGCGGCCGGGCACATTATAGAGGATGACCGGCGTATCGACGGCGTCCGCGACAGTGGCGAAGTGGCGGTACATGCCCTCATCGTTGGCCTTGTTGTAGTAGGGCGTGATGAGCAGCAAGCCGTCCGCGCCGAGGTCGTGATACTTTCGGCTCTTCTCCAGCTGCGTCTGCGTGCAGTTGGAGCCCGCGCCGACGATGACGGGGATTTGGCCGTTCACGGTCTCGATGATGCAGCGGGCGACCTCGTCGTCCTCCTCATGGGACATGGTGCTCGACTCGCCGGTGGTGCCCTGCGCGACGATGCCGTCGGTGCCCTGCGCGAGATGCCAGTTCACCAGCTCACGGAGCTTTCCAAAGTCCACGCTGCCATCCGCCTGAAACGGCGTGACGAGTGCGACATAGCTTCCAGCAAATTTCATATCGTTCCTCCGGATGGTATTTTGCGGGGCTTGCCCGCCCAGTTTTTCCGTAACGCGCTCATTCTAACATAAGAAAGCGAGGCTGTAAACCTCGCTTTGTGGAATTGAATGTGTAGAGCGCTCATTTTTGTGGAATTCACAAATACAGAAAGGCGGAGCGGCCCAAAAACAGCGCATACCGGCGCATGCAGCGGCTTTTTGGGGCGGCTTCAAGCCGCGTTGGCGCGGCCGAAAGCGTCGCCTGCGGCGACTGTTCGGCCTTCGGGTCGGGCTTCGCAGGGGTTACGTTGGGGATTTCATCCCCCAAACCCCTAGCCTGGGGACTTAGTCCCCAGACCCCTTCTTCGCTTCGCGCTGTTTGAAGCCCTTCTTCTCAGCAGTCCCGGCTGCCGATGTCCGAGCGCATATGGGCGCCCTCGAAGTGAATCTCCCGCGCCGCCGCATAGGCCGCATCGACGGCCCCGCGCAGCGTATCGCCCGTCGCTGTCACGCCGAGCACGCGCCCGCCCGCGGTGACCAGCTGTCCGTCGATCAGCTTCGTGCCCGCGTGGTACACGGTCGCGCCGCGCTTTTCCGCCGCGTCGATTCCTGTGATGGCCTTGCCGCCCTCGTACTTGCCCGGATACCCGCCGGACGCGAGGATGATGCACGCCGCGGCCTTGTCCTCAAAGCGCACCATGCTCTCGTCAAGGCGCTGCTTGCGCACGGCCATCATGATCTCCATCAGGTCGCTTGTGAGCAGCGGCAGCACGGCCTGCGTCTCCGGGTCGCCGAAGCGCGCGTTGTACTCGACGACCTTCGGGCCGTCCGCGGTGAGCATGAGGCCGACATACAGCACGCCCTTGAACGTGAAGCCCTCGGCGTTCATCGCGCGCAGCGTCGGCAGGAGGATCTCCTCCGTCGTGCGCCGGGCGACCTCCGGCGTGTACAGCGGGCTCGGCGCGAACGCGCCCATGCCGCCGGTGTTGGGCCCCTTGTCGCCGTCGAACACGCGCTTGTGGTCCTGGCTGGCGACCATCGGCACGATGGTCCTGCCATCGCAGAAGCACAGCACGGTCACCTCACGGCCGACCATGCACTCCTCGATAAGCACGCGGGCGCCGCTCTTGCCGAACTTGCCGCCCTCCATCATCTCGCGCACGGCCTGCTTCGCCTCGTCGATCGTCTGCGCGACGACGACGCCCTTGCCCAGCGCGAGGCCGTCCGCCTTGACGACGATCGGCGCGCTCTGCGTATCCAGATACGCAAGCGCGGCGGCGCAGTCGGTGAAGACCTCGCTTTGGGCGGTCGGGATGCCGTACTTCTTCATCAGGTTTTTGGAGAAGATCTTGCTCGACTCCATCTGCGCGGCATAGGCGCTCGGGCCGAACGCGGGGATGCCCGCGGCCTCCAGCGCGTCCACGCAGCCCAGCGCCAGCGGATCATCCGGCGTCACGCAGACAAAATCGACGTGCTCGCGCTGTGCCAGCGCGACGATGCCGGCCACGTCGGTCGCCTTGACCTCGGGCACGCACGTCGCCACCTGCGCGATGCCGGCATTGCCCGGCGCGCACAGCAGCGCGTCCACCTTCGGGGACTCGGCCAGCTTTTTGCAGACGGCATGCTCGCGGCCGCCGCCGCCGATCACCAGAACCTTCATCGGGAAACCTCCTTCTTGGGGCTGCCGCCCCAAACCCTGCTTGGGGCGCTGCCCCAAACCCCGCAAGGGATTCATCCCTTGACCCTTCTTCGCTTCGCGCTTGTATAAACCGCTGAACAAAACACCGCGTGTTTTCATGAAGACGCGTTTCGCAGCCCCGGGGATGCTTGAAGGGGCCGAAGCCCCTTCAAATACAATCCGCAAGACCGGCTTTGCCGGTCTGAGGAGCGGAGGAACTCCGCTTCCTTGATCATTTGGAGTGTGCCCGCAGGGCGCGCGAGAAATGATGTACACCCGATGAAAAGCTGCGCAGCAGATTTTCATCGGAACGTGTTAGTGCTTGAAATGGCGCATTCCGGTGAACACCATCGCGATGCCGTACTTGTTGCACGCGTCGATGGAGTCCTGATCGCGCACGCTGCCGCCCGGCTGGATGATGCAGGCGATGCCCGCCTCCGCGCAGGCCTTCACGCAGTCGTCAAACGGGAAGAAGGCGTCGCTGGCCAGCGCCGCGCCCTTCACCTTCTCGCCGCTGCGCTCGATGGCCATCTGCGTGGACCAGATGCGGTTGACCTGCCCCGGTCCGATGCCCAGGCTCTGGTTGTCGCGCGCGATGGCGATGCCGTTCGATTTGGCGTGCTTGACGATCTTCCACGCCAGCAACAGGTCCTTCATCTGCTCCTCGGTCGGGGCCTTCTCGGTCACAACCTTCAGCTCGCCGTCCTCCGGCAGCAGCTTGTCGTCGATCTCCTGCACGAGCAGGCCGCCGGCAACCTTGCGCATCACGCGCTCGTCCTTCGGATAGGCGCGGATGGTGGTGTCAAGCTCCAGCAGGCGCAGGTTCTTCTTCTTCGTGAGGATCGCCAGCGCCTCGTCGGTGAACTTCGGCGCGACAATGATCTCGAGGAAGATCTTGCTCATCTGCTCGGCGGTCGCCGCATCGACGGGCGCGTTGGTCACGACGATGCCGCCGAACACGCTGACCGGGTCGGCCTCGTACGCCAGACGGTAGGCTTCGCTGACCTCGTCCGCCACGCCCACGCCGCAGGGGTTGCCGTGCTTGACGGCGACGACGGCGGTGGTGTCGAACTCGCGCAGCAGCTCGAGCGCGCCGTTCGTGTCGTTGATGTTGTTGTAGGAGAGCTCCTTGCCGTGCAGCTGCTTCGCCGCCGGGAGCGTGCCCGCGATGTCGCCCAGATCGCGGTAGAACGCGGCCTTCTGGTGCGGATTCTCGCCGTAGCGCATCTCCTGCACCTTTTCGAACGTGACGGTCAGGTTCTGCGGGAACTCGATCGTCTCCTCCAGCTGGCTGCGCAGGTACTGCTGGATCATGCAGTCATACTGCGCGGTGTGCTCGAAGACCTTGTACTGCAGGTAGCGCTTGGTCTTGAGGCTCACGTCGCCGGTCGCCTCGAACTCGTCCATCACGCGGTCATAGTCGGCCGGGTCGATGACGACCACGACGTCCTGCGCATTCTTGGCGGCGGCGCGCAGCATGGTCGGGCCGCCGATGTCGATGTTCTCGATGGCGTCCTCGAAGGTGACGCCGGGCTTTTCGATGGTCGCGCGGAACGGATAGAGGTTGATGATGACCATGTCGATGGGCTCGACGCCGAGCGCCTCGATCTGCTTCATGTGCTCCGGATTGCTGCGCACGGCGAGCAGGCCGGCATGGATCATCGGATGCAGGGTCTTGACGCGGCCGTCGAGGCACTCCGGGAAGCCGGTGACGTCGCTGACGCCGGTCACGGGGATGCCCGCGGCGGCGATCGCCTTCATGGTGCCGCCAGTGGACAGCAGGGTCACGCCCTTGTCCGCAAGGCGGCGGGCCAGCTCGACGATGCCGGTCTTGTCCGACACGCTCAGAATCGCACGCTTGATCATAATCTCTTTCCTTCCTTTTCTTCGTCGTTGATGGGAAAATGCAAGATGAATGGGAAAATGGTTTTGCAGATATTTGCCGTGCGCGAAGCCGCCGCGCAGGGACGCGGACGGGGGGACGTCCGCCGCGGCGCGCAGTTCTATTGGAGCGTTCAGGAAATTCACCGTCAGGTAACGCTTCGCTCCCTGACTGCTTTCTTTTTTATGGCTTCGCCATGGGGAACGCTTGGGGCTTTGCCCCAAACCCCACCAGGGACCAGTCCCTGGACCCTTCCTCGCTTCGCACTGTTTCAAGAAGCCTTGCGGTTACATGTCCCTGCCCAGCAGGTAGCAGTCCGTGCGCACCCACTCGAAGCCGCAGTTCCTGAACATCCGCATGGCGTTCTGGTTGCGGCGCACCGCGTTGGCGCGCAGGTAGGGCACGCCCTGCCCCGCCAGCTGCTGCACGGCCTCGTCGATCAGCGCGTGGGCGACGCCCTTGCCGCGCCACTTCGGCTCCACGCAGACCATCTCCAGCACGGCCTCGTTCGGCTCGCCGTAGACCAGCATGTCCCCGCAGTAGTCGCTGCCGCAGTAGACGCTCTTCGCCGCGAACACCGGGCCGCGCATGCGCTCCTCCAGCCATTCGCTGGCGTGCTCCACGCAGCCGAAGCTCTTCAGGCGCACCAGAAACTCCTCGCGCTGGATGCGCGTGCGCAGCTCCGCGTCGATGATCGCCGTGCCGACGGGCGGATAGCATCTGCGCCGCCCGGTCATGCCCGCGATATTGAGCACGAACAGCTCGTCGCCGTCGTAATCGTCAAAGCCCATGCGCGTGAAGTACTCGTGGCGCGCGCTGTCGTCGATGGCGCAGCGGGTATACAGCCGCGCGGGCGTGCCGCCCTGCTCCTCGCGGATCGCCTCGGCGCGCGCGCAGAGCGCACCGAAGAGCGTATCCCCGGCGACGGGATGCGCGCTCATCTCCAGTTCAATATCCAGCGGCCGTTCCGGCAGCATCTTTTTGAGCATGCGCAGCCGGAGCCCGCCCTGCCCGATCTCCACGCCCGCGTCATCGATGACCACGAAGCTGTTCTCGCGCAGTGCGCCGCCCACGCCCCTTGCGGGATGATAAATTCTCATAATGGACAGACACCCTTCATTGACAGGCGAAAATCCCCGCGCGCATTCTCAGCGCCGCGCGGGGCCTTCCGCGGAATTTTCATGTGCGAACACTTTATTATAGCACATGGACGTGTCTTCCATCTACTCCTAATTTTCCGGCGCAGAAGAGCCGCACGCTCTCCGGCAGGATCTCGTGCTCGACGGTCAGCACGCGCGCAGCCAGCGTCTCAGGCGTATCGCCCTCGAGCACGGGTACGCTCCTTTGCAGGATGACCCCGCCGTGATCGACCTGCTCATCGACGAAGTGCGTCGTCGCGCCGGAGATCTTCGCGCCATAGGCGAGCACCGCTTCGTGCACGTGGTGGCCGTACATGCCCGGGCCGCAGAACGCGGGGATGAGCGCCGGATGGATGTTGATGATCCGGTGCTCGTAGGCGCGCACGATCTGCCGACCGACGATGGGCAGATAGCCTGCCAGCACGACGAGCTCGGCGCCCGCGGCGCGCAGCTTGTCGAGGATGACGTCGTTGAACGCCTCATCGCTGCCCGCCTGCTTCTTGCTGACGAACGCTGCGGGGATGCCGTGCTGCCTTGCGCGCTCGAGCGCGTAGGCCTTCGAGGCGTTGGCCAGCACGAGCACGATCTGCCCGTCGATGGTTCCGGCCTCCACGGCGTCGATGAGCGCCTGCAAGTTGGTGCCGCCGCCGGAGCAGAGCACCGCAATCCTCGTGCTCACCGGAGCACCAGCCTTTCGCCGTCCTCGCCGGTCCTGCCGACCTCGCCGATGCGGTAGGCCGACTCGCCGCAGGCCGTGAGCGCGGCGATGACCGCGTCCGCCTCTGAGGCGTCCACCGCGAAGACCATGCCGATGCCCATGTTGAAGGTGTTGTAGATCTGCCGGTCGGTGAGGCCGCCGAGCTTCTGCAGCTCGCTGAACACCGGCAGCACGGGCCAGGTGCCCAGGTCGATGTACGCCGTGAGGCCGTCAGGCAGGATGCGCGGGATGTTCTCGATGAAGCCGCCGCCGGTGATGTGCGCGATGCCGTGCACGTCCGCCGCCGCACAGGCCTTCAGCGCGGGCTTCACATAGATTTTGGTCGGGGTGAGCAGCGTCTCGCCCCAGGACTTGCCGCCGAACGCCTCCACGGGGGCGTTCAGGTCGCGGCCCTCGGTGAGCACCAGCTTGCGCACGAGGGAATAGCCGTTGGAGTGCACGCCGGAGGAGGCCATGCCGACCAGCACGTCGCCCTCGCGCACGCGCTCGCCGGAGATGGACTTCTCGCGGTCGACGAGGCCGACGGTGAAGCCCGCCAGGTCGTACTCGCCCGCGGGGTAGAAGTCGGGCATTTCCGCCGTCTCGCCGCCGATGAGCGCGCAGCCCGCCTGACGGCAGCCCTCCGCGACGCCCGCGACGATCTTTTCGACCTTCTCGGGATCGAGGTAGCCGGTGGCGATGTAGTCAAGGAAGATGAGCGGACGCGCGCCCTGGCAGACGACGTCGTTGACGCACATCGCCACGCAGTCGATGCCGACGGTGTCGTGCTTGTCCATGAGGAAGGCGAGCTTGAGCTTGGTGCCCACGCCGTCGGTGCCGGCGACGAGCACGGGCTTGTCCATCTTCTCGTTTTCGATGGAGTAGAAGCCGCCGAAGGAGCCGAGGCCGCCGAGCACGTTCTCATCGAACGTGGTCGCGACATGCTGCTTCATCCTGCGCACGGCCTCGTAGCCGCGCTCGACATCGACACCTGCGTCCTTGTAAGTGACCATGAAATCCCTCCGTGTGGTTGATGGGGAACAGGCTTAAGGAAAGCCTGGGGAGAAAATATGATTGATCGGAGAAAGGGGACGTCAGGGCTTCCGCCCTGAAACCTGCTCAGGGGCGCCGCCCCTGAACCCCGCAAGGGATTTCATCCCTTGACCCTTCTTTGCTTCGCGCTTATCTTCGCTGTTCAGCGATTTACCCCTCCAGCATCTCCCCCGTCTCGGGGTCGATGGGATACCTGCCGTCAAAGCAGCCGGTGCACAGGCCGCAGCCCGCGCCCTCGACGGTCTTGCACAGGTCGTCGAGCGACAGATACTTGAGGCTGTCCGCGCCGATGAACCTGCAGATGTCCTCGGCGCTGTGGCCGTGGCCGATCAGCTCCTGGCTCGTGGCGATGTCAATGCCGAAGTAGCACGCGTTGAGCACCATCGGCGAGGACACGCGCACATGCACCTCGCGCGCGCCCGCCGTGCGCAGCATCTCCACGATGCGCCGGCTCGTCGTGCCGCGCACGATCGAGTCGTCCACCAGCACGATGCGCTTGCCGCGCACGTTGCGCGTCATGGCGTTGAGCTTCGTGCGCACGCCGACCTCGCGCATGCCCTGATTCGGCTGGATGAACGTGCGGCCGACATAGCGGTTCTTCGCCAGGCCGTCGCCGTAGGGGATGCCGCTCTGCTGGGCATAGCCCATCGCCGCCGCCAGCGCGCTGTCCGGCACGCCGATGACCATGTCCGCCTGCACGTCGTCGCCGATCGCCAGCCGCCGGCCGGCCTCCACGCGGGACTGATAGACGTTCACGCCGTCGATGACCGAATCCGGCCGGGCAAAGTACACGAACTCAAACAGGCACAGGCGGCTGCCCAGCGGCGCGGGCACGTGCACGCTGTGCACGCCGCTCTGATCGATCGTCACGATCTCGCCGGGGCGGATGTCGCGCACGAACTCCGCGCCGACCGCGTCGAGCGCGCAGCTCTCGCTGGCCAGCACGAAGCTGTCCCCGATGCGCCCCAGACACAGCGGACGGATGCCGTACGGGTCGCGGATGCCGATGAGGCTGTCCTTCGTCAGCAGGACGAGCGCGTAACTGCCGCGGACCACCTGCATCATCGAGCGGATGGCCTCCAGGAGGCCCTTGCTGCTCTCGCGGGCGATGAGGTTCAGGATGACCTCGGTGTCCACCGTCGTCTGGAAGATGGCGCCCTGGTCCTCCATGGCGGCGCGCAGCGCGTCGGCGTTGACGAGGTTGCCGTTGTGCGCCAGCGCCAGCATGCCCATCTTGCAGCGGGCGACGACCGGCTGGGCGTTGATGACGTCCTTGCCGCCGAAGGTCGAGTAGCGCACATGGCCGATGGCGATATGCCCGGTCAGCCCGCGCAGGATCTCGTCGTCAAACACCTCGGGCACCAGGCCGAGGTTGCGGTACTGACGGATGACCTTGCCGTCCGCAGCGGCGATGCCGGCGCTCTCCTGCCCGCGGTGCTGCAGGGCAAAGAGGCCGTAGTACGCGGCGCTCGCCGCCTGGATGTCGCCGCCCTGCGTGTAGATGCCGAAGACCCCGCAGGCCTCCTCCATCCGATCGCCCTGTTCCTTGATGTCCTCCGTGGTAAGCCCCCCTTTCGGGTTACAGCGAGGCGTTGATGGCCGCGTCGTCCGCCTCGATGGACGCTGCCATCTGCGCGCGGTGCTGCGCCAGCCTGTCCGCCAGCTCCGGGTATTTAATGGAAAGAATCTGCGCGGTCAGGTAGGCCGCGTTGTCCCCGCCGCCGACGGCGACCGTCGCCACCGGGATGCCGGTGGGCATCTGCACGGTGGACAGCAGCGAATCGAGGCCGTCCATCAGCGAGGACTTCATCGGGATACCGATGACCGGCAGCGTCGTATGGCCCGCGATGACGCCGGCCAGGTGCGCGGCCTTGCCCGCCGCGGCGATGATGACCTCAAACCCGTTCTCCCGGGCGTGATCCGCGAATTCGGCCACCTTCTCCGGGGTGCGGTGCGCGCTGGCGACGTGCACCTCCACCTCCACGCCGAACGCGCGGAGCACCTTCACGCAGCCCTCCAGCGCGGGCCAGTCGCTCTTTGAACCCATGATGAGCGCAGCTTTGGGCATAGATGAGCACCTCCAAAAATCGAAATCAAGGATAGTATATCAACTTCCCCAGCGCTTTTCAATCCGATTTCAATACTTTCCGAACTGTTTTTTCATAATCGTTCGTCTTTTCGCGGGCATAGCCAGGACTTCTTGGCGGATTCTGCCATGATTCCCGTCCAATAACCGTACATTTCTGTCATGCTGCTTTTCCCGGTCCACCCTTTTGTCCGGGGATAAACAAACAGGCCGCGGAGCTTCACAGCTTCGCAGCCCGTTATCTGTTTTCATCCTGTTCCCGAATCAATCCAAGCACTGAGGAGATTCCCCGTCAGGCAGCGCTTTTCGCGGATGAAGGCGGTTTCAAATGCGCATCAGGCTCACCCGAACGTCTCCGTGCCCACGGGCGTCGGCGTCTGGTCATAGAACACGCGGCCGATCAGCGGCGCGCCGCTGAGAATCCGCTCGACCGTGCGCTCCACCAGGTCATAGGGCAGCCGTGCGGGCACGAGCATGCCGCCGGAGGCGTTCACCGCGCGCAGCACCAGCATCTCCTTGCCGCTGGCCAGCTCCCCGCCGGCCAGGACCGGGAAATACTTGTAGAGCTTGCGCCCCAGCCCCGCGGCCTCGATCTCCTCGCTGAAGATCGCCTCCGCGACGCGCAGCGCGTCCAGGCGCTTTTGCGTCACTTCGCCGATCACCCGCGCGCCCAGTCCCAGCGCCGGGAACGGCTTGCGCCCGGCGATCTCCTCGCTCAGGCCGATCTGGCGCGCCAGCGTGCGCACCTCACCCTTGAACAAATCCTGCAGCGGCTCCACGACGTTCAGGCCGCTCTCGCGCCAGACCTCGCGCAGACCGACGCACAGGTCGCTGTAATTCGTGCCAAGGACGAGCGTGACCATACCGCTGTGCACGGCAGCTTCGCGCTTGACCGCGTCGTGCAGGAGCGCGACGGAAACCTGCCGCTTCTCCTCCATCGTGCGCTTGCCGGCCAGTGCGCCCAGCGTCTCTGCGGCGCGGTCGACGGTGATCAGCGGGATGCCCAGCGCCTCGAACATCGCCTGAATCTGCCCGCTCTCGCCCTCGCGCATCATGCCGTTGTCCACATACAGCGCGCGCATGCGGCTGCCGAACGCCTGATGCGTGAGCACCGCCGCGACGGTGGAATCGACGCCACCGCTGACCGCGCACAGCGCAAAGCCGCCCTGCGCCGCCGCCGATTCCAGATGCGCCCTGGCCTCGCGCAGATAGGCCTCCTCCGTCCACCAGGCCTCGCAGCCGCAGATGTCGCGCGCGAAGTTCTTGAGGATCGTCGATCCCTCGGGATCGTTGCGCTCCAGCTCGAACTGCACGCCATACTGCTTCTTCGCCCGGTTTTCGAAAGCGACGGTGCAGCCCGCCGCGCTGGCGATCATCTGCACGTCGGTCGGGAGCATGAGCGTCATGAGCTCCTTCATATATCGCTCGCCGCCGGTGAGGTCGGTGAACAGAGGGCTGTCCTCATAGCGCACGCTGGCCTTCTTGTCCGTAAGCGCGATGCCCGCGCTTGCGCCGCCCTGCGCGGCCAGCAGCATATGGCTGGCGTGCCCGAGCGCGAGCACGGGAATGCCCAGGTCGAGGATACCCGCGTCAAACACGCCGGGCGCATTGGCTGCCGCGCCGCTCAGGATGATGCCCCGTGGCTGCAGATCGGCGATCTGTGCGGAGGTCGTCATGCCGCTGACGATGCGGCCATAGACCTGCTCGCCGCGCAGGCGGAGCGCGATTTCCCGCGAGAACGCATCGGAATAGTTGAGGATCAGGATCATATCGTTCATGGCGTGTTCCTCCCTGGGACTCTGAGCGGACAGGCTATTGCCACATGGCGTTCTGCTGCGCAATGTCCATTTTGCAAAAAAAGCTGCTTTACGGCGGGGAATCGGCCGCAAAACAGCTTCTGTGGTCATAGAAGGGTTTCGATTACACCAGCTCGAGGATGACCATCTCGGCGCCGTCGCCGCGGCGCGGGCCCTTCTTGAGGATGCGGGTGTAGCCGCCGGCGCAGTTCTTCTCCGCGTTGCGGGCCTTGTACTTCGGGCCGATCTCGCGGAACAGCTTCTCGACGCACGGATACTTCACGTCCTTGGTGCGGGCGCGGTACTCGCGCTTGCTCTCGTCCGCCTGCTTGGTCTCCTGCACGTTGTACAGGTACGCCATGATGCGGCGGCGGGCAGCCAGCTTGCTGGGCGCGTCGTTCTGCACGGTGACGGTCACGGTCTGACCCTTGTCGTTGTTGAAGGTCTTCTCGACCTCGACATTGTTCTCGCACTCGTTGATGGCGAGGGTGATCAGGCGCTCCGCCATGACGCGGACTTCCTTCGCGCGCTCGAGGGTGGTCTCGATGCGGCCATACCAGATCAGGTTCGTCACCTGATTGCGAATCATCGCCTTGCGCTGAGCGGCCGTGCGGCCAAGTTTACGCTGAGCCATTTGAAAAATCCTCCTTTTGTCGGCCCGCCTCCTGCAAATACAGTTCTTCACGCAGCGCGCGATGAGCCTGTCCTCCGCTTGAGGGGGAACAGGCCCGCGGCGCCGCGCCCGTATTTCCCTTAGGCGCGACCTTAGTAAGCCCTTCCGGGCATAGTATAGTTAGAGATCAACCGGAAAAACCGGATTACTCGTCATTGGCACGCAGAGCGAGCCCCAGAGCGGCGAGCTTCTGCTCGACCTCCTCAAGAGACTTCTTGCCCAGGTTGCGAACCTTCATCATGTCTTCCTGATTGCGCTGCACCAGCTCGGCGACCGTGTTGATGCCGGCGCGCTTGAGGCAGTTGTAGGCACGGACGGAGAGATCGAGCTCCTCGATCGTCATCTCCAGCACCTTCTCGCGGTGATCGTCCTCCGGCTCGTTGAAGCCGATGGTCACCACCTGATCGGTCAGGTCCATGAACAGCTTGAGATGGCCGTTCAGGATCTTCGCCGCGGTGCTGATCGCCTCGTCCGGCTTGATGCTGCCGTCGGTCCACACCTCGAGGGTCAGGCGGTCATAGTCGGTCGCCTGTCCCACGCGGGTGTTTTCCACGGTGTAGTTCACCTTGCGGATCGGGGTGAAGATGGAGTCCGTCGGAATGACGCCGATCGGGGTGTTCGCATTCTTGTTGCGGTCCGCGCTCACATAGCCGCGGCCCTTCTCGAGCGTCAGGTGCATGATCATGTCGGCATCCTCGTTGAGGGTGGCGATGTGCAGATCGCGGTTGATGACCTCGATCTGGTCGTCGACCTCCAGGGCGCCGGCCGTCAGCTCGCAGGGACCCTTGACGTTGATGGACACCGTCTTGGGGCCGTCGCAATACAGCTTGGCAGAAAGCTCTTTCAGGTTGAGGATGATCTCTGCAACGTCCTCCTTGACGCCGGGAACGGCGGAGAACTCATGCTGGATGCCCTCAATGCGGATGCTGGAAACGGCGACGCCGGGCAGAGAGCTCAGCAGCACACGGCGCAGGGAGTTGCCCAGCGTCTGGCCGAAGCCATGCTCAAGCGGCTCTACGACAAACTTGCCGTAGCTGTCGCCCGCCTCCACGCGTTCGATGCGGGGCTTTTCGATTTCGATCATTCGGCAGATTCCTCCTCATGGTTGCCGTGAAAAAACCATTGCGACAAATGCATCGAAGGCATCTATTAACGGGAATAGAGCTCGACGATGAGGTGCTCCTCGATCGGGCAATCGATGTCCTCGCGGGCCGGCATCGCAGCAACGGTACCGGTCAGGTTCGCCGCATCAAAGGTGAGCCACTTCGGGGTCACCACGCCGGTACCCTCGCGCAGAGCCTTGAAATTGGCCTGCTCGCGGGAACGCTCGCGCAGGGTGATCACGTCGCCAACCTTCACGGAATAGGAGGGGATGTCCACCTTCTTGCCGTTGACCAGGATGTGGCCGTGCACGACGATCTGGCGCGCCATGCGGCGGGTCTTGGCCAGGCCGAGGCGGTAGATGACGTTGTCAAGGCGCAGCTCGAGGAGCTTCAGCAGGTTCTCACCGGTGATGCCCTTCATGTTCGCAGCCTTCATGTAGTAACGATGGAACTGCTTCTCGAGCACACCGTAGACGAACTTGACCTTCTGCTTTTCCTTGAGCTGGGTGCCGTACTCGGACACCTTCTTGCGCTTGTTGCCGCCCGGATTGCGGTTCGACTTCTTATTGCCATAGCCCATGACGGCCGGAGAAATATCCAGGCTCCGGCACTTCTTGGCGATGGGCTCCTTATTGTTAGCCATGTACTTCGTCCTCCTTACAAAACCTTACACGCGACGGCGCTTGGGCGGACGGCATCCGTTGTGCGGGATCGGCGTCACGTCCTTGATCATGTTGACCTCCAGGCCGGCAGCCTGCAGGGAACGGATAGCAGCCTCACGTCCGGAGCCCGGGCCCTTGACGTAGACTTCGACGGTCTTGAGGCCGTACTCCATCGCAGCCTTGGCAGCGGTCTCTGCGGCGGTCTGAGCGGCGAACGGCGTGGACTTCTTGCTGCCGCGGAAGCCGAGTCCGCCGGCGGAAGCCCAGCTCAGAGCGTTGCCCTGAGTGTCGGTCAGCGTCACGATGGTGTTGTTGAAGGAGGATTTGATGTGCGCGGCGCCGCGCTCCACGACCTTGCGCTCGCGGCGCTTGCGGACGACCTTCTTGAGTTTCTGCTTGGGTGCCATTGTCAATCACTCCTCTTATCTGGTAGCCTTCTTCTTGCCGGCGATGGTCTTCTTCGGGCCCTTGCGCGTACGGGCATTCTGCTTGGTGTTCTGGCCGCGGACCGGGAGGCCCTTGCGGTGGCGAACGCCACGGTAGCAGCCGATTTCCATCAGACGCTTGATGTCCAGGGAGACATCGCGGCGCAGATCGCCTTCGACCTTCAGGTTGTGCTCAATATATTCACGGATCTTGTTGACGTCCTGCTCGGTGAGGTCCTTGACGCGGGTGTCCGGATTGACGCCGGTGGCCGCGAGGATGTCCTGAGAGGTCTTCAGGCCGATGCCGAAGATATACGTCAGTCCGATCTCGACCCGCTTCTCACGAGGCAGGTCAACGCCAGAAATACGTGCCATTGTTTTACCTCCGAACCAAATTCTATGGTGCTGTGCTTGATTTCTCTATGAAAAGCCGCATGGTTCGCAGGCAGAGCCTGCGCAGCCGCCCAAGCGATCCTTCCCGTTCGTTCAGCGAATCAGCCCTGCTTCTGCTTGTGCTTGGGATTCTCGCAGATGACCATGATGCGGCCCTTGCGCTTGATGATCTTGCACTTCTCGCAGATAGGCTTGACAGACGGTCTAACCTTCATTTGTCCGTTCCTCCTCGAATTTTGTTTCTCAACCCTTGCTGCGCCAGGTGATGCGTCCCCTGGTGAGGTCATAGGGAGAAATTTCGACCTTGACTTTATCGCCCGGATAGATGCGGATGAAGTTCATACGGATCTTGCCGGAGATCTGAGCCATGATTTTGTGCCCGCCGGCCAGCTCAACGCGAAAGTTCGCGTTCGGCAGCGCCTCGACGACGACGCCTTCAACCTCGATATTGTCGCTCTTGGGCAACGTTAACCCTCCTTACGCGGCAACAAAGCCTCTTGATAGCCGATTGCATCTAGTTTATTTCGCACCTCAGAGTCAAAAATCCTCTTTTTTGCAAAAATTTTTTCCCGGATTTCTTCAAGAACCTCGGGCTTTGCCACCAGATGCTTGATCTTCTTCTTTTTGGGATTGTCTACCTTGCGCTGACAACCGTTTGCGATGGCGACATGGTCCTCGTCGAGCACGGCGACGATCACGAAGTAATGTCCCTGATCGCGCCCTGCCCGGGAGAACACCACGCGCCCGACCTCCATGGGGTAGGAGCTCATCGCTTCTCCTCCTTATTGAAACCGGGCAGCGAAAGCAGTTCCGGCTCGCCATCCGTGATGAGGATGGTGTGCTCATAATGGGAGGCGAGGCTGCCATCGCTGGTTACGACCGTCCAGCCGTCACGCAGGGTTTTGACGTGATAATCCCCGGCGGTGATCATGGGCTCGATGCAGATGGTCATCCCGCGGCGAAGCCGCACGCCGTGCCCGGGGATCCCATAGTTCGGCACGCTGGGGTCCTCGTGCATCTCCTTGCCGATGCCGTGCCCGCACAGGGCGCGCACCGTGCCAAAGCCGCGCTGCTCCACATACTGCTGAACGACGTGGCCGATGTCGCTGATGCGGTTGCCCTCCTTTGCCACCTCCAGGGCGGCAAAGAAGCTCTGCTCGGTCACGTCGATCAGCCGCTGCGCCTCATCGCTGATTCTGCCGACGCCCGCGGTGAAGGCACTGTCGGACTGCCAGCCGTCGAGGATCAGGCCCGCGTCGATGGACACGATCTGGCCCTCCTTCAGCACAGTGGAAGCGGACGGAATCCCGTGCACGACCTGACTGTCCACAGACGTGCAGATCGACGCGGGGTATCCCTCGTAGTTCAGGAAGGAAGGAACGGCCCCGTACGAACGAATGAGCTTTTCCGCGATGCGGTCAAGCTCCTTTGTCGTGATGCCAGGCTCGATCTTTTCCTTCAGCTGCGTGAGGACCTCATGGAGCGCCGCTCCGGCCACACGCATCTTCTCAATCTGAGCAGAATTCTTGATCGTGATCATTACTTCTCACCCAGCGCACTGAGAATCGCTTCGAAGCACGCCTCCATCGGCTGCGCGCCGTCGATCGTCCTGAGCAGGCCGAGCTGAGCGTAATAGTCGATGAGCGGCGCGGTCTGCGCATGATACACGGAAAGGCGGCTCAGCACGGTTTCGGCCTTGTCGTCGTTCCGCTGGATCAGCTCATTGCCGCACTTGGCGCAGGTCGTTTTGCCGCCCAGCGTGCTCACATGATAGGTGCCGCCGCAGTTCAGGCAGACGCGGCGCCCGGAGAGGCGCTCGGTCAGCTTCTCGTCGCTGACCTCGATGTCGATCACGGCATCAATCTGGGCGAACTGGGCGAGCGCTTCCGCCTGCGGCACGGTGCGGGGGAAGCCATCCAGGATGTAGCCCTTCCGGCAGTCCTCCATCGCAAGCCGCTCGCGAACGATGGCGATGACGACCTCGTCCGGCACGAGCAGGCCCTTGTCCACATAGGACTTGGCGGCAAGGCCGGTCGGGGTGCCCTCCTTCATCGCGCGGCGGAGGATGTCACCCGTGGAGATCTGGGGGATACCCAGCCGCTCGCACACGCGAACGGCCTGGGTGCCCTTGCCCGCACCGGGCGGGCCGAGAAAAATCACATTCATGCTGCTACCTCACGCTCGGATCAGCCCAGGAAGCCCTTGTGGTGACGCATCACCATCTGCGCCTCGATCTGGCGGATCGTCTCGATGCCCACGGACACCGCGATCAGCACGGAGCTGGCCGCAAACGGAGTGCTCACGCCGAAGAGGCGGGTAATGATCGTCGGGATCGTCGCCAGCACGGCGAGGAACAGGGCGCTGAAGAGCGTCAGGCGGCTGGATACGCGAGCGAGATAATCCGTCGTCGCGCGGCCCTGGCGGATGCCGGGGATGATGCCGCCGTTCTGCTGCATGTTCTTGCTGATGTCA
>Ga0129315_1000784_pt1 | contig 18742 bp, 20 predicted proteins | sample Cm827metagenome_FD_94432 | JGI IMG/M metagenome (GOLD analysis project Ga0129315, IMG submission 94432) | Eastern black-and-white colobus group fecal microbial communities from Wisconsin, USA - Cm827 metagenome | ecosystem: Host-associated > Mammals > Digestive system > Large intestine > Fecal...
AGTACAGGTCGAAGCATTTACTGCTGAGACCGTAAGATAATGATTCAGTAATGCAAAATCCCATCGGCGAAGCCGATTTGGAATGGATTTTGCATCGTAACTGTGAAGGTACTGAACAGTTACGAATAAACAAAACGTACAATAAGAAATAACGGAACCTTCCGGTAGTAATTGTTACCGGGAGGTTTTTGGCGTTTGCAACATCGCTCGCATGCGAAGAGTTCGCAATCGAACTCTTTATTTTGCATAAGGATGAAAATAATTGCCGATAATCAAAAAGGAACAGTTGTTGTGTGGAGATCAGTAATTGTGTTATAATGCCAGTTATATGACTGGATCAGATGAGTCCGGACGGGTAAAAGAAAATAGATAGTGAATATAGATAATAGAAAATAGATGGATTTGGAAGAACCTTTTATAAAGAACTGATAAATCCCTAAGAATGCATAGATTAATAGATTTTGGAGAAATTAAATGTCAGAAGAATTTGATGAAGAATATGAAGAACGCCGCAGACGGAGAAATGCACGGAATGAGGAGATGCGGAAGCGCAAAAAGAAGCAGCAGATGATTCGTATGCTGATGCGCAGATTATTTCCCATTGCCGGGATTATACTGGCTGCGGTAATTCTTATTATAAATGGAAGAAGCATTGTACGAAGAATACAGGGGTATCCGGCTCCGGCAAAAACTGACACAGGTGTTGCTGCTTCACCCGCGGTTCCGGGGGATGTGACACAGGTGTCGGAAGGTTCAAAGAGTGATGCATTGATTTGGGATAAGCAGACGAACGATCACAGGCAGCAGGTTATTGTGTCAGGAGTTCAGGCTTCACTTCCGGATATGACAGCGCTTTTGGAACAGGCGGAGGAAGAGCAGGCACAGGTACTGAAGGAACAGAAGGTTTATACGGCGCAGACAACAGATGCTACGACCTCTGTAGATGATGAAGTGCAGAGTACGAATGGAATTTTCATTGATCTTGCCACAGGAAATATTCTTTTTGACCGGGATGCGCATACAAGAATTAATCCGGCGTCCATGACGAAGGTGTTGACGGTGCTTGTTGCAGCAGAGCATGTGACAGACTGGTCGGATACCTTTGAAATCACACCGGAAATTACAAATTACAGTTATGTGCACGATTGCAGTGCGGTTGGATTTTCAAATAATGAAGTGGTTACCGTGGAAGATCTGTTCTACGGAACGGTGCTGTGCTCGGGAGGAGATGCAGCACTTGGACTGGCAACCTATGTGGCAGGCTCCCAGGAAGCCTTTGTGGATATGATGAATGAAAAGCTGAAGGAGCTTGGACTTTCGGATACAGCACATTTTACGAATTGTGTCGGTTTGTATGACGAAAATCATTACTGTACGGTTTATGATATTGCCATGATCCTGGAAGCAGCCATTGATCAGCCACAGTGCCGGGAAGTTTTATCAACAAAGAAGTACACAACCTCGGCCACGCCGGAGCATCCGGAGGGAATCCAGATTTCCAACTGGTTCTTAAGACGAATTGAGGATAAGGATACCGGCGGTGAAGTGATTTGTGGAAAAACCGGCTTCGTGGCACAGTCCGGAAGCTGTGCGGTAAGCTATGGAGTGGATGAGTCCGGAAAGGAATATATCTGCGCTACCGTGAATGCACACAGTGGCTGGCGGTGTATTTATGACCATGTGGAGTTGTACAGGAGATTTTCAAAAAATGTCTAAAAAACCAAAATGATATTGAATTTTACGACAATTTTGCAGTTTTAAAATGAATAGATGGACAAAAGCAAAAACATAGGTTAATATGTATACATAGGCAGACGCGGAAGACCAGATAATTGTGCAAATTAACATAATGATAACAGGCTACAGAATCTATCGGTTGTCAATTTGTCAAAAATGGAAACGGGGATGAAAAACGGATGAAACAGTTTACTTACGTGGTTACGGATGAAATTGGTATTCATGCAAGACCGGCAGGTCTTCTGGTGAAGGAAGCCAAACAGTTCCAAAGTACAGTGATGCTGGCCTGCAATGGCAAGAGCGCCACTGCAACCAAGCTTATGGAGGTTATGGCAATGGGCGTTAAGCATGGTGATTCGGTTGAGGAACCGGATGAGGATACTGCTTATGAGGCAATGGAGAAGTTTTCCGGGAGAATCTGTAAACCAGAATCCGGTGAATCATATGAGAGGGTGAAAAATGGAGAAATATATTGGAAAATCCGTATATAAAGGAATTGCAATCGGTCCTGTCCATGTTCTGAAGAAAAAAGATCACCTTGTCAAGAGAATCCATGTCGATCATGTGGAAAAAGAACTGGAGCGTCTTGAGAAGGCTAAGGAACAGGCGCTAAGTCAGCTTGGTGAGCTGTATGAGAAGGCCATGCAGGAGGTCGGAGAGGTCAATGCGGCAATCTTTGAGGTTCATCAGATGATGCTTGAGGACGATGATTATCAGGATGCCATACACAATCTGATCCGGAATGAAGAAGTGAATGCAGAGTATGCGGTAGCGGTTACCGGTGATAATTTTGCGGAAATGTTTGCCAATATGGATGATGAGTACATACAGGCACGCTCGGCGGATGTCAGGGATATTTCGAACCGGCTGGTCCGTAACCTTGCCGGAGAGGAACAGATGGACTGGAGTAAGCTCGAACCGTCCATTATCGTTGCGGATGATCTGACACCGAGTGAAACGGTTCAGATGGACAAGAACAAAATTCTGGCCTTTGTTACCGTTCACGGTTCAACGAATTCTCACACCGCGATTCTTGCCCGTATGATGAGTATTCCGGCACTGATCGGCGTGCCGCTTGAACCCGGGAAGCTTCAGAATGGAACCATGGCTGTTGTGGATGGTAAAAAGGGAGCCTTTTTCCTTGATCCGGATGAAAACGAAATTCAACTGGCCAGGGTACAGCAGGAGGAGGAACAGGAGCAGAAGCGTCTATTAGAGAATTATAAAGGCAGGGAATCCGTTACGAAAAGCGGAAAGAAAATCCATGTCTTTGCCAATATCGGAAGTGTTTCGGATGTGGCTTATGTGCTGGAGAATGATGCTGAGGGTATCGGGCTGTTCCGGAGTGAATTCCTGTATCTTGGCAGATCTGAGCTTCCGGATGAGAACGAACAGTTCAATGCTTATCGTCAGGTATTGCAGATGATGGCCGGAAAGAAGGTTGTTATAAGAACCCTGGATATCGGAGCGGATAAGAATGTGGATTATCTCGGACTGGGACAGGAGGATAATCCGGCAATGGGATACCGTGCGATCCGGATTTGTCTGGAACAGCCGGATATTTTTAAAACACAGCTGAGAGCTCTTCTGAGAGCTGCTAAATATGGCAATCTTGCAATTATGTATCCGATGATTATTTCGGTAGAAGAGGTCAAGAGTATTGGAGAAATTGTTAAAGAGGTGGCAAAGGAACTGGAGGAAGAGAAGGTTCCGTACACCATTCCGGAGCAGGGTATTATGGTGGAGACACCGGCAGCAGTCATGATGAGTGAGGAGCTTGCAGAGCTTGTGGACTTCTTCAGTATCGGAACCAATGATTTAACCCAGTATACACTGGCAATTGACCGGCAGAACAGTAAGCTGGACCGGTTCTACAATCCGCATCATGAGGCGGTTCTACGGATGATACAAAGGACAATTGACGGGGCTCATAAGCATGGCAGGTGGGTCGGTATCTGTGGAGAGCTTGGTGCAGATACAGCACTTACAGAGCGGTTTGTACAAATGGGAATTGATGAACTGAGTGTTGCTCCATCGATGGTGCTCCCGGTTCGTAGTAAAATATGTGAAATGGAGTAAATGAAATGAGAATATATAAAGCGAAAGATTATGAGGAAATGAGCAGAAAGGCAGCCGGCATTGTCTCCGCACAGATCATTATGAAGCCTGACTGTGTGCTCGGACTGGCAACAGGCTCCACTCCGGTCGGCCTTTATAAGCAGCTGATCGAATGGTATCGTAATGGGGATCTGGATTTTTCCGGAGTAAGAACGGTGAATCTGGATGAGTATAAGGGAATCAGCCGTGAGAATGATCAGAGCTATTATTATTTTATGCATCAGAATCTGTTTGACCATGTGAATATTCCGGCAGAGAATACCCATCTGCCGGACGGCATGGAGCCGGATTCCGAAAAGGAATGCAGAAGATATGAGGAATTGATTCAATCCATGGGAAGTGTGGACTTACAGCTCCTTGGTATCGGCCATAACGGACATATCGGTTTTAATGAGCCGGCAGATGCATTTGATAAGCAGGTACACTGTGTGAACCTGACACAGTCAACCATTGAAGCAAATAAGAGATTTTTTGCATCCGCCGAGGAGGTTCCGAGGCAGGCATATACCATGGGAATCCAGACGATTATGCGCTCGAAAAAGATTCTCATCATTGCCAATGGTGAGGGTAAGGCTGATATTGTAAGGGATGCTTTCTTCGGACCGATTACACCGATGGTTCCGGCATCAGTTCTCCAGCTGCATAATGATGTTACGCTGGTAGCTGATGAAGCAGCCCTGAGTAAAATCCCTGCATCGTTCGTTTAAGAGAAACTGTAAGTAAACAGAGCGGATAGAGGTATGGAATAATGATTATAAAGAATGCGAATGTTTTTACATCGGATCACCGGTTTGTACAGGGTGATGTTACCGTGACCGGTGACCGGTTTTCCGTAGTCCTTGAAAAAGCGGATGGTGACGGACAGGTGGTGGACGCTGCCGGACTATACATGATTCCGGGACTCGTAGATATTCACTTTCACGGGTGCAAGGGCGCGGATATGTGTGATGGAACGCAGGAAGCGCTGGATATCATAACCGCATATGAAGCCGGTGTCGGAGTAACATCGGTTTGTCCGGCAACCATGACGATTCCGAAGGATGAGCTCCTTGCGGTAATGAAGAATGCCGGTGCATATTCCTATAAGGGAGGAGCACATCTGGTTGGTATTAATATGGAAGGACCGTTTATCAGTGCTTCCAAGAAGGGTGCACAGGCGGCAGAAAATATCATTCCCTGTGATTACGAGTATTTCAAACAGCTTCAGGATGCTGCGAACGGGTTGATCAGGCTTGTGGACATTGCACCGGAAGAGCCCGGAGCAATGGAGTTCATTGACCGGACAAAATCAGAGGTGGTGATATCCATAGCCCATACAGTATCGGATTATGATACGGCATGTGAGGCTATCCGGCATGGAGCGTCCCATGCAACGCATCTGTATAATGCAATGCCACCGTTGAATCACCGGAATCCGGGAGTGATCGGTGCAGTCAGGGATTCTCAGTCGTGTCATGTGGAATTAATCTGTGACGGGGTACATGTTCATCCGTCTGTAATCCGTGCGACCTTTGCCATGTTTGGTGCAGAACGGGTGATTTTAATCAGTGACAGCATGAGGGCAACCGGATTAGAGGATGGTGAATACACGATGGGTGGACAACCCGTAGTGGTAAAAGGAAATCTGGCAACGCTTCATGATGGTACGATTGCCGGATCTGCCACGAACCTGATGGATTGTATGAGATTTGTTGTAAAAAATGCAGGCATTCCGCTGGAAGATGCGGTGATGTGTGCAACAGAGAATCCGGCCAGGGAAATCGGTATTTTCGATCAGACAGGAAGCATTGAGAAAGGTAAAAAAGCAGATTTTGTTCTTCTTGATAAAGAATTAAATATTGTAGGAATTTATATCGACGGAAAGGAGCAGTCATGCTAGGGTTTTTTAAAGGAAAGACAAAGGAAAAGGTGATCTGTTTACCCTGTGTGGGAAGAGTGACACTGCTTACGGAGGTTCCCGATTCCACTTTTCAAAGGCCATTCTTGAGGGCTGTGGCGGAAAGGATAATATCACAAGCATTGATAACTGTGTTACAAGATTAAGACTGGAGGTAAAGGATATTACCGCAGTCAATGATAAGAAGATTAAGGCCGCAGGTGTTACAGGAGTCATCAAGCCTGGTAAGACCTCAGTTCAGGTAGTGGTTGGAACGAAGGTTCAGTTCGTGGCAGATGCATTCTCAAAGCTTTGCGAATAATAAGAAAACAGCCGTGAATACGGCAGCTTGGGAGGCTATGTATGACATAGCCTCCTTTCTATTTTGCATGGCTCTGAATAGTTATATAAATAATACTTGATAAATACCCTCATGGGGTATATAATAAATACCTACAGGGGGTATATTGAGTTATGGGAGAAGAACAGGAGCATGACTTCACGTATATTCATGAAGAGGAGCAGGAGATGAAAGAACAGGGAACACAGGAAGTGAGTAAGCGATGCTGTTGCTGTATGGAAAAGCATACCTTACGTTCACAGGAGCAGAAGAAAGCACTGATTAACCGGCTGAGGAGAATTGAAGGACAGGTGCGCGGCGTACAGCAGATGCTGGAAAATGATGCATATTGCAATGATATTCTGGTACAGTCTGCTGCAATCAGCGCAGCTATGAATGCTTTTAACAGAGAAATTCTTGCGGCACACATTCATTCCTGTGTGGTAAGAGATATCCGGGAGGGGCACGACGAGGTCGTTGACGAGCTTGTTTCCACGATCCAGAAGCTGATGAAATAAAAGATATGCGAATATCGGGGCGGGTCCTAGGGTCTTTCACCCACTTATGAGCAAGCTCATGTGGGCTTAGACCTTTTGACCCTGGTATCAAATAATTATGATATGAGACAAGAAAGGTGACCGAAAATGGAACAATATAACGTAACGGGCATGAGTTGTGCAGCATGTCAGACGAGAGTGGAAAAGGCAGTATCCAGGGTGCCTGGAGTAACCTCCTGTAATGTGAGTCTTTTGACGAATTCCATGGCAGTAGATGGAACGGCAGTGCCGGATGCCATTATTAAGGCTGTGCAGCAGGCCGGATATGGAGCAAGTAAAAAGGGCACAAATGCAGGAGAAGGGAATCAGATGGATGGTGTGCAGAATGATGTGGATGAATTGGCAGATCACGAGACGCCGGTTTTGCTTAAGAGACTGATTGCCTCTGTGGTATTTCTTCTGGCACTGATGTACTTTTCGATGGGACATATGATGTTTGGCTGGCCGCTGCCACCCTGGTTTGACGGAAATCATGTGGCTATGGGACTGGTACAGCTTTTGCTGACAGTCATTATCATGGTGATTAACCAGAAATTCTTTATCAGTGGATTTAAGGGGCTGATTCACCGGTCACCCAACATGGATACACTGGTGGCGTTAGGTTCTTCCGCATCCTTCCTGTGGAGTGTGTATGCACTGTTTATGATGACAAAGGCGCAGACCGTTGGGGACATGGATACGGTGATGCGGTACATGGATGAGTTTTATTTTGAATCTGCAGCGATGATTTTGACCTTGATTACCGTTGGTAAGACACTGGAAGCCAGCTCCAAGGGAAGAACGACCGATGCCTTAAAGAGTCTGATGAAGCTTGCTCCGCAGAATGCAACAATTGTGCGAGACGGACAGGAGGTTACAGTTCCGATCGGGCAGGTGCATCAGGGAGATGTTTTCGTGGTCCGGCCGGGTGAAAATATTCCGGTGGATGGCGTGATTTTAGAAGGAAGCAGTGCCGTCAACGAGGCGGCTCTTACCGGAGAAAGCATTCCGGTGGATAAAGCGGTTGGCGATGACGTGTCCGCAGCTACGATAAACCAGTCGGGATTTATCCGTTGTGAGGCAACCAGAGTTGGTGTAGATACAACGCTTTCCCAGATTATTAAAATGGTAAGTGATGCAGCAGCAACCAAGGCTCCGATTGCCAAGATTGCAGATAAAGTATCCGGTGTGTTCGTGCCGGTAGTCATCTCCATCGCGGTGGTCACCTTTATCGTATGGCTTTTAATTGGAAAGGAATTCAGCTTTGCACTGGCAAGAGGAATTTCCGTACTGGTGATCAGCTGTCCGTGTGCACTTGGACTTGCAACGCCGGTAGCAATTATGGTCGGAAACGGCGTGGGAGCGAAGAACGGTATCTTATTTAAGACTGCTGCAATTCTTGAAAATGCAGGAAAGATAGAAATTGTTGCACTGGACAAGACAGGAACGATCACCGAAGGGGAACCGAAAGTTACCGATGTGATTCCGGCAGAAAATATCACAGAAGATGAACTGCTTTCCCTGGCGGTTTCTCTGGAAGCAAAGAGTGAACATCCGCTTGCAAAGGCTATTATCCGGCGTGGAGAAGAGCTTTCTGTGAAACCGGAAGAGGTTACGGAATTTGAAGCACTTCCCGGAAACGGACTTCATGCAGTAAACAATGGGAAGTTACTTCTTGGAGGAAGCCTCAGGTTCCTCAGTGAACAGACCGGTGTTTCAAAAGAACTTCGTACGCAGGCAGAAGAGCTTGCAGAGCAGGGAAAAACACCGCTATTGTTTGCACGGGACGGGAGAATGCTCGGGATCATTGCTGTTGCGGATACCATGAAGGAAGACAGCCCCAAAGCCATTCAGGAATTACGGAATCTGGGAATCCATGTGATTATGCTGACCGGAGATAATGAGCGCACGGCAAATGCAATCGGCCGGAAAGCGGGTGTGGATGAAGTGGTTGCAGGTGTCCTTCCGGATGGAAAAGAAAGTGCGATCCGCAAACTGAAGGAGCAGGGCGTGACCGCCATGGTCGGTGATGGAATCAATGATGCACCCGCACTTACCCGTGCAGATGTGGGGATTGCCATTGGAGCAGGGGCTGATGTTGCGATTGACGCGGCCGATGTGGTACTGATGAAGAGCCATCTGTCCGATGTACCGGCGGCGATTCGTCTCAGCCGGGCAACCCTGCGGAATATTCATGAGAACCTGTTCTGGGCATTTATTTACAACATTATTGGAATTCCCCTGGCAGCAGGCTGTTTCGTTGCTTTCGGACTCACCTTAAATCCAATGTTTGGGGCAGCAGCCATGAGCCTTTCCAGCTTCTGTGTGGTATCGAATGCACTGCGGTTAAATCTGTGCAGGGTGCATGACGGTTCCCATGACCGGCCGTTTCATAAGAAAATGACCCCAAAAGTTAAAACTGTCAAAACAGTCAAAATTAAAGGTATGATGTGTGAGCATTGTGAAAATCATGTAAGAACTGCTTTGAAGGCACTGCCGGGAGTTTTGGAAGCAGTTGTCAGCCATAAGGAAGGAACTGCAATTCTGACAACGGCAGGTCACTTAAATGAAAAGCAGGTTAAAAAAGCGGTAAAAGAGGCCGGGTACAAAGTGTTGTCCATTAAGTAACCGGGTAAGAAAAGCGTTCGGAGAATATTGAGCAGAGTAACTTGAAAAACAGTAACTGGAGGGTACCGACAGTTACAATAAGATTAACGTAACTATTCAGAACCATATTCGCAAAATCGCTGCTATGCAGCTTTCTTTTGCTCATGTGGTTACTTCGCCATATAAATTATGTCAAATGTCCTTACGAATGCATGCATTCGACGTCCATATTGTCATAATTTGCATGGCTCTGAATAGTTACAAATTAACTAAGAAATCGGAGGAAAAGAAAATGACAAAGACAGTATTAAAAATTGATGGAATGATGTGTGGAATGTGCGAAGCCCATGTAAATGATGCAATTCGCAATGCATTTGCAGTAAAGAAGGTATCTTCTTCCCACACAAAGGGCGAAACGGAGATTATCAGTGCAGAACCACTTGATGAGGAAAAGCTTGCAGAGGTAGTGAAGAATACCGGCTATACCTTAAACGGGATCAGCAGTGAACCCTGTCAAAAGGAAGGAATCTTCTCATTCTTAAAGAAATAGACAGGTTATTTGAACTATTATAATTAAATAATAGTAATCATTACTGATATTGACAAAGGAATGGAAATATTATATAATTCTTATCAGAAACAGGTATGATTTAGAAAAATTATCGGTTATTTGCAACTGTTCAGAGCCATACTAATCATGGAGAGCTGTACGGTGAATGAAACGGAGGTAAAAGAAATGGCAGCAAACAAATACGCAGGAACACAGACGGAGAAGAATTTACAGGAGGCATTTGCAGGAGAATCCCAGGCAAGAAATAAGTATACCTATTTTGCTTCTGTAGCCAGGAAGGAAGGCTATGAGCAGATGTCAGCCTTATTTCTGAAGACAGCAGATAACGAGAAAGAGCATGCTAAGATGTGGTTCAAAGAACTGGCAGGAATCGGTGATACCAAAGCAAACCTGGAGGCAGCTGCAGAAGGTGAGAATTATGAGTGGACAGATATGTATGAAGGCTTTGCCAAAACTGCTGAGAAAGAAGGGTTTCCTGAGCTTGCAGCCAAATTCCGGGCAGTAGGAGAGATTGAGAAGCACCACGAAGAGAGATATCGTGCACTTCTTAAAAATATTGAAACCGCACAGGTATTTGAAAAGAGTGAAGTTAAGGTATGGGAATGCCGTAACTGCGGACATATTGTGGTAGGAACCAGGGCTCCGGAGGTATGCCCGGTATGTAATCATCCGCAGAGCTATTTTGAAGTTCATGCAGAGAATTATTAAGAGGGAGGAGTTCACTACGAAGAATCATACAATCAATTCAAAAAAAGCAGTAATGATAGGCTGCGGCTTTGTTGGTTCCGCATCGGTATTTGCCTTAATGCAAAGCGGATTATTTACAGAGATTGTCCTTATTGATGCAGACAGGGACAAGGCGGAGGGAGAAGCCATGGACATCAGTCATGGAATCCCGTTTGCCCGTCCGATGAAAATATATGCCGGTGATTATGACGATGTGGCAGATGCTGCAATTGTTATCCTGTCCGCCGGGGCAGGTCAGAAACCGGGAGAAACAAGGCTTGATCTCGTAAATAAAAATGTGGCTATATTTAAGTCGATTATTCCTGAAATAGCAAAGAGGAATTTTGCAGGTATCATGCTGGTAGTTGCCAATCCGGTAGATATTCTTACCCAGGTAGCGATAAGACTGTCCGGACTTCCTGAAAACAGAGTTATCGGTTCAGGAACGGTTCTGGATAGTGCGAGATTAAGATATAAGCTTGGTGAGCATTTATCTGTGGACAGCAGGAGTGTTCATGCGTTTATAGTGGGAGAGCATGGAGACAGTGAGGTGGTGGCATGGTCATCCGCCAATGTCTCAGGTGTTCCGTTAAGTGAAATATGTGAAATGCGCGGTCATTATAATCATAAGGAAAACACGGCAGAGATAGCTGTGGCAGTCAAGAACAGTGCGTATGAAATTATTAACAGAAAACATGCCACGTATTATGGAATTGCCATGTCTGTAAAAAGAATCTGTGAAGTGATTATGAGAGACGAAAGATCGATACTTCCCGTATCACACATGATTCATGGTGTATATGATATTGACGGTGTCGCATTAAGCATGCCGGCAATTGTAGGTGCTGATGGCGTAGAGGCAGATATCCCGATTAATTTAAATGGAGAGGAAGCCTTAAAGCTTAAGGAATCTGCCGATTCCCTGAAAAAAATTATAGACACAATTGAACTGTAAACTTTTACGTATGGAAGGAGATAAAAGCATGGCTGAACTGTTTTGATTATGGAAAGTGGAATACTATAGTTTACAAGGAGAGATAACGGATTTATGTACGAGATGAAACCGGAATATTATATCGGAATCGATATGATTGACGAGGAACACAAGCAGATTTTTAAGTATGCAGATGAAGCATATGAATTGCTTCATGATGAGTTTACCGTTGATAAATATGATAAAATTGATGTCATACTGGAGGAGCTCCGGGATTATACGGTGAAGCATTTTACAGATGAAGAGCATTATATGGAATCTATCAATTATAAGAAATTATTCACACAAAAAGTCCAGCATCAGCAATTTATCAATAAGCTGGATGAATTTATGGATCAGCATAACAAAGATATGGATGATCAGGACGAACAGATTATGGGTATTTTGGAATATCTCACAGAGTGGCTGGTAAATCACATTCTGCATGTTGACGGTCAGATTCCACAGGGCTGATCCGGAACTGAAAATCAAATAATTATTCACAACCCCATTCGGGAAAACGCTGTTAATGTGCGTAGTTTTTTGAATGGGGTTATTTTATTTTATGTCCTTGAACGACAAATCACAAAAAGTTCACAAAAAATTAGCACTCACTCATTGACAGTGCTAATGACAAGTGTTATATTACATTTAGAACAAAAGGGAGATCTGGAAGCTAAGCTGTAAAAGTAGTTATTATGGTTAAAGGTTCAAAATAAAAGCAGAAAAAGAAAGTTGTAGAAGCAGAAAGCCATAGAAGCAGAAAGAGGGTGACAGTTATGGCGAAGAAGAGAGATTATTATGAGGTTTTAGGAGTTTCAAAGACAGCGACCGATGCAGAAATCAAGAAGGCCTACCGGAAGCTGGCGAAAAAGTATCACCCTGATATGAATAAGGATAATCCACAGGCCGAGGAACTGTTTAAGGAGGTTACCGAAAGCTATAATGTGTTAAGTGATAAAGAAAAACGTAAATTATATGACCAGTTTGGTCATGCCGCATTTGACGAGGGTGCTGCACAGGGAGGTGCTTATGGAAATGGTGGTGCCGGAGCCGGTGGCTTCGGAGGTCAGGGCTTTGGAAATGGAAGCTTTCATTTTCGTGGTAATCCGGGCGGTAATTATCAGGAATTCCATTATAGCGGGGATAACCTCGACGATATTTTTGATGGAATTTTTGGCGGCGGATTTAAGAGCGGCGGCTTTGGAGGCAAGGGCTTTGGCAGTGGCTTCCACAGCAGCGGCTTCGGCGATGAAGAGGATCTGTTCGGAGGAAGCAGAGGACAGCGTACCCGTGCAAGAGAGGGCGGGGATGTGCTTGCTAAGGTGGATGTTACCTTTGAGGAAGCAGCGCTTGGTGCAGACAAGGTAATCCGCTTCCGTTCACCGGATGGAACGGACCAGTCCCTGCAGGTGCATATTCCGGCAGGCATTGATTCCGGTCAGAAGATCCGTCTTAAAGGAAAAGGAATGCCGGGAATAAACGGCGGCGAGGCAGGCAGCCTGCTTCTTGAAGTAACCGTTCACGATAAGCCCGGTTTTGAACGAAAGGGCATGGATCTTTATACGACCGTGGAAATTCCGTTTGAAACCGCAGCACTTGGCGGTGAGGCGATTGTCCCGACCCTTACCGGAAAGGTAAGCTGTAAGATCAAGGAGGGAACACAATCCGGTACGAAGATCCGGCTTAAGGGCAAAGGAATTGTCTCAATGAAGAATCCTTCACAGAAGGGCGATGAATATGCGGTGATCCAGATCCGGGTTCCGAAGCATTTAAGTCCTGACGCAAAACAGAAATTATCAGAGTATGCAAAGGCGGCTTCGTAAGGCACAGGTTCGCATTTCAGAATAACTATTCAGAACTATGGTTTTGGATAGTTATTTTTTGTGCAAAAATCATTCATTTCTTGTCATTTTCTCATAGAACTGGTAAAATATAATCGTGCATGCAGCCGTTCAGAGCTGCTCGCGGAGAATAAATTAGTTGCGTCAGCAACGGTTTTACGAATGGGGTTCTGAATAGTTACCGCATATGCATAAAATACAAGGGGTAAAACAATGAAATTATTATGGAAGTATTTGAAGCAACCGGAGTTGACAGTATTTTGACGATTGAAAATTAAGGGAGACAGAATATATGGCGTTTCTCAAGGCTGGTATCTGGAATCCCCCGATGGAATAGGTGTGCACTGGCTGGTACATAATATGTAAACAAGTTTTATTGGATAAGGAGGAAAATAATGGATAAGAAGGCAATGTATAAACTCAGTTACGGTCTGTTTGTTCTGACAGCGAAGGAAGCAGACAAAGATAATGGATGTATTATTAATACAGCCATTCAGGCGGCCTCTGAACCGAATCAGCTGAGTATTTGTGTGAATAAACAGAATTACACACATGACATGGTTAAGAGAACGGGAGAGTTTACCGTATCGGTACTCAGCCGGAATGCAGAGTTTGAATTATTCAAACATTTTGGTTTTCAATCAGGAAGGGATACGGATAAGTTTGAATCATTTGACAAGTGTGCCAGAGGTACAAATGGTATTTATTATATTACAGAAGGTACTAATGCATACATTTCTGTAACGGTTAATAAAACAGAAGATCTGGGGTCACATACCATGTTTATAGGTGAGATTACCGATATGAAGGTCTTAAGTGAGGCTCCATCGGTAACCTATGATTATTATCTGAACAACATAAAACCGAAGCCACAGGCTGTAGGAACAGCAGGGGACGGACAGACCATCTGGCGCTGTACCATCTGCGGCTACGAATATGTTGGTGAAGAATTACCGGAGGATTTCATCTGTCCTATATGTAAGCATCCGGCATCCGATTTTGAAAAGATCGTGAAGAAGTAAGGTCAAGGAAAACAATAGCTTTTGAAATCTCCTGCAGCATTACACTCTGTTTTTATTTGCTGCTGGGGATTTTGCATTATAACTGTGGGTACAGAACAGTCATGGACTCATTTCCTGACCGGGGAGGAAATTCAGTTGTGTGATCATATCACAGAAAACGGCGAAGAGTTTGCTTATAATAAAAACATAAACAAAGGTATAACCAAACAAAGCAAGGAGGTATTTTGAATGAGATTAAAGGATAAAGTTGCGATCATTACAGGCGGAAGCCGGGGCATTGGCTTTGCTACCGCTGATAAATTTTTGAAGGAAGGTGCTGCTGTTATTTTAACAGCAAGTACGCAGGGATCAGCAGATCGTGCAGTGACAAAGCTGAAAGAAAAATATCCGGATGCAATCGTCGATGGAATCAGTCCCGATCTGGCCAGTCTTGAATCCGTCAGAAATGCTTTTAAAGAAGTAACCGGAAAATACGGATGCGTGGATATTCTGGTAAATAATGCGGGAATTTCGGAAAGCACCCCGTTTATGGAGTATACAGAGGAAACATTTGATAAGGTCATGGATCTGAATGTAAAAGGAGTTTTTACGACTACCCGTGTAGCAGCAGAATGCATGGTGGCAAGAGGTGAGGGTGTCATTCTTTCCACTTCCTCCATGGTCAGTATTACCGGACAGCCAAGCGGATTTGCCTATCCAACATCAAAATTTGCAGTAAACGGCTTCACGATATCTTTGGCAAGAGAGCTGGGACCTAAAGGTATTCGTGTGAATGCAGTTGCTCCCGGTATCACCGAGACGGATATGATGAAAGCTGTGCCAAGGGAGGTCATTGAACCCATGATTGAAAGAATTCCGCTTCGTCGGCTGGGACAGCCGGAAGATATTGCCAATGCATTTGTATTTCTTGCTTCTGACGAGGCAAGCTATATCACCGGCGTGATACTAAGTGTGGATGGCATGGCAAGAAGCTAAGACAATGTGAGGATGGTGAGATTGTTAAACAGGCATCAGGTGCGAGATCAAAAGAGTTCGCCTGCGAACTCTTTATTATATCCGGAAACAGGAATCGACCTGCGAAACGATATCAGCGTCAAGCCAGCCCTTGTCTGCCATATCTTTTAGAATTCCACAGGCTTTTTCATGGGACATGCCCTGTTTATAAGGGCGGCTCTCGGTTAAAGCCTGATAAATATCTACACATGCCATCATACGCTCCTGGGTGTTCAGGTCGGCAGCCGTTTTGCCAAAGGGATAACCGGTGCCGTCTAACCGTTCATGGTGAAAAGCCGCCCAGTCCCGCAGCTCTTCGAAGCCATCAATTTCAGACAGAATATAATAGGTATAAGAGGCATGATCCTTCATGGTGATAAATTCTTCATCCGTTAAGCGGCCGGGCTTTTCCAGGATTTCATTTCCAACGGCAACCTTTCCAATATCATGTAATGCGCCTGCCAGATACATCTTCTGTGCAGTCTCTTCATCGAATCCCATGTAACGCGCCAGTTTTTCCGCGTCAATGGCAACACCGATGGAATGGGTGCTGGTAAAGGGCGATTTATAGTCGACAATATGTGCAAAGAAATCAGCCAGTACCTTAATCTGCGAAAACGTAAGCTCCTGCCTGATGCGGGGAACCTTGTTCCACAGACAGGTATCCAGATCCCTGCTTCCAAGAGAAAGAAAATGGGACTCTGAAAAGCTTTTAAGAAATGCATTTACACATTCCGCATCGAACATGCGCTCATTTGCTTTTTGAAGAAAATCGAGTGCCTTTTTCCAGGTGGCGGTAGTAAAGGTCTGGGTGCGGCAGGCCACATCCAGCAGGTCACACAGATGAATAATACGTGCAAAAAGAGGCGTTTCCTCCCATTTTTTGCCAAAAGGGCCGGTTCCATCCGCATTCTCGTGATGGTATAAAATCACATTCGTTACATCTGTGTGAAAGGGCAGACCCTGAATATTATGCTCTCCCATAGAACAATGTGCGCCCAGTCTTGGAAATTCCTGTGCAGCAGAAGCCCGGGCAATATCGTTATGCAGCTCCTCCTGAATATATTGTGTCAGGGCATTGTCATGCAATAGGGCACAGACCGCCAGATCCTGCAGCTCTTTGCCCTGAATGCCCATCTGTTCTGCAACGCAGACACTCATATATGCAACACGCTTGGCATGCTTATTGGTTACATGAACCAGTTCTGCCTCTACACAGTCCAGAGCATAAGAGCATGCCGAAAACAATCCTAAAACATCCAGTTCCATAAGGTATTCCTCCCGATGATGATAAAACTATTTTACTCTCAAACCGGTGGAATGCAAGCAGAAAAGTGTGGACAGATGAAGAGGGTCTTGACTATTGTCTGCGGTTGGTATCTAATAATCGTAGAATCCCTGAATGGGACGGTGTGCGCCCGCTTGCGCATAATACAAAAAGATTGTGAAGAATTGAAACCATGAGTAAAAAACTTAATTTTATGGAGATCATGAAAGAAACCGGAATTCTGACCGTGGCAGTAGCCATTATTGCAGCGGCGGTATACTTTTTCCTGGTGCCAAGCCATGCATCCGTCAGCAGTATTTCCGGTCTGGGAATTGTACTGTCTAACTTTGTGCCGCTTCCGTTGTCTGCGATTACGATGATTCTGAATGTGGTGCTCTTATTGATCGGATTTGTGACCTGTGGAAAAGAATTCGGAATCAAAACAGTATATACAAGCATTATGCTGCCGTTATTTTTAGGACTTTTTGAAGTGGTATTTCCAAAAGCCGGTTCGATGACAGATAGTCAGGAACTGGATGTACTCTGTTATATTCTGGCAGTCAGCGTGGGGCTGAGTATTCTTTTTAACCGGAATGCATCTTCCGGTGGCCTGGATATTGTTGCGAAGATTATGAATAAGTATCTTCATATTGAGCTTGGCAGGGCAATGTCACTTTCCGGAATGTGTGTGGCACTTTCCGCAGCACTTGTATATGATAAGAAAACGGTGGTTCTGAGTGTTCTGGGGACATATTTCAATGGGATTATTCTGGATCATTTTATTTTTGATCAGAACCGAAAACGGCGTGTCTGCATTATCACCGGGAAGGAAGAAGAACTTCGACAGTTTATTATTCAGGATCTGCACAGTGGAGCAACAGTCTATGAAGCCATAGGAGCCTATAATCTGGAAAAGCATAATGAGATTATTACGATTGTGGATAAAAGTGAATATCAGAAGCTGATGAAGTTTATCAATGAAATTGATCCGAAGGCATTTATTACGGTTTATAATGTATCCAGTATGCGCTATCAGCCGAAGCATAAAAGCAGTATTTAAGCGGAATGCAATTGACGGTTGACAGTTTTCCAAGGCTGTTTGGCAGCAGGTAACCGGGCTTGAATAAAATTTTGCAGTTGCCGGCGCGCAATCCAGGCATTTTAAAATACCTGTTGACGTAGATATGCAGTTTTATTATGATAATTCAAAGAAACAAAGAAACAAAGGATGATTTGCATATAATACGAAAGGTGAGGATAAAAATGACAGCGGTAATCATGAAAGGAAATATTCCTATGGAAATGAAGAAAATTAATATCTCCGCAAAACGGCAGATCACGATTCCTCAAAAATTTTTTACAATGTTGGGATTTGGTACAGAAGCAGAATGTATGGTACGGGGAAATGAGTTGGTAATCCGTCCGCTGAAAGAAAACGCAAGCGGTGAGTTTGCAGAACAGATTTTATCAGATCTTATAGCGCAGGGGTATAGTGGTGAAGAATTGCTTACACGATTCAAAGCGGCACAGAAGGAAGTGCGCCCTGCCGTAGAAAAGATGCTTACGGAAGCACAACTGGTTGCTGAGTCGCAGACTGAGTATGCTACCTATGAAGACATTTTTGGAACGGAGGAGAAGGAATGACGGAAGTAAAATTTCTTCCTCTTGCAGCAAAGTTTCTTAAGAAACTGAAAGACAAAAAGCTTAAAGCCCTGTATCAGGAAGCAATCGATAAGATTTGCGAAGATCATTTGGCGGGCGAATTAAAGACAGGAGATCTGGCCGGAGTATATGGATATGATATTTATTACAATAAGACCAATTATGAACTGGCCTATACGGTAGAATATGTTGAGGATAAAGTTATTGTTGTAATTATGGCTGGAACAAGAGAAAATTTTTATGATCAGTTGAAGCAGTATATGAAAAATACAAAATTCCAGTGAACTGGAAATCAGCATAAACTAATGATCCATTTACGCCTTTTAAAGATAAGGAACGATACAGCAGAGTCTGTGAAACTTTTTCTGTAAATAGGTATTAGTTGATAGGTCTTCTATGATAAAATCTAAATCATAGGAGGCCTATTATTATGGCAAGAGAAAAGAAACCTGTTCACAAAGTACAAATGA
>Ga0129315_1000788_pt1 | contig 18622 bp, 12 predicted proteins | sample Cm827metagenome_FD_94432 | JGI IMG/M metagenome (GOLD analysis project Ga0129315, IMG submission 94432) | Eastern black-and-white colobus group fecal microbial communities from Wisconsin, USA - Cm827 metagenome | ecosystem: Host-associated > Mammals > Digestive system > Large intestine > Fecal...
CCACGTGTTACTCACCCGTCCGCCGCTAGGTTTGTTCCCGAAGGAACTCTCCTCGCTCGACTTGCATGTGTTAGGCACGCCGCCAGCGTTCGTCCTGAGCCAGGATCAAACTCTCAATAAAAAATTTAATCTGTTGCTCAAATTACTTTGAGTCTTAATTTTAAGACTTAAAAGAATTGCTGGTTTACTTTATACTTAACTTATATTCTGTTCAATTTTCAAAGATCTAAGTCTTTCGACTTGCTTTTTTATAATAACATTTTACTACTCAATTGTCAACATTTTTTTGATACAATTTTTCGTCGTTATCTTGCCGCCGTTCCCGACGACGCTATTTATATTATCACGATTATTTCTCCCCCAAATAACTAAATAGCCATAATTTTTAATGTTATAATTATAATTCTACTAATTACTTTATTTTTCTTACTTTTTCATATAGTGATACACCAGGTAAAGTTAACGTAATAATCAGTATTATTATAGGTAAATTATGATAATTTAATATAACTTTTTATTATTTACTCAATTTATTTTACTTAATATACGATAATTTAATATAATGTATATTATTAATGAAAATTATTAGGAGGATTATTATGATAAAGAAATTTATTCTTCCAATTATAGCTTCATCACTTCTCTTGGTTAGTTGTACTGCTAAAAGTAATGAAGCAATAGAAGAAAAAAAGCAAACTAACCTAACTACTTCTTATAAAGACAAAATTATTACCAATAAAAAAATAGCCTTCTTAGGAAAATCTCATTTTAACAATAAATATATTTTCTTAGGGAATTTATTATTTTTCCCTAATCCTAGTAATAATGAAAGATTATCAGTAGCAGAAGTTTCTGAGGGTTCTACTAATATCCCTGATGATTCAATAATAGATAGTTTTAATTATAATATTAACTCTATAGTAACAGATGGAAATAACATTTACTTCTCTTCTAGCTCTATCGATAAAGGAATATTTAAATTAGATTATCAAACAAAAGAAATAACTAATATAATTAACGATAGTGCCATAGAAATGGTTTATTATGAAGGTAAACTTTATTACATAAGTTCAATTGATAACAATATATATACATATTCTATTAAAGAAAAGGAAAGAAAGTTATTATCTAGTTCTAAAGCAAGCAACCTTATAATTAACAATAACTCAATCTTCTATAAAAATTTAAGTGACAAAGCTAAATTATATTGCTTAACTATTGATGGCAGTAGTAATTTTAAAATAATAGATTTTCCAATTGATAGTTTTGTAATATATAATGATGAAATATTATTCTCAAATTCAAATGATAATAACTACCTTTATTCTATAAATCCATCTACTTCTGAATCAAAAAAAATTCTAGATATAAAAGTATCTAAATTAAAACAAAATGATAATAAAATATACTTTATAAATAATGAAGATCCTAATTATCTCTATGAACTAACTACAAATAATGAAACTAATAAATTTGAGGCTATTAAAATATTTTCTTACTTCATAAATGACTATTACACCTCAGAAAATTTGTTATTTATAGAAGCAGCACATAGCCTAGATAATATAAAGATATTATCTAATAATTAAAAAGAAGCTGTATTGAAATATCTATAAAATATTAAAAGATATTTCAATACAGCTATTTTAAATTATTTTAAATTCTTAACTATTTCCTTATATTTATTACCTCTTATCTCGAAGTTAGGGAACATATCAAAAGAGGCACAAGCAGGTGATAATGTTACTATATCTCCCTCTTCAGCTATTTCTTTTGCTTTAAGTACAGCCTCTTCTAGAGAATTTACTTTAATAGTAGGAACCTCTATCCCCTTCTCATTTTTTACTTTATCAAAGGCTTCTTTTATCAAATCCTTAGTAGCACCTAATAAAATCAATTCCTTTATATATGGATACCCTTCCTCAGCAAGAGGTTCAAAAGGAATATGTTTATCATATCCTCCAGCAATTAATATCACTTTTTGATTAAAAGCAAATAAACCTGCTAAAGTTCTAGTTGGACTAGATGCAATAGAATCATTATAGTATTTAACTCCATTAAGCTCTCTAACTAATTCACTTCTATGTTCTACTCCTCCAAAGGTTTTAACTACTTTTTTCATAATATCTATAGGCACTTCTTCTTTAGTAGCTAAGAAAGCTGCTAAATAGTTTTCTATATTATGAATACCCTTAATTAAAATATCATCCTTTGTACATATTTCTTCTCCATCAACATAAAGTATATTATCTTTAAAGTAAGCTCCTTTATCCAATCTTTGCTTTGAACTAAATTCTCTTACTTCTCCCTTAGCTTCTGGAACAAAGCTATGAGTGATTTCATTTTCTCTATTTAAAATTAAAATTCCGTCTTTATCTTGATATAGGAATATATTTTTCTTAGCATTTATATATTCTTCCATATCCTTATGCATATCTAAATGGTTAGGAGCTAAGTTTGTAACTACAGCTACGTCTATAGGCGTATCCATAGTCATAAGTTGAAAACTAGATAGCTCTAATACCACCTTATCTTCTGATGTTATATCCTCTATATTAGAAAATAAAGGAGTTCCTATATTTCCACCAACCCAAGTCTTATATCCAGCTTCAATAAGTAATTTAGATATTATAGTAGTTGTTGTTGTTTTTCCATCACTACCTGTTATTCCAAATATTTTACCTTTGCAGTATTTTACAAACTCTTCCATTTCTGATGTAATATAAGCACCTTCTTCTTTAGCTCTAACTAATGCCTCACAATCTATCCTCATAGAAGGTGTTTTAAACACAACTTCAAAGCCTGTAAGCCTATCTAAATAATTATCTCCTAACTCTAATACTACAGATAGATTATCAAACTCATTAGCTACCTCACCTAATTCTTCTCTGTTCTTCTTATCAAAGGCTGTTACTTTTGCTCCAAGTTTAACTAGAAATCTTATAAGTGGTATATTACTAACCCCTATCCCTACAACAGCAACCTTTTTACCTTTTATATATTCTTTAAATTCATTAAATGGTTTTTTCATATTTTTCCTCCAACCATATCTATATAAAAATATTATATTAATATACTATTATTTTGCTAATAAATATATATTAGTAAATTGCTAGCAAGTATCTTTACATTAATTAAGTCTGTCCCTATTTTTTATAATTATAACACTTATATTTAGTAAATACAAAAGGGAGCTATATTTAGCTCCCTTCTATAATTAAAATTCTAAGCTTTTTTCAATGTAAGCTTCTAATTCAGATATTTTAATTCTTTCTTGTTCCATAGTATCTCTATTTCTTATAGTTACAGCTTCATCTTCTAAAGTATCAAAGTCTATAGTTATACAGAAAGGAGTTCCTATTTCATCTTGTCTTCTATATCTCTTTCCTATACTTCCAGCTTCATCATATTCTAAATTAAACTTCTTGCTTAAATTAGCATATACATCTAAAGCTTTTTCTGAAAGCTTCTTTGAAAGCGGTAAAATTGCTGCTTTATATGGTGCTAGTGCTGGGTGTAAGTGCATAACTGTTCTTACATCTCCACCTTCTAATTCTTCTTCATCATAAGCATCCACTAAGAAGGCTAAAGCAACTCTATCTGCTCCTAAAGATGGTTCTATTACATAAGGAACATACTTTTCATTAGTTGTAGGATCTAAATAGCTCATATCTTGACCAGAATGTTCTTGATGTTTATTAAGGTCATAATCTGTTCTATCAGCTATTCCCCATAATTCACCCCATCCAAATGGGAATAAATATTCTATATCTGATGTAGCATTTGAATAGAATGATAATTCTTCTTCACCATGATCTCTCATTCTTAAGTTTGCTTCATCAACACCTAAATTTAATAAGAAATTAAAGCAATAATCCTTCCAATATTTAAACCATTCTAAATCTGTTCCTGGCTTACAGAAAAATTCTAATTCCATTTGTTCAAATTCTCTAGTTCTGAAAGTAAAGTTTCCTGGAGTTATTTCATTTCTGAAAGACTTACCAATTTGAGCGATTCCAAAAGGAACCTTCTTTCTTGAACTTCTTTGAACAGATTTAAAGTTAACAAATATACCTTGTGCAGTTTCTGGTCTTAAGTATATTGTACTAGCTGAATCTTCTGTGATTCCTTGGAAAGTCTTAAACATTAAATTAAACTTTCTGATATCTGTATAATTCATTTTTCCACACTTAGGGCATACAATATTATTCTTTTCAATATATTCTTTTAATTGTTCATTAGTCCATCCATCAGCACTTGCTACTTCAGCACCATTTTCAGTCATGTGATCTTCAACTAACTTATCTGCTCTAAATCTTGCTTTACATTCCTTACAATCCATTAAAGGATCTGAGAAGCCTCCAACGTGACCTGAAGCTACCCAAACTTCTGGATTCATTAATATAGCACAGTCTACTCCAACATTATAAGGACTTTCTTGAACAAATTTCTTCCACCAAGCTTTTTTTACATTGTTTTTAAATTCAACTCCTAGCGGACCATAATCCCAAGAATTTGCTAGTCCTCCGTAAATTTCTGATCCAGGAAATACAAAGCCTCTATTTTTGCAAAGAGCAACGATTTTTTCCATAGTTTTTTCTACTGCCATTTTAATACCTCCAATTTTTTATAATAAAAAAAGGCCCTAAACCTAAAGGGACGAAATTTCTATTCCGCGGTTCCACCCTTCTTGGCTCTAGCCCAACTTTCAACATCATAACACTCAAAAGCGCCCTTCAACTTAACCTTATAACGATTTTCACCCTTCATCGTCTCTCTAAAATAAAATATAAGTTTACTCCTCTTTCTCTTAGTGTTTATTAAATTCATATATCCATTTTACCAAAAGCCATTTATATGTCAACGCTTTTTTATTGGCATCTCTAAATAAATATTTATTGATTAGTTATATATATTATAAAAATAGATAATAAAAAAGAGTTTTATAACAATAGATAATTTATCTACTCTTATAAAACTCTTATAAAATGGCTCCGTGGAGAGGATTCGAACCTCCAACCTATCGGTTAACAGCCGAGTGCTCCACCATTGAGCTACCACGGAATATTTTATAAATAATTTTAAAATTAAATTGGCTCCGTGGAGAGGATTCGAACCTCCAACCTATCGGTTAACAGCCGAGTGCTCCACCATTGAGCTACCACGGAATACTCTAAATAATTTTAAAATTAAAATGGCTCCGCGAAGAGGATTCGAACCTCCAACCTATCGGTTAACAGCCGAGTGCTCCACCGTTGAGCTATCGCGGATTATTTGCTACATTTGTTATTATATCAAGTTTTATTAATAATGCAAGTGTTTTTTATTAAAATTTTTCTTATTAATTTGTATTTAACTATAATTTTTTAATTAAATCTCCTATTTTTCAAGGGTTAAGGGCTATAAAATTATTTTTATAAAATAATAAGGAGTTGCTTTTGCAACTCCTTTAATATTTTACTTTACTGGTTTCATTGTTGGGAACATTATAACGTCTCTTATAGATGCTGAATCTGTTAAGAACATTATAAGTCTATCTATACCTATTCCTAATCCACCTGTTGGAGGCATACCTGTTTCTAATGCGCTCATAAATTCTTCATCTATCATATAAGCTTCATCATCACCAAGTTCTCTCTCTTTTTCTTGTTGGTTGAATCTTTCTCTTTGAACTATTGGATCATTTAGTTCTGAATATGCATTACATATTTCTCTACCAAATACAAATCCTTCGAATCTTTCAGTAAACATATCATTTCCTCTCTTTTTCTTTGTAAGAGGTGATATTTCTACTGGATAATCGCAGATAAATGTTGGTTGAATCATATGTTGCTCACAATATTCTTCATATAAAGAATTTAAAACTTCACCCTTTGTAACATGAGCTAAGTTCTTCTTAAATTCTAAATTCTTTTCTTTAGCAATAGCTTGAGCTTCTTCGTTAGTTGCTATTGAATTAAAATCAATTCCAGTATGTTCTTTAACTGCATCAACCATTGTTATTCTTCTCCATGGTGGTGCAAAGTCAATTTCTGTACCTTGATACATAACCTTAGTACTTCCATTTACTTTTTCACATACATACGCAATCATATTTTCAGTAATTTCCATCATATCATTATAATCAGCAAAAGCTTGGTATAATTCTATCATAGTGAATTCTGGGTTATGTCTTACTGACATTCCTTCATTTCTGAAAGTTCTTCCCATATCATATACTTTTTCTAAACCTGCAACTATAGCTCTTTTTAAATATAATTCTGGAGCTATTCTAAGGTACATATCAATATCTAAAGTATTATGGTGAGTTATAAAAGGTCTCGCTGAAGCACCACCTGCTATTGGTGAAAGCATAGGTGTTTCAATTTCTATAAAGCCTTTATTATCTAAATACTCTCTAATTCCCTTTAATATAGCAGCTCTTTTAATAAAGTTTTGCTTAACTTCTGGGTTAGATATCATATCTACTTCTCTTTGTCTATATCTTAAATCTGGGTCCTTTAATCCATGCCACTTTTCTGGTAATGGTTTTAAAGATTTACATATTAATTCAAAGCTTTTAACTTTTACAGATACTTCACCTGTCTTAGTTTTAAAAACTTCTCCTGTTGCAGCTACCCAATCTCCTAAATCGTAAGTCTTATATGATTTTAGAGCTTCTTCTCCAACTTCATCTATTTTAATGAATAATTGAATTTTTCCATCTCTATCATGGATATCTGAGAATACAACTTTACCTTGCCCTCTTTTAGACATAATTCTTCCAGCTACAGTTACAATAGTGCCTTCTAAATTATCATAATCTGCCTTAACTTCTTCTGACATATGAGTTCTTTCAACTTTGTAAACATCAAAAGGATCTTTTCCTTCCCTTTGTAGCTCTAATAACTTTTCTCTTCTTAAAGCTTCTTGTTCATTAAACTGAGATTCCAACTCTTGTATATTTATTTCCTCAGTTGACATTAATATCCCTCCGTTACTCTCTTCTTATTCCTAAAATCTCGAACTTGTTTGTTCCTCCTGGTACTAAAACCTCTACTAATTCTCCAACCTTTTTACCTAATAGTGCTGCTCCTACTGGTGATTCATTTGATATTTTATAATTCATAGGATCTGCTTCTGCTGAACCTACTAATGAATATTCAACTTCCTCATCAAATTCATAGTCTTTAACTTTTACTATAGTTCCAACTGCTACTTTGTCAGTAGGTATTTCTGATTCGTCAACAACTACAGCATTTTTCAACATATTTTCTAATTGTATGATTCTACCTTCTGTGAATGCTTGTTCATTTTTAGCTTCATCATACTCTGAGTTTTCACTTAAATCTCCATAGCCTAATGCTACTTTTATCTTTTCAGTTATTTCTTTTCTTTTTACACTTTTTAAGAATTCTAATTCGTCCTCTAATTTTTTTACACCTTCGTATGTCATTACGAATTTTTTAGTCTCACTCATGATTTTCTCCCCTTCAAATTCTACTTTATTCAAAAAAACTAACAATAACTTTTATATTGTCAAAATCATTTAAAACATTATAAATCAGCAAATAATATCTGTCAACCAATCTAGAATATAAGTACTATATTCGTAAAAAAAACCTTATATTAGTCAACAGATATATATTATTCTTGTTTTTAATATATTTATTCATAAAATTTTTTTATATTCAAATTAATATTACTATTTATTTTAAACTTCTAGTAATTCAATTTTGTAGTTATTTAATACTTCAATTACGGCAGCACTTTCATCTAATGAGTTTATTATAGCTTTTATATCATTGCTTTTAGGCATTCCTTTTAAATACCAAGAAGCATGCTTTCTCATTTCTCTTATGGCTTTTCTTTCGCCGTCATATTTAATTGCTAACTCATAATGTCTTAAGCACATATCAATTTTATCTGAATAAGTTATTTCTTGCGGCTCTAATCCTTTTAATTTATTTTCTATTTGTTTAAATATCCAAGGATTACCCATACTGCCTCTTGCAACCATTATTCCATCACAATTAGTTTGATTTTTTAATTTTAAGGCATCTTCTGCAGTAAAAACATCTCCATTACCTATTACAGGAATAGAAACAGCTTCTTTTACCTTTCCTATTATATCCCAATCTGCCTTACCTTCATACATTTGTTCTTTAGTTCTTCCATGTACTGCTATAGCATCAGCACCAGCATCTTCAATAAATTTTGCGAAATCAACGGCATTTATACTACCTTCATCAAAACCCTTTCTAAACTTTACTGTAACTGGTTTTGTAGAAACTTTTTTAATTTCCCTTACAATGTTTGCTGCTAATTCTGGATGCTTCATAAGGGCTGATCCTTCTCCATTTTTAGTTATCTTATTCACAGGACATCCCATATTTATATCAATTAGACAAACATCCTGTCTATCATTAAAGTTTTTTTGTACAACTTCAGCCATTATCTTTGGATTATTACCAAAAATCTGAATAGCTACAGGAGCTTCCTCTTCTGAAATTCTAAGCAGTGATTTTGTATTATCATTTCCATAGTATAGAGCCTTAGCACTTACCATTTCAGTATAAACTAAGCCACATCCCATTTCCTTACATAATCCTCTAAATGATATATCTGTCACTCCTGCCATAGGTGCTAGAAAAACATTATTTTCAAATTCTAGATTACCAATTTTCATATTATACTACTCCTTATTTTTTTCGTATATTATTCTTAACCCCTCTAATGTTAAACTAGAATCCACCTTATCTATAACATCAGTTTCCCTTGCAATTAAATTTGCTAATCCACCTGTTGCTACTACTAAAGGTTCATCACAACCAAAATCCTTCATTTCTTCTTTCATTTTTCTAACTATATATTCTACCTGTCCTATATACCCATATATTATACCTGCTTGCATACTAGATATAGTATTTTTACATATTACCTTTTTAGGGGTCTCAAGTTCAACTCTAGGAAGCTTAGCTGCTCTATCAAATAAAGCATCCGAAGATATTCTTACTCCTGGAGTTATACATCCACCTAAATAATTTGATTCCTTAGTTAAGGAACAAAATGTAGTTGCTGTACCAAAATCTATTATTATTAAATCTTGTTTGTATTTATCATGAGCAGCAACAGCATTAACAATTCTATCTGCTCCTACTTCCTTAGGATTATCATATTTTATATTAATCCCAGTCTTAACCCCTGGTCCTACTATTATAGGATTTATTTCAAAGCACTTTTTTATCATATTTTCTAAAGAATGCATTATATTAGGAACAACTGATGATATTATTATCCCTTTTACATCCTTATAATTTAAACCACTTTGATTGAAAAGTTGCATTACTTGAATGGAATACTCATCTGATGTTTTCTTTGCATCTGTTGAAATTCTCCATCCTACAATATTCTCTGAACCTTTATATACTCCCAAAACAATATTAGTATTACCAACGTCAACTACTAGTATCATACAAGCACCACCTTAATACAATTAAAAGCAGCTTTAAAAGCTGCCTTGTGTTTAAAAATATAACCTCAACAAATTTAACAATTTAATTTTAACAATTACAGATTATTTGTCAAGTGTTGTAAATTCCATATATTAAAATAATCCTACTATTTCCCCATTTTCTAGAATATCCATATTATTGGCTGCTGGTACTTTAGGAAGACCTGGCATAGTCATAATATCACCATTTAATACAACTATAAATCCTGCCCCATTAGATACTCTTACTTCTTTAACAGTAATTTCAAAGTTCTCTGGTCTACCTTTTAAATTTGGATTATCTGATAAAGAATATTGAGTTTTTGCCATACAAATAGGTAATTTGTCTAAGCCGAACTTTTCAAGCTCACCAATTTGTTTTTTTGCATTAGCAGTAAATACAACTCCCTTAGCCCCATAGATTTCTTTAGCGATGGTATTTATTTTATCTTCAATGCTAGCTTCAACTTCATAAATAGGATTAAAATTAGCTTCTTCATTTTCAAGTATATTACATACCGCTTCCCCTAATTCTATTCCCCCTTCTCCACCTTTTGCCCACACATCAGATAAAGCTACTGTAACTCCTAACTTCTTGCAATAATCTTTAATAAAAGCAATTTCTTCTTCGCTATCACTTACAAATTTATTAATTGCAACTACTACTGGCACATTGTACTTTTTAATATTTTCAATTTGCTTTTCTAAGTTTCCTATTCCCTTTGTTAATGCTTCTAAATTTGGTGTGCTTAGCATATCCTTCTGAACTCCGCCATGATTCTTTAAAGCTCTAACTGTTGCAACAATAACAACACAATTAGGTTCTAAATCTCCATATCTACATTTTATATCTAGGAATTTTTCTGCTCCTAAATCAGCGCCAAAACCTGCTTCAGTTACTACTATATCCCCTAATTTCAATGCCATTTTAGTAGCAATTATAGAATTACATCCATGAGCTATATTAGCAAAAGGTCCTCCATGAATTATTGCAGGAGTGTTTTCTAATGTTTGAACTAAATTTGGTTTTATAGCATCCTTCATTAACAAAGTCATTGCACCCTGGATGTTTAATTGCTTTGCATATACTGGATTACCATCTAAATCATATGCAATAAGTATATTACCCATTCTTTCTTTAAGATCTGACAAGCTATTTGCTAAACAAAGTATAGCCATAATTTCTGAAGCAACAGTAATCATAAATCCATCTTCTCTTAAGAAACCATTTAATTTTCCGCCTAATCCAACGACTATACTTCTTAGAGCTCTATCATTCATATCTATTACTCTTTTAAATACTATTCTTCTTGAATCAATTCTTAAATCATTACCTTGATGTATATGATTATCTATAGCAGCTGCTAATAAATTATTAGCACTAGTTATAGCATGCATATCACCAGTAAAATGCAGATTTATATCTTCCATTGGAACAACTTGTGCATAACCCCCACCTGCTGCTCCACCTTTTATTCCAAATACAGGACCTAGTGATGGTTCTCTTAATGCTATAACTGCATTTTTCCCCATTTTACAAAGAGCTTGCCCAAGCCCAACTGTAACTGTTGACTTACCTTCTCCAGCAGGAGTTGGGTTTATTGCAGTAACTAATACTAATTTCCCATTTTTATTAGACTTATTTTTATTAAATATATCTAATGATAACTTACATTTATACTTTCCATATTGTTCAATATCATCTTCTGTTAGATTTAATTTAGCTGCAATCTTAGTTATAGGTTCCATTTTAGCCTCTTGAGCTATTTGTATATCACTCTTCATATTCACACACTCCTATTTAAACTCTTATTTAATTCTTATTATTTACATAAATTATACCACTTAATCCTTAATATTAAAACTATTAGTCGAACATTTTATAATTTTATGTTATTATAGTTCGTGTTTATTTATGATTGCATTATTTTTTATATACATTCTTATGAAGATAATTGCCATTCTATTGTTTAAAGTAAATTAAGTTCTTAAAATTTAATAAGGAGTTGTTAAAAAACAACTCCTTAATTTATTTTAGTTTTCACTAAATATTCTTTGGAACTCTTCGCCATCAATTTTTTCTTTTTCTAATAAAGCTGCTGCTACTGCATGAAGTTTATTAATATTTTGACTTAATAATTCTTCAGCTCTATTGTAAGCTTCATCTATAAATTTCTTAACTTCCTTATCTATTTCTGCACCAACTTCTTCACTAAAGTTTCTTCCATGTCCTAAGTTCTTACCTAAGAATACTTCATTGTTATCTGAATTATATGATATTGTTCCAAGCTTTTCACTCATACCATATTCCATTACCATAGCTCTAGCTATAGCACTTGCTCTATCTATATCATTCTTAGCTCCTGTAGAAATATCTGATAGAATTAATTTTTCTGCTACTCTACCACCTAATAATCCAACCATATCATCCTTTAATTTTTCTTTTGAAGTATATGATCTATCTTCATTTGGTAAGTGCATAGTATATCCACCAGCCATACCTCTTGGGATTATACTTATTTCATGAACAGGATCTGCATGTTCTAGAAGGTTCATAACTACAGCGTGACCGCCTTCATGATAAGCTGTAAGTCTCTTATCATGTTCACTCATTACTCTACTTTTCTTTTCAGGACCAGCTATTACTCTAGTTATAGCTTCTTCAAATTCTAACATTCCTATTAATTTTTCATTTCTTCTAACTGATAGTAAAGCTGCTTCATTTGCTAAGTTTTCTAAATCAGCTCCACTAAATCCTGGAGTTCTCTTAGCTAATACCTTTAAATCTACATCCTCTGCTAAAGGTTTTTTCTTAGTGTGAACTTTTAAAATTTCTTCTCTTCCCTTAACATCTGGAGCTCCAACAACTATTTGTCTATCAAATCTACCAGGTCTTAATAAAGCTGGGTCAAGAATGTCTGGTCTGTTAGTTGCAGCAATCATTATTATTCCTTCATTTGCACCAAAACCGTCCATTTCAACTAATAATTGATTTAAAGTTTGTTCTCTTTCATCGTGTCCACCGCCAAGGCCTGCACCTCTTTGTCTACCAACTGCATCTATTTCATCTATAAATACTAATGATGGTGCACTTTTTTTAGCTTGTTCAAATAAATCTCTAACTCTTGATGCACCTACACCAACGAACATTTCAACGAAATCAGAACCTGATATACTATAGAATGGAACACCAGCTTCACCTGCTATAGCTTTAGCAAGTAATGTCTTACCTGTTCCAGGAGGTCCAACTAATAGTACCCCTTTAGGTATTCTTGCTCCCATTTGTGTATACTTAGATGGTTGTTTTAAGAAATCTACAATTTCTTCTAATTCTTGTTTTTCTTCATCTGCACCTGCAACATCATCGAAGGTAACTCTTTTTGCATCTGGAGGCATTATTTTAGCTCTACTCTTTCCAAAGTTCATAACACCTCTTCCACTTCCGCCACCTTGAGATTGTTGTGTCATCATGAAGAAGAATACAAATACTAATACTAATATCATTATAGTTGGAATTATACTTATCCAAAGACTACTATTGGAAGGTTGCTTAAAGTCCACCTTTATATCATCTTTTGGGTTTTCAGACATTAACATTTGCACCATTTCCTCTGGAGCATATGTATTAAACTGCTTGTTATCTCTTGTTTTACCTGATATAAGCATCTTATCAGGTTGCACCACAATGCTTTCTATCTCATTTCCTATCCATTTTTGTTGAAAATCACTGTATGATATTTCATCTGCCATTTTGCCACTATTCCATAAAAACGTTGCAGAAAAGAATAATATCAAAATTACAAATATCCATACTGTTGCACTTGAATATTTTTTCATTCAAGGCCCCCCCTTTCTTCTAGTTATATTATATTGCACTATTATACTATATTTCTTTTTACTTTTTATATACTTCTTCTTTTAGTATTCCTACATATGGTAAATTCCTATATTTTTCGGAATAATCTAATCCATATCCTACTAAAAACTCATCTGGAACTTCAAATCCACAATATTTTACATTTAGATCTACTCTTCTTCTAGATGGTTTTGTTAGTAATGTAACTATCTCTATACTATTTGCTTTTCTAGCTTTCAAGTATTTTAGTAAATAGTCTAAAGTAACTCCACTATCTATTATATCTTCTACTATTATTATATCTTTGCCTTCAATTCCATGATCTAAATCCTTTAATATCCTAACTACTCCTGATGTTTCAGTAGAATTTCCATAACTAGATACAGCCATAAAATCTATTTCACATGGTATAGAAATATTTTTTATAAGTTCAGAAGCAAATATAACTGAACCTTTTAAAATTCCTACTATTAATAAATCTTTACCATTATACTCTTCACTTATAGCCTTACCTATCTCTTTAACTCTATTTATTATTTGATCCTCTGTAAGCAATACTTCCTTTATGTCCTTTATCATATTCCTATTCCTTTCTAGCAAATGTAATTTTTATAATTCTTTTTGTATCTTTAGTTATTTTAAAGCTTTCAGAAACTTTATATCCTACTAGCCAAGCTATTTCATTATCAAAACATAAAACAGGAACTTGATTTCTTTCTTCTATAGGCAGTTTCAAATCAATAAAAATATCCTTTAATTTTTTACTACCTTTCATTCCAAGAGGAATAATTCTATCCCCATTTAACCTTTTCCTAATTATTAGCTTTTCTTTTATCTTATCATAATCAAAAAATTTTATTAATACATTATTAGAAAATTCTATATTTTTTTTGTTATCTATTAGGTCAAAACTTATAATATAATTTTCAAAATCAACGTTATTACCTTCTAATTCGCTTTTACTTAATATAATTTCTTGAAATTCATTATTTTTAACTTCTTTAAATCTTAAATATATATCTCCATATATATTTTCAGCTATTATGCCATTAGGAATATTAATCCTTTTATTAGTTTCTTTATTGGCTAGTGATATTACTTCGTGAATATGTTTCATTTCAAAATTAGTGTGCTTACCTGTAAATTTTACAAATGCTTTTTTTATAAGTCTAGTTAAGATGGCCTTTTCTATTGAAAAAGCTTCTTTGGATATAATTAATTTATCTACATGATTAGTGCAAAACTTTTTATAATAATTATTACACTCTTTTTCCATAAAGTCATTATCTATTTGTAATAAACTTGCCATTCTATTGATTGTTTCTATTATATCCTTATTAAAATTTTTCTTCATATAAGGAAGAATATCTAATCTAACTTTATTTCTATTGTATACATTTTCTAGATTACTTTTATCTATTCTAGGATTTAAATTATTAATATTACAATAACGCTCTATTTCTTCTCTAGATAAGCAAAGAATAGGTCTTATTATTCCCCCTTCTCTCTTGCTCCTAATGCCACAAAGCCCCTCAATTCCAGAACCCCTCATCATATTCATAAGAACAGTTTCTGCTTGATCGTTTGAGTTGTGAGCAATAGCAATTTTATTGTACCCATTTTTCTCACTTATTAGATGAAAGTATTTATATCTTTCTTCTCTACCTGCTAATTCATGAGATATACCTCTTTCTTTAGATATTTTATTTATATCTATTCTCTCAGAAAAGAAGTCTATATTTAGATTATTACACATATCCCTTGCATATTCTTCATCTTTAAAGGCTTCATCTCCCCTAAGCATATGATTTACATGTGCCGCTGCAATCTCAATATTAAATTCCCTTCTAAGTTCAAAAAGGATATTTAATAAACAAACAGAATCAGGACCACCAGATAAAGCAACCAAAACTTTATCTCCATTTTCTATTAAATTATTTTCAATTACAAAAGCCTTTACTTTGTTTATCACAACATTACTCCTTAGTAAAATTATTTTAATATATACTATAATAACCTTAACAAACTTATCTGTAAATAAAATTTCTTAACTATTTTTTACAATATTGTAATATAAAATATATCCTATAACACTACAAAATATTCTCCCTTTTAAAATAGAAAATGTTTTCCAAAAATAATCTGGAGCCGTTTATAATCAGCTCCAGATTAATATTTTTCATATAAAACCTTTCTAATATACTGAATATATTTTAGAAACTAATACTGTCATATCATCCTTAACCTTACCATTACTTAAAACCATAGCCTTTTCAAGAATATCTCTAGATAATGCAGCTGGATTAGTATCTGAATACTCTAGGTATTCTTCAAGCCATGCATAACTTCCTATATTATTTTTATCTATATCTAAAACTCCATCACTAATTGCTACTATAATATCTCCATGCTTTAATTTAAATTTTTCAGTTGTTAAATCTACAGAATCTAATATTCCAAAAGGCAAACTATTAGATTTAATTACTTTTATATCCTTGCCTCTTTTTATAAAGCTTACAACGCCTCCAATTTTTATAAATTCAGCCTCCCCAGTATATAAATCTACTATATTTAAATCCATAGTTGTAAATTTCTCATCTTCATTAAATTTCATTGCCATTATAGAATTAACAGTATCAATGGCTGTTTTTTCACTAAATCCATTTTCTATAAACTTCTCAATTAATCCTACTGCTAATCCGCTTTCCATTCCAGCCTCTGGCCCTGATCCCATTCCATCACTAATTATGTTTATATAAGTTCCATCACTAGTCTTAGAAAAACTATAGCTATCTCCAATATATGTCTCTCCATCCTTAGCCTTAATAGCTGCATAAGAAGTCATATGATACTTAGGAGTTTCTTCTATAATTACAGTACATTCTCCAGTATCAGGATTTATTCTAGTTCCTTCTTTAGATATTGATACTGGAACCTTAACTAAAGTATTAATTATAGGTAATATCATTTTAGTACAATATCTTTCATCTTCAGTATTATTAGTTGAAACTTTTATTTTCATCCTTCCATGTCTATCTAAATAAGAAAACACATCTGAATAATCAATTTTATTTCTATTAAAGGCTTTTCTTAATATTTTATCTATTTCAAAACAAATAGAAATATCCTTTTCAAAATCTCGTATCATACTCTCCATTGTATTAGATATATTATTAATATGATTTGCTATTATATTCCTACCTTCACTTAGTCTAGTCTTTAATGCTTCATTTACAGTGTAATTATTAACTATCTCTTGAGCATTTTTTATTAAACTCCTAGTTTTAACACACCTTTTATCTAAGGTTTTAGGAATATAAATATCATTATTTTCACAGCTACATATTAGTTCTGTAAAGCCTTCAAAGGTTGAATGTAAGTTTCTGTCCCAACACCTTTGTCTAAGCTCACAATTGTAACAAACTCTATCAGCTAAGCTTTCTACCATTGCCGTGCCTTTATTATTTAAAGATAAAATGTCATTTTCACCTAAATTTAATATAGATGCTGATAAGGTTGATAAAATAGATTTCATAGAACCTAATCTATCTATAAACTCTCCCTTTATTCCATTTAAATGAATATCATTTATAACTTCAGCCTTTTTTTCTTGATTAAATTCACTATTAATACTTTCTATTAATGTCTTTGGAATTAAGATTAATATCATCACTGAAAACAATACCTCTATTCCTCCATAAACATTAAAGGAATTTGAGTACATCCATACTATAAAATAAACAACTCCATAGGATAAAGCAGAAAAGACTCTACCAACTTCTTTAAAAATTCCAATTATTAACCCACATAAGCTATATAAAGTTATAGCACTTACAATATCTCCATTAGTTATTCCTATAATAAGACCCATAGACACTCCTATGGCAGATCCTATTCCAGATCCCCCTATATATGCAAAAATAGCAACAGAAGAAAGTGCTAGAATATTTCTAACTTGTATATTAAATATATCTAAACTTCCTACACCTGCAATTAATAAGCAAATTAAAATCCCTATACTAATTATTTCTTCTGTTGAGAAAAAATAATTGCTTTCTAATTCATCTACACATCTTAAAGCATAACTTATCATATATTTAACTGGAACTATGCTTAAAACCTTTAACAAAGAAAATACTATGTTAACTTCTATAGGTTTATTATTTACAGCAATGTTATATATAATAAACACAGAAAAAACCAAGAAAAAAGTAACATAATCTCTCTTTTTAATTTCTAGTTTATTACAAACCTCCATATATCCTATTACTAGTACAGCTGCTATTGAATAACTAACAGCTCCCTCTAAGGTAGCTGATATAGATAAATACCCTAATACAGTTCCTAGTAGAGCTACTAATATACTTGTAACGTCTTCTCTCTTTATACCTATAAGATACGCAATACCAAAAGGTGCTATCCCCATATCTATAGTTGCTGACAATAGAACTCTACTAAGTAAAAATCCCATTACCAGGGATATAATCAACCTGAAAGCTGTCCCTTGAAGCTTTATTTCTCTTTTTTTCTTGTTATCCACTCTCTTATAAGTTGATATGTTAACACCATATTGCATTTTCTCTCCTCCATCTTTCCATAAAATGTAATTTAGATTATATCACCTTATAAAAAAATTATGTGTCGCAAGATGTATAGTTATTATTTTTTCGTAGTACAATATTATGTAAATTTCCTTATTTAAATAGCCCTTTTTATTCATAAAGTTCTAAATAATAAGTTTTTGTATTATTTAACCTTTTTCTTTTGAAAATAAATTTGTCAGTATTACTTAATTTTTGAAGAAATATAAATAGAAAAAATTAAAGATAAAAATATAATGCATGTTCTTCTGTGATAAGCTTCAAATCTAAAAATATAATATATATTTTTTATTTATAAAATAAAAAAAGTACTTAAGTTATACTTAAGTACTTTGGTGCTGAAGACCGGAATCGAACCGGTACGGTATCGCTACCGCAGGATTTTAAGTCCTGTGCGTCTGCCTGTTCCGCCACTTCAGCGTGTATGGTAGCGGAAATAGGACTTGAACCTACGACACCTCGGGTATGAACCGAGTGCTCTAGCCAGCTGAGCTATTCCGCCATATTTTGGTTGCGGGGGCAGGACTTGAACCTACGACCTTCGGGTTATGAGCCCGACGAGCTGCCAACTGCTCCACCCCGCGATATTAAAAGCTAAATTCAACTTGGTGCTGAAGACCGGAATCGAACCGGTACGGTATCGCTACCGCAGGATTTTAAGTCCTGTGCGTCTGCCTGTTCCGCCACTTCAGC
>Ga0129315_1000792_pt1 | contig 18519 bp, 14 predicted proteins | sample Cm827metagenome_FD_94432 | JGI IMG/M metagenome (GOLD analysis project Ga0129315, IMG submission 94432) | Eastern black-and-white colobus group fecal microbial communities from Wisconsin, USA - Cm827 metagenome | ecosystem: Host-associated > Mammals > Digestive system > Large intestine > Fecal...
CAAACATTGAAACCGGGGTGTACATTTTCTAAAACGGATTTCTTGATTTTTCACAAAATTTCTTCTAAGGCTCATCGTACTTTTTTCTATGATTGACTTTGAGTTTGCCGACAGGGCAGCTAACAGGTATTTGTGCGGCCCGTTTCCTTAAATCCCGAAAGCTGTCATAGCTGCTATCAAAGAAGCAGTACCGTATCCGAGGCGGCAAAGGAAGGCTGAATTGTTACGTGCCTGGCACAAACTCGGGCAAAAACAGTAGACACCGGGTCTTAAAAGTAGTAAATTATTGATAGTAAAAAGTAATGCATATGCAGAAAGGAATAATGAAATGGCGAACATCATTTCTGACGAAACCATTGAATATGTAGGTATTCTGGCCAAGCTTGAGCTTTCCGACGAGGAAAAGGAGCAGGCCAAGAAGGATATGGGAAGTATGCTGGACTACATTGACAAGCTGGGTGAACTGGACACTACAGGCGTAGAGCCTATGAGTCATGTGTTCCCGGTAAAGAATGTATTCCGCGAGGACGTGGTAACCAACGGTGATGACCGGGAGAATATTTTGAGCAATGCACCCGGTGAGAAGGATGGCATGTTTGTAGTGCCCCGTACGTTTGAATAGGAGGACGACAGATGGATATTTTAAGTATGACTGCCGTGTCTCTGGGAACGGCAATTAAGAATAAGGAAGTAACGGTAAGAGAAGCGGTGGAGGCTGTTCTTTCCAGAATCGAGGAAAAGGAAAGTCAGTATCACTGCTATGTAACGGTTGATAAGGAAGGTGCACTCTCACAGGCGGACGAGGTGCAGAGGAAGATTGATGCAGGGGAGCTTACCGGCCCTCTTGCGGGTGTACCCGTTGCCATCAAGGACAATATGTGTACGGAGGGGCTTTTGACGACTTGTTCCTCCAAGATACTGAATAACTTTGTGCCCACCTTTTCGTCGGAGGCGGTACTTAATTTAAAGAAAGCAGGGGCGGTAATTCTCGGAAAGACCAATATGGACGAGTTTGCCATGGGATCTACCACGGAAACATCTGCCTATGGAGTAACGAAAAATCCATGGAATACAGAGCATGTACCGGGTGGCTCCTCGGGAGGAAGTGCGGCGGCAGTTGCAGCGGATGAATGCTTTTATGCACTGGGCTCTGATACCGGCGGTTCTATCCGTCAGCCGGCATCCTTCTGCGGCGTGGTGGGCTTAAAGCCGACCTACGGTACGGTTTCCCGATATGGATTGATTGCCTATGGTTCCTCACTGGATCAGATCGGTCCCTTATGCAAGGATGTAACGGACTGTGCCGCTATTATGGAAATTATTGCATCACATGATCCGAAGGATTCCACTTCCGTGGAAAGAAAGGATCTGGATTTTACATCGGCTCTTGTGGATGACGTAAAGGGCATGAAAATCGGTATTCCCAGGGATTATTTCGGGGAAGGACTTGACCCGGAGGTTAAGGAGGCTGTGCTTAAGGCAGCAGAGGTTCTTAAGGAAAAGGGCGCTGTTGTGGAAGAGTTTGACTTAAGCCTTGTGGAGTATGCAATCCCCACTTATTATACCATTGCGGCAGCAGAGGCAAGCTCCAATCTGGAACGGTTTGACGGTATTAAATACGGATATCGCACGGAGGAATATGAGGGACTTCACAACATGTACAAGAAATCCCGTTCAGAAGGCTTCGGTGCAGAGGTGAAGAGACGAATTATGCTGGGCAGCTTCGTGTTAAGCTCCGGCTATTACGATGCTTACTATTTGAAAGCACTTCGTGTAAAGGCATTGATTAAAAAGGCCTTTGATGATGCTTTTGCCAAATATGATGTGATTTTAGGACCGGTAGCGCCTACTACAGCGCCGAAGCTGGGGGAAAGCCTTTCCGATCCCATTAAGATGTATCTGGGAGATATTTATACCATTTCCATCAATCTGGCAGGTCTTCCGGGACTCAGCATTCCCTGCGGAGTGGATTCCAAAGGACTTCCCATTGGCTTGCAGCTGATCGGAGACTGCTTCAACGAAAAGAAGCTGATACAGACGGCCTATACCTACGAACAGGCGAGAGGCGCTTTTGGCAGAAAGGAGGACAAGTAGTATGGCGAAACAGTATGAAACAGTCATCGGACTGGAGGTTCATGTGGAGCTGGCTACCAAAACCAAGATTTTCTGCGGGTGCTCCACAGCCTTCGGAGGTGAGCCAAATACCCATACCTGTCCGGTATGTACAGGTATGCCGGGGTCTCTTCCGGTGCTGAATAAGCAGGTTCTGGAATATGCGGTGGCGGTAGGACTTGCCACCAACTGTACCATTACACAGTATTGCAAATTTGACCGTAAAAACTATTTTTATCCCGATAATCCGCAGAACTATCAGATTTCCCAGCTTTATCTTCCGATTTGCAGGAACGGTAAGGTGGAGATTGAGACGGAAGCGGGAAAGAAGTTTGTAGGCATACATGAAATTCATATGGAGGAGGATGCGGGCAAGCTGATCCATGATGAGTGGGATGATTGTTCACTGGTGGACTTTAATCGTTCCGGTGTGCCCCTGATTGAGATCGTGTCCGAGCCGGATATGCGTTCTGCCGAGGAGGTTATTGCTTATCTGGAAAAGCTTCGTATGACCATTCAGTATCTGGGCGCATCTGACTGCAAGCTGCAGGAGGGCTCTATGCGTGCCGATGTCAACCTGTCCATAAGAGAGGTTGGAGCTAAGGAATTCGGCACCCGTACGGAGATGAAGAACTTAAATTCCTTCAAGGCCATTGCAAGAGCCATTGAGGGAGAGACAGAGCGCCAGATCGATCTCCTTACGAGCGGAGAGAAGGTTATTCAGGAGACCAGACGTTGGGATGACAATAAGGGCGAATCCTATGCTATGAGAAGTAAGGAGGATGCCCAGGACTATCGTTATTTCCCCGATCCCGATCTGGTTCCGATAGTGCTGGATGATGTGTTCCTTAATGAGATCCGTGCAAAGCAGCCTGAGTTCAGGGAGGAAAAGATGCTCCGCTATAAGGAGGAGTTTGATATTCCTGAATACGATATCGAGATCATTACAGGCAGTAAGCATATGGCAGATATTTTTGAGGCAACCGTTGCTCTGGGAAGCCAGCCTAAGAAAGTATCCAACTGGCTGATGGGGGAAACCTTAAGGCTTCTTAAGGAAAAAAGCATGGATCCGGAGGATATCCGTTTTTCACCGGAGAACCTTGCCAAATTGATTTCCCTTATTGATGCAAAGGCAATCAACGGCTCCGTGGCCAAGGAGGTTTTCGAAATCATGTTTGATCAGGACATTGATCCTGAAAAATATGTGGAGGAAAAGGGTTTAAAGACCGTCAATGATGAGGGTGCACTTCGAAAGACCGTGGAAGAAGTGATTGCAAATAATCCCCAGTCCGTGGAGGATTATCGAAACGGAAAGGAAAAGGCAATTGGCTTTTTGGTAGGCCAGACCATGAAGGCCATGAAGGGCAAGGCTGATCCCGGCATGGTTAATCAGCTTTTGAAGGAATTATTGTAGGACTGTATAAGTCGGGTGCAGGCATAAGAGATATATGTTTGCACCCGATAGTTATGTAAACTAAGAATTATGAGGATGGAGGCTTTTCAGAGTCATAATTTTACAGAATCTTAATTTGTTTTTCTTATCATTATATGTTAAAGTTTATTTTACTAAGGGCATTCTGCTCACAAGACAGATATTGTTCATGCATCTATGTATATGCAGCTGGAACTATCTTTTTTCAAATGCTTTGGCATTCAAACGGCATATCGCCGGAAATTCATTTTTTAAATGTGGCAATGACAATTTATTTTGCAAATAAAGTTTTTTGATTGGCGTTAAAGCAATAATAGAGTTGCGGAAAAAAGACTGATGATTTATACTTATCTTAATAGCTCTTTTTTCTGTTGCTGCGACAGAGCTTGACGCAGATCAGAAAGGAGAGTAGTGAGAATAAAGACACATCTGGCCAATGTCATAGAGCTTGCAGACAGAAAAGCACAGTATGACAGTGAAGCAAAAAAGATTATAGGTAATAAGACCATTTTGGCTTGGATTATCAGATACACAGTAAAGGAATTAAAAGAATATACTGTGAAAGAAATCGAGGATTGTATTGAAGGTGAACCGGAGGTGTCAATGGTGCCGGTATATCCGGGAAGGATAAGGCCTGAAGCAATTGTTGGAAGAGCCGCGGATGATAAAGTACCGAATGAAGGGGAGGTCACTTTTGATATATGCTTTTTTGTGATGCTGCCGGGCAGGGGAAAAATTAAGATTATATTGAACATTGAAATTCAAAGAGATTATTATCCGGGATATGATCTGGTGACGAGAGCGGTTTTTTACTGTGCAAGAATGCTGTCGGCACAGCTTGATACGGAGTTTACTGCCGATAATTATGATGGAATCAGGAAAGTGTATTCTATTTGGATATGTCTGGATGCACCCAAATATGCTGCGGATACAATTACCGAATACAGAATGTGTCAGAGGAAGATATTTGGTAATTTTCGAGGAAAGGCAAGATATGATTTGCTGACTGCAGTGATGATCTGTTTGTGTAAGGAAAGTTATTTAAAGAAAGTAACGGTATTGCATGGGCTTCTGGGAACATTGTTTGCAGAGGAACTGCAGCCTGATGAAAAGATAAAAATTCTGGAACAGGAGTATGGAATAAAAATGTCTATTGACATAGAGGAGGGGATGCGGAAAATGTGTAATTTAAGTGATGCGATAGAAGAACGTGGAATACAGAAGGGCGTACAACAGGGTATACAGGCCCTAATAGAAACCTGTAGGGAATTTGGAATCAGCAGAGAAGAAACCTTATTGAAGGTGAAAACAAAGTTTTCCATGACCAGCGGAGCAGCGAAAGAATGTATGGTCAAATACTGGTGAGGGAGAAGCAAAGATGAAATGGACGAAGAAAAAATTATGTCTGGTTATTCTGGCGGCATTATTGTGCGGCGCAGTTCAGACATATTGTCTGGTGAAAACGGTTAATTTTATATTGGTATTTCCTTATGTAGGGACACCAACCTATTCGCAGGAGAAGTATGGTTCCTTTACTCCTGAGGATACATACAGTTATGACGGAAAGCTGATTGCACATCAGCGGATTGAAAAGGGGATTGGTATTCCCGATACAGCGAGAATGGTAATCGTGGATATCAAGGACAGTAAGACAGGAAAGCTGGTAGGCAGCTTTTCTCCTGCCCGTGCAATGGATTTCTGGGGGATATGCTGGGAGAATGACAGCTACGATATCTGGATACAGTCAGGGGATATAGGCATTTACTGCTACCGGTATGAGGATGGAGAGTGGAATCGGGATACTTCACACCCTGAAAGACCGGATTATATAGTGTCTAAATATGATTAGCAGTGAGAGAAAGTGTATGAGGAAAAATCATGAAATACAGAGCCAGACTTTTTAGTTGGAAGAAACCTTTTGATACGGAACAAACAGAAGAGTTGTTCCTAAAAGCAGTCAGAGAAAACTGCCGCTTTCAGTATGATCACTGCAAAGCTTACCGAAAAATATTGGATTATTTCGGCTTTTTGCCGGAGGATTTAAAGGAGTGTGAAGATATGGAAAGGCTCCCCTTTCTGCCTACCTGGGTGTTTAAAAATCACACTCTTTTTTCTATGCCGGAAAGGCGTATGCTGATAAAGGCCACTTCGTCAGGAACCAAGGGAAAATTCAGCCGGATTGGATTTGAATTTGGAGGATTGTGGAACGGATTGAAAATGGTTCTGCGGATCGGCAGATGGAGAAAGCTGTTTTCTCTGTGTCCGGTTCACTATATTGTACTGGGATATAAGCCCCATAAGGGGAATCAGACTGCGGTGACCAAAACGGCATATGGTGCAACCTTGTTCACGCCTGCGCTGAGCAGAACCTTTGCACTGAAAATGAAGAACGGAAGCTATGAGCCGGATTTGGAGGGCGTAATTGCAGCGATTGTAAAACACAGTAAAGGGCACTTCCCGGTCCGATTTATGGGATTTCCATCTTATTTATATTTTGTTTTACAGATAATGGAGGAGCAGGAGATCTTCGTAAAGCTTCCTAAGGGCTCCAAGATTCTTTTGGGCGGCGGCTGGAAGCAGTTTTATACCGAGCAGGTGGACAAGCAGACCTTGTACGCTCTTGCGGAAAAGGTTTTGGGAGTCAAGGAGTCCGAAGTCATAGAATTTTTTGGTGCAGTGGAGCATCCCATTTTATATTGCGACTGCCCCAGACATCATTTTCATGTGCCGGTATACAGCCGGGTGATGATTAGGGATGTGGATACCTTAAAGCCTGTGGAAAACGGGCAAATAGGACTGGTGAATTTGATCTCGCCCATGACACTGGCGACTCCGATCCTCAGTATTATGACGGACGATTTAGGAATTCTACATGAGGGAAAGGAATGTGGATGCGGAATTAGTTCGCCTTACCTGGAAATTTTGGGACGGGTAGGACTGAAGGACATTCAGACCTGTGCCGCAGGAGCAGCTAAATATTTATCACAGGAGGAAAAGGGATGATACTTTATAAAGGGCAATTATACGAGACCTCCTGTCAGGGAGAGCTGCTTAGGCAGATGGAAAGGAATATTAACGATACGCGTTCTAATAGGAGGCTGGATATTTCCAAAGTCATTGAGGCGGTGGACTGCATCAGGCAAAAGCTGGAGGCAGGCGATTATGACGAGAAGCTTGCGTCTCTTGGCATGGAAGGAATGGAAGAGCAGCTTAAGGCAGTGATTGCTATGACGGACAGGAGAGCTTTGGAATACCGGCTTTCGGTGGAACTGGGGGAACTTAAGGATCCGCTTATAACCGGGCAGCCGTTAGTCAGAATGAACGAGCCAAAGCCGGAAGGCAGTCTTTCCAATATAGAAACACAAATTCTGCCCCTTGGAACGCTTTTTCATATTGCGGCGGGAAACAGAGAGGGACTTCCGGTTTACAGTGTGCTGGAGGGGCTGCTTACGGGAAATGTAAACATTTTGAAGCTCCCTCAGGCAGACCAGGGGCTTTCCATAGAAATCATTCGAACGTTAGTTGAGGTTGAACCCTCCATTGCCGAGTTTGTCTACGTGTTTGATACGCCCTCCAGCGATCTGGATGCGATGCGGTCTATGGCAGCGATGAGTGACGGAATCGTGGTCTGGGGCGGAGAGGAAGCAGTGGCGGCAGTAAGAAGATTTGCACCGGTGGGAGCGCAGATCATTGAATGGGGACATAAGTTGAGCTTTGCCTATTTGTCCGGGTTAAGCGGGATAAAGGAAGAAAGGCTTAATGAGGAACTACAGGCATTGGCGGAGCATATCGTCTCCACCAGACAGCTTCTTTGCAGCTCCTGTCAGGTGATCTATCTGGATCAGGAGGAGATGGAGGAGATTTATGCCTTTTGCCGCAGGTTCCTGCCCTATCTGGAGAGGGCAGCCGCGCGGTTTCCTGCCAAGACGCCGGGGATGCAGGCAGAGCTTTCCCTGCGTCGGTATTGTGATACCTTAAATAAGATTATTTTGGAGGAAAGCATAGAAGAACAGCGGGTCTTTTCAGGGAAAAACTGCAGTCTTACAGCATGCAGTGACAGGGAACTTGAGCTTTCGGATATGTTTGGAAATTGTCTGGTCAAACGCTTACCGAAACGTGAGATGATGCAGGTGCTGCGCCGGAATAAGGGATATCTTCAAACGGCTGGGTTATTGTGCCCGGAGACAATCAGGCATGAGTTGACAGCATTGCTGGCGGATTGCGGTCTGGTTCGGATTACAACAGTGGGTAGAATGTCGGAAACCTTTCTCGGTGAGGCGCATGATGGAGACTATGCTTTGAGACGGTATGTGCGTGTGGTGGATGTGGAGAATTAGTTTAATTTATGTGGTGTATATGTGGTTTGTTTTGAAAGTGTGGCAAAGGACGAAATGATGCAACTCTGATGCAAAAATGATGAAATTATGATGCAATGATTGTGTAATATGATAGCATAACTGATGATGTCGGTTGCCGGTGTTATCTTGGCAATAAAATGAAAAGGGAAAGTAGGATGAATATAAGAATATGTTTACTGTACATATGTATTTGTTTGGTGCTATGTGCCTGTCAACGCATAGCACCGGCTGATGCATCTTCCTCACAGGAAATAGAACAAAGTGTACTCCAGGAGGAACTGACAGAAGCAGACCAATTATTTGAATTAGTGGAAGGAACCTGGGAATTTTCTGAATATGTAGGCAGTGCAATAGAAGCGCATTCATATGAGGATTTTGAGGGGCAAAATATAGATGCAGAACCGAATATTATGAGCGGGGAACTGGCAGGAGAGAAGATAGAAATTTCAAGGGCACAAGTGGAATATTTTCTCCCTGCGGGAGAAACCGAGTCAGGGTATATAGTCAGTAGCTATGAAAACATGTTTTTTGGCTATAAACCGCCGATTAACATGGATATAGAGTATCCTGTATATAGATTTTACTTAAAGCTTGAAGAATTGGACTTCCCAATATATTTCATTTTTGATTCGGAGGGAAAAGCTGTAATTGATATCAGAGGAGAGTTTTATTATGCACATAAAATATTGTAGTTTCATCATATGCAAAGGGTAAATAGTTAGTAAAGTGGAAGGTAAGTAGAAATGAATAAAAAGATATATTTACTGTGTATATGTATTAGTCTCATCCTTTGTGCCTGCAGGGGAACAGTACCGGAGGATGAAAAGGATTTGCAGGAATCTTCTTCAAGTGAGGAAGTAATGCCAGGGATAAAGGATATGGTAACCAATGGGGAATTGTGCATAACCCTTTGCGAGGACGGAAGCGTATGGGGCTGGAAGGCAGAGCAGGGACGGGAGTATGCTGCGAAGTATGCCGGTTTGGAAAATATCGTGACAATTAAGTGTGCAGGTCCTGCCATGTATGCACTATCTCAAGAGGGAGACGTGTATGTTTGGGGAAGTAATGAACTGTTTCAGATAAAATACGAAAGCTATCCTGGGGATGCTGATAAATATAACCAACTCAGAGAGCAATATTTTGATGAGCCGGTTAAGATTGAAGGCTTAGCGGATATTGTGGAGATAGATGTAAGCGCAGACCGGGAGTGTGGAAAGGGTAGGTTGTTTGCGGTAGATGGAAATGGTAAACTATATATAAGCGGTCTGTATTTGTATTGGGATGAGGAGGAAGATTATAAGCCGGGATTTCCCGAAGAAAATGATGCTCTTGTTGATGAAGTAAGGAGAGTCTTTGCAGGAACAGGAAGTTATCATTATTTTATTCGGGAAGATGGAACAATATTTTCCATTATGGATAGTGCCCAATTATTTAGGAGCACAAATTTATATATCCATGACTTTATATTTCCGGAATTGCCGATAGAGGAGCATAATGCGGCAGCAAATTTTACAGGTTTGCCGGATATTCCATATGTAGATTTGCGTAAGGGTACAAAATATGGAGTTACCATTTTATATGAGCTTGGAGAAGAAGAGGGAATAGAAAGTATTGACGCTGATCGATATACCATGTTTTTGAGCAGAGATGACGGGACGCTTTGGTATTGGAACAGTGGAATGGTTAAGTACCATGATCATAAGTATGTTATTGCGGAACCGGATCTGGGAGAAAATTATGCCGGAAATTTCTGTCAGGTAAATGTAAGAGAGGTTTTGAATATTGCAGAGGATGAAAGAGTGCCTCTTATTGCGGATATATGTTCCGGTAATGAAAATGTTATTTTTTTGACAGATGATGGGCAGGCTTTTGCAAGCAGTTATGCAGCCTGTGAAATAAAAGATGTGGAATACTACAATTTATACAGCACAAACCCGGACAGGGAAAGAACATTAGTTGAAAAGGATATGCAGTTAAAGACGCTTGCGTTCGAAAAGCTTGATTGGGAGAATATCATTAGTATCAATACGGACGGTGAGTATCATTTTACGGCTGTTGATGAAGAAGGAAACTATTATGTTTTGGATATGGCGCCGGAGGAAAATGATTGAAGTGAGATGAAGGTCTAATGGGGAATGAACAACTATGAAACAAATAATCAGGGGAATTTTAAATTTATTGATGGTCTTGACGTTGTACTGTTGCGGAGGTGGCGGAACAACAGCTGAAGTAGAAGACACTTCATATGAGCATGTGTATGTGAAAGGGCGCTATCTGGTAGAGCACATTAATTCAGATGCCAATCGCAATGGTGATGATACAAACTATTTTTATATGAATGCAAGAGGTGTGTTCTGCTATTCGTTGAAAGAGGCGACAACGACAGCGTATGTATATCTGGATGATCTGGAATATAAAATACATGATTTTGCTGTATGGAATGAGTATATATATTATGTCAGGGAAGGTACAGAAGAATACGAATTGTGGAAATATAATTATGAAACCGGTGAAGAGGTTAGACTGCTTTCCGATGATGATATTACTGATTTTTTTGAGAGCCAAAACTTTATAAGAAATAAAGAAAGAGATTGCTTTCATATTGATATATATGAGGATTATCTATATTTTGATTTGTCAAATAAACCCGTCTTTTTATGCTATATAGAGGGGGATATCCTTAAAGACAGTTTTGATATTAATTCATTATTTAGAACAGAGGATAAATCAGGGGAAATACAACAGGCAGTCTATAATGGGGTAAAAATTGAGAGATATTATATATCAAGTTATGGTAGTTATAAGACTATTGGAATACGAGATGAGAAGGGGAATAAAGTTTTATATTCTATTGAAGACAGTATTATTGTAGATAATAAAAAAGTGAGATTTACCAAGGAAGCAGGAACGTCTGATTTTCAATACAGCATAGACGGAGAAGAGGGACAGCATGATATTGAATGGTTACAGGAAGAAGAATTTGAGTGTTCAACAATAGAAGAGGAATATCTTACCGCAGAGAATGGAAAAATCATCGGGTGGATTTCGGTATCGAGACATCCCAATGTAGCTATCAACTTATATCAAAGTGATATAGACAGAGATATACTGTTTGATCTGGATATTGAAACCGGAGAGAGCCGGATTTTGTACGATACAAAGTCTAATCAGGAAAAGATAATAGGTTATGAAGAAGGAACCCTTTACCTGGTACGAGGCGGCAAGGTTTACAGCCATTTACTGGATGGAGGGCAGGAAAGGGAACTGTTTGAACTGCCGGAGGAAGAGGAATATATCATAGACTGGCAGGCCGGATATCTGATAATAAGAAATGAAAATCTTTTTGATGGCAGAGAAGGAGAGGAAATAATAGCCTATTCTACTTCCAATGAAACAGAACAAAGTGCACCCCGGGAGGACGAGCTGCCGGAGCCGGAAACAGATGATCAAGTAATAGAACCAACTGAAAAGCCGTCCGATAATAAGGCATCGGAAGAGGGAATGGAATTCCTAAATGCATATGATGATTTATGTGCTAAGGAGAATGCAAAAAGAATGGCACTCATTTACTTAGATGAAGATACCATACCGGAACTGCTTCTTCTGAAAGACGGGGAGTACAGATTGTATTCATTTGACGGTGCCGAAGTAAAGGAAGTGACTATGCCGAATGCGGAAATCAAAGCGAATGCATATGGGCCAAAACACGTTTTCGAGACTTCCGAGGATCAGGCTTTTTACTGGTTTGAATATGTTCCTTATCAGGGATTAATACGTGTCCATGGAGGTGATGAGGAGGAAAGGCATGATCATTATCTCAGATATACAGATGGCCTGCTTGAGGCGGAACTTGAAGCAAAAAATATTGATTATACATGGCACACCTATGAGGGAGAACAGGAAATAGAGAATGAAGATTTCTTAAGCCGATTAGATGATCTGGGATATGATCAGCTGGTTCCCTGCGGCTATTTATATGAGAATGTGGCAGATGCGTATGAAAATATAGATGCCAAACCGGATACCCGGAAGGTGCTGGAAGACTTTGTAAGTGGGACAACAGACGCACTGGATCATGTGGAAGAGATCGGTGATATCCCGGAAGATGGTTATGTTATGAGAAGTTATGAAGATTATTATGATTATCTGGCTGGCGGAGCAGAAGAAGGATATGACTTGGTAAGCTTAGAATATATTGATTTTGATAATGATGGAGAGGATGAATTAATTTTACATGGTTATACCGGAGCGTGTTTCTTTTTTAATGTGATAGGAGATACCGTTTACAAAGTGTTGGAAACAAGTGGTACAGCTGATGTAGCTTTTGTTGTCAAAATTGAAGATGATAGGTTTATTGCAAGAACAGATTTAACCCATGGAAGGCGGAAAAGTTATAGAATATTGAAATATGATTCCTGCTGTTGTTTAGTTGACTGGTACCGTTTGTATGCAGAATATGAAGGCTCAACTTATTCTGAAGATGACAGGTTTGAGTATAGGGATAAGAAAATATCGATGGAGGAGTTTGAGGAGATGGTAAACAGTATGCAGAGGGAATCGGACTAAGAAACGCGTGAGATGATGCAACTATGATGCCAAAATGATGAAAGTATGATGCAATAATCCTGTAAAATGATAGCGTAAACTGATGATATGGTTGCGAGGATTATACTTTATGATAAGAAGATATAGTTTTGGAATTAAAATATTTTTCATTACAATGATTGCCTGTAGTTATCTGATGAGTGCTTGTGGAAAGCAGGAATCTTCTGCAAGTGAGCAAAAGAACTTAGCCGAGGAGGTTTCGGAAGAGGCTGTTTCTGAGCCGGCAAATGCAGAGGATGAAGAAGAAATATTGCCGGAAGTAAGGCCGGAAATAAAGGATATGGTAACCAATGGGGAACTGTGCATAACCCTTTGCGAGGACGGAAGCGTATGGGGCTGGAAGGCAGAGCAGGGACAGGAGTATGCTGCGAAGTATGCAGGCTTGGAAAATATCGTGACAATTAAGTGCGCAGGTCCTGCCATGTATGCACTGTCTCAAGAGGGAGACGTGTATGTTTGGGGAAGTAATGAACTGTTTCAGATAAAATACGAAAGCTATCCTGGGGATGCTGATAAATATAACCAACTCAGAGAGCAATATTTCGATGAGCCGGTTAAGGTTGAAGGCTTAGCTGACATTGTGGAGATAGATGTAAGTCCGGATGAGTGCAGAGGAAGACTATTTGCGGTGGATGAAGACGGCAGATTTTATGTAAGCGGTATGTATTTATATCAAACTGAAGCAGAGGATCTTACAGCGGGCTTTCCTGAGGATAAGCGGGATTTGGTAGAAGGAGTAAAGAGGACTTTTGCGGGAACAGGAAGCTACCATTATTTTATCAGGGAAGACGGAACGGTTTTTTCTATTATGGATTATGCATGGTTTGACAGAAGTATTGACAAATATGTATTTGATTTTATATTTCCCCAATTGCCTATAGAGGAGCATGAAGCAGGAACTGAAAAGCTGTTTTTAGAAGACATTCCGTATGTAGATTTGCGTAAGGGAACGAAGTTTGGAATTACATATCTGTATGAGCTTGGAAAAGAGGAAGGAATAGAATGTATTGGTTCTGACCGATATACCATGTTTTTGAGCAGAAATGACGGGACACTTTGGTATTGGAATAGTGGAATGGTTAAGCTGCATGACCATAAAGAGGCGCTTGTTGAGGGTGGGTACAATGCAAACTATGCCGGAAATTTCTGTCAAGTGGATGTGGATAATATCCTAAAAGATTCAAAGAATGGAAAAACACCGCAGATTGTGGATATATGCGCAGGAAAGGAGAATGTTACTTTTTTGACGGATGACGGTCAGGTTTTTATGAGCAATTATGTGACTTATGAGACCGCAAATGTACCGTATCACTCGCCTGAGAGTAGTATAAAGGTTGATTTAAAAACACTTGCGTTCGAAAAGCTTGATTGGGAGAATATCATTAGTATCAATACGGACGGTGAGCATCATTTTACGGCTGTTGATGAAGAAGGAAACTATTATGTTTTGGATATGACGCCGGAGGAAGTTCATAGCGGGGAGAAGGAGACGGCAGAGTTTTTGACACCTGCAGATTTTGCCGTAACAGACGGTCAGAGTGAGTTTGTGTTGGATCAACTCTATGATGAACTTAAGATTGATAAGGAAAAATTTGATAAGGATTCTGTCTATGTGGGAATAATTAAAGGAGCATCAGGTTTCTCCTATGATTATTTTTCGCGTGAGTTTGAAGATTTGTCAGTCTATACTGCAAATGCAAACTTTGATTTCAAAAACAGAGATATAGGCTATTATTATGTGGCACAGATTACATTGAAAACTTCAACCTTTAAAACACCCAGGGGAATTACAATTGGGTCAAGCATGGAGGATGTGCTTCAGGCATATGGGCAGGGATTGCAATATGAAAATGAAAATGAATATGAAAATGGATGGTCTCTTGTTTATTCTTATAATGATTTAGGTTTATTTTTTGAAATGGATCAGTCAGGAATAGTGCGGAAAGTGAATATATCTATCAGAGTTATTCGTGAGTAGCCTAAAGCAGACTGCAGGGATAATGGGGAATGAACAACTATGAAACAAATAATCAGGGGATTTTTAAATTTATTGATGGTCTTGACGTTGTACTGCTGCGGAGGTGGCGGAACAACAGATGAAGTAGAAGACACTTCCTACGAGCATGTGTATGTGAAAGGATACTATCTGGTAGAGCACATTAATTCAGATGCCAACCGCAATGGTGATGATACAAACTATTTTTATATGAATGCAAGAGGTGTGTTCTGCTATTCTTTAAAAGATGGGTCATCTACAGCATATGTATATATGGATGATCCTGAATATATGATAGATGACTTTGCTGTATGGAATGAATACATATATTATGTCAGGGAAAATTCAGAAGAGTGTGAATTGTGGAAATGTAATTATAAAACCGGTGAGGAAACCAGACTGCTTTCTAATGAAGATATTACAGTATTGAATGATGGAAAAAACCTTATAAGAGGTAAAGATGGAAGAGGCTACTTTAATATTGATGTTTATGAAGATTATCTGTATTTTGCCATAATGTATTTGCCTGAATATATATGTCCCATAGGAGGAGATATTTTAAAAGACAGTTTTAATATCAGTACCTTGTTTCAGGAAGATGATAAATCTGGGAACATACAGCAGACAGAATTTGAAGGAATAGTTATTGAAAGATATTATAATTTTGACCGTGAGCGTTATGAGACTGTTGGAATAAGAGGGAAGGGAGGCGAAAAAATCCTGTACTCTTATAATGAAGATAGTATTATTGTAGACAGTAAGAGAGTGAAATTTGCCAAAGAAGCAGGAACATCTGATTTTCAATACAGCATAGACGGAGAAGCAGGGCAGCATGATATTGAATGTTTACAGCAAAAAAATTTTGAATGTTCAAAAGTAAAGGATAAGCATCTTACTGTGGAAGAGGGAAGGATTATCGGAATAATGTCAGTATCCAGGCATCCTAATATATCTTATGATTTATATCAAAGTGATATCGACAGGGATATTCTGTTTGATCTGGATATTGAAACCGGAGAGAGCTGGATTTTGTATGATACAAAGTCTAATCAGGAAAAGATAATAGGCTATGAAGAAGGAACCCTTTACCTGGTGCGAGACGGCAAGGTTTACAGCCATTTACTGGATGGAGATCAGGAAAGGGAACTGTTTGAACTGCCGGAGGAAGAGGAATATATCATAGACTGGCAGGCCGGGTATCTGATTATAAGAGATAAGCAGCATTACAATGATAAGAATGGTGAGGTAATAATTGCTTATTCCACTTCCAAGGAAACAGAACAAAGTGCACCCCGGGAGGACGAGCTGCCGGAGTCGGAAACAGATGATCAAGTAATAGAACCAACTGAAAAGCCGTCTGATTATAATGAATCGGAAGAGGGAATGGAGTTTTTAAATCAATATGATGATTTATGTGCCAAGGAGAATGCCAAAAGAATGGCACTCATTTATTTAGATGGAGATACCATACCGGAACTGCTTCTTCTGAAAGACGGGGAGTACAAGCTGTATTCGTTTGACGGCTTTGAAGTGAAGGAAGTGACTATGCCGGATACGAAAATCAAAGCGAATGCGTATGGAACTAAACACATCTTTGAAGAATTAGGATGTCAGACCTTCTACTGGTTTGAATATGTTCCTTATCAGGGATTAATACGAGTGCATGAAGGGGCTGACAGGGAAAGGCATGATTATTATCTCAAATATGAAAGTGGATTATTTGAGGTAGAGCTTGAAGCGAAAAATACTGATTATACATGGCACACCTATGAGGGAGGACAGGAAATAGAGAATGAGGATTTCTTAAGCCGGTTAGATGATCTGGGATATGACCGGCTGGTTCCCTGCGGCTATTTATATGAAAATGTGTCGGCAGCGTATGAAAATATAGATGCCAAACCGGATACCCGGAAGGCATTGGAAGACTTTGCAAGCGGGAAAACAGATGCACTGGATCGTGTGGGAGAGATTGACGGTATCCCGAAAAAAGTCTTTATTATGAGGAGCTATAAAGAGTACTATGATTACCTAAATTCAGGAGGAGAAGGTGATGATCTGGGAAGCTTAGAATATATTGACTTTGATAATGATGGAGAGGATGAATTGATTTTATGTGGTTATACCGGGGCGTGTTTCTTTTTTGATGTTATAGGTGACACGGTTTACAAAGTGTTGGAAACAAGTGGTACAGGTGATGTAGCTTTTGTTGTCAAAATTGAAGAAGACAGGTTTATTGCGAGAACAGATTTAACCCACGGAGGAAGAGAATTTTATGAAATGATGAAGTATGATTCCTGCTGTTGTTTAGTTGACTGGTACCGTTTGTATGCAGAATATGAAGGATCAACTGATTCTGAAGATGACAGGTTTGAGTATAGGGATAAGGAAATATCAATGGAGGAGTTTGAGGAAATGGTAAACAGTATGCAGAGGGAATCGGACTAAAAAACGCATGAAATGATGCAACTATGTTTTATTGTATGAAATTTAGAATAGTATTATAACATTATTCAACATTTGAGGAGGAGATTATGATATACGGAGATGAAAGAATTAATATGCATATTACTATTATGAGTGTTATAGGAATTTTCATGGCAGCTTATGGATTGAGTTTGCGTGAGGCTGAGGCTATTATTATTGCGCTGTTTGCCTATTTTGTTTATGTGGATTATCAGAGTTGCATTCGTTTAAAAGAAATAAAAGAGTGGAAGTCTAACAAAGATGTGGAATGATATGGAAGATGGCACAGATGGATGCTTTTATTGTCCGTCGGTGCTATTTTTGTATTAAAAATGGGAGAGAGTAAATCCGGTAAAAACGGGTGTTTCGTACGGGGAGAGGCCTTTGTGAAGGTAAAATATATTTTTTAGTTATTAACAGTCTGTATGGAAGGAAAAAGAGAATGTCAAGAAAGAAGAAAATCATAATTGGAATTTTGTGCGCAGTATTGATACCAATAGTTTTTATCTGTATGTTAGATGCACATTTCACCTCGTCAGCGAGCATGGGAATTGATGCTCTCATTGTTTATTTGAAAGCCACATCTCCCTACCCTGTTGAGTATGAGCTGACTGATGAGGAGAAGGAGTGGCTGACAGTCAAATTTGGTGATGAAGAGAGAATTGAAAAGGGCAGGCTGTATGAAGATGAGGAAAAGCAGCTGAAAATGGCCAGAGAGGGATTGTCTGTGTTAGAGGAGAAGTATCCGGGGTATCATTTTCGGATTACATGGCTTAATAGATTTGATACATGGACAAATTTTACTGTGTATGAGGAAGCTACCGGAGAAGAAGTGATTATGAATGTAGAAGAGGATGACGAAAGTGGTTATGAGGTAACTGACAATTTTTATGAGTACTTTTTTGCGGATAAGTATGCTGCTTATATTGAAGAATGGCTTAATAAGAAGGGAATTGATGAGGTAATAGTTGAAACAGCGATATATAGAGTGGCCGGAAAAGAGTACGACATCAATATGACGGTAGAGGATGTTATGAGTGGGAAATTGGAGATTGCACCATGTGTTTATGTAAAAATGTATATCAGTGATATGTCGGAAGCAGAATGTATGGAGTATGCCCAGAAATTGCAAAACATTATAGAAGAGGCTAATTTATGCGGTGTATATATGGTTTATTTCAGGAATGTCACAAAGGAGGAAATGTTGTCTACAGGAGAAGAAGGAGATCTAATCTATAAATATAATTTTCAATTATTTGAAAGGAAGGAGAAAGAGTAACGGAAGAAGAGCAGTTGTTGTTGGCGCAAAAGAGTAATTCGATCCGAGAACTGTTGTAAGTATGAATAATGAGGGAGAGAAAATGTCAAAAAAGAAGAAAATCATAATTGGAATTTTGTGTGCAGTATTGATACCCATAGCTGTAGCAGGAATCGTGAAAGTGTATTTTGATCTGATGATAGACTTGGGAGCCAGAGCGCTTATTGCATATTGGACAGCCACATCTCCCGACCCGGTTGTTTATGAGCTGACTGATGAGGAGAAGGAGTGGCTG
>Ga0129315_1000793_pt1 | contig 18411 bp, 15 predicted proteins | sample Cm827metagenome_FD_94432 | JGI IMG/M metagenome (GOLD analysis project Ga0129315, IMG submission 94432) | Eastern black-and-white colobus group fecal microbial communities from Wisconsin, USA - Cm827 metagenome | ecosystem: Host-associated > Mammals > Digestive system > Large intestine > Fecal...
ACCACTGCAGAAATAAACGAAAAAATGGGGAGAAGCCAAAGCCTCTCCCCTTCATTTCAGTGTCATTGTAATCCCGTTTTTCTTCACAACACTCTTGATGGTGTTTGCCGTGCTCTTGACCGTGGACGCATTCACATTCACGGTTACGTTGTTGTTGGTTGTGGAGGACGAACTCTTCTTGCTGGTGTTCCCGCCAAACAGGTTGGAGATCGTGTTGGTAATGCTCGTAACAGGTTTCACACTGTTGACAATGGCGCTTCCGATTGCTGCTGTTGCTGCGCCAATCACGCTGCCTACCGTTCCCGCCACCGTAGCGCCCGCAATCGCACCAGTAATCGTCGCCGCGGCGCCGGCCAGAAGTCCAGCCAGAGAAGTAGACGACGTACTGCTTGAAGTATTATTCTTCTTGCTGCCTCCACCGGAGCTGCTGGTTTTGCCGCCCGAACCGCCTGAACTGCTGCCGGTACTGGGCTTGATGACCGTAGGCTGAAGAACTTCACCCGGATTCAGCGTTGCTGTCTCCTGGAAGGATTGCATCTGCGCCTTGAGGCGATCCAGTACCTTGACCCATTCTTCCTCATAGGCCTCTGCCTGCTCCTTGCTGGCCAAACGATAATCATCCAGATTTTCACGCAGGAACTGAATGATCGCTTCCTGCCCACCAGCCATGATCTGCTCTACCTCTGCCCAGTTGGTTTCCTGAATGCCGTTCATCGCATTCAGCGTTTCCTGCCAGCCGGCGATCATCGCTTCCTGGGTCGCGGCGGTTGATGCAGCAAAGTCCTCGCTGTGTGCTTTCAGCCATTCAATGATCTGCTCATCCGTCATGGAAAGAATCTCTGCCACTTCCGCAGCCAGATCCGCAGGCGTGCTGTGTTCCTCATACGCCTCATCCAGCCCGGCCAATTCCTCCTCGATCGCAGCAATCTGCTCATCCAGCAGTTTCTGCTGCTCCTCGATCTGCTTGCTGAGCTGATCTTCGGCAATCTCATCACGAAGCTCCTGAATGTCCTCATAGAGAGCTGCAGCCTCTTTTGCACGGGTGGCGTCGCGGGAGATCACGGCATAGTTGGCTTCCATCAGCGCAAGCTGCTCGGCCCTGCTCTGCTCTTCCTTGAGCTTTTTCCGGTCATTGAGAGCATCGGTTAGCGCCTGCTTCTCTTCCTGAAGAGCAGCCTTGCGCTCATCCAATGCTTCCTTCTGCAGGTCACGTTCAGCCTCGTATCGTTTCTGAAGCGCGGCAATGATCTCGTCCTCCATATCGATGCGGGCTTCCAGCGCCTCTTCCTCCCGGGCGTTGCGATCCTCAATAGCCTGAGCAATCAGATCCTGCACCTCAATGGTGGTATCCCGCACAGCGTTCCGCTGTTCCTCCATGGCTTCCGTCAACTCAAGGAGTTCGGTTTCTGTCTCGATCATCTGCTGCTGATACTGTGAATAGGCAGCTTCCAGGTTCTGCACATCGTTAGCCAGTGTCTCGTAATTGTCAGCCGAAGTGGCGGTCGCTGCAAGTTCCGCCTTCTTGGCATCCAGCATCGCCTTGATCTCCTTCATGTTCTGGCGGTACTGCTCCGGCAGATCCTTGATCAGGTCATACTCCTGCTGCATGTAATGAAGCACAGCCTCTGTCTCATTGCGTGCTTCATGATATGCCTGCTGCAGCTGAAGAATGGTACGCTGAGCATCCACATACTCATCCTCATTGCTCATTTTGTCAATGAGTTTGTCGGCGGCCGTTTGCTGCTTTCCCGTGGAAGAAGACTTACCGCCACCCCCTCCTCCGCTGGATACCGAAGGAATCTTGATGCCGCCGCCCACGCTAACTCTTGTGTTGTTGATTGCTCTCATTGCATTGGCAATCGCCCGGTATCGGGCAGCGGCCGCGCCCTGTCCTGCCGCCTCCAGCTGTGCGGCAGCCTGATCCATCTGAGCAATACCGCTGGCATACACGCCGTTCCAGCTGTCGCCGATCGCTTGTCGAACAGCAGCATCAATCGCGGCCTTTGCCTGGCCGAAGGTCTGGAAGTTCTGTACGTCCTGACCATAGACCTGCGCAAGAGCATTGTACAGCTGAGGATAAGCGGAGGCACAGTAGTTGATGAAGCTGCCCGTGTTTCCGGCCATCTGCCACAGTGCATATTGCTGTTCAATCGCCTGATCGCCAATTGCCTGAGTGATGAGTTCCTCCAGCGCTTCACGATTCTGCAGCGCAGGAATCAGTTCCTTCTGATAGCTCTCTGCCAGTCCTGAGATCACATCCACTGCTGACTTGCCTTTTCGGATTCCCTGCAAAGCTTCCTGCAGACTTTCTATGTCATCCGACGCAGCGGAGAACTTCTTGAAACTGAGCTTGCCCAGTTCTTTACGCAGGTCACCCACGTTGCCGCGGAATTTACCAGTAGCGTCAATGCAAGCTGTAATGGCAGGATAGGCGTTAAGGAATCCCTCCGTAACAGCGCTGTTATCAAAGGAGAGGCTTCCGGTATCAATGAGCTGCTGAAGCTGCTCCATGTAGCCGCTTTCCGCTGCTTGCCGCGCTTCCTCCTGCTTAGCCTGCACTGTATCCCAGTCCTCTGCAATGATTCCCAGATGCTCGCCGGTTTCGGTCAGGTGCTCATGGTAGAGTGCAAAGAAATCATCCATCATGTCCATGGCTTCTTCAATGCCATCTTCTCCGCCCAGTACAGACAACAAATCAAAGCCATACTCATCCATAACTTCAATCAGATCTTCATACTGTGATGCGTCAAAGATGCCTTTGGCCATGTCATCCTTCGCCTCGGTAATATCGGCCAGTGTATCCCGCAGGCTGGAAGCATAGGTCAGTGTAGCCCGATTGAGCAGCGGAACCAGTTCTTCAAGATCAGCCGTCAGAACGCCTGTCTCATGATCGATCATATTCACCAGCTCTGGGTACATGTTCAGCAGGCGTTCAAACAGATCAGTGTTGAAGTTTGCAATCTTCCCTGTGTTGTACAGCTCCAGCAGCTCATTGTAGCCGCCTTCCCGTTCCATGCGTAAGAAGGACTGATCCAACAGAGCAGCTTTGGCATTTTCAATAGCCTGTGTCAGATCATCCGTCGTATTCACGGCCTTACGAATATATGCCTCGTATCCTGCAGCGCCTCCGGTCATGGCAATCCATGCAGAACGCTGTGTTGTCTGTTGAATAGTGAGTTCCTGATTGATCCACTGCTCCAACGCCAGCCTGTCTCCCAGCAACGGAAGAATCTGCGTCCTGTAAGCTTCGGGCAGAGCGTTTATGGCTTCAGAAACGTTTCCCTTTCCAAGCTCCTCCAGCGCGGTTTCAAGACTGGAAATATTCTCTCCCGCAGTTTCAAAGCGATCAAAATGAACCTTACGGATCGCATCATCCAGAAGCTCAATGCTCCCGATAAACTTTCCAGTTTCATCAAGGCACGCAGCGATCTCAGGATAGGCGCTTTGAAACCCCTCTGTAAGTTCTGCATTATCCCAGTCAAGCACGCTTCCGCCTGCTCTCAGCGCTTCAAGCTGTGTCATGTAGCCTATTGCCTCTGCCTGTTCCGCCTGAGCGGTTTGCTGCTGCAACTGCTGCCAGCTTTGAGAGACCACACCGATGTGCCCTGCGGCTGCTTCCAGGTGTCCATTGTAAAGCAGGAAGAAGTTAGTCAGCATTGCTTGTGCTTCCGCGATTCCGTTCTCTCCACCCAGAATGCTTAACAGGTCATATCCCTCTGTCTGCATCTGAGAAATCAGATCTGTGTATGCAAGCGGATCAAATACGCCCTGCGCCAGATCCTCCTTGGCTTGCGTTACTTCATCCAGCGTAGTCCGCAGATACGCCGCATACGCAAGCCGGGCTTTTTCAAGGACGGGTTCAAGCGAATCGAAATCGTTTCTCAACTGCCCGGTCGTTTCATCGATGAGCGCCGCAAGCTCCGGATACATTTCCAGGAGTTTTACGAGCATATCATCATTGAGTCCATCGATGCGTCCTGTCTGGCTCAATTCAGCCAGCTGCCTGTATCCGCCCTCTGCTTGCATTTGTTCAAGGGGCATGCTGGCTGTCGCCTTATTTGCTTCCTCAATGCTTTTTGCCAGGGCAGCTGACATGGAGTATGCACCTATGGCCACTTCTTCCGTCTTGCCTCGCAGGTTTTCAAGCCAGGTATAAATCTGTTCAAGCGTATCTGACGGATCCCCGTCTGTAAAGATCGCATACAGCCCATCAATGGCTTCACCCGCAAGTACTGCATCGTGCTGTGTTCGGGCAAGTCCCTCACTGATCGCAGTCATGGCAGCTACACTGTCATAAGCGCCAGCATCATTCATCAGTTGCATCCAGTCTGTATCATGATTGTTCGTCAAGGTACCAATCACAGCATCTCTTTGCCCGGTCATTGCATCTACCGTCTTTTGCACACTGCCCGTAATGTCCAGACCAAAGGCGTCCATGGCTGCCTGGCTGTAGAGATCGGCTGCTTCCTGCAGTTCAGAATAACTTGCAGCACCGTTTTGGAGCAGAGCGAAATAACGTTCCGCACTGGATGTAAACTGAGCGAACGCCACCGGCTGCACGCTGTCTTGTCCGCGCATATAGGCCGAGATCATTGCTTCGGTATGAGCGTCATCCTTATCAGCGTAAGCCTGTGCATTATCAAGGGCTTGATAAGCCAGTTCACGTCTGCGGGTATCCGCATCTTCGATTCCGTCCAGTGCAGCCTTCATATGAGCGACAGCGCCTTCCTGATATACCTTGTTGATCGCAATCAGCTGAGCATCCAGTTCATCCTGAGCACTGGAGAGGTTCTGCGCCATCTCTGCAATCAGTGTCTCATATTCAGCAATCATTTCTTTGTGCTCATCCGAAGCTTCGATCATTGCCCTTGTTTCAGGATCGTAAGATTGAACCATGGCAAGATAGTTCCGATACCCCTGTACAGCATTATCATAATACCACTGAGCGTCATCGCGGTTGATAACCGCATTCTCGTAATCGGTCTTTCCCCACTGTCCCCAGGTATAGAACATATCATCCGTCTGATCGTAATACGCCGAACGCGCTCCTGCTTTGGCCTTGCGTTCCTCTTCAGACAATTCCTGATACGCAGATGCAGCATCGCGCACCAGTCCGGAGAGCGTCGTCATAGATTGCCCTTCCGCCTGATACTTCGCTGCAAGTTCAGGTGATAGGTCGGCCAGTTCCGCCTTGATTTCTACAAGACGTGCGAAGTCCGTCTGGGATAATACAGCCTTCTGTTGCAGGGCTTCCAGTTCAGACTGCAGTGCATCAAGCCGCGTGCGCCGGTCTGAAATATCGTTCAGCGCTTCATTCATCTGTTCGATCTTTCTTGCTGCACGTTCAGATTCATCGCCTGCTGATGCGATAGCCTGCACTGCACTCACAATCAGAGATACGGCAAGGAAAGCCAGGCTGGCCTTGAAAGCAGCGCCCAAGCCCCTGATCGCAATCGACGCCTTGCTGCTGGAAGTAATGAGGTTCTTAAACCAGTCTACTACCCGCAGCGCCATGGTCTTGATCATTTCAGCATTCAGGTCGCGGAAAGATATACGCATCATGGACATCGCTGCTACGACAGCCGCAGCAATAAGCCCCAGAGAGAGCTTCCACAGATCCAGCTCGCCGACTGCCATGCCAAGTAAATCTGCCAGTGAAGCCATGAGATTGTAATATGCCTTGAGAGCATCACTGCTCACAAGGTTCGCATACAAAGCTTCCACCGATGCATTCATGCGTTCATGCGCAGCCGCAACACTTTCGGACCACTGTGCGTACTTCTGGCTGGTCGTACCCGTAGCATCCAGCGCTTCGTTGTACAGTTCCAGCGATTCTTCATAGTTTTCCATCAGGTTAAAGAAGCGGGACTGCATACGGGTACCGGCCATCACCGTACCCAGATAGGCCTGGGTGTTGCTGTCCAGCGTCTTCCACTTCGGGGCAAGCTCGTCCAGAATGTCGCCATAGTTTCGCAGCTGGCCAGTCGATTCATCAATCGCATTGATCCCTGCAGAACCCAATGCGGCAACCACATCATTGGTCACCGTCGTGCTTCCGTCATCATTCTGCACAAATCCGGCAGCCTTGATGTTCCTGTAGCGTGCCAGAATGCTGTTCAGGCTGCTGCCGATCACTTCCGCAGCCTCACGGGTGCGGGAGGAGATCACAGCAATCCAGCTCGCTACCTTTTCAAATTCCAGGTCAGCGGTCTTTGCCGCGCCGCCCACCTTGGAAAAGGCTACAGCAACTTCGTCAGCGCCGGTGGCAGTAGCGTCGCCCAGGTAGTTGAACACATCTGCCGCCCGTTCAATGGTCACATCCATGGAGTTCACCGTCGCCGTCAAATACTCCGCAGCGTCCGCAAATTCCAGGCCAGAGGTCTTGGAAAACTGTATGGTCTTGCCCAGCCGCTCCATAACCCGTGTATCATTCAGACCTTGACGGTAGTAACCCACAGCAGCCTCTGCAATCTGGGTAGAAGTGACCTTCATATCCTTGGCAAGCTGACGATAACTGCTGCCAAGCGCCTCCACCTCTGCCTGAGTTCGACCAGTCACAATACTGATTTCGGTCAGAAGGGAGTTATATTCTTCTACATAGACAGCAGTCTCACGGAACGCATTGGCAATCTCTCGCGCGAATCCTCGAACCACATCCGCCAGGAGATTCCCTGCCATATGCTCTAGGGTATGAGCCAGACCATCAGCATGCCCCTTGCTCTTGAGAAGCTGCAGATTGTACTCAGCCTGCTTGACAGCAAGCTCATCCGTCAGCTTTCCCTGTAGCTGAATCGCCTCCGGATAGTCCTTGAGTCGGGCAAAGACGTTTTGTGAAAGTGTCAGGCGATTCTGAAGCGAGGCTTCGATCTGCTGCAGATAAGGAAGCTCTGCAGAAGTCGCCGTCTTCATTTTCTCCTGGATGGACCAAAGCTGCGTTGTTGAGGAGATGATCTCCTTGTAGGCCTGCTGAAGCTCGGACACATTGAAGGAGTAGAGCGCCTGCTCTGACTTGTGGTTCTCAGCATCCTGCATTTGGGCAGTGACCTGCGCCTGCTTCTCCAGTTCACGGGTCACCTGAGCAATGCCATTGCGCTGCGCAGCAAGGAATGCTTCGCTGCGGCCATACTGAGCGGCCATCTGATCCACAACAGCCTGCTGTGCCGCAGCCTTTCGACTGACCAGATCAAGCTCTTCTGAAGCGTCGCCCTTTGCCTGATATGCCAGCTGTACTTCTTCCAGCCGAAGTGCGTTCAGCTTTTCCTGTTCACGGACGAGCTCCTGCGTCTCTGTGTTCTGCGCATACCGTCCGGTCAGTTCTTCAATGCGCTGCAGATAATCAGCCCATACAGCCGCGCCATCTGCCGTGTCTTTGTACGACTCAACAACCTGCTCCTGCGCCAGATAAGCTTCCATGATCTGCTGACGCTGAAGAACCATTCCGGCAGTGGCATCATCACCGGCAAGTCTGATTCGCTGTGTGATATCCAGTAGCTGCGTATACAGTCGCAGAAGTTCAGAGGCCTCCTGCTGCATGCTTCGCTGATATGCCTGTGAGGAAGCAATGTCATACTTGGATGCAAGAGAAGCCTGTAGATTATCCAGGGTCGCCTCTCTTGTCGTATCAACCTGACCAGCTTCGGCAGCCTGCTGAATCATTTCACGGTAAGCGTCCACCTGATCCCGGACAACCTGCAGACGTTCGCTTGCGGACTGGTATGCATCTCCCTCCAGCCGCAGCATTTGTGTCATGATCCGGTATTCTTCTCTGATCGAAGCGGTGATCTGAGCATAAGTTCTGGCCAGTTCACGGCTGGTTCCTGTACCGGCTGCTGCGTTGCTCTGCTGACTTCCGCCTGCACTTTGTCCGCTTTGCGGTGTTACCGTGATGGTAGCGGCGCCGGACTGGCGGAGCTGAGCAACAGCAGCCTGAAGGTCGTTAGCAATGGAGGAAGAGAAGGTACTGGCTGCTGCTGTGACTGCCTGGGTCAGCTGGGCGCTGAACTCTGCCACATCAAAGGAGACCTTGAACGAGGCATCCGCTTCCTTGAGGGACGTCTTCATTTCTTCCAGCGCTGTTCGGAAGCCACCCACCAGCTGCTCGCGAAGTTCCTTGTTGAGGCCCTTGCTGACGGATGCTATCTTGCTCTCGATGGTATCGGTCTTGATATCCAACGTCAGGGTCTTTTTGACAAGGGTATCCGCCACTGCATTGACGTCTTCCAGTTTCTCAATGAGCGTATCCAGTTCTCGGTCTGTCGTGTCTGATACCCGGATACCTATTGTACCTACAAGCTTTTCGCTCGTGGCTTCAGCCAATCACGTTCTCCTTTCCCTGTATACAAAAAACGCCCGCACTCCGATCGGAAGTACGGGCGCCAAAAGATTCTACTTGATAGAAATGGTGAAATCGCATATAATATAAGTGACAGAAGGGGGTGAATGCCGTGTGCACAAAGCAAGAGCTTTCCGAGATTATGCATCAGCTTGTTCAAGCTACCTGCTCTCTTTTCGGAGAAACAGTCAAGGAGATCATTCTTTTCGGCTCCTATGCTCGCAATGAAGCCGATGACGAATCTGATATCGACGTCATGGTTTTGCTCGATATTCCTCGTGAACAGATTCCAACGCTTAGACGCAAGGTGGCTCAGATTGCTGGCGAGCTGCTTTTTGAGCATGGCATCGTTGTTTCGCCTATACTGGAAAGCAAGGCCTTTTTCGATCGAAACCGATCAATGTATCCCTTCTTCAAGAATGTTGATCAGGAGGGCATTCGATATGTTGCCTGAATCTGCGCCTCTGGATCTTGCTGTTTACCGTCTTTCAAAAGCAAAGGATCTGATTCAAGACGCTAAACTGCTCTACAACGCCGACCAATGGGCTTCTGCGAACAATCGTGCCTACTACAGTCTGTTTCACGCCATGCGTGCCGTGTTGGCTTTACAGCAAATAGACTTCAAGAAACATACCGCTGTGATCTCTACCTTCCACAAAGACTACATCAACACCGGCGCTTTCGACAAGAGGTACTCTACGGTCATTACGAATGCATCAATCGTCCGTAATCACAGCGATTACGACGACTTCTATGTATGCAGTCAAGAAGAAACCAGCGACTTGATTCACGATGTGCAAGACTTTCTGTTGTCTGTTGAAGCCTATCTCAAAAGTCAGGGCTGTGCATTATGAGTTACATTCTCCCCAAGCCGTTACTCCGGCTTGGGGTTTTTCATTTTACCAAACATTCGCATGTCCACGATGTTGCTCTTGTGCTGCGCCTCCTGTTCATCCAGCATGTGTTCCGCAATGACATTGCGAAGCAGCTCCCAGCCACCATTGCCGCTCTCATCGCGCAGCTCAATGAAGTTCAGAAGCTTGCGAAGCTGATTGCCTGCACTGTTGCGCTGGGTATGGCGCTGGAGCATTGTCTGCTCTGCTTCCTGCACAAGCGAATGAAACCTTGCAAAGCAGCGTTCCATGTCCTCGTCCAGTTTCAGTACATCATGATCCTCAGCCCACTGCAGCAGCACATAGATTGCCTTTCGTCCGTCCGTTTCAAAGGTCTCTACAGCCAGGTTTGAGTGATACTGCATAAACAGCTTCAAACACCAGGCACGCTTAAGCAGCGGATGAACATACAGTTCGCCGGAAGCATGATCCTCCACCAGATAGTGATTGACTGCTTCCACTGCTACCATGAACTCATCCTCAATGGGCATACTCAGTTTCAGTTCAAAGGACATATCTCCAGCATGGTACACCTTAGTCTTCATCATTATCTTCGTCTCCTTTACATGGTGAAGCAATCTTCAAGCCTACGGAATTGATGAACGCCGTCAGCGCATTCATTCCATGGCTCTCACGGTTGGTTTCGTCCAGATTGATTTTCATGGGGTTTGCCTTCGTGATCATTTCCCAACTTTTCTCTGCGAAGGCATTACCGGCATAGTTAACCACGGCCGCATAGTTGAGTTTCAATCCAAGTTCAATCAGGCATTGGTTGAAAAAAGGATACCTCATATTCCAGATAATCTCTTCATCCAGCATGCCCACATGAACCGCAAGCAAAGCGGCTGCACGCTCAAGACTCAGGTTTTCTTGCTCGTCGCCGCCATCAGGTTTTTTTGATGTTCCTCGATCTCGTCTATTTTGTTGACTCTGCGGAAGATGTCGCAGATCCGATATAGCGTCTCAGAGTCCAGCTCATCGTAGACTTCTTTCACAAGATCCTCATTATCAAAAACCGCCACGAGGAACTTGTAGATGGCCTCATCACCATCAATGCCATCACGCTCCTGAGTCAGTGCAAAGATTTCAGAAAGCGTATAGTGCTTGAGCAGTACATGTCCATTGGCCCATTGCGTCCTGAAATACTTCGTGCGTGTAGGCAGAATCTCGTAAGATTTTCCATTGAGTACTACGCAGTTGCTCTTATCCTGAACAGACGGCGTATCCATTTGAATTGCCTGCGTTTCAGGCAGCTGCTTTTTCGTGGTTTGACGCCTGGGCGTTGGTTTCTTTTCCATCACTCATTCCCTTCTTTCTACGCAGAGATGTACTTTAGGCAAAACAAAAAACGGAGGAGACGGATCGCCGTCTCCTCCGAAGCCTTATTCAGGCAATGGGCTGGAAAATTAGCTCGTACATGTTGTGATCCTGACGGCCGGCGTCCAGGGACGTAAAGGTCACAGAGTGCGTACCAGACTGGCCGTAGCTGTTCTCGAAGCCGGGCTTGCTGGTCACCTTGGCCTTGTAGATCTGAATGATCAGGTAGCCAATGACAGAGGCATTTTCGCCGGAGCCGTAAACACGATAGCGCATTTCGGCGGAACCGGACGCAGAAGCCACGTTATCACGCACAGCCACCGTGGAGGTACCAGACAGCTTCTCATCGTAGAAAATCGTAACGGAAGCTACGCCTTCCACATCAGCCGCCAGCAGAGTGACCACAGGATTGGCACTCTCTGTACCAGCCGTAAAGGTGAAGCTGCCAGCCGCAGGAGCATCGCCGGTACCAAGGGTCATGCCTTCAATGTAGGGATTCAGCGCGCCAGCAGGCAGCTCGATGTCCACCGTGGTTTCGCCTTCCTCCACAGCAGGGATATCAAAGTCCTCAGAGGTGGATAGCGTACGGGTCTGATCATGCAGCACCTCGGAGTTGTTCAGCAGGGCAAAGAAATCCAGATCCGTCTTGTTCGTAGCATAGGTGATCTCAATGGTCTGGGTCGTATCAATGGAAGCCTGCGGCAGACGAGCCCAGCCATTATTGATATCAATCTTTTCACCATTAACCGAAAAGCCGGTCTGGGTGGCGTTCTTCAGTCGGGCACGCTTGCCGTCCGAACGCTTGAAAGTCACATTGGCGACGTCAACAATGTAGCCGCCCGTCTGCTTCAGCAGCTTGGAAGCGATAGGTTGATTCCTCCTTCTTTATCTCAAACAGTGATCTTGTAGCTGAAGAGCACCGTATAACAGGAATACCCCTCTGCCCTGGTAGGCGAGGGGTAACTGTCTTCATATTGAAACTTCACATCGAAGAGTAATCTGCCATGGAGCAGATGCCTGATCCGCTCTGCAATACGCACATCTCGCCGGACAAGGCGATTCACTTCGACATTGTACATCTGATCGTTGCGGACATAAATCGAAAAGTCTACATACTTGATCTGCACATTCCTGTCGATCTTCACGCAGGCGTCCTCATCATAAAGAATCCTGACCGCTTCATCCACCAGCAGCTTGTCCGCCATGTCGTCCATCACAATATACTTGTTTCGAAGTGCAATCGGATTCTTCTGATCTGTCTTTGGCACCAGCATCAACTCAAGAAGCTGGTGATCCTTATACAGCACCTGGCCAAACACATTGACCAGATTGTCATACCATGTACGCATCACTTGTACACCAGGAAATCATTGATGTTGATATCCACCATGGTCTCCTTCATGATTCGCTGCATAACCTTCACGGCCGCCTGCATGTACTTGGCAATATAGTTGCCCCCTCGCGTATCAAAGCTGGAGATACTGGTGCCCTTGATCGGCGCCACCACACGGTCTGGATGCTTGGATCGTGATGTGTGCTGATCAAAGATTCCCTTATCCCAGACCGTCTGGCCTGGCTTATGCTTGAGGGTTACGCCAGGAACAACCGCTTTGGTACCTGTGCCATACATGACTACCAGTGCTCTCATCCGTGTATTCTCCTTGATGGAGTATCGGGCATTGGAGCCTTGCCACGGGCCAAGCTTCACCTGAATCATCCATGGTTCATCTCCAAAGGGCGTATCCACGCGCAATGCACGATAGCCAATGCTGCGTGCAACCATACGAATCCATGTATCTCGCATGGCCAGACCCTTGCCCTCCATGTTCAGGATAGACCCCTTCATCTTCCGGCAGATCTGTTCCGCCAATGAAAGCAGCTGCGTTTCATACGCCTTCAGCATATGACGCATGAAGGCTGCTTTGTCGAAGGTCAAATGCTTACGACTGGGCATGCGCCACCTCGCCAGCTGCCTTCTCGCCAACAATCTTCAGCAGGCCGTGCGTCATGGTAATATCCGTATCTGCGTACTCTATGTTGGTCACTTTGTAGCGGTCAGGCCCATAGTTGAATTGATCTCCAATCCGAAGCTGCAGGGTACGCGGATTGCACTGCAGTTTGACCTCAAGCAGATTGCTGGGGATGATACCGGGCATCTCCGACTTCTTGCCATAATCAAAACGCATATAGGTGTTCGACAGCGAGACCGGTAATTTCCCCGTGACCGCAGCCCAGCCAGCCTCCTGAATCAGTATAGCATTTTCATCTACGATCTCATCGTGGTAGCGTTCAAACTCAAGCCAGGCATTACACAGCATGATCTGGGTGTTGAGCGCATTGACCTGAGCATGAACCGTCCAGCTGACCTGCGCCCAGATATCCAGTGCCGGAAAGTACAGGATATCTCCTTTGAACAGCTCAACACCCAGTGGAGCATAGAACTCCGTGGTGCGGTCTGCGTTGTTGATGTCCGATTTGAAGTTTAGCTGTGCGCGCAAAGCTCGTGCTGGGATTGGCGCAACCTTGGACAGATAATCGTGGTGAATCAGAAAATCATAGGTGCTGTTGGGAATGTTGGCAGCAATCAGCGCCTCCACATCCTGAGCCAAATGCGGTGGTACATAGGGATAGAAAGCCATTATTCCACCTCCGCTGCCGAGAGCACTGCATATGGGCAGAGCTTATGGAAGAGCTCCTGCTGATATGCCCTCAGATCCAGCAGCATATTGTGCAGATTGGCAGCGGGCTTATCCGAATTGGTGACGGTCAGAACCGGCGTGGTATAGCCCACCGCTGCACTGACCGTCATTTCCGTTTCCTCAAGAAAAGCGATCCTTGCACAGGTCAGAATAAACTCTTTCTGCGTCGGAGAAAAGTCTGCCCGATAGAAGACGCCCTTCTTTCTGTTGCGGATATTCTTCTCGCTGTAATCCTTTTCTTGCTCCGTCAGCACATACAGCTTTCTGATCCCGTCCAGGATCATCTGCTCATAGTCGCTCTGCTCGTATGGAATCGGGGTCTGTTGGCCCCGCACCTTCCGCTGCAGCTCCTGCGCCATGGCAGTGACAGAAACCATCAGACCCCTCCTTCATCAGTTCGCCTCGATATACTCCTGAAGGGGCTTACCCAGCTTGTCCTCCAGAAGCTTGATCTTGGCGGCGGTCAGATCACCCATACCGGCTGCCATCTTGGCCACACGTTCCAGCGTCGCGCCGTCGGTGAAGGTATCCAGCCAGTCCTTCAGCTGCTTCTGACCACCTGCAAGCTTTGCCTTCAGATCCGCATCCGTCAGCAGATTGGGAATATCCTTGATCACAACGCCGCGCTCTGTCAGCAGTTCATCCGCGCCCTCAGCATACAGGTGACCGAGCCGAAGCGCATCGCTGCGGGCAATGAGCTTCTTGAGCTTGGACTCGGTCACGATCGTCAAGTCACCGGGACGAATGGCTTCCTGGAAGCCGTTTTCATGGGTGATGCCAATGGAAAAGCGTGTGCGGTTATGGAGCTGGTACTTCTTTTCGCTCATCAGGGTTCACCTCAGATGGACTTGTCCTCATGGATACCGATGTAGGACATGTTGCCGCGAACAACCGCAGCGCCAAAGTCCTGATCGAATCGCATTTCAAAGGACAGGTCGTTGATGTTCTGAGCCTCCATGTAGTAGCTGGGGCCAACGCCCACCTTCAGGGGACGCATCTCAGCAGCTACATTGGTAGGCACAATGAACATGATGCCCTTGTCAAAGGCCAGCTCGTCCCACTTACCGTTGAGGAAGGCATTCTGGATCTTAACCACCTGAGCACCGTTGTAGCTGCCCAGATAACCGCGGATATGCTGCTCCTCCAGCATGTAATCCGCAAACACCTTGGAATCGGCATTGGCCTGGAAACCGGCCAGCTTGGTCAGCTGACCTACGGTGTGGATGTCGCCAATCAGGTTGACGGTACCCAGGCGGGAGTAGGCCTGAATCTGCGCATCCAGCACGGGAGCGGAAACGCCGTCCGCGCCATAGCCATACTCAGGCTCTGCGAAGTTGCGGAAGGAGCCCATCAGCACCTGCAGCACATAGCGGTTCTTCTCCTGTTCCATAGCAGTCAGTGCCTTCTGAGACAGGCGGGCGATATCCACGCGACCGCTCTCCAGCTCGCCGATATGGATATAAGGACGAGCGGATACAGTAGCGCTCTCGACCGTGAAACGCTTGGAGATCAGCTTGGAACGGGGAGTCGTGGCGCCCTTGGCCTGCACAAAGGCCTCCACCGCGCCAAGCTCCTGCTCAAAGATCATGGTCTCGTTATAACCGAAGTTCTTCTTGTCAGCAACCAGATCCGTCCAGTCAGGAGTCTCCTGCAGCGCGTCCTCTACCACATAGCGGGTGATCTGCGCGATGGTCTGAATGCTCTTGGTATCCTTCTGCTTCGCCAGATCCCTTACGAAGGAATTGGCGTTGTACATCTGGGTCTTGTCAGCTTCGCCCTTCAGGGCTGCACTGAAGACCTTGACAATATCGTCATCACGGACGATATGCGCTTCTATTCGACTTTACCTCCAATCCTATTGATCAGGCCTGTGCCGGAACGGCAACAGACAGAAGCTCTACGGCAGGCATGTCCGCCCAAGTGATCTTGCGGCTCACAATGAACTGATCCACATCCGTGGCAGAAGCAGCCTGCAGCAGGCAGTTGACCTTGTCGCCCACATTCAGCGTATCAAAGACCTCCTGCGTCACATGAGCTCGTGCCACCTCACCGGGGACCACTCGCTTGAATTTACCGGGCTTGTTGACCTTGAGCGTCATGATTCGGTCATCCGGGACCAGAATGGGATCGCCTAGCAGTTCCAGCACATGGAAGTAGGCAGGCTCGGTTACTGCGGCTTCCTTGGTCATGCCTGCCGTAACATCCATACCCACAAAAATACCGCCCTGCATCTCGGCATGGGCGGTCAGGCTATGATAGATCGGAGCGTACTCCTTGACCATAAATCCAGCCATTTCTTTTCCTCCTCTCTTTGTCCCTTACATAGTCAGGTTCTTGACCAGCTTGTGATAGGGATGATCGGACTTATTCCCGTTCATCTGGATGCCATCCGGCTGGACAAGACCATTGGCAGAAGCCACTACGGCAGCGGGCTTCTCAGGAATAGGCGCAGCATTCACAGCAGCAACCACTGCAGCGTAATCAAGCTTCTCAATGGCTTCCTGATAGTCCTCTGCCTTGAGCTGATGGGATGCAAGCAGCTGCTTGATGCCCTCACGCTTCTTGTCCTCCTCGGCCTTCAGTGCTGCCGCTTCCGCCGCTTCCCACTTGGTCTTGAACTGTGCAAGCTGGGCATTGGTCTGCTTGAGCGCATCAAGCTCTGCCTTCATAGCCGCGATCTGAGGATCCTCCGCCTCAGCCGTCTTGCTCGCAGGCTTCTTATCCTTTTCTTCTTTGATGGGTTCCTTCTCTTCCTCTTCCGGCTTTTCGGCAGAGGTGGTCAGGACCTCTTCAGGTTCAGTCATTGCATCCTTCCTTTCAATAATTTTCTCGGGCGGTGTTTCGGTTTCTTGTGTCGGCGCATCCTGCGACGGCTGTTTTTCCACCGGCGTCTCATCGGCAGATAGATCCGACACTATTTCTGTATTCGCAGGCTGGACGGGCTGGACAAGCTCTACCCTGATCGGTTCCATCGCAGGCGTCCATTGCATGGGCAGCATATACGAAGGATACGCAGTGTCGGCGTCAGTTGTCATGGATGCAACAAGAGCCAATGCTTTTGCATCCTCATACGCAGGGATGGAGACAATACACATGCCGATCAGGTTGTTACCTTCCGCAGCATCAATGATCAGTTCATCCTCCAGCTGCTGATAGACCGAGGCCGTGATCTCAAAGCTCACCCTGAGCTTATCCAGATCATACAGTTGCTGAATGGCCGCGCAGGCACGCTCAAATCGCTTCTCGACTCGTGCGGTGCCGACCAGCACGGTTTCACCATTCGCTTCCGTCAGCGTCTCAAACGCAATGAAGGAGCCGATCTGCTGAGAACAGAACGCACCGGTTCGTTCGTCCTGCAAATGTGTCAGTCGGTTATACTGCCCGCTCTCCAATCTCAGCTTGTCTACCATCAGCGGAGTGCCAATGTATCGCTGGCGATTGGCCACCACCTGCTCAATGAATGCAGCAGTCACACGCATGCTGTTCAGATTACGGCGATCCGAAAGCATCTTGACCTTGATCGCCATATAGATGTCGTTGGCTTCAATTCCTGAGATCCCGTAAGAGGATACCAGGATTCGCTTTTCTACTTGATCTCACCTCACATACTTCCATCCGGATTACTTGGCTTGGGCTGTGCGCCTGTTTCCGCCTGTGACTGATCGGAGTTTCTTTCGGCCTCATCCAGTACAGGCCGTCCTGCCCCGGTACTGTCAGACAGGGTATATGCCGTCTGACGTGGCAGGAAAATCGAATCGACCGTCTCAGCCTCAGACTTGCGGCGTTCCAGCTCCTGCGTCATATCCAGCCCGGACGCCTGAAGAAGCGTTTCCGTTGATACAACGCCCTGCTGCCACAGGGAAAAGCAGGTCTGCTGAAACTTCCCGTCATTCACCAGATCAATCGGCTCAAATTCAAAAAGCGGCACCCGTGAGGATGTCGCATGAGGGATACAACTCCCTGGCATATCATTGAGCTTGTGCATGATCCGGTTGATCACACCTGCTACTTTTTTCTGGGTTGCCTTGATACGTTCGGCTGCAGTCTCCAAGGATACCTTTGCCTGCGCATAGCTTCCGCCATCCGCTCTGCCGGATACGACAACACTGGCAATGCCGCCAGCGCTCATGATATCGTTATTGCACTCCTGATACTTCTCATGATCAAAGAGCGTTTTGGTATCCACGGTTTTGAACTCAGCATTCACATAGCAGTTGGTGGTAGCCACCATGCCGCCACGAAGCGCCGCTTCAAACACCTCGGTTGTCTGATCCAGAGCTGCACGCCCCACCTTGATCGGCGCCTTCCCTGTCGGATCTCCGACCTTCACATGAAGAAAACCCTTGATGCCGTAGTTCAGCAGAGCATTCTCATAGCGGGAGATCAGCGACTTCTTGGCAAGGCTGTTAAGGCATGAAGCAATCAGCGGAACTGCATACCGCATCCAGTCCTCTTTAACGCCTTGCAGCACATACACATTCTGACTATTGAGCTGAACGAACTGGCTGCTGCCTTTCTGTACTGCCTCCTCCACCTCGGGCGGGAAGCCCTGAAGAAGCACCTTTCTCTCAGTGTCCTGAATAAAGGGTTTATATGCAGGCTGCCCGGACTGACTGAGGCCGCTTCTCAAATCAGAGATGTCCAGTTCAAGCAGAGGCTCGCCCGAAAGCGAGATGGACGCAATCCGTACCTTGTGAACCGGCAGCGTGATGATGTTACCATCCGGCATCAGGTACAGATAGCACTGCTCGTACTTGTACATCTGATAGAAGATGCTCCACAGCTTATCCTGCAGGTTGATGCGGTCAAAATAAGCAGAGTACTGTTCCCGGGTTCGTTTCGATGCGCCTGTTAGCTTAAACCCGCGCGCCACGCTGAAAGGCGTGAGGACGGAGCGTATGATGCCGCGGTAGATGGGATCAGCGTCACAATAATAGTCCGACAGTTCAAACAGCGTCTTGATATTCTTCTGCTTATCTCTCAAGATCGCGCTGTAATCGTAGTTGACCAGTTCGCCGTTATAAGTAATGTTCTTATTATCATAAACGGCGATGCTGGACGTTGGCTCTCTCTTAGAACCAACAAAGTCCTGCGCGGCTCGAAGCTCGTCTGCAGGACTTTGTTCAGCGGTGGGTGCTCTTTGATTCGGGGGATACTTCCTCTTCGTCCT
>Ga0129315_1000796_pt1 | contig 18349 bp, 17 predicted proteins | sample Cm827metagenome_FD_94432 | JGI IMG/M metagenome (GOLD analysis project Ga0129315, IMG submission 94432) | Eastern black-and-white colobus group fecal microbial communities from Wisconsin, USA - Cm827 metagenome | ecosystem: Host-associated > Mammals > Digestive system > Large intestine > Fecal...
ATTTTCCCGATAGCACAGGATAAAAATCCTCAGCGTAGCCCGCTACGCCTACGTTTTTTATCCTGCACTCTCAGAAAAATATTCTACGTGAATGGTATAGTTATTTAGAAACCGTTATACTAGTCTATGTTGTAATCTGCACATTCTAACGATACAGTCTGTGTTCTGCAATATACTGCTCCACACCCTCCGGAACCAGACCGGTAAGCCGTTCCCCGTTCTTCACCTTCCTGCGGATCTGTGTCGAAGAGATTTCCTGTTTTTCGAATGGAACGAAGCGGATTTGGGCTCCATACTCTGTCTCATACCTTTTCACGGTCTGTACAAGTGTTTCTGCTGTATCCCGATTGCGCAGCAGCACAATAACTCCTGCAAGCCGGAAAATGATTTCCGGATGATACCAGTGTTTCATTTCCTTTAAAGAATCACTTCCGACAATCAGCTCATATCGGATATCCGGGTTTTCTCCGGTCAGTTCCAAAAGCGTATCTGCCGTATAGGTATTTCCTTCCCGTTCACATTCCATTTCAGATAATTCACACCAGGATTCCTCTGCTATCAGCCGCTGTACCATCCTGCACCGGTGCTCCTTACCGGTTACCCTTCCTTCCAATGCCTTGTACGCCGGCACTCCATTTGGAATAAACAGAATATGATCAAGCTGTGCTGCCTCATAGGCAGCCCTTGCAGCATATAGATGTCCAAAATGAGGCGGATCAAAGGTTCCTCCCATAATTCCTATTGTTTTCATACTTCCTCCGCAGCCACCTGATTTTCTTTAGGCTCATCATATCACAGATTACTTTTCAAATTCCATAAAAACACCAGATTTCCGTGTCTTTTATTCGTTGTTTACAATTTATTCACAATTTATTTCAAAAAACTTCACTTCCCAATCATTCTTTAGACATTTCTCAATCATATACTAAGATCATAAGATACAGAACAAAAGAAACACACAAAAGAAATAACAAACGCCTATATCAAGTAATTGATTTATTAATAACTTTTTCATAATAAATGCCAAGCAAAACCAGTTTGCTTGGCATCCTCCCTTTTTATGGGGTTTTTTATATATTTGGTAACTATTCAGAGCCATGCAAATTATGACAATATGGACGTCGAATGCTTGCATTCGTAAGGACATTTGGCATAATTTATATGGCGAAGTAACCACATGAGTAAAACTCAAGTTGCGTTAGCAACGGTTTTACGAATGGGGTTCTGAATAGTTGCGATATTGGGATATTATGCTACACTAAACTCAGGCTGCGTTTTCAACCTGCTTTCGCTAAGTGTACAGGTATGGTTCAAAAAGGTGCTGTCCAATGGACAACACCTTTCTTTTTGCTTTTCGTTTATTGAATCTGTCTGAAATCAGCTCAATCAAGCCTTTCCTTCAGATCCAAGTACATATTGAATCTTGTGAGCTACCATGTCCTTAACAGCCTGACGAGCCGGCTTTAAGTACTGACGGGGATCGAAATGATCCGGATGCTCTGCAAAGTACTTACGAATGTTACCTGTCATTGCAAGACGGATATCGGAGTCAATGTTGATCTTACATACAGCAAGTTCAGCAGCCTTACGAAGCTGTTCTTCCGGAATACCAACTGCATCAGGCATGTTTCCGCCGTACTGGTTAACCATCTTAACGAATTCCTGAGGAACGGAAGAAGAACCATGAAGTACGATCGGGAATCCGGGTAATCTCTTAATACACTCTTCCAGAACGTCGAAACGAAGTGGAGGGGGAACAAGGATACCATCTGCATTACGTGTACACTGAGCAGCAGTGAACTTGTATGCACCATGAGAAGTACCGATTGCAATTGCAAGAGAGTCACAACCTGTTCTGTCAACGAACTCTTCTACTTCTTCCGGATGGGTATATGCTTCCTTACCAGCTTCTACAACAACTTCATCTTCAATACCGGCAAGTGTACCAAGTTCTGCTTCTACAACAACGCCATGAGCGTGTGCATATTCAACAACCTGCTTGGTAATTGCGATATTGTCTTCGAAAGACTTGGAGGATGCATCGATCATAACGGAAGTAAATCCGCCATCGATACAGGACTTACATAACTCGAAGCTGTCACCATGATCAAGGTGAAGTGCGATCGGGATGTCAGGATTCTCGATAACAGCTGCCTCTACTAACTTAACTAAGTAAGTATGATTAGCGTATGCACGAGCTCCCTTTGAAACCTGAAGAATAACAGGGCTCTTCAGCTCGCCGGCTGCTTCTGTAATACCCTGCACGATTTCCATGTTGTTCACATTGAAAGCACCGATTGCATAGCCGCCATCATAAGCTTTCTTGAACATTTCGGTAGTAGTAACTAATGCCATTTTTGTTCATCCTTTCTTTATTGTATACTTTATAGGTTTGTTATAACTCATTCAACCTCACTCATTATAACCGATTCCCCACAAAATGGGAACTAAAAAATGAATATTTCTTCCAAAATCGCGTAATTCCTGCTTTTAACAGCTTTGTTCAGGGACAATAATCTGCAAAGCCTGCTTTTCATTCCGGATTTCGACCTTATTATGAATCCCTCCATACTCTCCGTCCAGTGTCCAGGCAACTCCCTCCTTCGAGGTAATTGTCAGAGCCTTCGTCTTAAAGCAGTACATGCTCTCTGTACTGATGTCACGATTGACCAGAGCTGCCATAATCTGATTTACTTCCATGGCCGTACCGGGTTTCTTAATCAGGGTTACCTCGAATTCACCATCATCGAACTGTACATTCTTGCCGGTGATATTCTTAAAACCGCCTACAGACACCGAATTTGTCACCATTCCGTATAAAAAGCTTCCCTCTACAGAGAAGTCTTCACTTTCGACTTTCAGATCATAAGCCTTAATGTTGGAAAGGCTCTTCACTCCTTCCAGCAGGTAAGCCATATGTCCGAGGACATTTTTCATATCCTGCCTCGTTGCATAGGAAACCTCGGTAAACAGACCAAATGCCGCAATATAGATAAAATAATCTTCGTTGAATGCCCCCACATCACAGGAAAACCGGCGGCCATTCACAATGGAGGAGGCTGCTGCTTTCATTCTTCCCGGAATTCCAAGACTTGATGCAAAATCATTCGTACTCCCTGCAGGAACATACCCGATTGGCAGCTTTTCACTGCTGTACATCATGCCGCTCACTACTTCATCAAGCGTGCCATCCCCTCCACAGCAGACGATCAGATCAAAGAATTTCTTTTTCCGTTCTACAACTGCCTTTCTCCCGTCTCCCTGTGACTGCGTCGGATACACCGTAATTTCATAATTTGCCTTTGCAAAAATATCAATGATGTCTAAAAGATTGCTCCGGATCTTTTCCTTTCCGGCTCTCGGGTTATATATAAATAGAAGTTTTTTCAAGCTGCACCTCCGGCTTGCTTTCATTAAGTACTCTACACTCAAAAATGATCCACCGGATCATTTTCTCATATGCATGGCAACTCAAAAATGATCCACTGAGTCATTTTCTCATATGCATGGCAACAAAAAAACCACTGTATTGCCCCCCCGACAACACAATGGCCTTCTTACTTCATTATTTACCTTCAGGATTGCTTAAATAAGCCTCCATGCCAGCCATCGCCTGTTCTTCGTCAGATCCGTCTGTAATAATCCTGATTTCTGTTCCAAGGCTTGCGGCAAGGCTCATCATACCCATAATACTCTTCGCATTAACCCTTCTTCCTTCGGTTTCCAGATAAACCGTGCTGTCATACTGGCTTGCAACCTGTACCAGCATCGCAATGGGTCTTGCCTCCAGTTGTCCATCCAACTGAGGTTTGATCGATTTCTCCAACATAATATTCTCCTCCTTTAAACCCTAATCTTATCGGCAAGTTCACTCAGTTTGCGTAATCTATGATTGACGCCGGACTTCCCTACCGGCGGATTAAGGAACTTCCCGAGCTCCTGCAATGAACTTTCCGGATATTCCAATCGAATTTCCGCCATTTCACGCAGGTTCTCCGGCAGTTTTTCCATTCCGTAATGCTTCTGCAGATAAAGAATATCCTCAATCTGCCTGCTTGCAGCATTCACCGTTTTCGTGATATTTGCTGCCTCACAGTTCACCTTACGGTTTACCGAATTACGAACCTCCTTTTCTACACGGAGGTTTTCCAGATACATTAAGGACAGGCGTGCTCCCATGACATTCAACAGATCAACGATTGCCGCCCCTTCCTTCATATATACTACATAGTGCTTCTTTCTGCAAATAATTTTTGCTTCCAGTTCAAAATCTGCTATCATTTCCCGGATCTGCTGTGCCTGCTTCTCCTGTTCACAGACAAATTCCAGATGATACCCCTTCTTCGGGTCACTCATGGAACCTGCACATAGAAATGCTCCCCGCAAACAGGCTCTCTTACAGCAGCTCTGCTTCAGCAGCATCCGGTTCACCCCTTCCAATGGAAAAAGAGGCTTGCCCGATTCATCCAGCATTTTTAACGCCTGCAGTATTTTATCCGCACACGCATTTATCATAAAGGTTTTTTTCAGTAATGTAAAGTACTTTCTGCCTATTATCTCGTTTTCAGACTTCAGTTCAATTTGTGTACCGGAGCCGTCATGTTTCAGGACACATCCATAAGTGACAAGGGCCGCCAGTTCAGCAAGCTGACAATGTCTGGCTCCCGGCACCACGTTTTCCAGCTCTTCCTTCACTTGTAACGAAAATGACATGCTTCTCTCCTAAATACCCTGTCCCACATCACGATGCGCAATTTTAAGTCCGTAATCGCCCTGATCCTTCAGCTCCTCATAGAGACGGTTTGCCAGTGTCACGCTGCGGTGTTTGCCTCCGGTACAGCCGATTCCGATCACAAGCTGATACTTTCCTTCCTTCACATAATTGGGAATCAGGAATTTAATCATGTCTGTCAGCTTGTCAATGAAAATATGTGCCTCTTCAAAGCTCATGACATAATCCTGTACTTCCCTGTCATTTCCGGTTTTGTATTTCAGTTCTTCAATATAAAAGGGATTCGGCAGAAAACGTACATCAAATACCAGATCCGCATCTGCCGGGATACCATGCTTGAATCCAAAGGAAAGGATCGTCACCATCAGGCTGTTGTAATTCTCATTCCGCACGAAAATCCGATCCAGCTCCTCCTTTAATTCTCTCGTCAAAAGGCGGGAGGTATCAATGACATAATCCGCCTGACTTTTCATATTCTTAAGGATTTCCCGCTCCCTGCGGATTCCATCCTCAATCCGTCCATCCGGTGAAAGCGGATGAACACGCCTTGTTTCCTTGTAACGCTTTAAAAGCTCGGCATCTCCCGCTTCCATAAAGAGGATTTCGAAAGAGTAGCCATTGTCACGGAGCTTGTGCAGGATCTTCTCTACATCTTCAAAGGACTGATCCGCACGTACATCAAGGCCAAGCGCCACCTTGGTAACCTCGCTGTTAGGCATGGCAATCAGCTCCACAAACTTCTCGATCAGAAGAACCGGAAGATTGTCTACACAATAAAACCCTGCATCCTCCAGCATACGAAGTGCTGTACTTTTTCCTCCACCGCTCATACCGGTAACAATTACAAAACGCATATTAAAAATCTCCCAATAAAATCACTTCTGTCTCCAGAGTGACACCGAATTTCTCCTTCACACGCTCCTGCACTTTGCAGATCACCTCTGCCACATCCGCTGCCGAAGCATGGTTTTTGTTAATAATAAAGCCACAGTGCTTTTCAGAAACACACGCTCCTCCGATCGAATAGCCCCGTAAACCCGCATCCATAATGAGTTTGCCGGCAAAATAGCCTTGCGGCCGCTTAAAGGTGCTTCCGGCACTTGGATACTGCAACGGCTGCTTATCCCTGCGGCGCCGGTTCAGCTCTGTCATCTTCGCTGCAATCTCTTCCTGATTGCCCGGCTGCAGTTCAATCTCTGCCTGCACTACAATAAAGGGGCGCTTCTTAATCACGCTGGTGCGATACCCAAATTCCATATCCTGATTATTAAGGACAAGGATTTCACCTTCTTCATTCATGACCCACACCTTCGTAATCACCTGTTTCAGTTCCCCATCATAGGCTCCGGCATTCATCACCACGCCGCCGCCTATGGATCCCGGAATTCCGGATGCAAATTCAAAACCGGTCAGGGCATGTTCACAGGCTTCCCGGGCAATTCGGGACATAAGACATCCTGCCTGAACCGTCAATCTGTTTCCATCCACCTGAATCTGATCCATCCCGTCTCCAAGATAAAGAATGATACCATGATAGCCTTTGTCCCCGACCAGAAGATTACTTCCGTTTCCGATAACAAAATACGGGAGCTCAGCCAGCTTAAAATATGGAATCAGCTTTTCCAGCTGTTCCTTATTGCGAATCCGTAAGAAGGCTTCCGCTTCACCGCCCACACAGAAGGTCGTGTGACGGCTCATCGGTTCGTTTTTAAGGATATCCTGTGGATCTACATATTGACTGATATATTCATAAACTGCTTCATTTATAAGTTCCAAATCGCACTCCTGCATGTCACTTTTCTTATTTAATACTAACGGTCCAATACCAGCTTGGCTGCTCCGTAAATACCGGCGTCATTTCCCAGTGTTGCAAGCTCAAACTTTGCATCCCTGCTTGCATGGAAAACAGCCTTCTGATAGTAAGGCCTGATATAATCAATGAGAACAGGGCCTGCCTTGGATACACCGCCGCCAATAACGAAAGCTTCCGGGTTGGTTACACAGGCGATTGCTGCAAGTCCTTCTCCAAGATACTGTCCGAACTGCTCTGCAATCTCCATTGCAACCGGATCCTTTGCCTTTACTGCATCAAATACACTCTTTGCAGAAAGTGTGCTTGTGCGCAGAACAGAATCCTGTGTGGTCTTTTCCAGCTTGCGCTTTGCAAGACGGGTAACACCTGTTGCAGAGGAATACTGCTCCAGACATCCCCTGTTTCCACAGCCGCAGGTCTCCTGCTCGTCATCCTCCACATGAATATGTCCAATCTCACCACCGGCTCCGTTTGCACCTGTGAGCATCTTTCCATTGACAATGATACCGCCGCCGACACCGGTTCCAAGTGTAACAACGACAAGATCCTTATAGCCCTGTCCGCCGCCCTTCCACATTTCACCAAGTGCAGCAACGTTGGCATCATTACCTGCCATAACAGGTAGCTTTAAGATATTTTCCAGAGTTTCTTTAATACTGAATACACCCCATCCAAGGTTTGCAGCCTTATAGATGACACCTTCGCTGTCAACCGGTCCCGGTGCCCCAACACCGACACCAGCCACATCCTTACGGTCAATTCCTGCATCCTTAATCTTCTTCTCAATGCTTGCGGCAATATCCGGAAGAATATGGCTTCCGTTGTCTTCTTTTCTTGTAGGGATTTCCCACTTATCCAGAACATTGCCTTCTTCATCGAAATATCCTAGCTTTACGGTTGTTCCACCGATATCAACACCAAATACATACTGACTCATTGTTTCCATACCTCTCTTTATTCTTATGTTATTTTCTAATAAATATGTGTATCCGTTGGGAATATCCACTCTTTATTCGTCTTCGTCCTCATCACGTCTTCTTGTGAGAGATTCCTGTACACGGCGGTATAATTCCTGTGCGGCATTGTAACCCATCTTCTTCTGACGATGGTTGATTGCGGCTGACTCACAGATGACTGCAAGGTTACGTCCGGGACGGATCGGAATATTGTGGCACACCACCTTATTGCCAAGATATTCGGTATATTCTTCTTCCAGTCCGAGACGGTCGTATTCCTTCTCCTTGTCCCAGTCCTCCAGACGGATTACCAGGTCAATGTTCTGGGTATCCTTAACGCTTGATACACCGAACAATGTCTTGACATCGATGATACCGATACCACGAAGTTCGATAAAGTGCTTCGTAATATCCGGTGCGGAACCAACGAGGGTATCATCGGATACCTTACGGATTTCAACGGCATCATCTGTCACCAGACGATGGCCTCTCTTAATCAGCTCCAGGGCTGCCTCGGATTTACCGATTCCGCTTTCACCGGTAATCAGAACGCCTTCACCGAAGACATCCACCAGAACACCGTGCACGGAAATACAGGGCGCCAGCATTACATTCAACCAACGGATAATCTCTGCCATAAAGGAAGAGGTTGCCTTTTTCGTGGAAAAAAGCGGAATCTTGTGTTCCAGTGCGATCTCCAAAAACAATGGGTTCGGCTGAAGCTCACGGCTGAAAATGATTGCCGGAATATCATAGGAAAGAAGTCTGGTGAAGATCTCCTTCTGACGTGCCTGCGGTAAGCCCTCCATGTAGGTATATTCTACAAAACCGATAATCTGCAGACGTGTATCTTCAAAATGCTCAAAGTAACCCGCCATCTGCAATGCCGGACGGTTAATATCCGGCTGTTTAATCTTAATCTTGGAAATATCCAGTTCCGGAGTCAGATTCTCCAGCTTCATCTTCTCAACAATTTTTTCCAGCTTTACACTTGCCATACCCATACTCCCTTCGTATTGAATATCACAGCAGCTACCCAAAAGAGATGCTGTTCAACGCTTTTATCATATCATATCCATAATTCTTAGACAATTAGAGATTTTGTTCTGATGATTTTTCCATACGGAAAAACTGATAAATTCCTTCAGCGGCAGGGCGGTTCATTCCATCCACTGCAAGCAGCTCCTCCACTTCGGCAGCGCGGATTTCTTCTATGGAACGAAAATGCCGCATCAATGCCTTTCTTCTTGCAGGTCCGACTCCCGGAATCTCATCCAGCACCGAATGTACCTGTGATTTGGAACGGAGTGACCGGTGAAATTCAATTGCAAACCGGTGTGCCTCATCCTGAATTCTCGTAATCAACTTAAAACCCTCGCTGCGGCGGTCAATCGGGATCTCTTCATTCTGATAATAAAGTCCCCGCGTATTATGGTTATCATCCTTCACCATACCACAGACCGGAATATCAAGCTGCAGTTCCTCAAGCACCTGCAATGCAATATTCACCTGGCCCTTACCGCCATCCATCATCAGCAGATCCGGAAATTTCGTAAAGCTGCCAAGCTCTGCATCCTTATTCTGTTCCTCCAGCTCCTTCTGCTCCTCCATACCATGCAGGAAACGCCTTGTCAGTACTTCACGCATGCATGCATAATCATCGGGTCCTGACACGGTTTTAATCTTAAACTTACGATAGTCGCTGCGTTTGGGCTTTCCCTTTTCGAACACCACCATGGAACCGACATTCGCAAAACCACTGATGTTGGAAATATCGTAAGCCTCCATACGGGATATATTCGAAAGGGACAGGAGCGATGCAATCTCCTTTACTGCGCCAATCGTACGCCCTTCTTCCCTACGGATCCGCTCCTTGTCCTTACTCAGAATCAGTTCCGCATTTCTTGTTGCAAGCTCCACGAGTTTTTCTTTTGAGCCAATCTTGGGAACACGTAAATATACTCTCGAGCCGCGTCTTCCTGTCAGCCACTGTTCAATCACTTCCCGGTCTTCAATATCCGTCTGCAGCATGATTTCTCTCGGCACAAACGGGGTTCCTGCATAAAACTGCTTCACAAAATCCTGCAGGATCTGCTCCTTCGGAGTCTGTGACACATGTGTCATATAGAAATGCTCTCTGCCAACGAGTCTGCCTCCGCGGACAAAGAATACCTGGACTACCGCATCCTCTGTCTCAACCGCCAGTGCGATAATATCCTTATCTTCTCCATCAAAATCGGTGATCTTCTGCTTCTCTGAAATCTGCTTCACACTGTTAAACAGATCCCGGTAACGGGCCGCCTCCTCAAATTCCAGATTTTCGGATGCCTGCTGCATTTTGGCATTCAGATCCTTCAATGTTTCCTGATAATCTCCATTCAGGAAATTTATTGCTTTCTTTACCCGTTCGCCATACTCTTCCTTACTGACCAGTCCCTGACAGGGTGCTACGCACTGGTGAATATGAAAATTCAGACACGGGCGGTCGATCCCGAAATCACGCGGAAGAACCTTGTTGCAGGTCCGTAGCTGATACAGCTTATTGATCAGATCAATCGTATCCTTGACTGCTGCCGCACTGGTATACGGGCCAAAGTACCGGGAACGGTCCTTTTTCATCTGACGGCTGAACAATACCCGCGGATAATCCTCGCCGAGTGTCACCTTGATGTATGGATAGGTCTTATCATCCTTAAGCATGGTATTGTACTTCGGGCTGTTTTCCTTGATCAGATTGTTCTCTAATACCAGTGCCTCAAGCTCGGAATCCGTAACAATATATTCAAACCGCGCAATCAGAGAAACCATCTTGTCAATCTGCGGGCCTCTTCCCACAATCTTACGGAAATAAGACCTGACACGGTTGTGAAGGTCAATGGCCTTTCCCACATAGATGATTTCATCCTGGGCATCATGCATGATATAAACTCCGGGACTGTGCGGGAGCTTTTTTAATTCTTCCTGAAAGTCAAACATTTTATTCTCTCTCTGTCTCTGCTTGTGGCTCGCACTAAACTCGTGCTGCGCCTTTGGCTTGCTCTCACTAAGTGCTCTGCTTGTCCCTCTCACTAAACTCGTGCTGCACCTTTGGCTTGCTCTCGTTAAGTGTTCCGGACTGGCTCGCACCTAAGTTCAAGCTGCGCCTTTGGCTTGCTTTCACTAAGTGCTCTGCACAAAACAGCCGCATGTCTTCCGACTTACGGCTGCATTCTTTCTATATATTACAAAATTTAATAGGAATCAGAAGCGACATTTTTTCGAGCCTTAATTCTCTTCTACACCCGGTCAGACGGCACGTTGGAAAATCTTCCCCTGGGGGATCCCTCTGAATTACCTGCTGTAGATGTTGGCTGTTTCGGGGCTGACTCCAGATTCTGTACCTGTGGCTCTGCCGGATTCTGTGCAGTCCTTGGTTCCTGCGGTTCTGCAAAATTCTGTGTATCTTTTATCTGTGGCTCCACGGCCTTCTGCGTTTCTTTCTGTGCGTCCTCCTGTGCCTGCACCGGCGGCTCTGCCGGTTCTGCTGCAGGCTCTGTCTTTGCCTCCACCGTGGTTTCTGTAGAATTTTCCGCAGTCTGTTCCTGCTCCTTCTTTTCCTCCGGATCAGGAAGTCCCTTCTCTTCACGGTAAATCTTCATGAATTCCTTACCGCTGATGGTTTCCTTCTCGATCAGATGCGCTGCCAGCTTATCCATCAGCTCGCGGTTTCCGGCAAGCATTTCCTTTGCCTCATCATAGCACTGCTTTAACAGATTCATGACCTCGGTATCCACATCGGCTGCGGTACGGTCACTGCAGGTCAGTCTTGCACCGCCGCCCAGATACTCGCTCTCTACGGTTGCAAGGCCCATCAGGCCGAACCGGTCGCTCATACCGAAACGGGTAATCATGTTGGTGGCAATATTCGTTGCCTGCTCAATATCGTTCGCTGCGCCCGTTGTAACATTGCCAAAGATCAGCTCTTCAGCTGCACGTCCGCCAAGCAGGCTTACCAGACGGTCATGAAGTTCTTCCTTCGTCTGCAGATATTTTTCCTCCTCCGGCACATGCATAACATAGCCAAGAGCCCCCATTGTTCTGGGAACAATCGTGATTTTCTGTACCGGTTCGGAATTCTTCTGTAATGCGCTGATCAGTGCATGCCCGACCTCATGGTAAGAAACAATCTTGCGCTCTTCCCTGCTCATGATACGATCTTTCTTTTCCTTACCGACAAGCACCTGTTCTACGGCTGCAAACAGATCCTTCTGGGAAACATATTCCCTGCCATGCTGCACCGCCATAATGGCCGCTTCATTAATCATATTGGCAAGATCCGCACCAACCGCACCGCTTGTAGCCAGTGCAATCGCATCCAGATCCACACTTTCATCCAGATGTACATCCTTCGCATGAACCTTCAGGATCTCTACACGTCCCTTTAAGTCCGGCTTATCTACAATAATTCTACGGTCAAAACGTCCCGGACGAAGAAGTGCCTTATCCAGAATCTCCGGACGGTTCGTAGCACCCAGTACCAGAATACCCTTGGACGTATCGAAACCATCCATCTCGGAGAGCAGCTGGTTCAGCGTCTGCTCACGTTCCTCATTGCCCCCGCCGTATTTATTGTCACGGCTCCGTCCAATGGCATCAATTTCATCGATAAAAATAATACATGGTGCGTTCTTGGTTGCTTCCTTAAACAGGTCTCTTACACGGGAAGCTCCGACACCGACATACAATTCAATAAAGTCTGATCCGGAAAGGGAAAAGAACGGCACCTTTGCTTCTCCGGCTACTGCCTTGGCCAGTAAGGTTTTACCGGTTCCGGGAGGTCCGACAAGCAGTGCTCCCTTGGGTAGCTTTGCACCGATCGAGGCATATTTCATCGGGTTATGCAGGAAATCCACAACCTCTTGCAGGGACTCCTTCGCTTCATCCTCACCGGCTACATCCTTAAAGGTAATTCCGGTTTCCTTCTGCACATAAACCTTCGCATTACTCTTTCCAACACCCATGGGACCGCCGCCCTTGCTCATCTTACGGAACAGGAAGCTTAACAATACCCACATCAGAAGGAACGGAAATACATAGGTAAGCAGGAAGCCCAGAATTGCACCGGAGCCATCTGCCACCTTGCCCTTCACTTCCACATCGCTGTGCTCTAAGAGACGGTTCGTCAGGGTATCATTGTCCTCGATTTTACCGGTATAAAAGGTCACACCGGAGCTCATTCCATACAAGTTCATCAACGGATTCTGCTGGCTCTGCTCGACCTTCGGCTGAATATAAATCCGGTCGGAGTCAATCGTAACTGATGCCACCTTATTCTCATCAAGCATCTGAATGAATTCATTATAGCTGATCTCCCTCTCGGAAGATCCGGTCATGAAATTCATAAAGGCGCTGACCAGCAGCAGGGAAATCAACGCTGCAATCACAAACAGAATAATATTCTGTTTCTTGGGATTCTTGGAAGGTCCTCCTCCGTTTCCCTTATCGCCGGAGGAATTATCTCCTCCGCCCAGTCCCCCGTCAAACTGATTCAAATTCTGATCGTTCATTTAAAATCCTCTTTCCTTACGGGGTTCACTTGTTAAATCCACCCCTAATTTCTTGAATGTCTTAATATCCACATTGGAAAGCATCACCGAGGTATGCACTTGACATCCTTTAAGCCTGGGAAGCTGCTCTAACGCCTTCTGTGCATTCTCATCGGTAAGTGCGGAAATACTTAATGCAATCAGCACCTCATCGGTATGCAGACGCGGATTCTTTCCACCTAAATATTTCGTTTTTAACACCTGGATCGGCTCAATCGCTTCCGGAGAAATCAGATGCGTGTCGTGATCCACACCGCCTAATGCCTTTAATGCATTCAGCAGTAATGCTGCCGATGCACCGAGCAGATCGGAAGTCTTTGACGTAATAATCGTACCATCCTGCAGTTCAATCGCTGCAGTGGGAACACCAAGCTTTTCTGCACGCTGGTTTGCTGCTACAGTCACCTTACGGTCATCGGTCGTAATCTTTGCCTGCTTCATCAGCAGTTCAATCTTATATACTTCGTTTTCGCTGCCCTTATCGTTTACCACGTTATTCAGAGCTGTATAATAACGACGGATAATCTCCATATTGGAGGCTTCACAGCAGGCTTCATCATCAATGATACAGTTTCCTGCCATGTTTACACCCATATCGGTAGGAGACTTGTAAATACACTCTCCGTAGATTCCTTCAAAAATAGCGCTTAATACCGGGAAGATCTCAATGTCACGGTTGTAGTTGACCGTTGTCACACCATAAGCTTCCAGATGGAACGGGTCAATCATGTTCACGTCATTTAAATCTGCTGTCGCCGCTTCATAGGCAAGGTTAATCGGATGCTTCAACGGAATGTTCCAGATCGGAAAAGTCTCATACTTCGCATAGCCGGACTTAATGCCGCGCTTATTGTCATGGTATAACTGGGAAAGACAGGTAGCCATCTTACCGCTTCCCGGTCCGGGTGCTGTTACCACCACAAGCGGACGGGTGGTTTCAATATATTCATTCTTACCAAAGCCCTCGTCGCTGACAATCTTATTAATATTAGAAGGATAACCTTCAATAATATAATGAAGGTAAACCCTCACACCCTTCTTCTCAAGCTTCGCTTTAAATGCATCTGCTGCTGCCTGACCGGTATAATGGGTCAGAACAACACTTCCCACATACAGCCCCCTGCTTTCAAACTCCTTCATCAGACGCTGTACATCGACATCATAGGTGATTCCCAGATCGCCACGTACTTTATTCTTCTCAATATCGGCTGCATTTATAACAATGACGATCTCCGCACGGTCTGCCAGCTTCATCAGCATACGCAGCTTACTATCCGGCTCAAAGCCCGGGAGCACTCTGGATGCGTGAAAGTCATCGAATAATTTTCCTCCAAATTCCAGATAAAGCTTATCGCCAAATTTATTAATACGTTCTTCTATATGCTCTGACTGCATTTGCAGATATTTCTCATTATCAAATCCCACTCTCATAATTGTTTTCCATTCTCCTCTTTTGAAACCTGATCATAACTGTTCAGTACCTTCACAGTTATGATGCAAAATCCATTTCAAATCGGCTTCGCCGATGGGATTTTGCATTACTGAATCATTTTCTTACGGTCTTGGCAGTAAATGCCTCGACCTGCACTGAATAATTACACCTGACATATCGTTTTTCATTGTAGCACAGCTCTTTCGATTATTCCATAAAAAGAAATAAAGGAACTGTGAAAATTTTATGAAATATGCATCCGAAAAGATATTTTATACACCAAAAGCCGATGATCTTAAAACAAGTCACCGGCTTTTGTCATCAGATGAAAAAGACTTCTTTATTAATTCATTTAATCTATCAATTATTTCACTACAATTCAAATTTTTTCTGCGCCATCCGCAAAATCACTCGTTTCCCTGAATTTACAAAATTTTCCAATAACCATCCCGTTTTCCATCCACACGAACTATTTTGCCCTCTTTTACCAATTTTTTAATAGTTCGTTGAATAGTACTTACAGATATTCCTATCTGCTCAGCCAATTCTTTCTGTTTAATTCTTGGTGAAACCAATATTGCTTTTATTACTTTTATTTCCATTTCTGTTCTTCTTGAATCCAAAACTTCATTCAAAACTTCATTTTCTTCTCTCAAAACTTCATCTGTAAAATTAAGGTTTTTCAATATGACCATATACAAATTGTATATCCTGCGAAAAAGTATATTCCAAAGCCATTAACTGGATCGCATATTCTCTCGCCCGTCTTGCCTTGACCTCCATAACAACAGGATAAGTAATACTGCCTCCGGCAATACGATTGTCCCTGCATGATCTTCTACTTTCTGTATTTCAACCGTATTTTGCTCAACTGAGTTTTCTATCCTCATATTATGGCCGCATCCCATTGTTATAAGAAGCAGCATACTAATTATTACGCCCCTGCTAACTCTATTCCATTTAATGTGTCCTGACATAATCACCTCTAAAGGAAATTCTAAAAGTACAAAAATTGACATTTATTCTTCCGTACAGTTGGAAATCATAAGTGTTGTCACAAACCACTTTCCCTGTTCCTCAAACTCAACAGAGCCTCTATACTTTTCTGCGATTTCTCTGACAATCCCGATTCCAAGTCCATGATGCTCTGCATCCTGTTTCACACTTTGAAACCCTTCTCCGGTTTTCTTTACCTGCCCATTCCAGGTATTTTGAATCTGAAAGATCAGCATATAAGGGTTTCCCATATACAGTCTGGCATCAAGCCGGTGCTCTGTTTCTGCCTTTGCGGCAGCCTCAATCGCATTTTCCAGAAGATTCCCGAATAATGAGATCTTATCGGTGTCCCTGATAAATTCTACCCGGATGCCTTCTTCCACAAACAGGTTCATTTCTATATTCTTCATGGCCGCCCTGCTTTCGTATTCTTCCAGAATGGAATTCAATACAGGGCTTTCCGTATACAGGGACGACTTTTCTTCCCTTGCAAGTCCATCCTCCCATTCATCGATAATATGTACGACCTTATCTCCTTCTCCCCTTAATATCAGACTCCGGAACTGGGAAAAGTACTGGTGAACATCATGCATATATTTCCGATATAACTGATTGTTCTTTTCGATCGTTTCAAAATTACTTCTTTCCATATCGCGCTTTAACAGCGACATCTCTGCAATTTTACTTTCATTCACGATCTGTGCATAATGAGCCAGAATCACAAAAATAATCGCATTGGAAAAATATAACAGAAAAGCACCCACGCACATAAATATCTGAATCAACCGGTTTTCCGGGAAGTCCATGAATACAAAGCTGAACAGAATCAGGACGGAAGTAAATGGCATAATCAGAAGATACCAATCTATCGTGCTGTCTTCCCGGTTATCCATTCTGACCATATAATTCCGGAAGAAAAGCAGCAGCAAAAAAGACACCACATATTCCATAAACAGAATCCCCATTCCCCTGATGGTTGCAAAATCGATGGAAAAGCCCGGAAGCACAGATGCCAGTAAACGATAGACCATCTCAAATGCCATTTCCCTTTCGCATACAAACACAATATAAAAAATAACCATATAGATGAATGCCTTTCTGAGAGACAGCTTCCACATAGTCACTGTAAAAATCCACATAACCAATGGTAAAATTACAAAATTTAACATGGAATTCTGAAAGGAATTCACTCCAAATATGATCCCTGTTGTAATAACGCAGGCACAGCCAAAGAAAACGCTGCTGTGTTTTCTTTCAAACATGGATTGAAAAAAGACACACAGCATGCCCACATCCAATCCACAGAATAAAAATCCCAGGAATAACACCACTACCTGTTCCATACCTACTGATCTCCATATTTCGAGGTTAAAAACTCTTTTTTCATCTGGTTGAACTCATTCATTTTACTTCTTGCTATCTTAAAAACCATATTGGGAAATCCATGCAGACGGATTTCATCCTTATAACAGCTCATAAGATATTTAAAATTAATGACATAACTGTCATGTGGATAACCAAAACCATACGGTTTTAAAACATCGTAATAAGCACTCAGTTTACCACCTATACGGATTTCCGGTTCCTTATCCTCTAAGCCGCCTGTGTGATACCTTCGCTTCGCAGCCGGAGATACATGTATTCTGATGCCTCTTCGATATTTTTCAATATAGACGATATCATCCGGTTTTAAGAACAGTCTTCCTCCATTGAACTTTGCTTCAAAGACCGGTCCCAGATCCAGCTCTGCCATCCGGTCCAATGCAGCCAGAATATGCCTGCTTTTTTCCTGCGGCGGCATATTCTTTTTCATAAAACGGTACGGCTGCACCTCAAAGCTGTGTGGCGTTGGCTCCGCAAAGCCGGTATAAAATACCAGTACCACACTGTCATCCATTTTCCGAATCTCTTCTGCGGTCCGCTCCCCATCCATTCCATGCATCTGAATATCCAGAAAGATGAGTGAAAACCTTGCAAGCTCCATTGCTGCAAGCAGCTCCTTTCCGGAGGAATATTGATGGAAACGGACGGTTTCACGATATTTTTCACACTTTCTGATCTCCTCAATTAACAGATTTCGATCCAGTTCAGAATCGTCACAAACTGCTATGTCAAACATTTTATTCTCTTTCCTTCAAAATCCGATCCATGGTTTCACGATCCATATATTCCATCCATCGACTGCCATCAATAGACAATCCGGAACCATACATGGCTTCTACCTCTTCCGGTGCCAGAATGTAAAATTTAGTTGTCCTTTCGGGTTATCTGTCTTTTGAGATAGAAATAAAGATACTCCATATTCTCATTGCCGTCATCTTCCCCCTGCAGGCACTTCTTTAATGCTTCGATCAGATAATTTACCACTGCCCTGTTATTCGCTTTCTTCTTCCCCGCAGCCTCCAAAAGAGTGTCCAGCCGCTGTGTCCGAAGCACCTCCAAAAACTCTTTAGATTCAAACAGTTCCTGTAACTGTTTAAAATCCTCTGTCCCTTTCTTTCGATCCAGTTGTTCATTCAAGACCTTCAGATATCTTTCCAGTCCTTCCTGTTCACTCACCATTTCCCTTTGTCCTCTTCATGTAGTGTTGTAAATCAATATAACTTCTATTTCTGTTTACTGTAGCGAAGATGCTATGTCCACACAATACAAATGGCAAAATTGTACATCGGATATGCAGATTTTGATCATTTAATACAAATCCATTATTTCTACATATGCTTCATTTTCCATGTTATAAAGTTCCGGATAATAAAGTTCTACATAATAAAATTCTGCCTCTTTATCTTCATTTCGTATCCAATGCCTTGTCACATCATAGTTTTGTTTATTAAC
>Ga0129315_1000800_pt1 | contig 18257 bp, 14 predicted proteins | sample Cm827metagenome_FD_94432 | JGI IMG/M metagenome (GOLD analysis project Ga0129315, IMG submission 94432) | Eastern black-and-white colobus group fecal microbial communities from Wisconsin, USA - Cm827 metagenome | ecosystem: Host-associated > Mammals > Digestive system > Large intestine > Fecal...
CGCCGCTCATCGGGCCGCCGCTCATCGGGCATACGCAGACTTTTTTGAGCATCGGTGCCTTTGCGACAGAGTTGGAGGCACAGGCGGCACTGAAGTATATCAAGACGAAATTCGCACGGGCGCTACTCGGGGTGCTTAAAGTAACGCAGCATAATCCTGCGCCGAAGTGGCGATATGTACCGTGGTTTGATTTTTCGGACAATTCCGTGATTGATTGGACGAAGTCTGTCGAAGAGATTGATCGCCAGTTGTATGAGTATTTCCGGCTGAACAAAAAAGAAATTCGTTTCATCGAAGAGAACGTCACTCCGATGGCATAGGCGGACAGGCGCAACGCGCCGCTTCCGCCGTCCGGCAGAGTGAGTGAGTCGCCCCGCTTGCCATCGGCAAGCGGGGCGTTTGCATGCACGGTTTGCGCGGGCGCGGGGGAGGTTGTACAATAATGGGGAATGAATACAGGGCAAAGGAGTCATCATGGCAAATATCATTGCGGTGATTTGGGATTTTGACAAGACGCTGATTCGCGGGAATATGCAGGATCCGATTTTTCGGCATTACGGGGTCGATGCGGCGGCGTTTTGGGATGAGGTGAATGCGATGCCCGCGCGGATCTGGGCGTCGCAGCAGGTGCGGGTGAATCCGGATACGGTGTATCTGAATCGGTTTTTGCGCGAGACGGGACCGGACGGTCTTTTCCCCGGGCTGAATAATGCGATGCTGCGCGAGTTCGGCAAGGAGCAGGAGTGGTATCCGGGGGTGCCGACGCTCTTTCAGCGGCTGGCGACGCTGCATGAGACGCATCCGGAGTGGGAGGAGCACGGCATCCGCGTGGAAAATTATATCGTGAGTACGGGCTTTGCCGAGTCGGTGCGCGGTTCGGAGCTGGCACCGTATACGCGGGAGATCTGGGGTTGCGAGCTGGTGGAGAGTGAGGACGCGCCGCGGGTGATTCGCGAGATCGGCTATACGATCGACAATACGACGAAGACGCGGGCGATTTTCGAGATCAATAAAGGCATTCGCGAGCTTAATCGTGACGGCGAAGCGGTGAATGTGAATACGAAGATTGACGAGTCGCTGCGGCGGGTACGTCGGGAAAATATGATTTATATCGCGGACGGGCCGAGCGATGTGCCGGCGTTTTCGGTGGTGCGCGCGGGCGGCGGGCATACGATGGCGGTGTATCCGAAGGGCGATTTTGCGGCGCTGCGACAGGTGAACGGGCTCTTGGTCGATGAACGGGTGGATATCATCGCGGAGGCGGATTATCGCGAAGATGCGACGGCGACGATGTGGCTGCTCACGACGATTGAGGATCGGGCGCGGGCGATGATGGAGGAGACGCGCCGGCGGATTCGCGCGGGGCTCGGTTCGTCGCCGCGGCATTTACGGGAGAAGGAGACGAGCGGTAATGACACAGGCAAACGGTAAGATACTCGGGGTGCTGGGCGGTATGGGCCCCGCGGCGGCAGCGGAGTTTTTGCGGTTGCTCGCGATAAAGGCGCCCGCGCAGACGGATCAGGAGCATCCGCGGGTCATCATGTACGGGGATACGCAGCTCCCTGACCGCAGTGCGGGGATGCTCGGCGAAGGGCCGAGTCCCGAGCCGGAGCTCAAGGCGGATATGGAGCGGCTCATCTCTTGGGGGGCGGATGTGGTGTGCGCGCCGTGCAATTCGGCGCATTATTTTATCAATCATTTCCGCAAAGAGTTGTCCGTGCCGCTGGTGCATATCATCGAGGAGACGGTGCGTGCGGCGCAGACGCTTTCGCCGGCGGGGGCCTGGCTCTTGGGGACGCAGGGCACGATGCAAAGCGGCATGTACCAGCAGGAGGCGCGGCGCATCGGCTATCCCTTGCGGGAGGTGCCGACCGCGGTGGCGGCGCAGAGCGAGGCGTCGCTGCGGGCGATTAAGGCGGGGGATATGACGGCGGCCGCCGCGGCGATGACGGCACTCGCCGAGACGTTGTGGGCGATTGACGATGTGCCGCTGCTCTTGGCGTGCACGGAGTTGCCGTTGGCGTATGACGCGGCGGGCTTGCCGCCGGAGCGGGGCGTGTCGAGCCTTGCGGCGCTGGCGGATGCGTGTTTGCGCGTACTATATGAATAAAAATACGGAGAATCGCCGCTTGCGGGCGGCGATTTTTGTATGCGTACGCGGGAAAGTCGGCAGGGCGGCGAAATGTATCGATGCAAAGCAGGCGGATTCTCATCAAACAACGAGTAATATCACACAGAATTAAGAAAACGGATAGTTTATGGAAAATAGAAAGAATAGTGCAAAAAGATTGGACTTAGCGCGGATATTTGGTATACTGAATGCACTATCATAGGAAACAGAAAGGGTGATGAAGATGAGCGGACAAACGGAATCTCAAGGGGGCCAAGCCTTGAAACGCGTACTCACGCGGCGCGATCTCGTGTTGTACGGGATTGCCTTTATGACGCCGATTGCACCGGCGTATATCTACGGGTATGCGACGGATGTGACGGGCGGGACGCTGGCGATGGCGTATGTGATTGCGATGGTCGCGATGCTCTTTACCGCGCTCAGTTACGGCAAGATGGCCAATGCCTTCCCGGTGGCGGGGTCGACGTATGCGTATACCGCCAAAGGCATCAATCCGTACTTGGGATTTTTTGCGGGGTGGGCGATGTTTTTGGACTATGTACTCGTCCCGCTCATCGTGTTTATGGTGGGCGCCTCGTATGCGCATTCGACACTGCCGGAAGTGCCGTACGCGGCGTGGGTGCTGCTGATTGCACTGGTGACGACGGTGGTCAATTATTTCGGTGTCGATATCGCCGCCAAGACGAATTTGATACTGGTCGGCATCATGTCGGTCATCGTGCTGCTTTTTGTCGGGGCGTGCGTGCTGGCGCTCGATGCGGGCATCGGCGCGGGGACGCTGGTATCGGCGGAGCCGTTTTATCAGGAGGCGACGTTTTCGGCGTCGGCATTGGTCGCGGGCGCGGCGATTGCGTGCTTTTCGTTTTTGGGATTTGACTCGATTACCACGATGGCCGAAGAAGCGGTCAATCCGAAGCGCGACATCGGTCTGGCGGCGGTGGCGGCATGCCTCATCGGCGGGGTGATTTTCATCGTGCAGGCGTATGTCGCGCAGCTCGTGTGGCCGGACTATACGACCTTTGCCAGTGCGGACACGGCGCTCTTTGAAGTGGCGCAACTCGCCGGCGGGCGCGGGCTGGCGGTGCTGTATACGGTAGCGGTCATCATCTCGACGATGACGGCAGGACTTGCCGGTCAATCGAGTGCCGCGCGGTTGCTCTACGGCATGGGGCGCGACGGGCTGCTCCCGGCGAAGATATTTGCCCATCTGCATCCGAAGCATCGGACGCCGACGTACAATATCCTCATGATGTGTCTCATCGGTATCGTCGGCGCGGTCTTTCTCGACATCCCCGTCGTCACCGAGCTCTTAAACTTCGGCGGACTGTTCGGATTTATGTGTGTCAATCTCGCCGTCATCTCGTGGTACTGGCGGCGGCAACACCAGCGCCGCGTGATGAGCTGCCTCGTATTTCCGCTCATCGGCTTCGGCGTGTGCGCGTACCTGTGGGCGCATCTCTCGGATGAATGCCTGCTCGTCGGGGGCGCGTGGTTTGTCATCGGTCTTATCTACCTCCTCGTCTCGACGAAGGGGCTCAAAGAAAAACCGCCCGTTTTGCGCGAAGGATAAGACCGCAGACGGGACAATGCGCCGCGGCGCAACGATACGAATCAGGCGCAGAAACTACAAAACGCGCATGCATCTGCATGCGCGTTTTGTGTGGGAAAATTTCGGCCGGCAGTCAATCGGTATACATTTCCTTGACAAATAAAAATAGGTTATAATGAAGCTAATGTAAGTGTGTATTATTTTCAAGGGAAAGAGAGGAATCAGTATGAAACAGGGAGTATTGGCGGCACTGGTGGGTGCGGCACTGCTGGCGGGCGGCTCGGCCGAGGCGGCGGTGCAGCTCGACCCGATCGTGGTCACGGCGACGCGGACGGAGATGGTGATGTCGGAGGCACCGGCAAATGTAGCGGTCGTCACGGCGCAGCAGATCGAGCAGCGTAACTACACGGATGTGATGACCGCGTTGCGGGATGTCCCGGGGGTCGAAATCCGTGAATACGGGAACGGTGTCGGCTACGAAGGGGCGAGCTCGCTCTATATCAACGGGGCGAAGGAAGTCGTCTGGATGGTGGACGGCGTGCGGATGAATACCCGCGGCACGAATCTCGCGTTGAGCAATTTGCGTGATATGAGTAATATCGAACGCATCGAAGTCGTCAAGAGTGTGACGGGATCGCTCTACGGCTCGGATGCCAAGGGCGGTGTCATCAATATTATCACGAAAAAACCGCAGGACGGTCTGCAGGGGAATGCAGGCTTTATGGCGGGGAATTTCGGGCGGCAGCAGTATACGGTGGGGGCGAGTGCGAAAGACGGCAAAAACGGGTTGCGCATTCAATACACGAAGGATAAGAAAGGTGACTTCAAGGACGGCGACGGCCTGACAATCCCGAGCAAGCTCGACGGCGATACGCTGGGACTGACGTTTACGCATGAGCTCAACGACGAAAACGATTTGCAGCTCAGTTTGGACAAATACTCTGCCGATGTGATGTATGCGGATGACAATACGAAATTGGCATCGCGTCGTTACGGTAAAATCGATACCCAGAGCGCGCGCCTGATTTGGACGTACAAAGGCGAAAAATGGGACAACCATTTCTCCATGGCGTGGAACAAGTACAAGACCAATTACAATAATTGGCCGACCAACGTACGCACGAAACTCATCAGCGACCAGCTGACCTGGCGCCCGAACGACAGCCATCGTGTCATCTTCGGCGCGAGCCACCAGAAAGACACCATCGTATCATCCGGTAATGCGGTCATCAAAAACTCCGCCTACTTCATCCAAGATGAGTGGACGTTTGCGCCGCAATGGATGCTGACCGCGGGTGTACGCTATGACGATTACGATCCGTTCGGGTCGAAAAACACCCCGCATGTATCGCTCATGTACAAGGTCGATGACGGCATGGATATCTACGCCAGCTGGGGCAAGTTCTTCGTCGTACCGACGACATACCAGTACAATACGAACTTGAACAAGAAATTGCCGCTCGAACCGGAATCCGGACACGCAACGGAATTCGGCGTGAATTGGCAACCGAACGACACGACTGTGGTGAATGCGCACGTGTATAAGCGTTCGACGACAAACAAAATCGGCTGGGTGCCGACGCCGACAGAGGCAAACAAATGGGATGGACATTACAAAAACTATGACGAAGAAAAAGCCAAAGGCGTGGATATCTCCGTCCGCAAAGTGTTGAGCGATACCCTTTCGGGGCAAATCGGCTACGTCTACACGGATGTGGAAGCGACACCGTCGCGGACACGCAATATCGACGGCTACATCCCGCGGCATGCGGTGACGGCGAGTCTGACCTATGCGCAGGAACGTTTTGACGCAACGCTCGGCGTACGCGGCGTGATTAATCGTCCGGGCCCCTCGGCCGATGATGTCATTCATCCGTTCTTCCCGAAGAACACGTACTGGATTACGAATCTGAGTGCAAACTGGCATATCACGGATGATGTGACCGTCTACGGTCAGGTGGACAATCTCTTTGATGTGATGTATGCGGAACAATCCGATGCACGGAAAAATTGGGGAGGCACGGCCGGCGCATGGTGGTTGCAACCGGGCCGCAGCATGCAAGTCGGCGTGAACGTACGCTTCTGATACGGATACGCAAGGATACGACGACTGAACTGCACCCCAAACATCGGACAGAAAGAATAAAGATAGTTTTATGTGGACTGACTTCGGAATTCTTCCGGAGTCAGTCCTTTTATATTCACCTGCCGGCACATATATTTGCTAGGCGTAGTATAATGAACATATCATATAGTACTTGTTTTTGATTACGAGTATCCTAGCGGGGAAAGGAAGCTATCATGTTTAATGATTATTTTTGGAAGTCGTATTTGGCAGGCGGGGGACAGGCTGTTGTTCGATTTTTTGAAACGCAGCTGTCAGAGCGGTTCACACCGGATTATGCGGATACGATTTGCGAGTTGCATCGGGCGTATTGCCCCGAGAAGAAAATCAATGAAACTCTTCACGAAGAATTGACGGATTTGCATAAGGTGCTCGCGGACGATTTCGTATGGTATGAGGGTGAGCCGCCGACGATTGATATGGCGATGCAGGTGCTGTATGAAGATTTTTTTGCTGATGACGATAGCAATGACCGTGTGAAATTTGCATGGTTTGCGAACTCGATGGCGTATTTTACGACGATGTTTACGATTGCGTGGCCCAAATGGTTTGTGCCGTATTATTTTTGTTGGAACTACAACATTCTCGAGAAAATCGCCGATGAATTCGGTATTGACTTGCCGGACATTCCGCAAAAGAGAGAATACAAAGCGCGATTTTTCCATTACGGGAAAATCTGTGAGGCGTTCGCTGATTTTCGGCGGCAGTATGGGATGTCGTTATATGAGTTTTGTGCCTTTCTATACGATTTTGCGCCGAAAGCGGTCGGGGGTATCGACAGCTATATCATCAAGGATATCCCCAAGCCGAAAAGCGCCTACTTTATCGGCGGAGCAAAAAATGATGCCTATTTGACGTATGACGAAGAGGAAATCATCGCTTGGCAGTGCAGTCCGGATACGATGGCGGGGGATGCGGTCGTGATGTATTTGCGTTCTCCGGTCAGTGCACTGGACTCGATTTGGCGTAGTGTATCCATCGGATTTAACGATCCCTTTTTCTATTATTATCGCTGTACCTATTTGTCGCGCCCGCGCAAAATCAAACCGATATCGTATACGCAGATGAAAGAGGACCCTGTCTTCAGCAAGCTGTGGATTGTTCGAAAAAATATGCAGGGGGTCAACGGCGTAGAAATATTGCCGTCGGTGTATAATTATTTGTTGGATATCAGCGATTCGGATGCCGAACGGCTAGAATTTGCGGTAAGCAATGAAGACATTTCTATCACAAATGAAAAGGATGTCGAGGAGAAGCGAATCAAACCGTTTTTGGAAGCGCTCGGATATACAGAGGCCGACTATCGTCAACAGTTGTACATCGAGATTGGTAACCATAATTATGCGTTGATTCCCGATTTTGTGATTCGCCCCGTGGTTTCTAAAGGCCATCAGTCCGCTGATTTTTTGATTGAGGCGAAATACTCCGTAGGGTCTGTCGGCGCCTTGGAGGCGGCCAAAACACAGGCCAGAGGATACGCTAAGCTATTGAATGCGGCGTATGCGGTCATTGCCTCTAAGGAAGGGATTTGGGTGACGGCGGCGGGCGACGACTATACGGATGATGTGATGTCCTTTTCTTGGTCGCAATTGCAACGGGAAGACGACTTTCATCAGGTGTTCCGTTTGCTGGGGCAGGGAAAATTTTCGACAGGTGGCTAAGCTACGCATGGTGTGGACAGATACGTGATGTATAGTTCACCAGAGAAACATGTTCACAGTTGCAATGCATAGGTAGCAAAGAAAAACACATCAGCAAGCACAGTCGGTTGGATAAGTCAAGTCTAAAATCGAAAATGAAGAACTGTTTTTAGACCACAAAAAGTTGTTCTTTTTAGTGCTTTGTGATAAGATGAAAACGATTAACGGTTTTGTTTGCAGGGTATGCGCAGTGCATGAAATAAGAATAGCAGTATGGATAGGGAGTCTGTCGCTTCAGAGTGAGGGAGAGTCATGATGATGGAGCAGGTCAATCCGCGGTTTTGGGCAAAGAAAAAGGAAGAACAGGGTCGTATGTACTGGCTTTCTTTGCGTGACCATTTGGCTGATACGCAAGCCGTAGCCGGTTTATTGTGGGAACATTTTATGAGTCCGCATCAACAGAAGTTGGTGGCGGACTCTTTTTCGTGGCCAAGGATGTCTTCGCCTCCGCAGGATGTTTTGGTGGAAGGAAAAAAGATGGCGTGCTTTTTGGCGGCGGTGCATGATATCGGCAAAGCATTGCCCCTGTTCCAAGGCAAGCGCGGATACCCGCGGACGGATGCCCTGGATGCAGTTTTGAGGGAGCGTTTGGCGTGGGACGGATTCGACGGTCTCGCAGACATGTTGCTACAGACGAACAAGCCGCATCATACGATTGCGGGTGAGAATTTGCTCGCCTATTACGGCGTGGCAGAGGACGTGTATTCGATTGTGGGGGCGCATCACGGTAAATCGTCCGATACGTCCGTGCATCCCAATCCGGTGAGCGGTAATCTGTTTCCCGCGGAAGTGGTGTCGATACCGTCGGATTTTGCCGCGTACACGATGTCGTATTTCCAGGTAGGAAGTTTGGATATCGATACGCCCGATGTGCGCCAACGGTTTATGCGTTGGGAACAAGCACAGCGGGATATCTTCATGTGGGCGCTACGGTCGTCCGGCTATCACCGTGTTGAAGAATTGCCGCATATCGCCAAAACGGGGGCGGTGGTACTGACGGGATTGCTGATTATGGCGGACTGGATCGCCTCGAACGAAGCGTATTTCCCGTTGTTGGAGTTGGATGAGTCGATAGATGTCACGGAAGAGTCCCTCGTAGAAAATCGCCAAGAGCGGGTGCGCCTGGCCTGGCAAAAATGGAAGCAGAGTGATTTGTGGGCGGTGGATTGGCTGCCGCCGTGTCGCGAGTTGTATCGGGAACGGTTCGGATTTGCGTCGCCGCGCGACGCGCAGGTCGTGTTTGCGGAGGCGGTAGAGCGTGCAGAGAATCCCGGTATATTTGTGTTTGAAGCGCCGATGGGGCTGGGAAAGACGGAAGCCGCTCTGGTAGGAGCGGAAATACTGGCACAGAAGAAACACATGTCGGGGGTCTATTTCGGATTGCCGACACAAGCGACGTCTAACGGGATTTTTCCGCGGATGTTGGAGTGGTTAGGCCGCGTCGGAGCGGCATCGGATGCAGAGTTGTCCGTGCGGTTGGTGCACGGGAAAGCCGCGTTGAATCAGGACTTTGCGGGGCTGGCTCACCATATTGATGACGACGGCGACCGCAGCATTGTGGTTAATGAATGGTTCGCCGGACGCAAAAAAACGAGTCTGGATGATTTTGTCGTCGGGACCATTGACCAACTGCTGTTAATGGCATTAAAACAAAAGCACGTATTCTTGCGGCATTTAGGCTTCAGTAAAAAAGTCGTGATTATCGATGAGGTGCATTCCTATGATGCCTATATGTCAGTGTATCTCTATCGCGCGCTGGAATGGCTGGGAGCGTACGATGTGCCGGTGATTATATTGTCGGCGACATTGCCTGCAAAAAACGCAAAGAGTTGGTCTCCGCGTATTTGAAAGGCAAAGGAATCAAAGGACGGGACTTGGTGTTTGATACGCAGGTCTTGGGTGAGGCATATCCTTTGGTGACATACTCGGATGGTATCTATGTGCGTACACAAACACAATTTGCCGCGCTGCCCGAGCAACATGTACGGGTGGTTCGATGCGCCAATGACGACGGTGAGGAAATCGTGGCACAATTGGCCGTGGCGCAAGGTGTCATCGGAGTTGTCGTGAATACTGTTCATAAAGCGCAAGAGCTGGGGGCTCGTTTGGCGGCACGCTTCGGCAAGGAGCATGTCGACGTATTGCATTCGGGATTTATCGACACGGTGCGTCGTCACAAAGAAGAACAGTTGTGTCGGGATATCGGGAAGGGCGGTCGGCGTCCCGCGTTTCGGATTGTTGTCGGCACTCAGGTCATTGAGCAGTCGTTGGACATCGACTTTGATGTCATGGTGAGCGATTTGGCACCGATGGACTTGCTCTTGCAACGTATCGGCCGCTTGCACCGTCATCAGAACGAACGGCCGCAGCCCTTTGTCGAACCGCATCTTTATGTGCTGGGGGTTCGTGATGGCTATGAATTTGAGCGCGGGACAGCACATGTGTATGACGAATATCTTTTGCATCGTACCCAATACTTTCTTCATGATGAAATCGTCATTCCGCAAGATATTTCTCGGCTGGTACAGGCCGTGTACAGTGACGCACCGATTGATGCCGGCGAGCAGGAAGTGCTGTATCAACGAAGAAAAAAGGAGCATACGGATGGCATTGCGAAGAAGAAAGAACGCGCGGCTATATATTCGCTGGACAAGCCGTCCGGCCGTTTGAGGCCGACTTTGCTCCGGTTTTTGGAAAATCCTAATCGCCAAGATATGAGCGAGGTCAAAGCGAGTGCGCAGGTACGTGATATCGAAGAAACGATTGAAGTCATTGCCGTCAAAAAAGTCGGGAGCGGCTACGGGACATTTACCGACGCGGTTGACATCAGCGGTCAAATCGGTCAATCGGAAGTCGCCCGCAAACTGGCGGCCGAGACGATTCGCTTGCCGCGTATATTGAGCCGACCGTGGGAAATCGATTCGACGATTCGTGAGTTGGAGCGATACAACTTTGACAACTTGCGGGAATGGCAGGACAGTGTCTGGCTCAAAGGAACATTGGGGATTGTGTTTGATGAACGCAACGAATTTGTATTGAAACAATATCGATTGCGATATAGTTCCGAGTTGGGATTGCAGTGGGAAAGAATGGAGGGAGAAGATGGCGAGGTTTAACTTGCTGGATGAGCCGTGGATTCGGGTGATGGTGACGAAAACCGGCGAAACCGAAGAAGTATCGTTGCTCGAGCTGTTTCAACATGCACCCGAATATGCGGACTTGGCCGGGGAGATGAAGACGCAGGATTTTGCCGTGTTGAGGACACTGCTGGCGGTGCTGCATACGGTGTTTTCCCGATTTGATGCACAGGGACGTCCATATGAATGGGTACAGCTCGATGAGAGCTACCGGCAGGTGGAGGACGTCGATGAAGACGACGTGGAAGACTATGCCGTCGATTTGATGCAGACGTGGCAAGAGCTGTGGCAGGCAGGGACATTCCCGCCGATTGTCATGGAATACTTGGAAAAATGGCGCGATCGGTTCTACTTGTTGGATGACAAGCACCCGTTTTATCAGGTGCTGCAGGAGGACATTGCGCCCGACCGACTGAAATCAGGTCAGGCCGGTAAGTTTTGGGGGAAAAACATTAACCGAACCATATCAGAAAGTGGAAATAAAGAAGCACTGTTTTCTTCAGTCGGTAATATAGGAAAGAAGGATAACAAAAATATTTTATCGGCGCCGGAAATTGTCCGCTGGGTAATTATGTTTCATGGTTACACAGGGGCCGGCGAAAAAATAAAATTTCGTTTATGTCCGAGCGGTGTAAAGGCTTCCAATGGATGGCTGTACGATTTGGGTGGTCTATACGCTGGCGGTCGCAACCTGTTTGAAACGTTGCTGTTGAACTTGGTACTGGTGCCGGAAGTAGACGCTTATATTGGGGCTGTACAGCGCCCGGCTTGGGAGTCTGATAGTGCGGCACTCTTGACATCATATTTTGCATTGCGACCGTTGGACAATATGGCAGAGATCTATACACGCTGGAGTCGCGCCATCTATATCAATCCGGAGCATGAGCTGACATCACCGTTTTACTGCGAATTGGTGAAACTGCCGGAGGTCAATCATTCCAATCAGTTTCTAGAGCCGATGACATTATGGAAGTTCGATGAAAAAGGGGAAAACAAAAATACGTTTCTCCCGCGCAAACATCGATTGCATCAGTCGCTGTGGAGAAGTTTCGGGTTGATTGGCTCTTTTGACGCGGAGGCAACCGGCCGTGCGCCGGGGATATACCAGTGGTTGAATCAGATAGGGGATGTTATCGGAAACTATCAGTTGAGATTCATCGCTGTCGGTATGGAGTCGGACGGTAATCCGATGTCGCGGTTGTTGGTAAATGAGATTGTTGATGCGTTCAGTGTCCATGATTCTATCTTGTTTGATACAGGTGATGCCGGTTGGGCGCGACGAATCGAAGATGCTGTCGAGGTTACTAAGCAGGTCGTCGAAAAAACATACGGCATGTTTGTGAAGGACGTTCTTGATTTGCGTAATATTGCCGACACGGGAAAACGCCGCACGGAATACCTGGAGCAACTTTATTTTTCCATTGACGCACCGTTCAAGGAATGGTTGGCGACTTTACAGCCGCATGATGACAAAGAGGTGCGAATTGCCGAGTGGTATGCCGTATTGAAGCAAATCGTACGCCGACAGGCGGATGACATCGTTCGAGAATCAGGTATGCAGGAGTACAAAGGCAGAGTCGTGAATGAGCGATTCCAAAATATCATGACGGCATACAATTCGTTCCGATACTTTTTGGATCTGAAGTTACCGACAAAGGAGGAGGAAACACATGCAGAATGGCGTAGCGAGTGAGACAAGACGGGGAGGTGACAAGAGGCGAGTGCGACGGGCGACCATATCCGTTTTACACAAAGTGGAAGCTTTGCGTGATGTATCCGCCGGCAAGAAGATACTGGCGGACCTGAGAAATTCGATTAATCGTCCGCTCAGCGGCAGTATCGGTACCTGGGGGCAGATCTTTTCCTGGCTGCCGGAAGAGGTACTGGGCACCGGTAAGGACTTGAGCAAAGAAGAACAGGCTATTGTGGCGACATTGCAACTGTATGCATTGCACCAACAATCACAAATCGCAAGTGTTGTATGTTGGCCGCCCCAAAAGGACGGTGCGGAAGCAGATATCTATCGCTATCGCAACATGGGCACGGCGTTGCGCGTATTGCGCAGCAGTGCGGATAGTACGGCGGCGGACAGACGCTTCAATGCGATGATTATGGCCGGGACATTCAGTGAGTTGACCACTCATTTGCGGCAGCTACTCAAATTGTTGAAAGCAAAAAGTGATACCAAGGTGGACTATCCGCAACTGGCGGAGGATTTGTTTTGGTTTTCAGTAGGAACGGATGCGGCCGAGCAAGTCAAAATCCGTTGGGCAAGAGAATACTATCGTGATGTGAATACCAAAGGAGACGATGACCATGAATAACAGCAGAATTTATTTAGACATCCATGCACTACAGACGTTACCGCCGTCCAATATCAATCGGGATGATACCGGCTCACCGAAGACGGCGCAATACGGCGGGGTCCGTCGGGCGCGGGTCAGCTCACAATCGTGGAAACGTGCGATGCGAGAGTATTTCACAGGCAAGGGGGAAGAAATTGCAATAAGAACGAAATGTATGGCGCAGTATGTTGCGGAACGGATAATTGAAAAATCGCATAAGTCGGAGTCTGAGGCAATTGAAATGGCATGCGAGATATTGAAGTTTACTGGACTCGACATCACCAAAGACGAAAGTGAAACGTGGAAGTCAAGCGTGTTGTTTTTTTTGTCGGAAGCGCAGGCAAATTGTTTGGCCGATATAGCGATTGCAGGAGAATTGGATGGGGAGTCATTTGAAAAGGCTAGAAAGGCTACTGAAAAGAAAACAACAGCTAACAAGAATTATCTGAATAAAATAAAGAAAAGAATAGGCGATCATATCAATCTGACACAACAAACAATTGACATTGCATTATTCGGACGTATGTTAGCGGAAAACCCGAAACTCAATGAAGATGCCTCTGCGCAGGTCGCACACGCGATATCGACCCATGCTGTCGAAACCGAATTTGACTTTTATACCGCGGTCGATGACTTGGCGCCGGAAGACAATGCCGGGGCGGGCATGCTGGGCACACTCGAATACAACTCATCGACTTTGTATCGCTATGCCAATGTGGCCGTTCATGAATTACACAAGCAACTCAAAGACAAGCAGGCCGTTATCGATACATTGAAACTTTTTGTCGAAGCGTTTTCCAACTCTTTGCCGACAGGCAAAATTAACAGCTACGCCAACCAGACACTACCGCAAGTGCTGATGATTACGTTGCGTAGAGATCGTCCGGTCAGCTTGGTTTCGGCATTCGAAACGCCGATTCAATCGCGTCGGGGCTATGTACACGAATCTATCGAGGCGCTGCTGAACGAATATCATAAGGTGCAAAAATTCACCGAAGCACCGGTGTTTACCGCCTATGTCGCCCTGGAGGATATCTCGACTGAGCAAGGTCTTGTCCCGGCAGAGAATTTGCGCGACCTGGGAGAACGGATGGCGCAACAGTTGCAAGACTTGATTGAAGCGTAAGGTGAGCGCTGTGAAAACAATTTTGTTGAAACTGGCCGGGCCGATGCAATCCTACGGTACGAACTCCAGTTTTGAAACGAGGCATACGGATTACTATCCGTCAAAGAGCGCTATTCTCGGCCTGTTGGCAGCGGCGAGCGGATGCCGACGAGACAAGCCCGACACGGACTTGGCCCTGCAGCGGTGGAATGAGCTGCAATTTGCCGTACGCGTCGACCAAAAAGGACAACTTTTATGCGATTATCACACCGCACACAAATATAAACCGGACGGTGAGCCGGAGCGGACCTACGTCACGCGGCGCTACTACTTGGAAGACTATGTCTTTATCGTCGCATTGTCGCATCCCGATGCAGCTGTTATCGGCGAGCTGGAAACAGCTTTGCGGGCACCGTGCTTTCAGCCGTTCATGGGAAAACGATCCTTGCCCGTACCGGCCGACTTTTTGCTGGGGGTGACGGACGGCGGCGTATGGGAGAGCCTGCGGGCGTATCCGTGGCAAGCCAAAGCATGGTACGTACGACGCTTGTATCGGTACGCGGCGGAAGTCTCCGTGGACGTGTATGCGGATGCGGCAATCTTGCCGCAAAGCCGCAAACACATGCGTCGCGACCGTGTCATCACATTTGCGCAGACGGGCAGGAAATTCACCTACCGTTATGAAGCGCAGGCACATGTGACACTGTCCAATCCGTACTATCAGCGACCAACATCGGCGGAACATGATGCATTCGCCGGGATAGGAGGATAACGTGTACATATCCAGAGTGGAGATTGACCGAGCCAATCGCCAAAAAATACGCGAATTGAATCACTTGGGGGCGTATCATCACTGGGTCGAACAAAGCTTTCCGAACGAATGGGAAGGACATATTCGCACCAGAAAATTATGGCGCATCGATCGCTTGGGAAATCGCGAATACTTGTTGCTTGTCAGCGAAGCGGCGCCCGACCTTTCAAAATTGGAAACATACGGAGTTGTCGGATCGGCACAGACCAAGTCGTACGATGCGTTTTTGCAGTCCCTGCAAGAGCGTGGGTGCTATCGCTTCAAGTTGACCGCCAACCCCGTCAAATCCGAAGCCGACCGCAGTCGCAAACGCGGACGGGTATTGCCGCTGTGCCGTCAGGAAGAACAGCTGCAGTTTCTTGCGGAGCGTGCCGACAAGAACGGATTTGTGCTGCAAGAAGAAACCGTAACCGTGACGGAATCAACGCGGGAAATATTGAAAAAAACGGGGAAAGCGGATGTCCGTTTGCTAAAGGTCACCTATGAAGGCATACTGGCAATCACGGACAAAGAAAAATTTCTGTCGACACTGACAGAAGGCATCGGCAGAAAAAAAGCCTACGGATTCGGACTGATGACCGTGATTCCCCTACTCGGTGCATGATGGGAGCGGTCGGAGCGAAGAAAACCGTCTTGGCAGAATTGCCCCGCATTACCGACCGCGTCTCATTCATCTACATCGAGCGGGCCAAAATCAACCGCAAAGACAGTGCCATTACCGTTTTCGAAAAGCGTGGAACCGTCCATATCCCGGTAGCAGTGATTGGCGTACTGCTACTGGGGCCGGGGACGGACATCAGTCATCGCGCGATCGAACTGCTGGGTGACAGCGGCACGAGTATCGTGTGGGTCGGTGAACATGGTGTTCGTTACTATGCGCATGGACGAGCCCTCAATCACTCATCGCGTTTTTTGGAAAAACAAGCAAAACTGGTCTCCAATACGCGAACGCGATTAGCCGTCGCCCGCAAAATGTATCAAATGCGCTTCCCGGGTGAAGAGGTAAGCGCATTGACCATGCAACAACTACGCGGGCGAGAAGGCGCGCGTGTCAGAAAAAATTATCGGGAGCAGGCTGACCGATATGGCGTCACGTGGGACGGACGAGACTACAACCCGGCGGACTTTACCGCGGGGGATGTCGTCAATCAAGCCTTGTCTGCGGCCAATGTGTCCCTGTACGGATTGGTACAAAGTGTAATCGTAGCACTGGGGATGTCCCCGGGACTCGGTTTTGTGCATACCGGGCACGAACTGTCATTTGTCTATGACGTTGCCGACCTGTACAAATCCGCGCTGACCGTACCGATAGCCTTTGAAATCGCATCTCGATATACTCGAGATGACGACATTGGGGGTATTACTCGGCGTCGAGTCCGAGATGAATTTGCGCAAACCAAGATTTTGAAACGAATTGCCGATGATCTGCAGTCGTTACTGGAGATTCCGGACGATGAGCAAGTAGACGTCGACATACTTCATCTATGGGACGACAAAAAAGGATTAGTCGAAAACGGAGTGAACTACAGCGAGGATGCATAATGCCCTTTACCGTTGTCACATTGAAAAAATCGCCGCCTGCTTTACGCGGCGACCTGACGAAGTGGATGCAGGAAATTGCACCCGGTGTCTATGTGGGGAATTTTAATACCAAAATACGGGAACGACTGTGGCAGCGAATACAAGAGACCGTTGACGATGGCGAAGCAACCATCAGCTATGCATGTCGTAACGAAATCGGTTATGACTTTGTGACACATAAGACCGAAAGGCAAGTCATCGACTGGGAAGGAATACCTTTAGTGCTGATTCCGAAACATGAAAATGATACAAAGCCGTTACGTTACGGATTCAGCAAGGCGGCCAAATTTCACAAAGCAAGGCGATTTGCCGCGCGTACGGAGCCCGTTTCTCACGAACGAAGCCCGGCGACATACATCGTACTTGACATTGAAACCGACGGACTGCAGCCGACAGAAAATGAAATCATCGAAATCGGAGTATTGAAACAATGCGGACAGACCCAAGAAGAATATCAAAGTCTGATAACTTATGATAAGATGTTGCCGAAGAACATCAGCGAACTGACCGGAATCAGCAATGAGATGTTACAATCAGAAGGAAGACCCCTGAAAGAAGTTTTGCTCGAAGCACAAAAGATCATTGGTGACCATCCGATTGTGGGGTACAATATCGGCTTTGACATCGGTTTTTTAAATACATTCTTACGTCGGCATGCACTTCCGCACATCAGCAATCGAGTTTACGACTTAAAAAAATACGTCAAACGAGAGCAACCGCTCCTAAACAATTACAAACTACAAACCGTAGTAGACGCTTATCACATACAAGCAAAAGTGGAACATCGCGCACTGGCGGACTGCCAAGTCATGAATGCACTGGCACACAAAGTAAAGGGATTTTTGGAAAAAGTAAATGAGAATACTTGAATTACAAGCATTTTGTTACTGTCCTTCCCGCACACGCGGGGGTGATCCCCTAAAGCGTTCGTTCTGCCCTTGTTAAGGTGTGTCCTTCCCGCACACGCGGGGGTGATCCTACACGTTAGACAAGTTGATTGAAAGTATGGCGGTCCTTCCCGCACACGCGGGGGTGATCCTGCCGTCCCTGTAAAAAAATAAAATGAGGAACGGTCCTTCCCGCACACGCGGGGGTGATCCCTATGAGTCGGGCAAGTCTTTTCCTGATGTTCGGTCCTTCCCGCACACGCGGGGGTGATCCTTCGGATAGGTCACCGACGCAATCGCCATATCCGTCCTTCCCGCACACGCGGGGGTGATCCTTTTGAGCGCGTTTGTTTGTCGCAGATGCTGGGGTCCTTCCCGCACACGCGGGGGTGATCCCTGGTACTTTCACCTTTTAGGCAGCGACTCCCTGTCCTTCCCGCACACGCGGGGGTGATCCCACCTTCACCGAGTTCACGAAAGATAAAAACCGGTCCTTCCCGCACACGCGGGGGTGATCCTCCGACGTAGATGTGGCCTGCCCAAGGTGTTGAGTCCTTCCCGCACACGCGGGGGTGATCCCATAAGAGAAACGAAAAAGGGAAAACCTATGCAGTCCTTCCCGCACACGCGGGGGTGATCCTGAACATCTAAAAACCTAAAGCGTTCGTTCTGCGTCCTTCCCGCACACGCGGGGGTGATCCCTGAAAAAGAGGTCAAGCGCATTTATGAAAATGGTCCTTCCCGCACACGCGGGGGTGATCCTCATAAAGACAAGCCGCGAGGCTTAAAGGGCGGGTCCTTCCCGCACACGCGGGGGTGATCCTATAGGCGGGTGAAATTCCCGCCTATATTTATAGTCCTTCCCGCACACGCGGGGGTGATCCCG
>Ga0129315_1000801_pt1 | contig 18208 bp, 17 predicted proteins | sample Cm827metagenome_FD_94432 | JGI IMG/M metagenome (GOLD analysis project Ga0129315, IMG submission 94432) | Eastern black-and-white colobus group fecal microbial communities from Wisconsin, USA - Cm827 metagenome | ecosystem: Host-associated > Mammals > Digestive system > Large intestine > Fecal...
CATACGAAAAGCTGTTTGCCGTGCGCTTCTGGGATTATTCCGCAACAAAATGCGACGTGAACGGGCGCATTTGCCTGCCGTTTTCCCTCTGCTGGGGCGTGCTGACCCTGCTTGCCGTGCGGTATGTGCAGCCGGTTCTTGCAAATTTTGCGCCGCAGCTTTCGGAGGAGGCGGCGCTGCCTGCGGTTTTCTTCACCATGTTCGACGGCATTTTGTCCGCGCGCGTCCTGCTTCTGACGCACGACATCGACGCGCTGACGCCGCGCACACTCGTAACGATAAGCAGGCGAACCGCCTGACGGTTCGCCTGCTTGACGTTATAAGTGCTTCTCGATCCAGTTCCAGATGTCGTTGTATACCACCGCACGGCAGTCTTCGTTCAGGATTTCGTGCCGCAGCCCCCGGTAGAGTTTGATCTCCACATCGCGCACACCGGCGCGGCGGAAGGCATTGTACGCGCGCTTCACACCCTTGCCCATCTCACCGACGGGGTCGCGGTCGCCGGAGATAAAGAGAATGGGGGTGTTGAGATTCATCGAGTTGATGTTCTTCTGCGCGCTGACAAAGCGGATACCGCCGAGCATTTCATAGAAGAGACCGATGCTCGTCTTCTGCCCGCAGAGGGGGTCGGCGATGTAGGCGTCAACATTGTTGTCGCTCGCGCTCAGCCAGTCGAGCGATGTGCGGTTGGGCGCGAAAGCCTTGTTGTACGCGCCGAAGGCGAGATCCTCCACGCGCGGGGAATGCGCCTTGAAGCCGTGGCGCTTGCCTGCGGCCTTGGCGATGGCGCGCCCGCCTGCAACGACTGCGGGGGATTGGTGTCCCGTGCCCATGATGATGGCGGCGTCTACGGTGCCGGGATAGCGAATGAGGTAGGTGCGCGTCAGGAAAGAGCCCATCGAATGCCCCATGAGGAAATAGGGAACGTCGGGATATTTTTCCTTTGTGCGGCAGCGCAGGGCGTACATATCGTCCACCACGTGCTTCCAGCCATTATAAGGGCCGAAGTAAAGCGTCTCGGCGTCCTTTTCCGCGGAGAGACCGTGGCCGAGGTGATCGTTTGCCACCACGACAAAGCCGTGCTCGGTCATAAATTCGGCGAAGGGGGCGTAGCGCATGCCGTATTCCGCCACGCCGTGCGCGATTTGTAAAACGCCGATGATCTCATGCCCCTCGGGGGTCCACTCCGCTGCGTGAATGCGCGAGGAACCGTCCGACGAGGAAAAGTAAAATTCCCTGCAAATAGCCATGGCGTAAAATCCTCCTGCATGGTATAATCACAATAACTTTACTACCTTAGTATAGCATAAAACCGTGCAAAGGGACAAGGGGGTATCTTCATGCAGCGGTATATTTTGGCGCTCGATCAGGGAACGACCAGCTCACGTGCCATTCTTTTCGGACGCGACGGCAGCGTCGCAGGCTACGCACAGCAGACGTTCCGGCAGCATTATCCGCAGCCGGGGTGGGTCGAGCACGACCCGAACGAGATCTGGGAGAGCGAACGCGCTGTCGCCGCGCAGGCGCTGCGCAAAGCAGGCCTTGGCCGCGAGATCGCGGCCATCGGCATTACGAACCAGCGCGAAACAACGATCCTGTGGGATCGCGCGACCGGTGAACCGATCTATAACGCCATCGTCTGGCAGTGCCGCCGCACGGCGGACATTGCGGATGCGCTGCGCGAAAAGCGCGGTGTGAGCGAGTTGGTGGCAGAGAAAACGGGACTTCAGATCGACGCCTATTTCTCCGCGACGAAGATCAGATGGCTGCTCGATCATGTTCCCGGCGCGCAGGAGCGCGCTGCACGCGGCGAGCTGCTGTTCGGCACGGTGGAAACGTGGCTCATCTGGAAGCTGACGGGCGGCAAGGTGCACGTGACGGACTATTCCAACGCAAGCCGCACGATGCTCTTCAACATCCACACGCTTTCGTGGGACGAAGAGCTCTGCGCGCTTTTGGATATTCCGATGGATATTCTGCCGCGTCCGGTGTCGAATTCCGAGGTTTACGGGACGGTGGCAGAGGGAATCGAAGGTCTTGAGGCACTCGCGGGCGTGCCGATCTGCGGCGCAGCGGGCGACCAGCAGGCGGCGCTCTTCGGTCAGGGCTGCTTTACGCGCGGACAGGCCAAAAACACCTACGGCACGGGCTGTTTCACGCTGATGAATATCGGCGATACGCCGGTGCGCTCGCGCGCGGGACTGGTGACGACCGTGGGGTGGAACATCGGCGGCGAAACGACCTACGCGATCGAGGGCAGCGTTTTCAACGCAGGCTCGGCCATTCAGTGGCTGCGCGACGAGCTGAAGATCATCTCGACCTCGCACGAGTGCGATACGCTGGCAGAGAGCGTGAGCGATACGGGCGGGATCTACCTTGTGCCCGCCTTCACCGGCCTTGGCGCGCCGTACTGGGATATGTATGCGCGCGGCTGCGTTGTCGGCATCACGCGGGGCACGACGAAGGCGCATTTTGCCCGCGTGGTGCTCGAATCCATCGCCTATCAGGTCACTGACCTGATGACCGCCATGCGGCAGGACGCGGGCTGCGAGATCTCGGGCCTGCGTGTGGACGGCGGCGCAAGCGTCAGCGATTTGATGATGCAGTTTCAGGCAGACCTTCTGCGCATTCCGGTCGACCGCCCCGCGATGGTCGAAACGACGGCATTCGGTGCAGCGTCGCTTGCGGGACTGGCCGTGGGCGTGTGGAAGGATCTTGACGAGCTGCGCGCTTTGCGCCGCAGCGAACGTGTTTTCTCTCCCGAGCGCGCGCAGTATGAGTGCGAGGAGCTGTATCGCGGCTGGAAGCGCGCCGTGGGCTGCGCGCAGGGCTGGGTGGAGAAAAAATAGCACATCGTCATAAAAAGTTAATACTTTTATTAAAAATTATCCATTGAAATGCACGGCCCGGTAGCTTATACTTACAGTACCAAGCCAAAGTGAAAGGTTTGAAAGGAGAAGAGAATATGGAATTCTTAGACAACTTCGGTAAGAAGGTTCAGGATGTTGCTTTCATCGCTGCCGAGAAGGCGCAGCAGGTCGCGGCTGTTGCCAGCGAAAAGGCGAGCATCGTTGCGGATAAGGCAAAGACCGAATATGAGATGGCGGCTGAGCGCCGCAGCATGGACAAGAACTACCGCGCCATCGGCGAGTGGTATGTTTCCGCACTCGAGGGCGACGCGCCCGAGGCGGTCGCTGATATTGTTGCGGCGATCAAGAACTCTCAGGATAAGCTCGCGGCCTATGAGGCTGCCAAGGCGGAGGCCGCCGCGGCCAAGGCTGAGGCTGCCGCTGCCAAGAAAGCAAAAGAGCCTGTCATCGAGGTGACCATCGAGAAGAAAACCGATGCGGCAGAGCCTGTCGCGGAAGAAAACGACTGCGCTCCCTGCGAGGAAGCGCCTGCACAGGAGGAACCTGCTGCGGACGAGGAACCCAAGGAAAACTAAATCCTGAAACGAAAGGCGGCGCAGCACTCGCTGCGCCGCCTTTCCTGTTTGAACGTAGCGTCTGGTCTGCATAATTTGTTTTTGTTTGATTATATGAATAATACCAGTAGGCGGTATAATACGAGCAACAACCAAAACAAAGGAGCACTTGACCATGAATGATAAGAAGATCAGAAAGCTTGTCCTTGCCGCTTTGCTTGCGGCGCTTGTCTGTGTGGCGACGATGGTCGTCCAGATCCCTTCTCCGATGCAGGGCTATGTGAATTTAGGCGACTGCTTCGTGCTGCTCTCGGGCTGGCTGCTCGGCCCATGGTACGGCTTTGCGGCGGGCGGCATCGGCTCGATGCTGGCGGATCTCTTCCTCGGCTACGGCCACTATGCGCCTGGCACGTTCGTCATCAAGGGACTTGTGGCGCTCATCGCCGCGTTGCTGTATGAAAAGCTGGGCCGCACGCAGGTGTCCCGCATCGTCGGCGGCGTTGTGAGCGAGATCGTGATGGTGCTGGGCTATTTCGGCTATGCGTCGCTTCTTCTCGGCAAGGGGCTTGCCGCTGCGGCGAGCATTCCCGGCAATATTTTCCAGGGTACGGTCGGTCTCGTGGTCGGCGTGCTGCTGGTCGCGGTGCTGGAACGCGCCAAGGTGACGGAGAAGCTGGCATAAGCAAAACAACATGTTAAAGAGGTGTCAGATCATGGCGGGAATCGTACATGAGGTAGAAAATCATCGTCTGGTAGAGCAGGCGGAGCAGGAGGCGGCGGAATGCGCGCGCCGGCTGGCGGAGGCGGCGCATCTGCGCCGCGGGCAGATCGTTGTTGTCGGGTGCAGCACGAGTGAGGTCGTCGGGCACCAGGTCGGCAGCTGGTCAACGCCGGAGGTGGCACAGGCGATCTTCCGCGGGCTGTCCGGTGTGTTTTCGCCCATGGGGGTGTATATTGCCGCCCAATGCTGCGAGCATCTGAACCGCGCGCTCATTGTGGAGCACGAGGCGGTGCCGGGCGGCGAGATCGTCAACGTCCTGCCGCAGCCCAAGGCGGGCAGTTCCTTTGCAACGGCGGCCTATGAGGCGTTCCGCCACCCCGTGGCGCTCGAGGAGATCCGCGCCGACGCGGGACTTGACATCGGCGGCACGCTGATCGGCATGCATCTGAAAAAAGTGGCTGTTCCCGTGCGCTTGAAGCAGAATCGCATCGGTCAGGCCATCGTGCTGGCCGCGCGGACGCGCCCCAAATTCATTGGCGGCGAGCGCGCGATCTATGATGAGTCGCTCAAAGAAGGTTATCCTGATTTTGTCGATTGATAGCAACAGAAAATGCGAGATACCCGTTTTCTCGGGTATCTCGCATTTTCGTTATTCTCTGCGGTGCTCTCAGGCGAGGAAGCCCTTGAGGATCGTATCCTCGGCCTCTTCCTCGGTGAGTCCCAGGGTTTGGAGCTTCAAGAGCTGATCGCCCGCGATCCTGCCGATGGCAGCCTCGTGGATGAGCTGCGCGTCGGTCGAATTGGCGCTGATGGCGGGGACGGATTCGATCGTTGCCTTGCCCATGATGATCGAGTCGCACTGCACGTGGCCGAAGCACTTGTTGTTGCCCACGACCACGGGGTGGAAGACCTGCTTGGACTCGTCCTGCGCAACAGAGCGGGAAATGACGCGGCCGCGGGAGTCCTCGCCGTTGAGTTCGATCTCCATGTCGCTCTCGGCGTGCTGCTTGCCGTGGGTGAGAAGCCTCTCGGTGATGACGGCTTCGGCGTCTTTGCCGCAGACGATCTTCGTCTTGCGCACGGTGGAGTCGATGCCGCGGATCTGAACGGTCTCCATCTGGATGCTTGCGCCCTCGTCGAGGTAGACGACCGTGGTGGGGTTCATCACACGCGCACCGTTGCCGTCGCCCTCGCCGTAATGCTTTTCCGTATAGCGCACGTGGGAATTCTTGGAGATATAAAAGGTGTGGATACCGTCGTGACGGCTCTCGTTACAGCCGGAGTTGTGGATGCCGCAGCCTGCGACGATGTCCACATCGCAGTTTTCGCCGACGTAAAAGTCATTGTAGACCATTTCGGTCACGCCGCTTTTGCTGATGATGACGGGAATGTGGCACTGCTCGCCCTTTGTGCCGTCCTTGATGCGAATGACGATGCCGCTCTTGCCTTCGCTCTGTGGGTCGATGGCGATGTGTTCGGTGGACTGGCGCGCTTCGCAGCCGCTGTCCTTTCGGATGTTGAACGCGCCGACGGGCTTGCCCGTCAGGTCGGCGATCTTTTCAAGCAGGGAAGCGTCGATTTCAGTGATCATGTGTTCTTCCTCCTTACTTGTTCAGCACCGGGCAGGAGCCCAGCGTATCCGCCATGATGAGCGGGAAAATTTCCTTTGTGCTGCCGCGATGCATCAGCTCGCCGCCGCCCACGACGACGATCTCATCGGCCAGCTGAATGATGCGCTCCTGATGGGAGATGATGATCATTGTGGCAGTCTCCTGACGGCGCAGCTGCTCGAAGGTCTCGGTCAGGCGCGCGAAGCTCCAGAGGTCGATGCCGGCTTCCGGCTCGTCGAAGATCATCAGCTCGCTGCCGCGGGCAAGCAGCGTTGCGATCTCAATGCGCTTGACCTCGCCGCCGGAGAGGGAAACATCCACCTCGCGGTCGAGGTAGTCGTTGGCGCAGAGACCCACCTGCGTGAGATATTTGCAGCACTTGTCCTTGCTGAGGTTTTCATCGCCCGAGGCAATGGTCAGAAGGTTGCGCACCGTGATGCCCTTGAAGCGCGGCGGCTGCTGAAAGCCGTAGCTGATGCCGAGGCGCGCGCGCTCGGTGATGCCGAGATGCGTGATGTCCTGGCCGTTGAAGAGGATCTGGCCGCCCGTCGGCGTGACAAGACCCATGATGATCTTGGCAAGCGTGGTCTTGCCGCCGCCGTTGGGGCCGGTAAAGACGATGAGCTTGCGGTCGGGAATGTCAATGGAAATGTCCTTCAAGATCGTCTGCTCCCCTTCGGGAGAAGAGACGGTATAGGTGATGTGCTTCAGTTCCAGCATGAAAAGAAGACCTCCTTACAGAAACTGCCGTTGGAGTATTCTTAGCTTAACGCCTGCGGCAGAAAATGAAAAGTTGCAAATGCAACAAAACGTACAAAAATACAAAACAAATGTAGTTTACCAGAAAAATGGGAAAAAATCAACGAGCGGGGTGCGATTTTTGAGATTTCTTTTTCCGGGAGGGAAAGAAGAAAAAAGCAGCCGGCACACAGAGGCGCGGCCGGCATAGAATGGGGCAAGAATTGTTCGGGAAGGGGAAGGAGAATATGATCGAGCAAAAAAATCCGTCCGTCTATGACTACGACGCCTGCCGCGCACTGTGGCAGCGCGTTTCGCCGTCGGAGGATCCATATCCCGCGGCGGAAGAGGTGGGCACGCAGAGCGGAGAGCTTTCGCTCCCAGGGGCGGAGGGGGATCCCTGCTGCATGGGAACGGAGGCGGCGGATTCCGTCGAGGTGCTGCAAGGCTTTCTGCGCGAGGAACTGGGCGACGCGCAGGTCTACGCCTATCTTGCCGCAAACCTGCCGCGGCGCGAGACAGCGCGCCTTTTCCGCGCGCTCAGCGAGGAGGAAAAGCGCCATGCGCGCGACCTTGCCGCCGCGATCTACCTGATCACCGGAAAGCCCTACTGCCCGCGCGTATGCGTTGAAAGACCGGATATGGGCGATCTCTGCGCGCTGCTGCGCGCCCTTTACCACGGTGAGGCCTGCGCGGGCTACAATTACGCCCGCGCAGGGGAAGAAACGCTCGATCTATGCCTGGGAAAGCTCTTTGCGGCGATGAGCGCAGACGAATACCGCCACGCGGAGACGCTGCTGAAGCTTCTCGGGCGAAAAATAAGCATTTGAAAAAAGAACCGGGACAGAGAGTGCTCTCTGTCCCGGTTTGCTCATTCGATGGAGATGATATAGTAGTAGACCGGCTGGCCGCCGCAGATGAGGTTGATCTCGGCGTCCGGGCACTTGTGGGTGAAGATGTCGCGCGCCTTGTGCGCGTCCTCTTCCGCCACATCTTCGCCGTAAAAGACGGTGATGAACTCTGCCCCGCGGGACGCGGCCTCGTCGGCAAGACCGCCGAGCAGCGCGGAAACATCGCGGTCGGTGCCGTGAAGCTTCCCGTCGAGCAGCGCGAGATAGTCGCCCTCGTGAATGTCGAAACCGTCGAAATCGGAGTTGCGCGCGGCGTAGGTGATCTGCGCGGTGGAAACGTTCTGCGCCGCGTCTGTCATTGCCTTTGCGATGGCGTCAGCGTCGCTCATGTCGGGATCGACCGCCATCATCGCGCTCACGCCCTGCGGAATGGAGGCGGTGGGAATGACAACGACGTTTTTCTCCGTTAGACCCATGCACTGCTGCGCGGCCATAATGATGTTTTTGTTGTTCGGCAGGACGAAAACGGTGCGCGCGGGAACCTTTCTGATCTCCTTGAGAATGCTCTCGGTCGAGGGATTCATGGTCTGCCCGCCGCTGATGACGCCGTCCGCGCCAAGGTCGGTAAAGACGCTGGCAAGTCCGTCGCCGGCGCAGACGGCAAGGAAGCCGTAGTCCTTTTCGGGTGCAGCCTCTTCGCTGTTGTCCTCCTGCCCGGCAGCCTCCAGCTCCTGCTCAATGGCATCGAGATCGTCGGTAGACTGGGCCGTGCCGCCGGCGGCAAGCTGCTGCGCCTGCGTGCGCATGTTCTCGATCTTGGCAAGCTCGAGCGTGCCGTACTTCTGCGCTTCGCTCAGCGCTTCGCCCGGAATGTCAGTGTGGACGTGAACCTTGAAGGCCTCGTCGTCCTCGCCGATGACGAGCGAATCGCCGATGCCGTCCAAAAATCTGCGGAACGGCTCAATGCTGCGTCCGCTCTTGCGGACGATGAACACGGTGTCGAACGTGAAGGTGATGTCTTCTTCGGAAAGCATGGCAAAATCCGCCTTTTCCTGCGTGTCTTCCGCTGTGAGCTCGGGACGCTCTTCGCCGCGAAGCGCACTGAGCATGCCGCCGAGAATGAGCAGGAAGCCCTTGCCACCGGCATCGACCACGCCCGCCTTTTTGAGAACGGGGTTCATGTCGGTCGTCTGCGCGAGCGTGATCTCGCCCTGGGCGATGGCCTGCTCGAGCACGTACTCGACGCTGTTCTGCTCCTCTGCCGCGCTCGCGGCGCGCTCGGCGGCGAGACGCGAAACGGTCAGGATCGTGCCCTCGGCGGGCTTCATCACGGCGTTGTACGCCGCGGCGACGCCCTCCTGCATTGCGGCGGCGAAGGCCGCGCCGTCGGCTTCCTTGCAGCCCTTGAGCTCCTTGGAGATGCCGCGGAAGAGAAGAGACAGAATGACACCGGAGTTGCCGCGTGCGCCGCGCAGCAGCGCGGAGGCGGTGACGGAGGCGGCCTGATCGACCGTGGCAGGCTCAATCTTCTTGAGCTCCTGCGCCGCGGTCTGAATGGTGAGGCTCATGTTCGTGCCGGTGTCGCCGTCAGGAACGGGAAATACGTTTAAGTCGTTGATGGCTTGTTGTGCCTGTGCGATGGAGACGGTGCCGAAGAGCAGCATCTCCTTAAACATGGCACCATTGATGGTATCGTGCATGGGATGATGTCCTCCTCGATTTTACAGATTCATGCTGTCAACGCAAACGTCGACACTGCGGATGCTCGCGCCGGTGTTTTCGCTGACCATATAGCGAACCTGATTGATAATGGAGCGGCACACGGCGGCGATGTTCACGCCGTGCTCCACAACAATGTGCAGCTCAATGGAAATGTCCCCTTCTTCGTGGGGAATGATGCGCACGCCCTTGCTCATCGCCTCGCGGCGCAGCAGGTGGACAAGCCCGTCCGTCATGGAGCGGAAGGCCATGCCCTTGACGCCGAAGCAACTTGTGGCGGCAGCGCCGGTGATATTCGACAGGGCGGCATCGGAAATGCTGATCTCGCCCTTTTCGGTGTGTAGCCTGATCATGGAAGATACTCCTTTCTCCCTGGTCGATAAAATGTGACCATATTACTACTCCATACCATTATATACGAAGCGTGCGGGAATAACAAGAGAAAATATTTTGCGGAAAATGCGGGAAAATGTCAGAGTGTCTATTGAAAATGAACGGAAATTCACGTATTATGGAAACCAGAGAGTATGTTGCGCCGTGACCGTCGGCGCTGTGGAGGGATAACGATGAGAGTGATCACAGGCTCGGCGCGCGGACGGCGGCTGGGCGAACTCAAGGGTATGGAGACCCGGCCGACGACCGATAAGGTCAAGGAGAGCATCTTTAATTGTATCCAGTTTGACGTGGAGAATGCGCGCGTGCTCGATCTGTTTGCGGGCACGGGCCAGCTCGGCATCGAGGCACTTTCGCGCGGAGCAAAAAGCGCACTTTTCGTCGATAAGCGCGCGGACGCGGTGAAGCTCGTGCGCGAGAATCTTGCGCTGTGCCGTCTTGAGGAGAACGCGCAGGTCATCTGCGGCGACTCCGTTGCGGCGCTCGGCGCACAGCGGCAGAAATTCGACATCATCTTTCTCGATCCGCCCTACGGCAGCGGCCTTCTGGAGCAGGCGATGGAGAAGATCGCCTCGTTTGACATTTTATCGCCCCATGGTATAATGGTGGCGGAAAGCGCGCTGGATCAGGCGCTGCCGGCGCTTCCTGCGCCGTACAGCCTGTACCGCGAATACCGCTACGGCAAGATTAAAGTGACGATCTATCACCGCGCGGGGGAGGAAGAGGCATGAAGATCGCAGTCTTTCCCGGCTCGTTCGATCCCGTGACGATCGGGCATCAGGACATCATCGCGCGTGCGTCGAAGCTCTTCGACCGCGTGTATGTGTCCATCGTGCCGAACGGAACGAAGACGCACCCGATGTTTTCGGACGAACAGAAGCTTGCGCTGATGCGCGCGAGCATTGAGGACTTTCCCAACGTGGAAGCCGAGCTTGGCGGCGGACTTTTGACCGACTACGCGCTCCGAAAAAACGCACAGTTTCTTGTGCGCGGTGTGCGCAACAGCGTGGATTTTGACGCCGAGCAGCAGCTCTCGCTCATCTACCGCGATGTGTCGGAGGGGGCGCTTGAAACGGTGCTGCTCGTTGCAGAGCCGAAGTATCAGCACATCAGCTCCACGATGGTGCGCGAGATGATCAAATACGGACAAAACCTTGAAAAATATATGCCGCTGCGCGCAGCGGCGCTTGTGAAAGAATGGGGAGAAGACCATGGCGAACAATGATGTGCAGCATCTTCTGGATATGCTTTATGAGATGATCGACGGGGCGAAGAATGCGCCGCTGTCGAGCGATAGGTGCATTTTGAACCGCGATGAGGCGCTTGATCTGCTTGATGAGATCCGCGCACAGCTGCCGGTGGAGCTCGCGCGCGCGCAGGAGCTGATCCGCGCGAAGGAGGATTATGTCAAGGCTGCCAAGCGCGATGTGGAGCGCATGATGCAGCAGGCTGAACTGGACGCGAAAGCCAAGGTCTCCGAGACCGAGGTGCTTACCGCTGCGCGTGACCGCAGCCGCGAGATCATCAAGCGCGCCGAAGATCGCAGCCGCGAGATGTACCGCGTTGCCAACGAATACACGGAAGATGCGCTGCGCCGCACCGAGGAGGCCATTCAGATGGCGCTGGCCGAGGTGCAGCAGTCCCGTTCCGACTTCCGTGCCGCATCTGTGGCGCAGATGCAGAAAAAACGCGAGGAACTGGCACAGTCCGCTGAAAAACAAGCGTAAGTACAACGAAAAATTGTCAAAAGTGACAAAAACCGACAAAATTGGTAGACATAATCTATATTTGGACACAAGAAAAAGGGGCCGCCACAAGATATTGTGGCGGCTCTTTTTTGTTCAAAATAAAAGTAGAACAAACGTTTCAAAAGAGACGCGCGGCGGCCGCTTTTTTGCGGGAAAAAGCGGCAAAAGCCTTGAAAACGCAGGGAAATTTCTGCTTGCATTTTTTATGTGAATCTCGTATACTCAAAGCGAAGGTGGGGAAAAGTGGGGCATCATACCATGAAAATGGTTATCTTTCCCACATGAGCATCAGGACAAGCGCGGCACGGCTTTTTCGGAAAACGGGAAAAGGCCGCGCTTTCGCGCCCCCGCGATGCCCCAAATACCAAAAAAGGAGGGAGCCGCCGTGACAGGTCAGTATCAGCATACGATCGATGCCAAGGGGCGGCTCTTTATTCCTGCGAAGCTGCGCGAGGAACTGGGCGACACGTTTTATGTCACCATGGGCATGGATTCCTGCCTGAGCGTCTATTCCGACGCTTCCTGGGCGCGCTTTACCGAAAAGTTTGAAGGTCTGCCCTACACAAAGACCAAGGCCATGCGTCCGCTCTTTGCCAATGCCGCCAAGTGCGAGCCGGATGCGCAGGGACGCATCGTGCTTCCGCAGAAGCTCAGAGCCTACGCCCATCTTGAAAAAGATGTGGTCGTGATCGGTGTGTCGAACCGCGCCGAGATCTGGAACGCGGAAAAGTGGGCAGAGATCGAGGCCGCGGAACTCAACCCCGAGAATCTGGCCGCCGTGATGGAAGAGTTGGGATTCTGATATGGAAGAGAACTACGGCCATAAGTCGGTGCTGCTGCACGAGTGCCTCGATGCGCTCGCCATCAAGCCTGACGGCATTTATGTGGACGGCACGCTCGGCCGCGCCGGCCATTCGCTCGAGATCGTGCGCCGCCTGACAACGGGCAGGCTCATCGCGCTCGACCGCGACGAGACCGCCATCGAAGCGGCGAACCGCCGCCTTGGCGACTATCTTGATAAGGTCACGCTCGTCCACAGCAACTTCAGCGCGCTTGACTCTGTGTTGTACGAGCTGGGTGTCCGCGGCGTGGACGGAATGCTCTTCGACCTCGGCGTTTCCTCTCCGCAGCTTGACGAGGCGCAGCGCGGTTTTTCCTATAAGCAGGACGCGCCGCTCGACATGCGCATGGACGAGTCCGCCGCGCTGACGGCGCACGAGGTGGTGAACACCTGGCCCTATGAAGAGCTGCGGCGCATTCTTTTTGAATACGGTGAGGAGCGCTACGCGCCCGCTATTGCAAAGAAGATCTGCACGTACCGCGAGCAGAGAACCATCGAGACAACGCTTGAGCTTGCAGACCTGATCCGCTCGGCGATGCCGGCGAGCGCACTGCGCGAAAAGCAGCACCCCGCCAAGCGCAGCTTTCAGGCCATCCGCATTGCCGTGAACGACGAGCTGGGCGAGCTTCCGCCGATGCTCGACGCGGCGGAGAAAAATCTGAAACCGGGCGGACGGCTCGCAGTCATCACGTTCCACTCGCTCGAGGACCGCATCGTCAAGAAAAAATTACAGGAGCTTGCACAGGGCTGCATCTGCCCGCCGGAATTCCCGGTGTGCGTGTGCGGCAGAAAACCGAAGGTAAAGCTCATTACGCGAAAGCCCATCGTGTCGAACGAGGAAGAGCTTGCCGAAAATCCCCGCGCCCGCAGCGCAAAGCTGCGCGTCGCAGAAAAGTGCTGACAACAGCAAAGAATACGCAAAAGAAAGGAGATCGCCATGGCTAGCCGCAGAGAGCAGAACATGAAATACCGTCGCTACAGCGGACGAGTCAATGGCAATCTCGCTTACGATCCTGCCTACGAAGAGCGCCAGCGCAGACTGCGCCGCGAGCAGGAATATGAGCGCGAGCATCAGCGCGAAGAATTTATGCGCCCGCCGCAGCGGAAGGTGCAGAAGAAAGCTGCACCCGTCCGCCGCCAACGCGAGAAGGTCTCGCTCGGCGCACTGTGCGGCTTTGCGGCACTGGCTGCCATGGTCGCGCTGATGATCCTGTGCCGTGCGCAGCTTACCGAGATCTCTTCGCAGGTCGTTTCCGTGCAGAAGGAGATCGCTGCGCTCGAGGACGAGCATGTCGCGCTGCTCACGCGCTACGAAAAAACCTTTGATCTCACCACCATCAAAGAGGCGGCGGCCGCGGCCGGTATGGCCAAGCCAAGCGCCTCACAGGTCTACTATATCGACCTGTCGGAAGCTGACAGCGTGGTCGTCTATCAGCAGAAGAGCCAGAACGTGCTGGCTCGGGCGCTCACATCGCTTGGCAACGGCGTATGTGCGGTGGTGGAATATTTCAAATGAGCGAAGCTATACATAAGGAGTAAGGAGCTTCCTTACTCCTTTTCCATCTTTAAGGAGGATGAACAGCAGTGGCACAACCCCAAAAAAGACGTCCCGAATCCGCGCGACGGGCAAACCGCATCATTCAGACAAGAACGCTGCTGTTGCTCGGCGTGTTCGGCGTGCTGACCTTCGTGCTGCTCTTTGCCAAGCTTTATCACTGGCAGATCACCGAGCACGATGAGCTTCAGTCCGTCGCCGTGCGGCAGCAGACGCTGCGCACCACGGTGGAGGCGAGCCGCGGCACCATTTACGACAGAAACGGTACGATCCTTGCGATGTCCGCCTCGGCGGAGGATATTTTTCTCTCGCCCAAGGAGATCGTCGAGAACGATCAGGACCAGAGCCTGATCGCAAACGGCCTTGCTGAGATCCTGAACCTCGACGCTGCTGACATTCTCAAAAAGATGGAGAAAACAAATTCTCAGTACGAGATCCTCAAGAAAAAAGCGGACGATGAGCTTGCCGACAAGGTGCGGGAATTCATCAACGAGAATGAACTCAGGGGCGTTTTCCTGCGCCCGACGAGCAAGCGCAGCTATCCCAAGGGGACGCTTGCCTCACAGGTCATCGGCTTTGCCAACGACAACGGCGGCTCGATGGGACTGGAGGCGACCTATAACGACGAACTGACCGGTGAAAACGGCATGGTCGTCACCGCACGCGACCGCGACGGCCGCTCCGTGCTCTACCAGTATGACCAGTATTTCGACGCGGAAAACGGCTGCGACCTGCACACGACGCTCGACACCACCATTCAGTATTACCTTGAAAAGGGCGTGCAGGAGCTGGAGGCACGCTTCGGCACGGGAAAGGGCGCAACGGGCATCGTCATGGACGTCAACACCGGCGCGGTACTGGCGATGGCGTCGCTCCCGACTTACGATCTGAACGCTCCCGGCAAGGTCTACAACGATTTTCTGACCTCCGGCATGACGGAGGAGCAGATCGAGGAGAACATGAAGGATCTTCTCAACAAACAGTGGCGCAGCAAGGCCATCAACGATACCTATGAGCCGGGTTCCACCTTCAAAACGCTCACGCTCGCCATGGCACTTGAGGAAAACGTCGTCGATCTGAACACGGGCTTCTACTGCGGCGGCAACACCACCATCGAAGGGCAGAAGATCTGGTGCTCCAAGCGCGTCGGCCACGGCCAGCAGAATCTGACGCAGGCGTTTGCAAACTCCTGCAACCCCGCGTTCATCAATATCGGCCTTCGCGTCGGCAACGCGAAATTCTACCAGTACATGCAGGATTTCGGCTTGCTGGAAAAGACCGGCATCGACACCACGGGCGAGGCCAGCGGCTTTGCCAACAGTGAGATCAAGTATTCAACGCTTGCCCTGGCGTGCTATGCCTTCGGCCAGAACTTCAACGTCACGCCCGTTGCGCTGCTTGCGGCGCAGTGCGCCTGCGTCAACGGCGGCTATCTCTACACGCCGTATCTTGTGGAAGAAATCACCGACCAGGACGGCAATGTTGTCTCCCGGCACGACGCAACGCCCATTCGTCAGGTCATCTCTGCGGAGACCTCCGCGCTCGTGCGCGATATTATGGAGTACGAAGTGACCACCGGCACGGGCAAAAACGGCCAGGTCGCGGGCTACCGCATCGGCGGCAAGACGGGCACTGCCGATAAGGTCGGCGGCAACGTTATCGTTTCCTTCGTGTGCTTTGCCCCTGCGGACGATCCGCAGGTGATGATGCTTCTCACGCTCGATGAACCGAACAAGTGGACCGGAACCTATGTTTCCGGCGGTAACATGGTCGCGCCCGTGGCAAGCTCCGTGATGGGCGAGATCCTGCCGTATCTCGGCATCGAGCCGAGCTACACCGCCGAAGAACTTGTCGGCGCGGATAAAACCGTGCCGAACGTTGTCGGCCTTTCAAAGGACGCGGCGGCCGAGCGCCTGAGCGCGAACGGCTTCAGCTTCCGCACCGTCGGCAGCGGCGACACCGTCACCGACCAGACGCCCGCGGGCGGCGCGATCGTGCCCAACAGCGCAGAGATCATTCTCTACCTCGGCGCGGAGAAATCGGGCGAGAAATGCATCGTGCCGAATGTCGTGGGCGACAGCGCCGCGACCGCGAACCAGAAGATCGTGAACGCGGGGCTTATCATGGGTGTTTCCGGCGCAACGAACGCAAGCTCGTCCACCGTGCGCGCCATCTCGCAGAGCATCGCGGCGGGCACAGAGGTCGAGGCGGGCACGGTCGTGCGCGTTCAGTTCAGCGACAGCTCGGTGCGCGACTAAAGACAGCAAGACCCAATTCCGAAAGGAATTTTTGAAAACGCAGTTATCTGAGCTTGTTTCCGTATTGGAAGAAAAGGAAGTGCGTGCGCCGCAGGATCTGACGATCGGCGGCCTTGCGCTCGATTCCCGCGAAACGGGGGAAGGAACGCTCTTTTTCGCCCTGCCGGGGGAAAAAGAGGACGGCGGCGACTATATCGCCGAAGCAAAGGCGCGCGGCGCGGTCTGCGCCGTGTGCGAGCAGCCGCCGGAAACGGAGATTCCCTACATTCTTGTGCCCGATGCGCACAAAGCGCTTGCGCTTTGCGCGGCGGTATGGTATGGTACTCCGGCGGGAAAACTCACCGTGGTCGGTGTGACCGGCACGAACGGCAAAACAACCACGACCTGTCTGATCAAGCAGCTGCTGGAGCGCACGAAGGGCGCGAAGGTCGGACTCATCGGCACGAATCAGAACCTGATCGGAGAAAGTGCCGTTCCGGCAGAGCGCACCACGCCCGACGCGCTGACCTTGCAGCGCCTGCTCGCCCAGATGGTCGATGCGGGCTGTACTTACGCGGTGATGGAGGTCTCCTCCCATGCGCTGATGCAAAAAAGGGTGGAGGGGATCCGCTTTCGCGTCGGCGTTTTTACGAATCTGACGCAGGATCACCTCGACTATCACGGCACGATGGAAGCCTATTGCGAGGCAAAAGCGCGCCTTTTCGACCAGTGCGACATCGCCTGCGTCAATGGCGACGATCCGTGGACGGAGCGGCTGCTCACTCGCTTTGCGGGCGAAAGCGTGACATTCGGACAGGATATGACGAACGATCTTGTCGGCTGGCGCGCCCGCTACGAAAACGACGGTGTGCGCTTTACCGCCTGCACCGATCTTGACCATGAGGAGACAAGAATCGGCATTCCCGGCGGCTTTTCGCTCTATAATGCGCTTGCGGCGCTCTGCGCCGTGCAGGCGCTCGGCGTGCCGCTGCATGCGCTCGCGGAAGCGCTGCAAGGCTGCATCGGCGTGAAGGGCCGATGCGAGGTCGTGCCGCTTTCTGCACCGTTTACCGTTATCATCGACTATGCCCACACGCCGGACGGACTGAAAAATATCCTGTCCACGGTCTGCGGCTTTGCCGACGGGCGCGTGATCGCACTTTTTGGCTGCGGGGGAGACCGCGACAAATCGAAGCGTCCCCGCATGGGACGCATTGCCGCGGCGCTTTCGGACTTTGTCGTTCTCACGAGCGACAATCCACGCACCGAAGACCCCTACGCGATCCTGCGCGACATTCTGCCCGCGCTTTTGGAGAGCAAAACGCCGTTTGCCGTCGTGGAAGACCGGCGCAAGGCCATCGGCTTTGCGCTGTGCGAGGCGAAAGTGGGCGATGTGCTCGTCCTCTGCGGAAAGGGACACGAGACCGATCAGGAGATCGGAACGACAAAATACCACCTCGACGAGAGGGAGGTCGTGCGCGAGATGTTCGCGCAAGTACAAAGGAAGGAAGCCGCTGCGGCGGCGAAGGAAAACGAATATGAAGATCATCATTGCCTGCATACTGAGCTTCGCGGTCTCCGCGATCACGGGAAAGTTTCTGGTTCCTGAGCTGCGCAAGCTGAAAGCGGGACAGAGCATCCGCGAGGACGGCCCCACCTGGCACGCCGGAAAGGCCGGCACGCCGACGATGGGCGGACTGATGTTCATTCTCGGCATTCTGGTGTCCATTCTTGTCTGCGGCTGGAAGGGCATGATGGCGGGAGATCTCAAGCACCTTTATATCTTTGCCTTTGCGCTCATCTTCGGCGTCATCGGCTTTTTAGACGACTTTGAAAAGGTGAAGCACAAGCAGAATCTCGGCCTGACCGCCATTCAGAAGTTCCTGCTGCAGCTCGCCGCGGCGGTCGCGTTCCTCTGCCTGATGCGCTTTGAGGGTATGCTGACGCCGAACCTCTATGTGCCGTTTTTTAACAAGAGCTTTGTGATGAGCTGGCCGGTCTACATGGTGTTTGCGGCCTTTGTCATCGTGGGCACGGTCAACGCCGTCAACATCACCGACGGTATCGACGGCCTGGCCGGCAGCGTGACGGTGCCGGTGGGACTCTTCTTTGCGGTGCTTTCCATCTGGTGGAAAGGCTATGACCAGCTCGGCATTTATTCCGCGGCGCTCGTCGGCGGTTTGCTCGGCTTTCTTATCTATAATTTCCACCCGGCCAAGGTCTTTATGGGCGATACTGGCTCACTGTTTCTCGGCGGTACGGTGGCGGCGCTGGCCTTTGCCTATGATATGCCGCTCGTGCTGATCCCTGTCGGCTTTGTTTACATCTGCGAGACGCTTTCCGATATTTTGCAGGTCGGCTACTTCAAGGC
>Ga0129315_1000806_pt1 | contig 18061 bp, 14 predicted proteins | sample Cm827metagenome_FD_94432 | JGI IMG/M metagenome (GOLD analysis project Ga0129315, IMG submission 94432) | Eastern black-and-white colobus group fecal microbial communities from Wisconsin, USA - Cm827 metagenome | ecosystem: Host-associated > Mammals > Digestive system > Large intestine > Fecal...
ACTAGTTAATTCTATGTGTAACATAAATTCCCACATTCTATTAACTAAAATTCTAACTCTTTACCATAATAAATTCAACTAAAGTCAATTAGAATTATTCTTGTAATAGTTATATTAAAAATTAAATTCTATTATAAATGTTGTATCTTTTCCAATATTACTTTCAGCATATATTTTACCTTTATGACTTTCAACTATTGATTTAGCTATAGATAATCCCAAACCATATCCTCCTGTTTCTCTGGCTCTTGATGTATCTACTCTATAAAATCTTTCAAATATTTTGTCTAAATCTTCTTTTTTTATGCCTTCCCCTGTATTTCTCACTTTAAGCTTTACTTTATTTTTATCTTGCCTTAATTCTACATCTATTTTCCCACTCTTATTAGTATATTTTATTGCATTATCTAGCAATATTATAAATACTTTCTTTATATTTTCTTTATCTCCTTTTAAGATCACATCATCTTCTATATTAGATGATAGTTCAATATTATTTTCAAACAATACTGCTTCAAAAGTAAGCAATACATTATTAATTAATTTACTAATATCAAAGTCTACGAATTCTTCTAATTCCTTACCTGTATCTAGCTTCGCTAAGGATAGCATTTCATCTATTAATTTAGACATTCTTTCTATTTGATTGTTAATATAATTAAGCCATTTACTTTGACTTTCTACTGTTTCACTCCCATTAGATAAAATTAATGATGTATTTGTCCTAATAATAGTTAATGGTGTTTTTAATTCATGTGAAGCATTTGCAATAAATTGCTTTTGCTTTTCAAAACTTTCTTTAATAGGCTTAATAGTTCTATTAGTTAAATAGATACTTATAAATAATAATAAAATAAGACTTATACCACCAATGCCTATAAATACTTTTAATAAATTATTTAATACGTTAATTTGTTGTTCTCTACTCATAAGAACTATTTTTAGTCCCTTAGTAGTATATTCCTTTAAATACCCGTAACTGCTTCCCTCTATTTTTATCTTATCCAAATTATTTTCACTTTTAATTATTGTATATATAGTATTTTCAAGTATATCTTCATCAATTTCAGTATAACTAGTAACCTTTGCTATATTATTATCAGCATCTAATTCTATAATTACACTACTGCTCATCATAGGAAAATTTGGACCTAGCTTTCTAGGATTAGACATAGTGTTCCTTAATTCATGCTCTAAATCCTTTTCCATACTTATAGCTGTTGATATATAAATTGTACCAAAGATTAATACAAACACCATTGTCAATAAAGACATATTAATTAATATAAATTTTTTCTTTAATTTATCAAACAAGATTAATCCTCCAATCTATATCCAACACCTCTTATTGTTACTATGTTTACTTTAGATTTTAAATAAGCTAATTTCTTTCTAATAAATGAAATATAAACTTCTATGTTGTTATACTCAACTTCTGAATCAAATCCCCAAAGCTTAGTTATTAAATCATCTTTACTAACAACACATCTTGGCCTTTCCATAAAGTATTTAATAATTTCAAATTCTTTTAAAGTTAATCTTATACTTTCATCATTTGCATCTAAATCATAAGTATTTATATTTAATCTTATATCTCCATAAGTTAATATATTTTCATTGATTACATTGCCCTTTCTTCTAGTTATAGACCTAAGTCTAGCTAATAATTCTTCTGCAGCAAAGGGCTTTGATAAATAATCATCTGCTCCTAAATCTAATCCTAAGACTCTATCTTCTATTTGAGTCTTTGCAGTTAACATAATGATTGGAGTAAGAATCCCTTCTTTTCTTAATTTTTTTAATATGCTTAATCCATCTAACTTAGGTAACATTATATCTAATACTATTACATCATATATATCTGTTAGTGCAAAATTCAGCCCATCTTCCCCATCATAAACTGCATCTACAGTGTATTTATTATTAGTTAATATTTGAACTAAAGCTTCTGATAATTCTCTTTCATCTTCAATTAAAAGTAGTTTCATTTTATTACCTCCATAATTAAAGTGTTTTATACTATTTTTCTTCTTATTTTATTACATAACAAAATTTTACCACAGAAACCTTAAAATAAAATTAAATTTAAGACTATATTAAGGTTCCTATAATAGTATTATTTTGACAGGAGGTGAAAATTTTATGACAAAGCCAAGACATGAAATTAAAGTTTTTATTAATTACTCTGACTATATTTCTATAAAAAATAGGCTTAAATACTTTGCAACATTAGATAGAAATGCAGGAAAGGATGGTATTTATCATATAAGAAGTTTATATTTTGATAATTATTCTGATAAAGCTTTAATGGAAAAAATTAATGGATTTAACAATAGAGAAAAATTTAGAATTAGATTTTATAATCATGACCATTCTTTTATTAAACTTGAAAAGAAAAGTAAAACTAATGGGTTATGTTATAAATCTTCTGCTCCATTAACAAAGGAAGAATGTGAAAAAATATTAAATGGAGATATTGAATTTTTAAAAGATTCTAGTATTGATGTTTTAAAAGAGTTTTATTGTAAATTAAAATATCAATGTCTTAAACCTAAGACAATAGTTGATTATACTAGAGAAGCTTATATTTTCAGTGCTGGAAATGTAAGAATAACTATAGATAGCAATTTAAAGAGTGGATTATATTCTACAAATATCTTTGATGCTAATCTTCCAACCTTAGGTTTAATAAATGAAAATCCAATAATTTTAGAAATTAAATATGATAATTTTCTTCCTGACATAATAAGAGATCTTATTCAAACTAATATCCGTAGTCAAACTGCTGTATCAAAATATGCAGCTTGTCGATTATTTACAGTATAATTTATATTTTGGAGGTAACAAAAATGACTTTTAATGATATTTTTAAATCTAGCTTTTTAGAAAAAGCTTCTTCATTCTCAATTCTTGATATGGTTATAGCACTTGTTCTTGCATTTGTAATAGGATTATTTATTTTCTTAGTTTACAAAAAGACTTTTAGAGGTGTTATGTACTCTGAAAACTTTGGTGTATCCCTTGTTGCTATGACTTTAATAACAACACTTATTATCCTAGCAGTTACATCAAATGTTGTATTATCCCTTGGTATGGTTGGTGCTTTATCAATTGTAAGATTTAGATCAGCAATTAAAGAACCCTTAGACATAGCTTTTGTTTTTTGGTCAATAAGTATTGGTATAGTTCTTGGAGCTGGTCTTATTCCTCTAGCAGTATTTGGATCTGTTTTCATAGGAATAATATTACTTTTATTTGTAAATAAAAAGAGTTCAGATAATCCTTATATACTAATAGTAAATTGTAATGATGAAAATAGTGAAACTTTAGCAATGACTCATATTAATAAATCTGTAAAGAAACATGTTATAAAATCTAAAACTGTATCTGCTAGCAATGGTATTGAAATTACTGTTGAAATCAGATTAAAGGAAATGTCAACTAAATTTGTTAATGAAATCAACAATTTAGAAGGAGTTAATAACGTAGTTTTAGTAAGCTATAATGGAGACTATATGAATTAGCCCGTAAGGTGGTGTTAAAAATGATTTCAAAAAAACATATAAATGCTATTATAGCTACACTAACTGCTATTGCTGTAGTTTTCACTACTTTAATTTATGTTAATTCTAAAAACATTACTAATAAAGATTCAAGTTCTTCTGGTAATTTTGCTTATATAGATACTGTATTTAACAAGGAAAAAGTAACAGAAATTGATTTGGAAATTAATGAAGATATTTGGAATTCCCTATTAGAAAATGCTATAAATGAAGAATATGTAAATGCAAATATTACTGTTAATGGCACTAAGTATAATAATGTTGGTATTAGAGCAAAAGGGAATTCTAGTTTATCTATGGTTGCTAGTGATGACACTACTGATAGATATAGCTTTAAAGTAAAATTTGATGAATATGTAGATGGACAAACTTTAGATGGCTTAAGTAAAATCGCCTTAAACAATATAATGTCTGATGCAACTTATATGAAAGAATATCTTTCCTACGATTTACTTCAGAAAATGGGGGTTCCTACTCCAGCCTTTGCCTTCACAAATATAAAAGTAAATGGTGAAGAATGGGGATTATACTTTGCTGTAGAATCTATTGAAGAAGAGTTTATTGAAAGAAACTACGGTTCTTTATCTGGAAACCTATATAAACCTGAAGGAAATGAAATTGGTGGCAAGAATAAGATGCCTAATATGAATAATGAAGGAAATTTTGTCCCTCCTACAATGAATAAAAATCAAGATGGAGAGAATATTACTCCTCCTGATATGAGTAATATTCAAGATAGAGATAATATGCCTCCTCCTAATATGGATAATGCACAAGTTGGAAATAATATGGTTCCTCCTAATATTGATAATTCTCAAGGTGGAGAAAATAACACTACCCAAAGCAATGAAAATCTTAAAGATAAAGGCTTCAGAGGTGGTATGATGGGTGGAGGCATGGGTGCTTCTAATGGAGCAAACCTAGTTTATACTGATGATAATAAGGAATCCTATTCTGATATATTTGATAATATAGTATTTAAAACAACCACTGACACTGATGAAGATAAGGTTATTGAAATGATAAAAAATCTAAATGAAGGAACTAATTTAGAAGAATACCTTAACGTAGATGAAATCCTTAGATATTTTGCAGTAAATACCTTCCTTGTTAATTTGGACAGCTATGCTTCTAATATGAAACATAATTATTATCTTTATGAAAAGGATGGAGTATTTGAAATAATTCCTTGGGATTATAACCTTTCCTTTGGTGCCTTTAATATAGGAAGTGCTAGTAATGCTATTAATTTCCCAATAGATAGTCCTGTTACAGATACTCTTGAAAACAGTCCTTTAATAGGTAAGTTATTAGAAGTTGATGAGTATAAAGAATCTTATCATAAATATCTTCAAGAAATAGTTGATTATGTTAATAATGGGACCTATGAAAATACAATAGATCAAGTAAATTCACTTATATCAGATTATGTTAAAAATGATGCTACTGCCTTTTATACTTATGAAGAATATACATCCTCTCTTCCTGAATTAAAAAACTTTGGAATAGATAGAGTAAAAAGTATATCTGCACAACTTGATGGAAGTCAGCCATCTACTAGCTATGGTAATATAGAAACCTCTGTTAATTTAACTGCTTTAGGTACCCAGGGTATGAATAATAAAAATATGGATATGCAACGACCTAATAATAATATAGGAAATCCGAATATTGGTACTGATTCAGATAATGATAATAAAGGAAATGAAATGAATCCACCTAATATGGATAATAATTTAGATTCAACTACTAGTGCTAGCTTAGAAAATAACGCTGCTAGCAGAAGTGAAATGCAAAGACCTTCTGGAAATAATAATATGAATCCAGAAAATAAGGATACTTTAGCAAATAGTAGTTCTAAAGAAGATCAAATTCCAAATATAAACAATAAAAATAATATGTTTGAAAATATACCAAATAATCAGGCAAATTCTTTTAATATTAAAAGTAACTTGTTAATATTAGGTGGATACCTATTGCTTTTAATTGCCGCTATAATATTCGTAGCTATGTTTAAAAGAAGAAAATTTAAAATATAAATATAAATATAGGCTATCTTGAACTGCTCCCTTTATAGTAGGCAGTAAAAATAATAAAAACTGTTACTATAGAGGGAGCATATCATCTTAAAGAGCCTATCTTTATTATATTATTTCCATAGACATATTTTATTTTCTAATAAATCTATTACCTTAAAAATTATTAATGACATTATACTAAGAGATATTACTCAAAGAGATATTTTTAAAAAAGTTGTTGCTATTTATTTAATTTAATGTTATTCTATTTAAGCAGTTGGTACGTAAGTGCTAATTACTTGAGGAGCTTGGGTTGTCTTTCGCCGGATACCAAGCTCCTCTCTATTTATAAAGATTTATGGAAAGGATAAATATATGAATTTTAAAAATTTAAATATAAATTCGTTATTAATTGACTTGTTAAAGAAAAATGGAATAATAAATCCTACTAAGGTTCAAGAAAAGGTTATTCCTAAAATTATTAATAAAAATGATTTAATAGTAAAGTCTAAAACTGGTTCTGGTAAAACACTCTCTTTCTTACTACCTGTCCTTCAAAGAGTAAACACTAATTCTAAAAATACAGAAGTATTAATTTTATCTCCTACTAGAGAATTAGCTATTCAAATTACTGAAGAAGCTAATAAATTTAATATAAATAATTTAGGAATTTTAGCTGCTTATGGTGGTAAAGACGTTGGTTCCCAATTAAAGAAACTAGATAAAGGAATAAATATTATAATCGCTACACCTGGAAGACTAATAGATCATTTAGAAAGAAAAAGTATAAAATTAGATAAGTTAAACACTGTTGTTATTGATGAAGCAGATCAAATGCTTTTAATGGGCTTTAGAAATGAAATAGAAAAAATAATGTCTTATGCTCCAAAAAAACTTCAAACTCTTTGTTTTTCTGCAACTATAGATTCTAAAGTGAAAAAATTAGCTTATAGATATATGGATAATCCAACTATTATTGATATTACAGAAAAGGAAGAATCAGAAATTCCTAATATTAAGCAAGAAGTAGTTAAAACAACAGACAGATGGAAGGCAGATGCTTTAATTAAGATTCTAGAAGAAGATAATCCATTTATGTCTATAATTTTCTGTAGAACTAAAAGACGTGCTGATGAATTAGAAATAAAGCTTGCTGCTAAAGGTATAAAAGCTGCTAAAATACATAGTGATATTCCTCAAAATAAAAGAGAAAAAATTATGAAAGATTTTAGAAACTGCGAAATACAATATTTAATAGCAACTGATGTTGCCTCAAGAGGAATAGATGTAACTGGGGTTACCCATATATATAATTACGATGCTCCAGAAAGTGTTGAAAGCTATATACACAGAATAGGAAGAACAGCTCGTGCAGGAGAATCTGGTTATACTTGCCTTATTACAGATCCTAAAAATTATAATATTCTAGAAGAAATTCAAGAGTATTTACAATTTGAAATTCCTGAACGTAATGTAAAATTTAGATAAGTATGAAAAAATAGTAGCCCCACATACAAGTGGTAAGCTACTATTTTTTATTATTAAAAATTTTAGAATTTATCTTTACCAAATGAATGGAATCACTTTATATTTCACCTTATTTTTATATTCCTTATATCCTTCCAATCCTTCCTCTAGTACTTCTTCTTCATTCCTAATTCTTTTTGCCATAATAATTGGATATAAAAGAAAAATTATAAATGAAAATAGAGAACCAAGTACTAATGGAATAGACAAGAAGAGTAAAATTGTCGAGGTATACATTGGATGCCTTACAATTCCATATAATCCTGTATCTATTACCTTTTGATTTTCTTGTATTTCTACAGTTCTTGATAAATAAATATTCTCTCTTAAAACTTCTGCATACATTATATAAGCTAATAAAAATACAATTGCAGCTAAAGATATAAGCCATTTAGGCAATGTAATCCACTGAAATCTATAATTTAAGCCAGAAACTACAAAACCACTAACAAACATTATTCCTCCAAGAATAAGTACAGCTTTCTGTTCTGATTCCTTCTCTTTTGAATTTAGTCTTTTACCTAATAATTCAGGATTTTTAATCATCAAAATAATTCCTACAATAAATATAGGCACAAAAAATATACACATAAAAAGCCAAGCATTCCAATAGTTTAATGTACCTGCTGGAATGAATAATAATAAGGCTATTATTATAAAACCAATAACAAATTTTGTAATTGCTTGTACAAATAATTTTTTATCCATTCATATCCCCCTAATTTCCTATTTTATCTTTCACCTTTCTTTTATTATACCATGATTTTACAAAACACTCTTACTAATGATACAGTGCAATCATCTATAGCATAAATAAAAAAGGAAGCAATTTAGCCCAAATCACTTCCCTTTTAATTATTTCATTCTTTCATTCTTTCATTTTTTCATTAATAACTCTTACTTCTTACCTCTTGCCTCTTACTTTAGTTTCCATATATCTCTATTATATTCTTCAATAGTTCTATCTGATGAGAAGAATCCCGCTTTACTAATATTAATTAGTACCTTCTTATTCCAAGTAGTTCTATCTTCGTAATCCTTAAATACCTTTTCCTTAGTCTTAATATATTCTTCTAAATCTAATAGAGTCATAAACCAATCTTTATTAATTAATTCATTTTTAAGTCTAGTTAGATTTTCTTTATCTCCAACAGCTAACATTTCATCACTTACTATAAAATCAACTAATTCCTTAATTTCTGGTTTTTCATAGTATTTCTTTGAAACATAATCTGCATTTTTATAATGGTCAATTACTTCCTCACTTGATTCCCCAAATATATAAATATTGTCATCACCAACTAATTCATGAATTTCAACATTTGCTCCATCTTCAGTTCCTAAAGTTAATGCTCCATTTAGCATAAACTTCATATTTCCTGTACCTGAAGCTTCCTTTGAAGCTAATGAAATTTGTTCTGAAACATCACAAGCTGGTATTAATTTTTCTGCCTTTGTTACATTATAGTTTTCTACCATAACAACTTTTAAATATTTATTTACTTCTGGATCATTATTTATGATTTCTTGTAAACATAATATTGTATGAATTATATCTTGAGCAATTACATATGCTGGTGCTGCTTTAGCTCCAAATATCATTGTAATTGGTCTCTCTGGAAGATTTCCCTTTTTAATTTCTAAATACTTATGAATTATATAAAGTACATTCATTTGTTGTCTCTTATATTCATGAAGTCTCTTTATTTGAATATCAAATATAGAATTTTCATCAACCTCTATATTTTGAGTATCCTTTAAATATTTCTTTAATGCTAATTTATTATTCTTTTTAATTTCTTCTAACCTTTTTAATACTTCATTATTATCTACATATTTTAATAAATCATCTAATTTCTTTGCATCAGTTTTAAATTCATCACCAATCAAGCTACTAATATAATCTGAAAGTTCATTATTGCAATGAATTAACCATCTTCTAAATGTTATACCATTTGTTTTATTATTAAACTTTTCAGGATATATATCATAAAATGGCTTAAGCTCTTCATGCTCTAGAATTTCTGTATGAATGGCAGCAACTCCATTTACACTAAATCCATAATGAATATCCATGTTAGCCATATGAACTCTATTTTCTTTATCGATTATGTGTACTCTTTCATCAGAATATTTAGCTCTTACTCTATTATCTAACTCTCTTATTATTGGCACTATTTGAGGTGCAACCCTATCTAGGTATTCTATTGGCCATTTTTCTAAAGCTTCTGCTAAAATAGTATGATTTGTGTATGCACATGTCTTAGAAACTATTTCTATTGCTTCATCAACGCCTATTCCTTTATTTCCTAAAAGTCTAATTAATTCAGGAATAATCATTGATGGATGTGTATCATTTATTTGTATTACAACATGGTCATTTAGCTTATGAATATCATATCCATTTTCTTCGAACTCCTTTAATATAAGTTGTGCTGCGTTGCTTACCATAAAGTATTGTTGATAAACTCTTAATAAATTTCCAGCCTTATCGCTATCATCTGGATATAAGAATAAAGTCAAGTTTTTCTTTATTTCTTCCTTATTAAAATCAATGCCATCCTTTACTAAGGATTCATCTATAGTATCTATATCAAATAAATGAAGCTTATTACAAGGTTTATTATATCCAGTAACATCTATATCATAAAGAGTTGATGTAACTTTAAATCCACCAAATGGAACTTCAAATTTTATATCTGTCTTATTTAACCAGCTTTCACTAGTTATCCATGGATTCTTAACAGCTTTTTGCTTATTATTTTCAAAAACTTGTTTAAATAAACCGAAATGATAGTTTAATCCTATTCCATCTCCATTAAGACCTAATGTGGCAATTGAATCTAGGAAACAGGCTGCAAGTCTTCCAAGTCCACCATTACCTAATGAAGGCTCTAATTCTACTTCCTCAATTTCAGTAAGGTCTTTACCATTATCATGTAAAACTTTTTTAACTTCTTCATATAAACCTAAATTAATTAAGTTATTAGATAAAAGCTTTCCAATTAAAAATTCTGCAGAAATATAATATAATTTTTTTTCACTTTTATTACTTCCTTGTGTCTTTATTGAGTCTTTTGTTAATTCCAATAAAGCTAAATAAATTTCTTCATTACTTGCTTCTTTTATTGTCTTATTAAATCTCTCATTTAGAACTTTTGATAAATTTTCTTGTACCATCTTGTATCCCACCCTTTTATTAATTCCTTTATTTATAATACTATTTTTTAATAATCCTATTAGTTACTAGATTTATCAAACCAGTTACAAGTACTATAATATCAATAATTCACAACACAATTTGTATATTAATTATTTTATTTGTATATTCTTTATATAAAATTACAAAAAATATATTATCTTATTTTTCAAAGTGACTATAAGACAATATATTTTTTAAAACTAATAATTCTTCATACTTATAAATTATGTAAATTATTATGTTATGAACTTATTATATAGACTTTACTATTTTTTAATCCAACTAACTACATATTTATATTTAGTATTTATGTTAGGATTAGTAAATCTAAATCCTCCCTCTATTCCCTTTTCCTTTAATAATAAATCACTATGGTTCAGTGCTATTTCTATGTCTATTCTATTCATTTTTGTTTTTCCTATATTATATATATGGAAATTATCCTCATTAATTATTATTCTCCAAGGCTGAGTATTTAAAGATGAAGGGGCTAATCTAACCATTTCTAAGGCCATCCTATTTACATCATCCTTTTTAGTAAGCTTTTTATTGAAATCCTTATCAAAAAACAGCTCTGAAAAATCTATTCTATTATTTCTATGATCTTTCATAAATGATGAAATAAAAGATTTTTTTCCACCTTTATAACCAATTGGAGATATTATTGGTAATATCTCATTTTCTTTTAAGTTAATTGTTTTTTCAAAAGCACTTCTACTAAAACTAGCTCCAAGCCATACAGAATCAAGTCCTAAAGAAGTGCAATATAAGATAGCTTTTTCAAAAGTATATCCTAATGCTTCTAAAGCAAAGTCAACCTTTTCACATACTGCCACCAAATAATAATTTGCACCACTAATTACTCCATAAGTCCCTAGTCTAACTACTCCATCATATTTTTCTTTTTTTACTAATCGTATTCTTACCTTAACATCAAAAGGATTATCCAAAGTATTAACATATTCCTCTATTGCTTCAATAATTTCTTCTGGTAGCTGTTCCCCACTATAGCTTCTTACAGAATATCTATTTTTTATAGATTCTTCTATTGACCTTATGCATAAATTATTCACCCTATATATCCTCCTATAAATTAAAAATCCCAAATATTCTCATCTTATTTTATCATTTTATCCTTTTAATATCCATTGTATATAGACATTAAAATTCACACAATATATTGTGCATTATATATATTTAAAAAATTTCTTTCTCTAATAATTCTAAATTTCTTATCCTTATTTTCTTTGTTCCTATAATCTCTATTATATTTTTATTTTCTAAATAACTAAGTTTTCTACTTAATGTTTCTCTAGCTAAGCCACAATAATTAGCCATACCCTCTCTATTTAAAGGTAATTCTATTTCTATACTTTCATTTATCTTTTTCCCATATTTCTCTGAAAACTCAATCAACATATAACATATTCTTGATTCAGGGTTATTATTTGATAGATTCTTGCTTAAATTTTCCACCTCTATTAATCTCTTATTCAATTCCGATAAAAATTTAAGTGCAATTGAAGGATTAGAATACAATATTTCCTTCAAATCCTCCCTGGAAATAGTACATAATTCAGTATTCTTAACTGCTACTGCAGATACATTACTTTCAATAGTATCACCTAGTATATTACTTTCTCCGAGAAAATCTCCAACAGTTAATATATTTATAATTTGCTCTTTTCCAGTGGTAGTAGTCTTACTTATTTTTATCATTCCATCACTTATTATAAAAAGCTTAGAAACCTTCTCACCTTCTAAAAATAGACTCTCTCCTTTTTTTAAATCCATATGCTTTCTTACAGATATTATCCTCTCTAACTCCTCTTCAGAAAGTGATTCAAATATAGGCACCTCTTGCGCATATAATCTACTTGCACATTTTTCACAACACTTATCACAATTCAAAGCAAAATACCTCCTAGCTTAAATCATATAAATTAATTTAATTATACTATAATATGCGTATTTATAATTAAATTATATGATTTAAAAGGAGGTATTTTATTGCATTTTATCTAATTATTACTTACACTCTTCAGGTGTAAATGTACAATATCCTATATTATCACATTCTGTTTTCATATTATCCCACTTAGCATCTTCATTTATACTTTCTAAGGCTGTAGGATATAATATATAGTTTTCCTTAAATATATGATCTTTTAATTCAAAACATATAGCATTTGAAAGCCTTTTTAATTCACTTTTATATTCATTAAAATCTAATTCTGCAACAGATTCACTTAATTCCTTTAGGTCTTTTTTCTTTTTTCTTAAGTCTTCATGCTCAAGTCTCATTATTCTAGTTGGTCCTGTTATCCCCCTTCCTTCAAGTTCTGGGAATAAAACATCTTCTTCTCTTTTATGATGTAGTTCAGCATCTAATATACTTATAATTAATTCAGTTACTCTTGTAAACTCTCTTCTATTTTCATCATAGCTTTCCATTTCTAATATTACATTAGTTACTTCTTCTAGTTCCTTTAAAAAGCTTAAAATCAATTCATGTTCTTCTATTAGTGTATATAAAACGTGTCCTTTAGAAATATTACTTTGTAATTTTTCAAGTTCACCTTTTAAAAGCATCATATGAATTTCACATAAATGTCTTAGTTCACTTGGATTCATTCCTTCTTCTACTAAGCTTTGCTCTGCCATAGAAAGTTCTAGTGGGCTTATTGATTTAACTAACTTTAGTCCTTTTTCCTTTAAATCTTCTGTTAGTCCATTTTCATTTAAATTCTTTAAAAGTACTGTTAACTCCTTTATTTTCCCTTCATTAACTGCTCTATTTTCACCATTATCTAAAATAAATCTTTTCTTTTCCAAATTAATCACCTCTATACTTAATCCTTTTATTAATATCTTTTAAATAAAATATTGTTTTCTTTATGAATATGAACAAATAAGTCTTTTTCAAGATCATGCATCTTCATATATAATAGTTTAAAGCTTGTACATGCCCATGCTGGAACAGTATAATCATCAGTAATATCTGCTAATTCTTTAAGTATATCTCCCGCTGCTTCATGTTCTGCTATAAAGCTTTGAATTTCTACTTTTAACTTATCCTTCTTTTCTATGTTATTAGTATTTTCAAATTCAATTATCTTTGGAAATAATATTTTTTCCTCTTTTATTAAATGCTCTTCTAATTCAGATTTTAATTTCCCAAAAAGTTTGTGAACTTGCGTTAAAACTTCTGGTAAATGATTATAATGAACTTTAAACACCTTAACTAGTAATGGATCTATTTCCTTTAGTAATTCAAATGTTTTAGCATGATGAGTATTTACTATATGATTAATTAATTCCTCTGAATTCTTTTCATTCCAATTTATATATGATGAATTATCAAATGCAAACTCTTCAAGCTCCTTATTTATATCTTCAATAAATTTATCTACATCAATATCTTTTTCTTTTAATGAAACTTCTAAATTTTTATTTCCACCACAGCAATAATCTAATTGCATATCATTAAACTTTTCTACAATTGCAGGATAAATAATAACGCATTCACCTAAACTTAAATTTTTATTTATATTATTTTTCATAATCAATCCCTCCAATAATGTGTTTTCTTATCTATGAGTAAATTATAAGAAAACTTACAAAATAAAAATGTGATTTGAATCAAATTTTATAATTTTTATTTTTTATTTTAAAGTTCAAGTAAAGAGCATATGTAAATTACTCAATTTTTAATTATTGAAATACTAAGTGCATTATATAATTATCTTTCTAAAACCTTATATTTTTATATAAATAAAATATTAAGGAGATATAAATTACTACACCTCCTTAGAAAACTTATATTAAACTAATTGTTGAAGACATGTTTTTAAATCATCTTCAGGGTTACTAATAGGTCTAAGATCAAATGTATCTATTAAATATTGCAAGACATTTGGTGATATAAAAGCTGGTAATGATGGTCCTAGGAACATACCTTTTATACCTAGAGATAATAATGCTAATAAGTCTGCAACAGCTTTTTGCTCATACCATGATAAAATTATAGATAATGGTAATCCATTTACATCTGTTCCAAAAGCATCAGCTAAAGATGTAGCAATCTTTACAGCAGAATAAACATCATTACATTGACCTACATCTAAAAGCCTAGGTAATCCATTTACTTCTCCAAATTCTAGCTTGTTAAATCTATATTTTCCACAAGCGAGGGTTAATATAATACAATCCTCTGGCACTTGTTCAGCAAATTTTGTATAATAATTTCTTCCTGGCCTTGCTCCGTCGCATCCTCCAATTACAAAGAAGTGTCTTAGCTTACCTTCTTTAACTGAATCAACTATCTTATCTGAATGACTTAAAGTTGCTTTATGAGCAAAACCAACTAATATTTCATGTTCTTCTTCATCCTCTTCAAATCCACCTAATTCTAAAGCCTTATTAATTATTTCAGAAAAATCCTTATATCCATTTTCATCTCTTCCTATGTGTACTATTCCATCCCAACCAACTACTCCAGTACTATAAATTCTATCTTTATAGCTTTCTCTTGGTTTCATTAAACAATTAGTTGTCATAAGTATACATCCTGGTATATTATCAAATTCCTTTTGTTGATTTTGCCATGCAGAACCGAAATTTCCAACTAAATGCTTATATTTTTTAAGTCCATCATATCCATGGGATGGTAACATTTCTCCATGAGTATATATATTTATACCTTTTCCCTTACTTTGCTCTAATAACATTTCTAAATCTCTTAAATCATGACCAGAAACAATTATAAATGGTCCTTTCTTAGTCCTAACATTTACTTTATGAGGTGTAGGATTCTTATATCTAGTTGTATTAGCATCATCTAATACTCTCATAACTTCTATAGCTATTTCTCCTGTTCTCATAACCCAACGTATTAATTCTTCTACTTCAACATTATCATTTGTTATAATTTCTAATGCTCTAAAATAAAATTGATCAACTTGATCACTATAAAAATCTATAAATCTAGCTTGATGTCCATAAGCAGATATTCCTTTTAATCCATAAAGAATAGTTGATCTTAATGATCTTATATCTGCATCTAATTCCTGATCGTACATTATTCCTGCTTTAACTGCATCTTTTAACATTTCCTGCTTAGTATCACTTAAGTTATATGTAGCAGGATCAGGATAATCTCCTTTTGGTGCCTTTTTACGTAATGACTCTTTTATTTTTTGAGAATCTTTAAGCATTTGTATATGTATTTCTACATCAAAGTTAACATTTGTTAATGTTGTAAAAAGTCCATTTTCCACTATTTTAACTGCATCTTTATCAATAATTTCCCCCTTATCAATTAATGGTTTAGCATAGCATGATATTCCCTTAAGTTGGTAAATTAATAAGTCTTGAAGATTTGCAACTTCTGGTGTTTTTCCACAAACCCCCAGCTTAGTACAGCCCTTTCCCCCTACAGTTTGCTCGCATTGATAACAAAACATTGAATTATCCATATTATTATCTCCTTTCTATATATAAATCTATTATCAGTTATATAAACTATTTTTATTCATATATAATATACTTTCTAAAAAGCAAAAAAATTCACCATTGCCTAAAACAATGGTGAATTTTTTATGATTAACTTTCCTTTATTCCTATTATATTTTTAAATCCAATAATTGATATAATGCAGTTAACTATAAATATAACTGTACATATTATTATACTTAATAAATATACATTATTTAGATTTTCACTTAAAAAATCGCCTAAAGCACTAATTGCAAAATAACTATGAATAGCTCCAACTGCTAATGGAATAAAATAAAATAATTCCACTTCTCTTCTTATAGATTTACTTATATCCTTCTTAGATGCTCCTATTTTTAATAGTGTTTGATATTTTTGCTTATCTTCATTTGCATCACTATAAACTTTTATATAAATAATACTAGCTTCTGCTAATGCCATTACTAAGAATAAGAATCCTCCAATTGCATAAATAAACTTTACCCATTCTACTTTTTTTAATTCATATTGTCCATAGTATCCCTTCGTAGTTTCTAAATTAATATTTTCTCCTACTCTATCTATTACATTAATTATATCTTCTTCATTTTCTATTTTAATTCCATAAAACTTTATTTCGGTTCCTGTTTCTTTAAGTCTTTCATATTCATCATTATTTACAACTATTGTGGCATAATTTAATGCTTCACCAAAAACTCTAGTTCTAGTACTTTTACTTATATTAAAATTAATATCATTTAATTTAATATCTTTTTTATTAGTTAAAAAGCTCATAAGAGTACCTGGTCTTTCAATGTATATAACATTTTTATCCTTTACCATTTCCTCATCAAATTTATCTAATTCTTTTTCATCACCATTAGCTTTTAATATATTAGATAAGTTTTCATAAGGTATTACTATATACTCCTCTTTTGGGTTACCTTCTACATCTTTTAATGTATTATTAACCTTTAAAACTTTAGTTTCTAAAGAATATTTTTCTTTTCCTACATTTCTTAAGTCCTCTTCTATTTCTTCTGTACTAAAATCATCTGTAGATGAAATTGCTAAGGAATATACCTCAATATTTCTCTGAATATTTTCATATCTTATCTTCATTGAAAAAGCCGTTCCAAGAACTGTAGTTGTTGTTGCTGTTAATATAGCTATAGTAGCATAAACTGTATAATTTTTTCTAAATCTATAAGCTAAATTATTTATAGTAATAATATTTTCTCCATTATATAATATAGATTTTTTATTAATTAAGAAATTAAATACTATTGGAAAAACAGCTCCAAATAGTCCATAGGTTCCTATACATACTATTATTAAAGTTTTAAGAGCATTCAAAGCTTGTTTACTTATTAAATAATATCCATAGCCTATTAAAATCAATGAAATTATAGCAATTATATATATAAGAAGATTAACCTTAGGCATCTTTTCTTGTTTTTTACTTGCATTTAAAAGATCTACAATTTTACTTCTAACTATACTTATAAAACCTTTTATACTCATAAATAGAAATATACACAAAAAAATTACTATAGTATAAATTATTGAATTTAGCTTTACAGTAAAGGTTACATCTATATTAAAATCTGCAATTTTAAAGACTATTATTTGGAAAAACTTTGATAAAACAACTCCAATAGTTGTTCCAATTATTAATGCACTTATTCCAATTAACATCATTTCAATAAAATATATCTTTCCTATTACAACGGAATCAAGACCCATAAATGCATAAATACCAATTTCTTTTTTTCTATTTTTTAAGAAGATATTAGATGCATACCAAATAAAGAAAAACATAAAAATAACTAAAATAATTGTTATAAGTTGTAACATAAGCTTACTATATCTTTCATTCATTTCACCAAGGACCTTCATTGCATCTCCATCTAGCATAATTCGGAAATTACTTAAAACAACTACTGAAAAAATCATTGATATAAAAAACATAGTATATATCTTTATATTATTTTTAAAATTATTATAAGCTATACTAAATATGCTCATTATTTAGCACCTCCTAAAGATGCTAACATATCGATTATCTTACCATAAAACTCTTTTCTACTTTCTCCTTTATTTAATTGACACTTTATTTCTCCATCACTTAATATATAAACTTTATTAGAATAACTTGCAGTAATAGCATCATGAGTAACCATAACAATAGTAGCCTTTTCTTCTTTATTTGCCCTAGTTAATGATTCTAGCAAGTCTGATGATGATCTTGAATCTAAGGCTCCAGTAGGCTCATC
>Ga0129315_1000810_pt1 | contig 17905 bp, 17 predicted proteins | sample Cm827metagenome_FD_94432 | JGI IMG/M metagenome (GOLD analysis project Ga0129315, IMG submission 94432) | Eastern black-and-white colobus group fecal microbial communities from Wisconsin, USA - Cm827 metagenome | ecosystem: Host-associated > Mammals > Digestive system > Large intestine > Fecal...
ATAGCGCATGCGAACCCAGTCGTCGTCCGTCGAGGAAAAGGTCGAATCCGTTGTGCGCAGATACCAGCCGCGTCCTGTAAGCGCCGAGGAGCCGTTTGAATCGAGGTAACGGTAGTAAACCCAGATCCCGCTGTATACGTTGGTGGAAGACGAAGCGCTGGCGTCGACGTCGGTGCGCTTGATGTCAAAGGAAATGCGGATGGTGGAAGCGCTGTTGCTGTGCGCAAACAGATCGTCCGATACATTCAGGTTATAGCTCGTAGAACTCGTAGCTGTGCCGCTGGCGTAATGGTATTTGTTGTCCACGAAGGTGTGAACATTTCCTGAATTCAGACAGTAATTGCGCCCTGCGTATTTTTCATAGGCATACATGGCGGACGAAGTCACTGCCGACGCGATGGCTTCCGGCGTAACCTTCTGCTCCGCCGCCTCCAGACGCTCGCCCAGCGAGGAGACCGTGGAGCTGTCGGCTTTTAACGAAATGGCGTTTCTGGTCTGCTCGAAAAGCGTGTTGGTCTCTGTTTTGGTATAGTACTCGGAAAGATCCACGTCCGCACTGCACTCCACCCAGTTCGTCCCGTCCCAGCGCCTGAGGAGATTCGGCACAGAAGAAGTATCCAGCCACAGCATCCCCGGCACGGGAGAAGCCGGAGCTTTTCCCTGCTGGATGGGATCGTTCAGATCCGCAATCGTGATCTGAGCCTGCGCAATCATCATTCCACCTCGCACACGAAGACGGTCTTCACGTCCACGTCGTCGCCGCTGATGGAGATTACCTTACCGGTGGCAAAGGCCACGCCGTCGTCCAGCGGCTCGCCATTCTTGTCCCTGCGATACCAGGTGTACTTCTTTGTGTGCCCATATTCCGCACTGCCGGAAACGTCCGCCCAGGCGCTGCCGGAATAGCGCATCAAGGTCGTTGCGTGGCTGTTGGCCGCAGCCTTATAATAAAAAGTACCGGCAGAAGGTGAAGCCGGCGCAGACAGAGAATAGGTCGTGGACTTCAGCGCGTCAACCTCCTTGCCGTTCTGCCAGAGACGGCAGATCAGGAAGGTGGAGCCAATTCCGTTTTTGAACACGTCGCCGGCCGTGCTGTCGATATCCGCCTGGTAATTGTCCGTCTTGTCGATCAGGCTGATGACATCCTGATAGGTTTTCCCGTTGTAGGTCATCCGGCAGCGATAGCTAGCCTGACCTGCCACATCCGCGCCGTTCACGGACAGGGAGGACGCCGTCTCACCGGAAATCGTCTGCCAGTTGCCTCCTCTGTATTGGGCCCATTCATAGGTCGCGCCCGAAGCGATCGGAGAAGAACCGTCATAGGCGGAGGTCTGCAAAAGCAGCGTGCCGCTGCCGTTGACAAACACCGTGCCCTGCGGCGCGTACAGCGTTAAGACGATGGCATTTGCACCTGCCGCGCCGTCCGCGCCCGAATTAACCTTCGACCAGTTGATGTAGAGCGTCGTGGAAACGGGCGATGTGATCGGAACTGCCAATCGCCCGGACTGCTGCGCCGCGCCGCCCAGCGTGGCGTTCGCTGCAACCGCAATGGTCAGCGGAATCTCATTGGCGGAAGCGCTGCCCTTGGTTACGGTCATGCCTGTGGGCATACCGTTGATTTCGCCCACGGAGGGCGTGACCTTTTTCGTGCCGCTGTAAGCCACTACATTGCAAACGACTGTGACGGCGTTCGCCTGCCCGGAGGCGTTGGCGATGAAGGTGATGTTTTCGTTGCTCAGAAAGGCGACGGAGGCAGGCTGTCCGTCCGCGCCCGCGCCGCCCGCAGCGCCGTCGGACACCTTGTAAATGCTGATGACGTCGCTGATATTCGCATCGCTGGTTACAATGCGCAGCGTCGCGCAGTCGCCGACCCAGACGCCGTGCGTGGGCTTGACGATCAGCGAGGCGCCGGTGATCGTCGCATTGTCGCCAGTCGTGGGATAATCCTGCCACGCGTCAGAGGCGGTCTTGTATTGCCATTTGCTCAGCACGACGTTCTGCACGTTGGCCGTCAGCGTGATCTGCGCGGGCGATACTGTGCCGTCTGCATCGTATTTGAATACCTGGCTTCCGCTGATCCATGCGGATTTTGCGTTTTCACCCGTTTTGACCAGGGCGAAGGAAATGTCCGCCGTGGCGTTGGTGGTCAGCCCGTTGTCGGGATCCAGATAGAAGATGTAGGCAATATAAGTCAGCAAGCCGCTGCTCACGCCTGCCAGCTTGTTGACGCTGACTGTCAGCACGTTGCCGCTCACGGTTTCGCCGGTCGTCAAGGCAGCTTCGGCAGCGGAGCCTTCCCGGCGCTTCCAGGTAATCGTGATCGCGCTGTCCGTCAGTGAGATGGCCGTCTGGTTGGCATAAACCACGGGGGTGATGACGAGCTTGCCCGCCGCGCTCGTCCAGTCCGGTGCGTAGCTTCCCGCGTTGACGTCGTAAATCTGCGTGCGGGGCTGATTGACGCCCAGATAGGCGGACTACGATTTGCCGTCCGAAAGGTCAATGATTGTTTTGGAGCCGGTTGCAATGATCGCCATAAGCTTTATCCTCCTTCAGTTTCATCATATATTTCACAGGTGTAGGTCGCGCTGAAGAACACGTCTGCGTTTGTCAGCTGGAATTGCCTGACGCCCGCGTGGGTGGAATTCCAGAGGGCGTCTGCCGTAGCGTCCGCGCTGGTTCGCTTCCAATGAAACCGGCTGGCGGCAATGTCGTTCGTAACTTCCTTGCCGCCCCGATAAACGCAGGCGCGCAGCGTCGTCTTCTTCACATAGTCCGAAAGCACCTCGCCGGCGTCCGTGCTGATTTCTACCCGGTAGCCGATCTGCTCCTCAATTTCTTCCGCCACAGCACTCTGTACCGTCATCCGAATCGATGTGTTGCTGGACAGATCCAGCGATTGCCCAACGTCTGCCGCCAGCTTGTTTGCTGTGATCGTCCCGGCCTGAATTCGGTCGGCAGAAAGAAAACCGGCGATGATCAGGTCTGCGGTAAAGCCTTCGCCCGTGCCGAATGTGCGCCAGTCCCATTTGCCGTCATCCGTCTTTTCGCTTGCAATCATGAATCCCTCGCCGCACAACTGCATGGCGCTTTTGCCGTTGACGGATTCCAGAATCAAGTTGCCCTGATCGTCGGTGTACCAGTTGGAAACGGAGGAAGAGAGTCGGGTTTTGAGTACGTCGATCATGCCCTCCAGCCGTTTGGCGGGAATGGAACCGTCCTCAGAAATGGCTTTACTCCGGTCATAGAGCGATTTGCTCTTGTGGACGATCTCCGCAATGCCGGTGATCCGACTGATAATGCTGTCCAGCGATACGCCGCCGATGCTGGTCAGATCGTTGCTGATGGTGATGCTGTCCTTTTCAGGCGCGTCCAGATTTTCAACCTATTTTGTGATGTAAGCGTAGTCGTTCTATTCCAGCGCCTCATCCCAGATGCGCAGCGCCGTGTCCAGCGTGAAGCGCTCCTGCTCGTACCCGCTGACGCCGGAAAGGTTTTGAATGTCCACCGTATAGGTCACCGTCGGCTTCGCCAGCCGCTCCATCACGCCCAGCGCCTCGTAGTACAGCAATTCCTCCTGTCCGGGCGCGTAGGCGGTATTGCTCCAGTAGCCGTCGATCAGCATATCGCCCATGGCTTCGGCAAAACGTTTCTCGATTTCCTGCTGGCTGTTCATGGAGGAAAGGTAGCTTTTCTCGATCTCCGTCCGCTGAAGCACCAGCTATACGGCTTTTCGCATTAACGTATAGAGTCCCTCTTCGCCGCCGTCATCCTGATAAATGCTCTGAATACCCAGCTCCAGAGCAGTGATCTGCTCCTGCAGCCCCTGCCGCTTGGCTTCATCCGCCGTTTTGTCCAGCTGCTTTTGCAGGCTCGCAATGCTGCTCTCCTTGGCTTCGATGGCGACTTCCTTGCCGCCGATTCTGCCGCTGGCCTTCTTGATCAACTTGATCGCGTATTCCGCATCATCGGGGAAAGCGTTTCCCGTCTGCGCATGATGCGTGCCATCCTGCATCAGCACGGTCAGCGTGTCGACCGCCGTGATTGGAGTCTGCTCTTCTGTCGCAGCGCCGCCGCAGATCGTCTTCGTGATTGTGCCCTGATTCAGCACATACAGCACATAATCAATCTGTCCCCAAAGCTCGTTCAGCTGATTGTCCAGTTGAATCAGCTCTTTGGAATAATCGCTGCTTCCCGCCTTGGCCGCCTGAATATCCCGCAGATAATCGACTAATGCCTGCTCGTGCCCGGCAGTGAAAACGTCTAGTTCCCTGAAATAGGAAAAGTCCAGCAGAAACGGAAGCCCTGTGGGATTGACGTCCTCGATGCCAACATAACCGTCGTCGTCGTAATCGCCCTCCACATAGAGCCGCGTCACGATGTTTTCAGCGTCCTCCTTGCGGTCGATGCCGTTCAGGTTCTTGCCGAAGTTCAGTTCCAGCAGGTCTTCGTGGCGATTCAGGGAATAGACGCTGACGGTTCGGCTGTCGCCGTCGAATACCGGCCGCGCGTCGAACAGCGCGCAGATATCCGAAATCAGCAGGTACGCGCCGCGCTTACCATCGGAAGAAAGGGAACGCACCTTTTCGGTTTTTCCGTCCTGCTCATAGAAGGTTTCACAGTAGCCCAACTGCCAGCCGGTGTTCTCCAAAACCTGCCGGAGCAGGTATTCCGCCGTGCCGATCCCATTCTCATCGTCGAAGATGAGATAGAGATTCTTTTTGTTGAGCTGCGCGCAGATATGCTGGCAGGTAATCGCCACCGTCACGCTCAACCCCTTGTGCGAACGCTTCGGCGCGCTGAGCAGGAACCAGTCATCTTTTCCATCTCGCGTCAGGCAGATGAGATAACCGCTGCGGATGTAGTTCCAGCGGAAATTGCGCGCGCCGTTCACCATCTGCGGCAATATGAAGCTCTATTCCTTCCAGCCGGATATCTCTGTGGTCAGCGTCACGTCGTATGCCTGCCCCACGTGCTGCAGCTCGGAATCATACAGCTCGCAGACCTTATTGCGGCTCATATCGCAGATCGTCATTCTCGCCGGCATACGCTTCACTCCCTGTTACTATATATTTGCCTCTTCACCGCACGCGCGGGGTATAATCTATTTCCAGCGTTGTCAGCGCCAGATTTTCTCCGCTGATCTCGACTTCATTCATCGTCACAATGGGCACGGCGGTCGTGCCACTGTTCGTCGCCTTGTCGGACAGAATTGCCGAATGTGCGTCCGTGATCTGGCGAATCTCCTTCCAGCCGTCCAGGTACAGAAATTGCCCCTCCATGTGCGGCAGGAATAGTCCTTCTGACGTGACGATATTGCTATCCTCCGTGTGGCTGATCGCAATGCTTCTTTCAAATGGAGTACAAGGCGCAAGTTCAATATATCCCTCGTCGTGCATGGCAAAGGCCAGTTCTCGGCTGTCGCCCAGCACAATGCGCGTCTGACCCATCCTGCTGTCCAGCTCCAGATGTGCGTCGGGCAGGAGGCTTTCATCTGTCAGATTCACAATTTTGCACCGCTGACCGGTGGCGAGATTGCGGATCAGCATTCCGTCGCCCACGTTTCCGGCAATCCGAAATACCGTGTGTGCCCGTTCCGTTCCCGGATTGTAGAGCAGAAAGCTCGTGCTGCTTATGCAGGGCAGTGCAGGCGTCATTGCTGCAGGCAGAAGTCCCGTTCTCGCCAGCGTCCGCGCACTGCAGGAACTGTCGTCGCTTTTCAGCTTCATCCGCGCAAAAGAATCATAGCAAATGAAGTTAGCAGTGAAGGTTCCCGAATAGCGAAGCATGCCAGTGCTATCTGTATGATCGTACAGCGCAATCTGAATCCGCTTGCCGACAACTGCGTCGTAGATCGCGTAGGGCTTGTGGTCAAAGATCTATTCGCCTTGTGTGTCCCGCCTGAGCCAGCGATAGATCTGTTCCAGCTGCGCTTCCGTGATTTCTTCGAAATAGCAGTCCAATTCGAACTCACGGGGCAGCACTCGCGTACCGATATAATAGCCGCCGTCCCGGCTGTCCGTCTGAATATCGCTGATATTGTAGTCTTCCATCTCGTCGCCGCGAGATTTGGCACTCGGCCGGTAGTAGCAGCCCAGCGCCGAACAGTGTATTCCATGAAAACTGAATCCGTTAATCATTCTCACCTTCATTCCGAACTCTCACCGTAATTTTTCGCAAAAAGCGATTGATAGACAGCATCCTTTGGTGCTATACTATTCTCAGGAAGAAACGAGAGGAGTGAAATCCATGATGTATCCCTTTCTGACGCTGGACGATCAAACCGAGATCGTTCATTCCGAAATGCAAGGCGACGGTTCCGTAAAGGTCTATATTGAAAAGCCGGATGCAAAGGACGGTTTTCATTCCGCATATTGCCGCCTGCCGGATTATAAGTGGTACGACGTTTCTGGATTTTCGCAGGAAGAGATTGCACGCTACCAGAGCGTCGTTGAATCCACTGCCCACCTGATCATGCAATTCTCCCAGGAGGGAGGGTTCGATAGTGCCTCAGGTTTTTAAAATTGGTTCCTACTGGGTGTATTTCTGGTCAAACGAAAACGACCATTTGGAACCGATTCATGTACATGTTTCTCAGGGGACACCCTCGGCAGGTGCAACAAAGATCTGGATTACCCGAGCGGGCAAGTGCTATCTGTGCAACAACAACTCCCGCATTCCCTCCAAAACACTGTCCAACATCATGGCCATTATCGAGGCGCGCAGCAGCGAAGTCATCGAAAAATGGCAGGCATTCTTCGGAGAGGCGCGCTATTTCTGCTAAGCGCGGCCTCTCCGTTTCTTTATCCCAGCCTCAGCCCGCCGACAGCCATGCCGCGCATGGCCTTTTCCATGATCTTTTCGCCGACGCGCTCCGCCATGGCGTCGTAGTCCGCTTCCTTTTCCAGCCGTTCCACGTTCACCGTAATGGATTCAATGGTCAGCGGCTGATTCTGTACCGTCTCAGGAAGCTGAGGCCGAACGACCGCCTGCGGCGCCTGTATTGTACGGATCGTATGCAGTGTTTTCAGCAGATCCTCGAATAGCTCCGTCTGATAGGGTGACAGAATTCTCTCCGGTCGGGTCTTCGTGCCGTCCAGCCATGCAAGACCGGTATCGGAAGCAAGACCGCCCTCTGAATACTTCTTAACATACCGCGTCGTTCCCGTCTTCCAATACCAGGTTCTTCCGCCGTCGATCCGTTTGGCGTCGCTGGTCTTGTACCAGTAATTGCTCTTGGGATCCTTGACATAGGTCGCGCCGTCATACTGAATCGAAGTGGCGGTTTTCCGATACGCCTCCGCATATCCCGTGCCGCTGGCAACAAAGCGTTTGGTCGAGGTGGTCGTGCTCTTTTTGCTGCTGGAGCTGCTTTTGCTGGAGCCGCTGCCCTTGGCAGAGGTCGTAGGCGTATAGTCGTATGCCTTGATATCGCCGCTCACCTGTTTGTGGGCGTTTCGCAGCTCCTCCAGCTTTTTCTTCCATTCGTCCACATAGGCTTCCGCCTGCAGCTTTCCGGCTTCCTTGTAGTCCTGACAGTTGTCCTTCAGGAACCGGATAATGGCGTCGTCTCCGCCGGCGATGATTTCTTCGACTTCTTCCCAGTAGGTGGTGGTGTGCCCGCGCATATCGTCCAGCATCTCCTGCCAGCCGCGGCGCATATTTTCACGGGTTGCGTCCGTTGCCGTCTCGTAATCCTCATGATTCTTTGTCAGCCAGTCAATGATCTCCGCATCGGATTGGGACAGCAGCTCCTTCAGCTCCGCGATCAGCTTTCGGGGATTATTGAGCAGTTCCTCATAGTAGGTTTCGACGTACTCAATGTAATCGTCCAGACTTTCGATCTGCGATTCAATGGCTTTCTTCTGGGCATCCACCTCGTCTTCGGCGATGTCCCATGCCATTTCTTCGCGAAGGTCGGCAATCTCCTGACGCAGCTTGAGCTCTTCCTTTTTGCGGGTGGGGTCGGCGCTGATTCGGGCAAGCTGCGCTTCCTTTTCAGCAAGCGTTTTTGCCTTATCCTCTTCCTCGCTGAGCTTTTTGCGCGCCGCCAGCTGCTCGTCCAGCGCTGTCAGTTCTTCGTTCAGCGCATCCCGCTTGGCTTCTGCCAGCTCGATCAGCTGGTCGCGTTCCTTCTCGTAGCGCCGGGTAATCACGTCGATCAGCTCATTCTCAACGTCGATCTGTCCTTCAAGCATCCGCTTGTTCAGGGCTTCGCGATCGAGAATGGCGTCGTGAATCAGATCCCGCAGGTCGATTTCCATACCCCGAATCGCGTCCTGCTGTTCTTTGATCTCCTTAGTCAGTTCTTCCAGATCAATTTTGTTCTGCAAGAGGGTTTCGGAATACTGCTGGTGCTGCTTCTGAAGCGCCTCCAGATCGGTGGCTGCCTGCTTGTATTTCTTGGAGCCTTCCTTGTTTTTGCTCATGATGGCTCTCTGCGCCGCCATCTGGTTTTCCAGCTCCGCAATATAGCCGGTCAGCGTCGTGGAATTTTCCTGTACAATTTCCTTTTCCTTGCCCAGATACAGAATCACGCCCTGAATTTCACCACGCACTTCGTGATACTGCTGAGCCAGCTGCGCCATCTTGCGGCGATGATCGCCGCCGTCTACCGCCTCGTCCATCTTGTCCAGCAGCTTCTGCGTGGACTGCGATACGCTGGTGCTGCTGCTCCCGCCGCCACCGCCGCCCTTGCCGCCACCGCCTCCGCCAGAGCTTTTCTTGCCGCTGCTGCCGCCCTTCAGGGGATTACTGCCGGTATAGCGAAGCACATTTTGATTGGTGTTGATGCGCGTGCGCGTCCATACGCCCGTGAGCGGATTCCACTGCGCACCCTCCTGCGGCATCGTAATGGTTTCCATCGTCCACTGTCCGGTGGCAATCAGCGCATCGACAGCGTCCGCCGCCAGATTCTGCACACTGATCAGCCCGCTGGTCAATGCGGAAAAGTCCGCGACTGACGTCCCGGTGATCGTGATAAACGCCGCTTCGTTCAGGCGACGGAAAGCGTCTTCGCCCTCCGCCAGCGCCGAAGACAGCATGGGGCCGACCTGATCCCAGTTCGCCAGCAGAATCTGCGGGTCGATGTTCCCCAGGTATTCCGCCAGCGTATCGATCTCGCTGGCAGCAACCTTCGTGCCCGCCGCCATCTTTTTGGATGCCGCCTGATATTCCTCATTGGCTTTGACGGCAGTTTCCGCTTCCTTATTATAAGTGCCAAATGCATCGCTGACACTGACCGCGCCGTGCTTCAGTTCTTCGATGGCCTTGGCGGTATTCTTGAAATACTTCGCGGAAGAGGATTTCTTCGCCGCGTTCAGTTCCGTGCCCAGCGCAGCCATCTTCTTTTCTGCCGTCTGGCTGGAATCCGAAAGCGTGTCTTCGCCCTCCGCCAGTTCGCCGACGCCTTCCTTCAGTGACTGTGCCGCCTGATTGGCGTCGTCAAGTGCGATCACCAGCGAAGGATAGGTTTCGGCGATGGACTGTTGCAGTGATTCGTCAAATCCGTTCCATACTTCCATAGCCGCCAGCACGCCTTCCGTGCCGCCTTCGCCAAAGGCGCTCAGCAGCGCGCCGACCTGATCGTCGTAGCTGTCCGTTTCAGCTGTATTCGCGGTGCGTTCTCGGCGAAGTTCTTCCGCCATGTCGGATAGCGAGATAGACTGCGCAGCGTCGCGCATTTCGTAGAGCCGCCGCACGATCTCTTCCACGTCGCCGCCGCACTCGACGGCAAGATTTGATATATCGCCGAACATCTGGCACATGGCGTCCAGATGCCCCGCAGCATCCAATTCGTCCAAGGCGCTGTTCCACGCCGCAGTCACATCCTCACCGGCTTCCTCCGCCTTGCGCACCGTGCTTTCCAGATAGCTTACGCCGCCCTGGTATCCGTTTTCTTCGACGCGCTTGAACCGGCGCTCCCGCTGCCCGTCTGCAGCGGCCTGTGCCGCCTGCGCCTAACGGTTGGTTACAACGCCGTAAGCCGCCGCCTGTTCATAGACGGATGCGGTAGTCTGATCTGTCAGTTCTTTTGCGCGGGCGATGTATTCCGCCGAACCGCGCTGGAGCTGCGTCAGCTCTCCGTACTCCGCTTCCAGCAGTGCATACGCAGTCAACACGGATTGTGGATCATAGTTGCCGTCCGCCGGGTTAATGGCTTTGGCGGCAGAGGAAAGCGCATCCGCGTGCTCCAGATCAACCTGCAAATCGTTGAGATTGTGCAGCCGCGCCTACGCGGCGTACAATTCGTCTGCACTGGTCGCGCCGTCCAGCAGCATTGCGCCCAGCGCTCCATACTGATCCAGCATACCGGATACGTCTACGCCCTCATTGCTCAACCGAATCAGCGATTGATAGAATGCGCTCTCCTTGTCTTCAGCCGCGGAAACCTCGGCGATGATGCTGCGCATGGCATCCGACCACAGCGCGGATTGCTGCTTCAAGCCCGCGGCGGTATCGCCAAAATAGTCCTTCCATGCATCCTTGCCCGCCTTATCCTCGGCTTCGCGAATCTTCAGCATTGCCTGCTCGAAATCCTCCGCCGATGCGGTGCCGTCGTTGAGCTTGTCAATGAGCGAAGGCATTGCCGAGGTAATCGCGTTGATCGCTTCCGCAGACAACGCCTCAAAGGTATTATTCACGCTGGCACTGTCGCCGTTTTGGGCAAAGTCCGCCATGTCAGTCAGTCCCGCAATCGCTTCATTGCGTGCAATGGTGTCCGCGTGCAGGGATTTGTAAGCGCTGCTGATCTTGGTGGTTTCGGTGTTTGCGGCATTCGCGGCTTTACGCATGATGGCGATAATGCCCTCCATGCCCACGTTGATGCGCCCTTCGCCATCCATGACAGTGGTATCGATATCCGAAAACATGTCAAAGAATGCGTTTACGAACACCTCCGCCTGCGCATGGATTTCTTCCTCCGTTCCATCGGGAATCAGCTCCCGCGCCCAGTCCTCGGCGTATTCGTACAGTCCTTTACCATCCGGCTTCAGCAGCTCATCCCACAGGGAAGAGGCGTCCAGCGACGCCATATCTCGCTTGGCCTGCTTGAGCGCATCCGCCAGCTTTGCCTGCTTGAACATCTCTGCCCAGGGATTCGTCGCTTGGGCGACGCCCACCTGCCAGCCGTCCACCAGCATTCCCGTCGCCGTATCCACATATTGAGCGATGTCAGGGTAGGTATCGTACAGCCCTTCCAGCAGCTTTTCGCCGATCTTCTCAATCTGAGCGCTGTCCGTAATACCCAGACCGTCCGCAATTTCCTGTGCCGTTGCCATGACCGCGTCGTGCAGATTCAGGAACTGGTCCTCGCCGTCGCCCAGCTTAGATAGAACCGTTGCAAAGCCGTTGGCCTCTTCTTTTGCCAGAGCAATGTCCTTATAGATATCGGTGGCTTTGAGTGTCGCCAGCGCCTCGCCGGTGCCCTCAATGCCTTCTTGGGCTTCCGTCAGGCCATCCAAAGTAAATTCAGAAAAGAGCGGAAGGTCATCATCGGTCGTTTCGGTCAGCCCATTGTAGGCCGTGATGAACTCGTTGATCATGGGAATCATGGCGTTCATCTCGTCTACGCTTTCCTGTGTGACGGGTTCCTGCATCAGTTCATCGAAATGATGGATCATCTCGGCAAAATCGGTATCCTGATTGAGAAAATCCGTCATCCGGCCCACATAGCCGGTAAGATCGCCAGCCATGCGCATCATGTCGCCCTCTGCCAGCTCCGCCTGCTGATCAATGCCGCCGATATAGGCGTCATAATACTGCACAGCCGCGTCCTGCATGAACTGCGGCAGCTGCGAAAAATCCGTGCCGTCCGTCATGACGGTGTAAAGGTCGTCGAAGATGGGCTGCCACGCCTCCTGCAATCTGGATTCGCTGGCGGACATATACGAACCGGCAGCGATATCAAATTCCAGCACCTTGTTGCCGATTTCCTCAACGGAAGAGGATGCGTCGATCGCCATCGCATCCAACTCCGCCAGTACGCCTGACCAGAATTCCCGCGTGGTCTGCAGCTCGGCTTTGGTTTCCTTGCTTTCCCAGATAGGAATCGGAACCTCCGCCATATTCTTCGCGTACACGTAGAAGTTCTCATCCCGCGTCGCATACGCGCCATGGGGGCCGCTGTATCCCTGCTTATAATAGCCGCTGGGGTGCGCTTCCATGTACTGGTTATAGGCGTCGGAAAACTCGCCGTAATGAGAGGTCTTTTCCTGCTGTCCCTGTGCTTCGCGAATCGCCTTTGAATAGGCATGATCCGTATCGCGGAGATTTTGGAGAGCGTCCGCTGCGTTCAGTCTGCGAATTGCCTGCTCCGTGCGCTCTACCTCGCCGCGCGCCGCAGCGGCCTTTTCGCCCAGCGCATAAAAGCCCTCTCCGCCGCCTTCCAGAGCCGTCTTCATGGTCAGCGAGGTTTCGGAAAGCTGCTGCATGATCGTATCCGCGCGCTGCTGCTCTTCCTTACTCAGCTCGGTCTTCGCCGCCAGCGTTTCCTACTCCGTAACCAGCCCGTCGATGTTATCACGGTAGCTGGTCATCGTATCAACCGTGGAACTGTAATCCACTTTCTCAATCTCCCGTGCGCTGGCCGCTGCGCCTGCGATCATGGTGATTACAGTAGTCAGTGCCGCAACCGCCGCGATGATCGCGCCAATCGCACCGCCGCTCATAGCTGCCGCGATTCCTTCGCCTGCCATCAATGCAGCCCGCATCGCCTTGACCGCCGCAATCGCCTTCATAACGACCGCGATCAGGCCGATCAGTCCTGCCGAAATCGCCGGAATCATGATGTTCCATCCGCCCAGCGCGTCGGTGCCCGCTGCAAACACCTCCACCAGATCCGCCGCGCCGTTGTAGAAGCGCTTCATCCAGTCCGCGTCCAGCAGAGAATAGAAGGTCTGCGTCGCCGCCGTCAGGCGGTTCTGCGCCGCTTCCACCGATTCCTGCCATACGGCGTATTTCTGAGAAGCCGTGCCTGCGGCGTTCATCGCGCCCGCATACAGCTCGTAGGCGCGGCTGCCGCCCTCAATGCCCTTGGACATATCATTCATCAGGGCTAAAAAGTAGTTCTGCTGCCTTGTGCCCGCCATCGTGGTCGCGATGTAGCTTTTGGTCTTGCTGTCCAGCGTGTCCCACTTTTCAGCGATGTCTGTGTAAATGTCGGACATGGCGCGCCAGTTGCCCTCATTGTCCAGCAGCGCCACATCGATGGTCGCCAGTGCCTTCGCCACGTCGTTGATCTGCGTGGCGTCCTCTTCGTTATAGCCCTTGGCCTTGATGGAGTGCAGGCGCGCCATGATAGAATTCAGCGACGTGCCGATGACCTCCGGCGCCTGCCGCGTCTTTTCAGAAATCGTGGCGATGTACGCACCCAGCCATTCAAAGGACAACCCGAACTCCACGGCAGATGCGGACGCCTTCTGCATGGCAGTGCCAATTTCATCTGCACCGGAAGCAGAAGCGTCACCCAAATACGCGAATATGTCCGCGACGTGCTGCGCCGATACCTCCATGGTGTTCGTCGCGGCGGTAATCAGCTCCGCCGCCTCGTCGAACTCCATCGCGGAAATCTTGGCGTACTGAATGGACGCTTTCAAGCGCTTTTCCGTCTCGTCCTCGCCGAGACCCTGCCGCCAGAACTCAACGGCGGCCTTGGCGACCTCGGTGGCCGAAACGCTCATTTCCCTGGCGATGGCGCGATACCGAGTGCCTAACTTGGCGGCTTCCGCCTCCGTCTTTCCGCTGACGATGCGAATTTCGTTGAGAAGATCGTAGTATTCCTGCGCAAAGCGGGTAGCTTCCTGCCAGACGGATTTGAGTCCTCGCAGCACCAGCATGGTCGCCGCCATCTGTAGGATGCGGCTGCCCACCTTGTCCAGCGATTTTTCCAGTTCGGATACCTTGCCGTTGTGATCGGAGAGCGTCTTATTGTGCGTGGCCTCCGCGTTCTTCGCCTGCTCAATCAGGGTCAGAATCCGCTTGCGGACGGATTCCTCGATGTTCATGGAACCAATCTTCTGCGCGATTGCCTGAAGCTCCTGAAGAGCACTCTGCGCGCTTTGATCCCAGTAAGCCTGTCCCGTCTCATTGCCGTTTTTCATCGCGGCATTGTACTGACGGTAGGCGCTGGTCAGCTGGCTGTATGCCTGCTGCGCAGCCTTGAGTTCATTGACGCCGGAAGCGGCCTTTTGCGCATCCAGCGTCTTTTTATCCTGCTTCGCCGCCTGCGCGTTGCTCAGCTTCTGTGCCAGTGCGGCTTCTTCCGCCGACAGATTTACCAGCTTGGATCGGGCAATCGCTTCCTGTCCGAGCAGTGCAATGATCTGGTTATTGGCCGCCACCAGCCGTTCGGCCGTGGTAATCTGAGCGTCGATAATCTGCGCGGTCGCCGTGCCGTCCTGCACGTTCAGTCGCTGTGTCTTCAGGGTATAAATCTTGCGCAGGGCGTCCAGCTGCTCGCGATACAGTTCGTTGGCGTATTTTACATCCTTGGTCAGCGCGCTTTCCGCCGTCATGCTGCGATTCAGCAGCTGACCGGCACGGTATACCTCGGTGATGGACTGGCCCAACTTGTCATAGCCCTTGCGGGTTTCAGTAATGGAACCATCGCTGTTCAGCTTCTGCATGGTATTAAGCAGCGTCTGAATCTGCGTACCCGCATTGCCAAGCCCTTTCGCCGCCTGATTACCAAACTGCGTCGTCTGCGCAGCGGCTTTCTGAATCTCATTTTTGAAGCGGGTCAGCATGTCTCGAACCTGCTTCTCCACCACATCGGTCATGTTCAGGTTGACGCCCGCGCCGATGGACTGCAGCAGCTTGTTGGTTTCGGCCACGTCGCTTCTCAGCCGCGAAAGATCCAGATACTAGGTACCGACCAGCTTGTTTTGGCTCTGTGCCATGCGTTCACCACCTCATAAAAAGGCGACCAGCCTTGAAGCCGACCGCCTGTAGCTTGATTCAAATATTGCTCACCGCGTAAAGCGGGAGATTGGTCATCCATTCCTCTTCGTGATAATCCTTCATGGAAATGCGAACGGCGTATGCAGGCGCGTACTTCTGGCAATACGCCTTCAGGCTCTTCGCCCGCTGATTGACTTCCGCCTTTACTTCAACGGGAACGACGTTCTTTCCCTTTTGAATCATGAAATCCATTTCAAACGTCGCCGTATCCGTTGCGTAGTAGTAGGGTGTATACTCGGTTTCTGCGCGCAATTCCTGCAATACGAACTGTTCCGTAAGCGCTCCCTTAAATTCAACGAAAATGTCGCTGCCCTCCAGAATGCTCTGTGCGTCCAGTTCGCTCATTGCGCCTAAAAGTCCTACATCCAGCAAAAACAGCTTGAACGCCGCCATGTCGATATACGCCTTCAACGGCATTGCGGGTTTGCTTACGCGGTTGACCTTCGTAATCAGCCCGCAGTCGAGCAGCCATTCAATCGCAATTTCGAAATTCTTCATGCGCGCGCCGGTCTTGATCTGTCCAAAGAAGAACTTCTTGTTTTCCTTGGCAAGCTGCATCGGAATCGAGTTCCATACCATGCGAATCCGAGCCAGATCTGCGGAAGAGGCGTGCTTGCCAAAGTCATCCTCATATTGGTCGAGAATGCTCTTCTGCATTCTGCGCACTTCCTGATAGTCCTTGTGTTCCGCAAAATACTGAACGATTTCAGGCATTCCGCCGACATAGTAGTAATTCTTCAGCCAGAAGATGTATTTGCTGCTGCAATCGGACATCAGCGTGTAATCCTTCGATGCGATTATGTTCGCGAGCGCGCCTTCGCCCATCGCTTCCAGAAACTCGCGGAAGCTCATGGGATGCAGGTCAACCGTGTCAACTTTGCCGACAGGGTAGGAGACGCCCTCGTGAATCGCTACGCCGAGCAGCGAACCAGCGGCGACCACCGCGTATTCCGGAGCGTTTTCGCAGAAGTATTTTAGCGATTCCAGCGCGCGCGGAGCTTCCTGAATTTCATCGAAAATGATCAGCGTATCGCCCGGCGTAACTTCGAGTTTGGTTTCGATATTGATGTTCATCAGAATGCGGCCGATATCGTAGTCGTCATCAAATACGCGTTTCATGCGCTGATTGTTGTAGAAGGTGACGTAGGCCACCTTTTTGAAATACTGCCGCCCAAATTCCTTCATCAGCCATGTCTTTCCAACTTGGCGCGCACCCTTCAGTATAAGCGGTTTGCGGTTGGGCTTGTCCTTCCACGAAACCAGTTGTTCCATTGCGTATCGCTTCATCTGCTTCGCCTCCATTTCCGATACTCTTATTATATGCTGTCTCCGAATCGTAGTCAACATTTTTTAGAGCATTATTGAGTTCGGAAATACATTTTTTAAGACGTTAGCAGATACTATAAGTACATTATTTCTGATATTATGTGCGGCGTTTCGGAAAGCGATTCACGATTCAATATTCGCAATCAAACGATTACGGCCGAAAAGAGGCGAGACCGCTTATTCTGCGATCTCGCCCAGTTCGTTCCGTTTCCATGAACCGTACTCGATTTCATTTTGCAGACGAAGGAAATTTGCTTCCGCGTTATCCTGCCAAAGGTTGGTCGTCGGATCCGCCATGAGTCCGCAGAAGCTGCTGCCCTGGAACGTCTGCCCGGCCTTTTCCTCCGACAGATGATAGACCTCCTGGAGGCGCGCAAAGATATGCCGCTTCTGCTTTTCCAATGCTTCTTCAAAAGTCATCGCAATCGCCTCCCATGCCTTTTTAGTATAGCACGTCGGGCGTCCTTCCGCAACGAACAATTCGTTATTCTTCTGCGCGCTTCGCCAGCTTCAGTCCGGTCACATTGCCGGGCGTCTGCTCCCTGCGCATCGCGCCCAGCATGTCGATCAGCTTGGAATTCAGCTGTTCCGCATGGGCAACGGTGTCCGTCAGGTTTTCCGTGCCCAGCAGGCTTTCGAACACCTTGCCGAAGCGGTGGGGCAGCGAGTGTTCCGTTTCGAAATTCCGTCGTGCGGACGCGAAGAGACGGCAGTAAATATCCATCACATCGTCAAAGTCATTTTCGACGATCTCCATGATCGGCTTCCAGAGAGCGTGCGTGGCGATGATATCGTACAACTCATAGCGACCCTGCGCAGAATCGTAATCGCTCAGATCCAGATCGGTGTAATGCGAGAGGATAAGGAAGGAACGAATCAGATCCGCATTATGGCCCTCATAGGCGTTGCCGCTTTTCTCGTCAAAAACGAGCGCGGCGCCGGCATAGCTCTACGCCAGCTGTTCCTTCTCCGCGTAGGGGATCTTCTCCCGCACGTGGAATTCAACTTCGTCCAGATTAAAGGGATGAGTGTACTCGAATTTTTCCTTCAGAATGTTCATGCCTGATTTCCTCCCATAATGGTGATTTTGCTGTTGGCGAGGAATCCCGCCAGTGAATTCATGGCGGCACCCGCGCTGCGGGGATTGCCGATGTGAAAGGGGTTGCTCTTTTCGATCATGTCCCAGCTCTTTTGACAGAAGCTGTTGCCCGCATAATTGGAGATCGCCTCATAGGTCAGCTTGTAGCCTAGTTCTGTGAGCACGTCCTCGAAGAACACGAAGCTCATGCTGTTGATCTGCTCCTCATCGACTATGCCCAGATGGGCGGCGATCATTGCAACGGCGCGATCCAGCGTCACCCCTTTCTGGCCGTCAGCAGGTTTTTTTGCTTCTGTTCCTTTTCGTCCATGCGATTGACGCGGCGGAAAATCTGAAGCAGCTGTTCGATCACGCCGGTGTCCAATTCGTTGTAGTGATCAAGAATCAACTGTTCGTCGTCTGTGACTGCAATCAGCCAGTCCATGAGCGCCTTGTCGCCGTCCCGGTCGTCCCCGAACGCGCCCGCCTCCATCGCCAGAATGTCGGCAAGGGGATAGAGCTCCAGCATTCGGTAAAATGCCGCCG
>Ga0129315_1000812_pt1 | contig 17901 bp, 13 predicted proteins | sample Cm827metagenome_FD_94432 | JGI IMG/M metagenome (GOLD analysis project Ga0129315, IMG submission 94432) | Eastern black-and-white colobus group fecal microbial communities from Wisconsin, USA - Cm827 metagenome | ecosystem: Host-associated > Mammals > Digestive system > Large intestine > Fecal...
TGAGAAAAATGCAGCAAAGTTCCCGCAATTTTTTGTAGAACCGACTATTCCAATGTCGTGAGGGGGCTACGGGCGGAGAGGTAGTACGCGGCAGCGTGGCGGCCGTCCGGAGTGATTTCTACTGGGCCCCGTTCATCATGCTCGATTGACGTGAGCCGCGCTTCGCGTACGTAAAGTCCGTTAATCGGGAAAAATGGTGCTAAAAAGATTAAAATATTTGGAAATTAGTAACGAATCCGTCACTTTTACAAATACAAAGTTCTTTGTTATATGAAGAGTTCTGAATAACAGAGAACTTTTTCTCGAAAGTATATTATGAATATGTATAAGATAGTAGCAATTATTGAAAAGGGAACGGACGGGCGATTTGCTATCACGTCCTCGCAAAGTTTTGGCAAAAATCATTTCGGCGGTTTTGGGGAGACAATCGAGGAGGCCAAAGCAGATTTCCGCGAAAGCGTCGAGGATTGCCGTGATTTAGCTTTGGCGGACGGAGAGTGTGTTCCTGAAGAGTATCAGGTCACGTTTCGCTATGACATGCCATCATTCTTCGAAGATTTCGATTTCATCAATGCCAGCCGCTTCGCTCAGTATGCAGGTATCAACGAAAGCAAAATGAGGCAATACAAGAGTGGAGCAGCATTCCCTGGAGAAAAGACCACAAAGAAGATTGTGGCCGCAATACATCGCATAGGAGCCGAATTGAGTTCGGTTTCAATATAACAAAGAACGTTTTTGGAGAGGGGCAGCCGTGATGGTTGCGCCTCTTTTTTCTATATGCCAACTCCAGATTGAGAAGTTCAAGCGCTGAAAGCAACCATAGGGAATTGATGCCTGCGGGATTGTGCAAAGTAAAAAAAGGAGCTGTCCGTGACCACTTCAGTTTCATCGATTTCCGGTTCCTTTCCGCTCTTGATGACTTTCAGCTGATCAGCCGTCATACCGTTTGTGAGGGCAGGATTGCCTGCGCCGATCAGAGGGACTACACCATTTGAAGCCTTTCCGAGCATTTTCTCCGGATCGAACAACAAGCCGGACACCGAAGCATCATCACCGAACACATTCTCGGCATTGATGGAATAAGAAACAGTCTCTGTCCTCTGGTCAATAAGTTCATTCATTGTGCTCTTTTTCGCCCAGATACCATCGCGTCCTCCCTTATTGCCGGAAACTATTGAATTATAGACTTTTACCTTACTTTCTATCTGAGCTATACCTGAGCAGACATCCTGGCTGCTGGATTTGTTTCCTGCAACAGTACAGCTGATGATATAAGCTTCAGTATCAGTTACACCCTTTCCATAAATCGCAATAGGAGCATTTCCTGCATCTGAGCCGTAGAAAGTGGTATTGACTATCACCGAGAAGGAATTTTCACGGCCATAGAAATTACTGACTCTCTTCCAGCTGGTAGAAGCTGAATCGTTTTCAAACTCGCAGCTGTAAAGATATGCTTTGGCAGTATTAAGCTTCTTGTCCGTGTCGTAATTGTAAAAACCGCCGACAAGCGAGTTCGTGGTGCAGCCGTTACGTCTGATGCCGCAGTTCCTGAGAATCATCGTACCCGCATTGTGAATTCCGGCAGCATTTCCGTCTTCCACCGTATTGTCAGTTATTTCGCAATGCTCCATCTCCACATACGAATTGTTCGTACTGGACGAACCAAAAAAAGAGTTCTGAACGAACTCTATCAATTTTTTAACTTTTTTTCGATTTTAAAGTGTCAAACTCCCGAACCTTTGGCGCATGACAATAAAAAGCGTAAATTTGCCTCTGCTATGGAATTGGACTCATATATCAGAACGCTCTGCGACAAAGGTGAAAGTACAGAGATAGAATTCAAAAGTGCAAAAGGCGGCTTCCCCGGCAGCCTGTGGGAGACATATTCTGCTTTTGCCAACACAAACGGAGGAATTATAGTTCTGGGAATTTCAGAAAAGAGCGGCAAATTCATATCTGATAAACTCACAGAAGCGCAGATTGCCAAGCTCAAGAAAACATTGTGGGACGGTGTCAACAATAAGACCACAGTCAGTTCGTGTCTTCTTTCCGATTCAGACGTCATTCAGACAGAATTCGACGGTGGATTTGTCTTGGTGGTAAATATACCACGGGCAGAATACACTCAAAGACCGGTATATCTGACTTTAAACCCGTTTGGAGGTCACACATACAGACGACGCCACGAAGGAGACTACAAAGCAAGTGACGATGTCGTACGCAGACTAATGAGTGAAGCGCAGGTAGCCTTACACCCTTTAGATAAGTCAATATTACGGGGGATTTCAATCGGAGCTGATATTGACACTGAAACAATCGCACAGTATCGTCGCTTATTCGACAGTAGAAATGAGAAACACCCCTGGTCAGAATTGACGGATATGGGATTTCTACAGAAAATCGGAGCATATAGCACAGATGCAGAAAGTGGTGAAAGCGGATTCACGCTGGCTGGAGTCCTGATGTTCGGAACTCAAGAAGGGCTTGACAAAGCTGTCCCATATTATTACGTTGACTACAGGGAAAGGATGAGCGACGATCCGTCTTTAAGATGGACTGACCGAGTCTATTTGGACGGCTATTGGGAACCTAACCTTTTCCAGTTTTTCAACAGAATCTACCCGAAGATCCGGCAAGCGCTTCCTGTTCCGTTCCAACTTGAAGATATAGTAAGGATTGATTTCACATCCGCACATAAAGCGCTCCGTGAAGCAATTATAAATTGTCTCGTTCATGCCCGATACGGCATGATGAATAACATCGTCATAGAACGTTATCCGGACAGGCTTGTTTTCACGAACCCGGGAACAATGCTCATATCCGTAGACCAGTTCTTCAAAGGAGGGAAAAGCATCTGCAGAAATTTCACCCTTCAGAAAATGTTTTCTTTCATAGGTTTTGTTGAAAGAGCCGGCAGCGGAGCTGACACTATCATAAAAGGGTGGGAAGAAAACAAATGGCCGAGACCTCAGATACACGAGATGTACGATCCGGACATGGTTGAGATGGTTCTGCTGTTTAACGACAGACATGCCGAGAAAACTAGGGAGAAAACTAGGGAGAAAACTAGGGAGAAAACTAGGGAGAAAATTTTGCAGCTGTTACAAGATGTGCCACAGATAACGACGGCAGAAATCGCCGAAATAATAGGGATCACCACCAAAGGAGTGGAATGGCAACTCGCCAAACTGTACTCCGAGAAACTTATCCGCCGCGTTGGCCCCGACAATGGAGGACATTGGGAAGTTATCTCTATCGAACATAACTGATTTTCAAACATAACAGTACGAAGACATGATAACCATAGGCCAGAACATAATCGACGGGATCAACGGAGGGGACGAGAAATCGTTCAAGGCTCTGTATGACGCCTATTGGTCATATCTCTGCTCTGTGGCGACCATGTACGTTCCCGACCCGTCCTCCGTCGAGGAAATCGTGAACGATGTATTTCTCTCCGTCTGGAAAAACCGGGGACACTACCGCACGCCCATCCACGGGTATCTCGCCGGAAGCGTCCGGAACGCCTGCGTGAGCCACCTCCGTTCAAAGATGCTGAAGGAACGGCTCAAGGAAAGCTATGAAAAGGAACTGTTTCTCTTCGCCCAGGAGAACTGCCTGAGCGAGGTCCATCCGCTCGACCTGCTCTCCGCGAAAGAGACTGAAGAAAAGCTCCGCGAGATTGTGGACACGCTTCCGCAGCGCTGCAGAGAGGTTTTCGAGAGATATTTCTACTACGGGGACTCGACGAAAGACATTTCAGAAAAGATGGACATACGTGAATCTACTGTACGCGTGCAGATAAAGACCGCCCTCGACCGCATCCGCAAAGAACTCGGGCCGGCCGTCCTGCTCGCCTACCTTTTCTCCGGAATGATCCATTGAACCGGGAAGCAATTCCCTTCCTAAGAAATTTTTGAAAAAAATCGCATAAAGTCCTAAACGCCCGACATCTTTTTTTCGTATATATGTGTGTACGGGTATGAAACCGAGACCCGAAAAACACTGAAACGGATGGAAACAGGACACAAAATGGATTTTGACTCCCTTATAATAGAATATCTCACCGGAGGTCTGCGCGGAGAAAACGCCAGGGAATTCCTCCGCATGGTCGAGACTGACGAGGAATGCGCACGCAGATTCGACGAGCTCAACCGGCTCTACGCATCATCATTGACCCCATATTATGAAAGCAGACGCGAAAAGAACTGGGAAAAACTGCGCCGCAGGATAAAGGAAACGCCTTTTATGGTCTTCAAAAAACGGCACAGCATTGCCGCAGCCATCGCCGCCATCGCCGTGATTTCAGGAATATGCGCTGGAGTTCTTGGCAGCAGAAGCGGAGAAACGGAAGAACTGCTCTGCGAGATATCCGTTCCGGAAGGCTCAAGGACAAGGCTCATGCTCCCAGACAGTTCGACCGTATGGCTCAACTCCGGAGCAAGGCTCGCATACGCCAAAGACTTCGGGAAGAAAGGAAGGGACGTACATCTTGAAGGAGAGGGATATTTCGAAGTCCGCAGAGACGAGAGGCATCCGTTCACAGTAAGCACAGAAGATCTGGCAGTCAAGGTGCTCGGAACAGTTTTCAACGTCAGGGAAGATGGAAACACGACCATAGACCTGATAAGCGGCAAAGTCGAGGTGAGCACTGCCGAGGGACTCGCCATGACGCTCTCTCCAGGCGAAAGGGCGGTGCTTGACCACTCCACAGGAAATCTCTCGAAAAAGCTCTCCGAACCGTTCGTCTCCGACTGGACATCCGGAAGGATATCATTCACAAACACCTCAATGAGCGAAATCCTCACCCGCCTCCAGAAACATTTCAACGTCAGGATTGAGCTTCAGGACAATAGCCTCGCACAGGAGAGATTCTCAGGAAGCATAGACCTAGACATGACGCTCGACGAAATACTCAGATACCTCGACGTCGACGGGAAATACTCCGTGACCATGTACGGAGGAGTCATACGCATATCAAAAAGATAAGATCCCAAAATATAAACAAATAACCGTTTACATCAGATGAAAACAATCATTGCTTGTCTGGAACACATTTTCAGACAATATGTTCCGATGGTCCTGTTTTGCCTGGCGATATGCCTTCCGGCCTCGGCCCAGACCCCATCGGACATCAGGATTACAGTCCACGGCAAGGATAGGCCTCTCGTACAGATTCTGGATGAGATAGGGCGACAGAGCGACTGCTCGTTCATAATCCGCGACAACGACGTGGAAACAGGCACGCGCCTGAGCATCGACGCCGAGAATGAAAGCCTCGGAAACGTGCTTGAGCACCTGCTCTCCGGAACCGGGCTCAGCTACAGGATCGAAGGTCAGAAAATATCCATCTTCCGTCCGGAAAAGAAGGATACCCCTTCAAAAGGAGAAAAACTCAGGGGACGGGTCACCGACAAAAGCGGAGAACCTGTCGTCGGAGCCGTAATCCTCTTCCCGAAGAATCATTCTAACGGCACGGAAACCGACCTCGACGGAAAATTCGAAATCGACGTACCGAAGGGAGAAAAAGAGTTCAGCGTATCCATAATCGGCTATCAGTCAAAGACAACAGTAATTCCAAAGGACTTGTCTGCAGCACTCGACATCGTTCTTGACGAAGATGTGCAGATGCTTGACGACGTGGTGGTCGTAGGCTACGGCGTGCAGAAGAAGAGCGTCGTCACCGCCGCCATCAGTTCCGTCAAGGGAGACGCCCTCACCCAGACGGCAGGCACCCGCGTGGACAACCTGCTCAAGGGAATGGTCTCGGGAGTCACCATAACCCAGAACTCCGGCCAGCCCGGCTCCGGCACCAAAGTGCGCATCAGGGGCATAGGCACAATCAATGACAGCAACCCTCTGTACATCGTCGACGGAATGCCAGTGAGCGGAAACATCGACTATCTCAACCCTTCCGACATCATGTCCGTGGAGATTCTCAAGGATGCGGCATCGGCAGCAATCTACGGAGCCAGAGGCGCCAACGGAGTCATTCTCGTGACCACGCGCCAGGGCAGCGACGAGAAGATGAGGGTCGACTACTCCTTCTCCTACGGATGGCAGAGCCCATGGAAGACAAAGGATGTGCTGGACGCCACGGAATACGCCGTGCTGATGAACGAGATGAACATGAACAGCGGCAAGTCCCCGATTTACGACGACCCGTACTCTCTCGGCAAAGGCACCAACTGGCAGAAAGAAGTATTCAACTACAACGCTCCTGTCATCGAACATCAGGCCAGCATCAGCGGAGGCAACGGCAAGATGACATACTACCTCTCCTTCGGCTACCTCTACAACGAAGGAATCATCGGAGGGAACTACAACCGCTCCAACTATGACCGCTACAGCGCAAGAGCCAACACCAACTACACCTTCTTCGACCGCAGCGCGGAGAAAAGCTGGCTGCGGAAGTTCACCGGCGGAGTCAACATGGCCTACTCCCGCACGACATCAATGAGCATCGGGGAGAACAGCGAGCGCGGCAGCATACTCGGCAGCGCAGTATCCATGTCCCCTATCATGGGCGTCTATGCCGACGACCCGCAGGCCGTGCTTGCTGAGCATCCTAACGCGGTGACGGACTTCAACGGGAATGTATTCGCGATAGCCGGCGACGATTTCGGGAACATGGTGAACCCGCTCGCGTCGCTCAGCCTGCCTGGAGACAAGTCCAAGGCGGACAAGCTCGTGGGAAACATCTTCGGGGAAATCGAACTGTACAAAGGTCTGAAATTCAAGTCCTCATACGGAGTGGAACTCATCCTCAGCGGCAACGACGGCTACCAGATGCCGTACTGGCTCGGGCGCTACACCTACATTGACCGTTCCTCCGTGTGGTCCAGCATGGACAGGCTCTTCACATGGCAGGTGGAGAACACCCTCTCATACGACTGCAAGATTGCCGAGAAACACCACCTCACGGTCCTGCTCGGACAGTCGGCCCAGTCCTCCCAGTCACAGAACGTCGGAGGCTCCAGCTATGATCTGGGCAACCCGAAGCAGCCGTGGATAGACAACACCGAGTCCGACACCAACTCCCGCAGCGCATGGGGTTCTCTTTCCGCCAGCCACCGTCTGCTGTCATGGTTCGGCAGGGCAAGCTACAACTTCGATGAGAGATACATGGCCGAACTCACCCTCCGCCGGGACGGCTCGTCCAATTTCGGTCCTTCGCACAAATGGGCCACATTCCCTTCCGTCTCCCTCGGCTGGAACATCACCAACGAACCGTTCATGCAGAACCGTCCGCGGCAGATCTCCTCTCTGAAACTTCGCGGGAGCTGGGGACTCAACGGAAACGAATCCATAGGCTCGTTCCACTACATCTCCACAGTCACTTCAGGAGCCGGCTACATCCTCGGTCTGGAAGGGCTCAATGTGCTCAAGCCAGGTGTCACCCCTGTGGCATATCCCAACGACGAGCTCAAATGGGAGCAGTCAGAACAGTACAACATCGGCCTTGACGCGGCCTTCTTCGACAACAGCCTGACATTCACCATAGACTGGTTCAACAAACGCACCAACGGCATGCTCATGACCGTACCTCTTCCGCAGTACATCGGCAACTCCCGCCCTTACGGAAACGTCGGCGACATGAAGAACACCGGCGTGGAGATGGACATCCGCTACCGGTTCACGAAGAACGACTTCAACTTCGAGGTCGGAGCTAACGCCACCTATGTGAAGAACAGGGTGATAAAGCTCGGAAACCAGAACGGCTGGGCCAACTACGACACCGTGCTCGGAAACATCGGCACCATCACCCGAGCCGAAAACGGAGAGCCGTTCCCGTTCTTCTATGGAATGCGTACAGCAGGTATCTTCCAGACTGCGGAGGAAGTCGCGGCCTACACCAATGAAGAGGGAGAGATGCTCCAGTCTTCCGCACAGCCGGGAGACGTGAGGTTCGTCGACACCAACGGCGACGGTGTAATTGACGACAGTGACAGGGTGAAAATCGGCAAGGGCAGCCCGGACTGGATTCTCGGATTCAACTTCAGCCTCGGCTGGAAAGGAATCGACCTCTCAGCCCTGTTCTACGCTTCAATCGGCAACGACATATTCGACGCGTCCTACCGCTCCGACTATCCTTACCTCAACATGCCCCGCCACATGCTCTCCCGCTGGACAGGACCGGGCTCATCCGACAGAATCCCGCGACTTTCCCGCAAGGTCGACGCCGCCAACTGGCAGTCTTCCGACCTCTACATCCACGACGGCTCATTCCTCAGGCTCCGCAATCTGCAGCTCGGCTACACGCTCCCGGAGAAATGGATGAAGAAAATCTTTGTCAGCAGGCTCCGTTTCCATGTTGGAGTGGAGAACCTCTTCACTATCACCGCCTACGACGGCTTCGACCCGGAAATCGCATCCGGAGGCACATCCACAGGAGTAGACAGAGGAGTCTACCCCACCCCGAGGACAGTCACCGTCGGCGCACAGATAACATTCTAATTATAGGAACGATATGAAAAAGAAACATATAACCATCATCGCAGCGGTCCTCACCCTGCTGGGCGCATCGTCCTGCTCTTCGGACTTTCTCCACGTCACACCGACGACTGAAATCCCGGAGGACGAATACTATGACGACTACGAGACGCTGCTGAAAGGACTCATGGCGGCATACGCCCCGCTTCAGTGGCCAGATTTCGTCTTCGGGAACTACGCACCGCTCCAATTTGTCAGCGACGTCATGTCCGACGACGTGAGGGTTGGAGGAGCGAACGAGACCGACATCCCCTACCTCCATCTGATGAGGAAATTCTCGGCGACAGCCAATTATACGCCCTCAACCCTCTGGGTCACATTCTATTCCGGAGTCTACCGCGCAAACCTTGTTCTCAAGTATGTCGAGACTGCAGGCGGAATGTCCGGTGCAACACGCAGCCGCATAAAGGCCGAGGCGCTCACTCTCAGAGCCTACAACTACTTCTGGCTGTGGAAACTCTGGGGCAACATCCCTTACTACACCCAGAACCCTACCGGGCCATACATCATCGAACAGTATGACGCCGACAGGGTCTACGGGGAAATCCTCAAGGACCTCGACGCCGCTCTTGAAGGCAGTGCCCTCCCGAAAGCCGTCAAGGCATCGGAGTACGGGCGGTTCACACGGGCTGCAGCGCAGATGCTCCGCGCCAACGTGGTGATGTATCAGGGGGACGCATCCATGTACGGTACAGTGCTCACGGACCTCAGGGAAATCATCAGCTCTAAACTCTACTCCCTCCGTCCCGACTTCGCTTCAGTCTGGACAGACGCCGGAGAATGGTGCACCGAGTCCATCTTCGAGGTCAACTACACCGACTCCCCGAGCGAGCGCACTTGGGAAAGCCCCACCAAACCCGGAGGTTCCGTCTTCCCGACGCTCATCGGCATAAACGGATATTCAGGACCCGAGTATGACACGGGAGGATATGGATTCGAGCCGGTAGAGAAAGCGCTGTACGATGCCTACGAGAGCGGGGACACAAGACGCGACGCCAGCATACTCAGTTTCGAAAAGCTGCGTACGGCACATCCGGAGGCTACATATACCCCACGCTACGACGACACGGGCTACTTCAACCACAAGTACCTCGGGCGCCCAGACGGGCACAGCCGCTACACCGGCAACGCCCCGGAACTCAACTTCCGCAACAACTGCAGGATATGGCGCTACTCCGAGACTCTCCTTGCCGCAGCAGAGCTGATCGTACGGACCAGAGGCCCGCAGGAAGAAGCCGACTCCTACCTCAACGAAGTGAGAGCCAGAGCTTTCGGGATGAAGAGCACCGACAGCGCCTTCGCTCCGTACCGCCGCACAGCCACCCTCGACAACCTGCTCAGCGAACTAAGGCTTGAGTTCGCCCTCGAAGGCCACCGCTTCTGGGACCTGGTACGCTTCGGAAAGGCTGAGGAGGTCCTCGGCAAGAGGGGCTACACCCAGTCGAAGAAATGGTTGCCGATTCCGCAGTCGGAAATCGACCAGGCACAGGGAACACTCAAACAAAATCAATATTGAAAACACATAAAACCATGAAACAATTTTCCGCATTTGCAATCATCGCTGCCGCAGCGCTTTGCGCAGCATGCAGCAAGCCGTCCTACGGACTGGGCGAAGTTCCGTCCGAAGACAGCTTCACATACACCGTGACCCCGGACAAGGAGACGCCGAACGTCATCCGGTTCTCCTTCAGCGGAGAAAAAGTGTCCCCGTTCTGGAGAGTCAGGAAACCTGACGGAAGCTACCTCGAAAGCAACAGCAGAGAGTTCATGCTCCGCTACTACATGAAAGGCAAATACGACGGTACGCTCACGGCATACGGCTCCGGAGGAGAGGGCGAGCCTGTCAGCTTCACCTTCAACGTCACCGAGAACGATCCCATCGTGAAGAAGCTCACAGGGGACGGCACCCAGAAAGTCTGGGTCTGGAACTGGTCCGTGGACAAGCACTTCGGCGAGGGCTCGCTGGAATCCACAGAGCCTGACTGGTGGCCGGTGGGCGCATGGGAGATGAAGGACTACTCCATGTACGACGACGAACTCTCCTTCGTCACCGACAGCTGGGACTAAATCCTTGACGCGAAAGGAAAAATCTACGCAGACGGCACCGTACTGCCTATTTTCTATCCGGACATATTCAAGAAAGGCTCACGCGCGACCGTCATCGACTACGTACAGCCGGAAGGTCAGAAATGGGCGATCTACGCTGACGAAAACGACAAGCTCTACCTCAGCTTCTCCGAAGGCGGCTTCCCTTCATATCCGGCCTACCCTACAGCACTCGGCGGAGCATACGAAATCACGGAACTCACCGACGACGTGCTCGCACTGCGCTTCGACACCGGCTCGGCCGACAACGGGGCATGGTACTACCGCTTCGTCCTCAAAGGCACACAGCCTGAAACCGGCGGAGGCGACAAGCCTGACAAACCCGATCAGCCGGACACCCCGACAATGAACGAGCTTGAGAAAGCCCTCACCACGAACGCCGACGGCTCACAGAAAGTCTGGATGTGGGACCACACCAATCCCGGACACTACGGAGAGGGCGACGCGAACGCCATGGAGCCGAACTGGTGGCCTGTGGGAGCTGACGAGATGGCCGCCTACTCCATGTACGACGACGAACTCGAATTCCACTATGAAGGCCATGCATATATCCTCCGCGCAAACGGATATGTCTACTGCGACCGCGGAGCTCTCGCAGCAATGGGTCACAAGGGAAACGAGGCCACCAACATAGAATACACCCAGCCGGAAGGCCAGACCTGGGGCATCGTGAACGAGGACGGAGCTGACTGGCTGCGCTTCTCCGAAGGAGCATTCCCGAGCGCGATTCCTGTCCCGCAGGCCATCGGAGGTAAGTTCAGGATACTTTCCCTCACCGATGACTGTCTCTACCTGAGGCTGCAGACCCCGGATGACTCATGGTATTACAAATTCGTCCCTAAGAAATAAGGATTTCATAATGAAAAAGAAAACAATAATTATGACTCTGCTCCTGTCGCTTGCCCTCGGGGCTGCGGCAGGGTGCATGAAAGGAGACCCGGAATACTTCAAGAAACCCGACTGGTGGACCTCCGGCGAGGAGGACGAAGGCACGGGAGAATACCGTCTGGTCTGGTCCGACGAGTTCAACGACGAGCCTGACGCCGAGACAGGATATGCAGTGCCCGGCAGCGCATGGCAGTTCGAGACCGGAGGCACCGGCTGGGGCAACGACGAGGCGCAATACTACGTCGACAAATCCTACGACGGAAAGGCCGTGGCGATGGTGCGGGACGGCAACCTCATACTTAAAGCCTACAAACTCGACACTCCGCTCAACGGCAAGAAATACATCTCCGCCCGCATGACCACGCTCCAGAGCTGGACTTACGGGAAAATAGAGATGAGGGCGAAACTCGCTGCCGGGCGCGGCACATGGCCCGCCTTCTGGATGCTTCCTGCGGCAAGGACCTCCGACAACCTGCTCGACGGGGAAATAGACATAATGGAATACGTGGGCTGCGAACCGGGCATAGTCTGGTTCTCCCTCCACAACAAGAATGACAGGACAGCCGAAGGGAAGAACCTGCTGACGACCTCCATAACTCTTGAAAATCCCGAGACCGAATACCATGTCTACGGAGTGGAATGGACGGCCGAATACATCCAAGGCTACATCGACGGCACACCATATTACACCTTCCGCAACGACGGTTCAGGAGATCCTAAGTCATGGCCGTTCGACAAGCCGTTCAACATCAAGCTGAACATCGCAATCGGAGGAAGCTGGGGAGGATACATGGGAATCGACGACTCGATTTTCCCGACAGAATATGTCATAGACTACGTCAGGGTATATCAGAGATAATACGACTATATTATTGATTTAGAAACCATCACACTAAAATGAAGATTTACGTCAACTACGAGGCTCCATCAGTCGAAACGGTGGAGATTACAAACGAAGAGGGATTTGCCACAAGCGGCGAGTCGGCCATCTATTCGGCAGAAGAGGACAATTATGGAGAATTTTAAAACTATGAAAGACATGAAAAGACTTGCAGCATTGTGCATTGCGGGAGCTGCAGCAGTGCTTGCCGTATCCTGCGGGAAAGAGGGGGCTGTCAGAGAAGACGGTGCATCAAAAGTTGAGTTCACGGCATCTGAACTTCAGGTGAAGACCGTTTTCGGAGAGAAGGCTGACGGGGAATATCCTGTGCTTTGGACAACTAAAGAAAAGGTTGCGCTGTTCTACAACTCCCAGACGGGTGATCAGGGATGGACGAACGGCGGACAATATGTGGCAGTCAATCCGTCAGCTGACGGGCATACCGCCGGATTCTCCGCATCATTCACTGATGACGGAAGTAGAAGCCACAGTTTCTACGCCATGAGCCCGCTGAGTGCATTCAAGTGGATGGGGAACGAGGATTGGAATGGAGACGGAGCCGATGAAAAGATTCTTTATGCCATTATCCCTCATGACCAGATTCCGGTGCCCGGAACCTGCGACGAGAAAGCGCAGATTGTTTTCGCGAAAGAAGAGTTCTCCGAGTTTCCGGACAAGGTTGACCTCACATTCAGCCACATGACGGCTTACGGGCTCATAACCAGTCTATCTCTTCCTGAAGAAGCGACTGAAATAGTAGGTCTGACCATTGAATCTGACAAGTTCCTTTCCGGAGAGATATATTGCAACTATAACACTCCGGAAACTATTCTCTGCAACGCTAAGACAGCGCAGAAATACATCTACCTTGACGTCAACAACGGCGGTCTGAAAGCGAAGACGCTCGAAAACGTGTTCTTCGCATGCACCCCGCAGACTGACGGAAACGATGTATTCGGAGAAGGAGACTATCTCAAGTTCACGGTCTACACAGACACAGACACCGACACATGGGTGAAAACCGTAAACTTCTCCGCCGACAGGACACTCGCGTTCAAAGCCGGACGCATATCCTCTTTCAGCGTCAGCGCACATGGATTTGAAAAACAATAAGATACATGAAAAGAGCAGTCATCGCCATTCTTGCTGCGGGAGCCTCTCTGTGCTCCTGCAGCGAAACGACCCAACGTGCAATCCCGCAGGACGGGGAAATTGAGAAAAAAGTCGAGCAGGTGCTCTCGCGGATGAGCCTGGAGGAAAAGGCCGGACAGATGGTCCAGCTGACATCCTCCGTCATCATAAAGCCCGGCACGCATGAAGTCTCGCCGGAAGGTGAAGCCATACTCCGGAAATACAAAATAGGCTCAATCCTCAACTCAATGAACGACGTTGCGGACACTCCGGAAGCCTACCGGCAGTTCATCGGACAGATTCAGCAAATCTCCATCGACGAGACAGGCATCCCATGCATCTACGGTCTGGATCAGATCCACGGAGGGACATACACTGTCGGTTCAGTACTGTTTCCGCACGAAATAGCCCTTGCGGCATCATTCAACGACTCGCTCGCATTCAAAACCGGCGAGATAAGCGCATACGAGACACGTGCCTGCAGCGTCCCGTGGGTGTTCACCCCGACCCTCGACCTCAGCCGCAACCAGTGCTGGCCGAGAATGTGGGAGAGTTTCGGCGAAGACCCGCTGGTACAGAGCCGCATGGGAGCCGAGATGACACGGGGATTCCAAGGCGTTGACCCGAACCACATCGATGCAGAACATGCCGGGACCTGCATCAAACATTACCTCGCCTATGGTGCATCCACATCAGGACAGGACCGCACTCCTGCAATGGTGAGCCAGCGCGAGCTCCGGGAGAAATTCTTCCCTCCGTTCAAGGCCGCGATTGAGGCCGGAGCGCTCTCCGTGATGGTAAGTTCATCCAGCAATGACGGCATCCCTTTCCATTCCAACAGAGAAGTTCTCACAGACTGGCTCAAGGAAGGTCTGAACTGGGACGGCATGATCGTCACCGACTGGGCCGACGCGAAGTGCCTCTACGACAGAGACCACACCGCTCCGACCTATAAGGACGCAATCGCGCAGACCCTCAACGCAGGGGTGGACATGATCATGGAGCCTTACGACACTCTTGTATGCCGCTACATCATGGAACTCGCAGAGGAGAATACAGTTCCGATGGAACGGATCGACGACGCGGTCCGCAGGATACTCCGTCTGAAATTCCGCCTCGGACTCTTCGACGACCCCCTTTCACAGAAGTCCGGTTTCGGAAATTTCGGCAGCAGACAGAGTGCAGAAACGGCCTACCGCGCCACCCTCGAAAGCGAAGTGCTGCTCAAAAATGAAGGAGGTCTGCTCCCGCTCAAGAAAGACAGCCGCATCCTGCTCGTTGGTCCGAACGCCGGTTCAGTGCGCAGCCTCAACGGAGGATGGAGTTACTCATGGCAGGGAGAACAGTCTGACAATGATGAATTTACCGCAGAATACCACAGCATCCGCAAAGCCCTTTCCGCAAAATTCAGCAATCTGGAATACCTCCCGGTACTCGAATATGCCCCTTACGGCGACTTCAGGAAAGAAATATGTGGAGACTACGGAGAGGCCGTGCGTGCCGCCCGCAAGGCAGATGTGATAATCGTCGCGGCCGGTGAGAACTCCTACTGCGAAACAAAAGGCAACATCAACGACCTCACGATATCCCCGAACCAGTCGGAACTTGTGAAAACTCTCGCCGCTACGGGAAAGCCGATCGTGCTCGTTCTCGGTGGTGGACGTCCGAGGGTAATCAATGATATAGAGCCGCTTGCGCAGGCGATAGTCTCAGTTCTGCTCCCCGGCAACTATGGAGGCGATGCCCTCGCGGCGCTCCTTGCGGGAGAAGAGAATTTCAGCGGCAGACTCCCATACACCTATCCGAAGTATGTGAACCGTCTGAACACATACGACTACAAGCTCTGCGAGAACCGTGCTACAATGGAAGGGCTATATGACTACAACGCCAATATCGAGAGCCAGTGGCCGTTCGGGCACGGACTGAGTTACACCACTTTCGAGTACTCCAACATGAGGGCGGACAGGACAGAATTCCTCGCAGATGACACGATAAAGGTGGAGATTGACGTCAAGAACACCGGAAGCGTGGCAGGCAAGGAATCCGTGCTGCTCTTCAGTTCTGACCTCTGCGCCTCTGTGGCCCCTGACGTGCGCAGGCTGAGGGACTATGCGAAAGTGAGCCTCGAACCCGGACAGAGCACGACTGTGACCTTCAACCTCAAAGCCTCCGACCTCGCGTTCGTGGACCACAGTCTCCGCAGGATTCTCGAACCGGGCGGATTCCGGCTCAGCTGCGGAAGCGAACACATTATGGTAGAATGCGTTGAACACAGAACTGCAATTGTGGAATAACTTGTGGGTCAAATCCGGGAAATCCCGGAGATGGCCCTCCTTTGTAAAACATATGAAAAAATCATTGTTGAGCGGACTTTCCGCACTCGCGTTCGTCGCAGCCGTTTCATGCACATCCTCCACTCCGGAAATACGGTGGACAGAAGGAGCGGCCGGCGAAGACGGAAGAAGCATCCACAAGATTGTCATTGAAAATGCCCGCATGCTTCCGGAAGACTGGACAATCTGGTTCTCCCAGATGCAGATAGGGGCGGATGTAGCCGAAGGTTCGGATGCAACGATAGAGGTCTACAACGGCAGTCTCCACAGAATCCGTCCTGTCGCCGGGTCCGGGAAAGACAGCCTCGTCATCCTCTACAGGGCCGCACCGCTCAAACGCCGCAGTTGGGCGCCGGAAGGTTTTGTCCTTCAGGACATGGAATCGCCGTCAATCACGGGGACAGCGCTCAAGGCGGAATACCGTTTTCTCCCGCTTGAACCTGACGGGAAAATCTGGCAGGAGTATAACGCATCTCTGGAAGTTAGGGATGTAAAGCCTTATGAGACAATCCCAGCAGTCAAGAAGATTGAGCAGGAGCCGTTCGCGCTCACATCGGGAGCGAAACCTCGGGGATGGTACGCAATATCCATCGACGGTGACGGCAAGACATCGTTCATCAGCGAAGACGAAGAGGGAAGCATATATGCGGAAGCCACGCTCTCACAGCTGCGCAGCACAGGAGAACCTCTGCACGACATCTACATAGAAGACTGGCCTGACCTCCAATACAGGGGATTCATGCTCGACGTCGCAAGAAACTTCACGAGTGCGGACAATGTCAAAAGGCTGATCGACGTCCTCGCACGCTATAAAGTCAATTATCTGCACCTGCATCTCGCCGACGACGAGGGATGGAGGATAGCGGTGAAAGACATCCCGGAACTCACCTCCGTCGGAGCATTCCACTGCCTCGACCCATACAAGGGGCTCATGCCTTCCTACGACGGCTGCGCAGACCCTTCCTCCCCGGCTCTTTCAAATGGATTCTTCACGGTTGAAGACTATATCGGCATTATCCAGCATGCCTGGAGGCACAGAATCAGCGTAATTCCGGAAGTCGACACCCCAGGCCACAGCCGTGCGGTCATCTATGCGATGAATGCCTACGAGAAACGCACCGGAGACAGTTCCATGCGGCTTCAGGACCCCGCCGACACATCACGTTACTACGGCGCTCAGGGATATACGGACAACGTAATGAGCGTAGAGCTCGAGTCCGTCTATACATTCATCGGCAGGATTTTCGATGAATTCATCGCCCTCCACAAAAAAGCAGGAGTACCGCTTGAAGCCATGAACATCGGAGGCGACGAAGTGCCACACGGGGCATGGAACGGAAGGAATCTCCATCCGATGTTCCTCGGCAGAGTCGCGGACATCGCTGCAGAGAAAGGTGTGAAGATTGCAGGCTGGCAGGAAGTCGCGCTGTGCGCAGATCCACGGACTGCGGAAAAACTCCGAAAAGTGATGTTCGCAAACTATGTCTGGAATACATCCGGAAACGACTCCCTCCCGTATGACATAGCCTCAAAAGGCTATCCCACAGTACTCTCGAATGTGGACTACACCTATGCAGACCAGGCATATTCAGCCAACAGGCAGGAGACCGCACACGACTGGGCATGCTTCATCGACGACACGAAATCTCTAGACATTCCTCTCCATAAAGCAGACAACGTCATCGGAGTCCAGATCCAACTCTTCACCGAAACGGTCCGCAGCTTCGACGATGTCTGCTACGACTGCTTTCCGAAAGTCACAGGCATTTTCGAGAGAAGCTGGAACATAGACTCAAGGCTCACGAAATCAGACCTGTACAGCATCATCACGGCCCACGAGATGCCTTGGTGGGACAGGAACGGCATCGCTTTCCATATCCCGCAGCCAGGCTTGGTCCGCCAGGCAGACGGCACAATAGCCACGACCTCGGCCATCCCCGGAGCCAAAGTAGAAATCACTCCGGACGGCCGCCACGCTGCCGCGTACTACCTCTCCGCCCGTAGCCCCCTCACGACATTGGAATAGTCGGTTCTACAAAAAATTGCGGGAACTTTGCTGCATTTTTCTCA
>Ga0129315_1000814_pt1 | contig 17885 bp, 18 predicted proteins | sample Cm827metagenome_FD_94432 | JGI IMG/M metagenome (GOLD analysis project Ga0129315, IMG submission 94432) | Eastern black-and-white colobus group fecal microbial communities from Wisconsin, USA - Cm827 metagenome | ecosystem: Host-associated > Mammals > Digestive system > Large intestine > Fecal...
AACTATAACATGAAATAAGCCAGAGATGTAAAATTTGCAAGAGTAACTTCCGCGTAAGGATTTGCCAAAGTTACTTCAGCCTTTGTGATAGAGCGACCGGAATTTACTTTGACAATTGAGAAATAGGATTCCGTTAAAGAAATCTCACCAAACGCACTCAGAACCAGAGGATAAATACCGATAATCGCAACCGGAATAAAAAGCAATGTGGACAATGCATAAAACTTACCCAACACAATATCCGAAACCCGGATCGGTGCCGTTAATAAAAACTGATCGGTTTTCTGCTTCCGCTCCTCAGCGAGAATCCGCATGGACAGGAGCGGCACACTGAAAAAGAACAGGAAAATGACTGCCGACAGCGCATAGCCAATATAGGGATAGCCCATGAACAAATCATACGCCGTGAAATAAATACCAAACAAAAACAGCGTCACACCAATAAACAACGGCCCCACAAACGAATGAAAATAAGACCTTAATTCCTTCTTATAAATTGCCAGCATCTTCCTCACCTCCCTGAACGTCTTCCTGATTTTCCGGCTCCTGATCTTCTCTGTCGTGATCTGTCGCTTTTCCGAAATCAGCCGAATCGCTTTCTTTTTTCTTCCTATGTAAAAATGAACCTGCCTTTCCCGATTTTTCCTGCTCCAGAGTCTCCTTCACAGCAGCTTCCCCTGTCAGTTCAAGGAACGCTTCTTCCAGTGAATCTTCCTTACGGCAAAGCGACAGGATCGGCATTCGGGCATCGGCAAGCGCATAGAACAGATCGCGGCGGATGTCGTTTTCTGCCGAAGTATGAAGCTTTACCTTCGTAATTTCCGGATGCTCTCCCTCAACCAGTTCAAAGGATTCCACTTTTTCAAACTGCTGAAGCAGTTCCGTAAGCTCCTGTGGAGTCCCCTCAACCTCCAGCTCCAATAATGCATCCTTTTCCATCTGATGAATCAGCTCTTCGGAGGTTCCTCTTGCCACCATTTTCCCTTTCGAGATAATCATGATTTCATCACAGACCGCCTGTACCTCGGACAAAATGTGGGAGCTTAAAATCACCGTGTGCTTTTCCCCCAGCTTCCGGATAAGCTCACGGATTTCAATGATCTGCTTCGGATCAAGGCCAACCGTAGGCTCATCCAGAATAATAATGTTAGGATAACCGAGTATCGCCTGTGCAAAGCCGACTCTCTGCCGATACCCCTTTGACAGGTTGCGGATCAGGCGGTGTCCCATGTCTGCAATCCCGGTCATCTGCATGACCTCCTCCATCTGCGTCTTCCGCTCCTGCTTCGGAATCTTCTTAATTTCTGCCGCAAAGGTCAGGAACTCTGCCACCGTCATATCCGGATAAACCGGTGGAATCTCCGGCAGATAACCAATACACTGCCTGGCCTCCTGCGCATCCTTCATCATATCAAACCCATTGATCCGAACCGTCCCCTCCGACGGTGCAATATAGCCGGTCATGATATTCATGGTCGTACTTTTTCCTGCACCATTGGGACCTAAGAATCCATAAATCTTTCCCTCATCCAGTTGAAAAGTCACATGATCAAGTGCCATATGCTTTCCATACACTTTTGTCAGATTTTCTACTTCAATCAATCGAAAAGCCTCCTTTACAAATTTGGTCTGATAACACTGTATTGGGAAAATGTGATAAAAGAACAAAGATTTTGTGAAAATTATGTGTTTTCCTATTTGTACCGACCGGGGAATTGATTAAAAGACCTGGAAAGTTACAGTTCAGCCATGCCCATTCATAAGCTGCCGGATTGTACAGATTAGCTAACAAATATACGTGTTTTCCGGCATGGCTTGACAGGTCTGTCAGGATATGATACGGTCGAAGGACGATCCTCCATGACTCCTCTGTTCACAATTTCCGTGACAGCATGGATATCAGGAAATAACCCTATTAACAAACTGCTGTAGTGAACAGTTACCTTCTTACAATACTTATGAAACAGAACTCTTACGAACTGAAACAACATATTTTACAGGTATGGAAGCTGAGTCTTCCGGCCATTCTGACACAGATTACCACGATTGTGATGCAATACATTGACTCTGCCATGGTAGGGGCACTGGGCGCCAATGCCTCTGCTTCCATCGGACTTGTTTCCACAACGACGTGGCTCTTTGGAGGCGTTACTTACGCGGTTTCTGCCGGATTTTCCGTACAGGTAGCCCACCACATCGGTGCCGGTGAGGAACAGGAAGCCCGCAATGTGGAGCGGCACGGCCTTCTCACTGCTTTGTGTCTGTCGGGAATTTTGTGTCTGACCGGGATTTTACTAAGTCCGCACCTCCCCATCTGGCTGGGCGGCAGTGAGGATATTATCCGGAATTCCTCCGCTTATTTTCTGGTATTTGCACTGATGGTTCCCTTTTCGCAGTTAAATTCACTATCCTCCTCATTTCTGCAATGCAGTGGGGATATGGTTACTCCAAGTATCCTGAATGCTGCGATGTGTATTCTTGATGTGATCTTTAACACCCTGCTGATTCCGCACTTTGGTGTCATGGGCGCCGGTATGGGAACAGCACTTGCGTGTGCCGTAATCAGCCTCACAATGGCATGGCGCTGCTATTTCTGTAATCCCGCCCTTTCCCTGAATCGTAGGGAAAAGGGAGCCTTTGAACGGAATATTCTGCAGAAGGCATTGAAAATCGGAACGCCTGTCGCTGTTCAGGAAATTGCCATGAGCGGGGCACAGGTCGCATCGACTATGATTATTGCTCCTCTGGGTGCAGTTGCAATTGCAGCTCATTCCTTCGCCATTACCGCAGAAAGCTTTTGTTATATGCCGGGATATGGCATTGGCTCTGCCGCTACCACCTTAGTCGGCAGAAGCATTGGTGCAAAGAAAGATACTCTTGCCCGGCGGTATGGGATCATCTGTACCGTTATGGGTGCTGTTTTTATGGGGATGACCGGACTTCTGATGATGTTCCTGTGTCCTCTTGTCTTCCGGGTGCTCACTCCCGATCCCAATGTCCGTCAGCTTGCCACACGGGTTCTGCGGATCGGACTGCTGGCAGAGCCTTTGTACGGAGTCTCTATCGTTGCTGCCGGTGCTTTACGCGGAACCGGGGATACCTTTATCCCAAGTCTGATGAATCTTGGAAGCATCTGGATCGTACGGATCGGACTGGCAATGCTCCTGGTTGGCCCGCTCGGCCTTCAGGGTGTATGGATTGCCATGGCCACAGAGCTGTGTGTCCGTGGACTTCTGATGCTGTACCGCCATAAAACAACTCCATATTATAAGAAAATGCCTACAGCCGGCCCGTTCTAAGTTCCATTCAAGCTGCTCTTTTGAATTCAAGCTGCTCCTCCGGCTTGCTTTCACTCAAAAAAGGGGTGCTCTCCGTAGAGAACACCCCTGTCTGTTTATTTCTTATGCTGTTTTAAGAGCTCCGTCCTGCCGGTTATCCTTCAATGGAAATCCGTTTCTTGCTTTCAACTGCCTTGGCTTCCTTCTTAGGAACATCCAACTGCAGGATACCATTCTCGAATTTACCATGAATGTCATCTTCGGAAATGCCGTCACCGACATAGAAGCTACGGCTCATCGAACCGCTGTAACGCTCCTTGCGGATGTAGTTGCCCTTCTTATCGGTTTCATCCTTATCAAGACCCTTCGCTGCGGAAATGGTCAGGTAACCATCCTCCAGCTGAACCTCGATTTCATCTTTCTTGAAGCCGGGCAGATCTACGATAATTTCATATCCGTTGTCCAGTTCCCGGACATCTGTCTTCATTACGTTCTTCGCATGTTTACCATACAATTCCTTGCTTACATCCGGAAATGCAAATCCATCCATAAAGTCATCAAAAATATCTCTACCAAATACGCTAGGCATCATCATAAGTCATTCCTCCATTCTCTTGACATTCGCAGGAGCTCCGTGGGATGAACCATTCACCTTCACGATCTCACTGCTCATGAAACCTATGTCTTATTATTATGATTACAGAACGAAGAATTTTGATTCATCAGAATGAAACTTTCTTTCGGAGAAGCTCTTCTGATTGATCTCCTTTCCTTTGTTCTAAGTGTAATATAACACCTATTATTAGCAGTGTCAAGAGGTGAGTGCTAATTTTTTGTGAACTTTTTGTGAACTCTATGAGCCTTTAAAATGGTGAAAAGAACGTCCTTACATGTGATGTCTTGAAATCCACAACACGAATGTTTCCCAACGTATTTCGTATCCAGTAATCCCACATACGGATATAATTCTTTTTCGTTTTTTCCTTGATATTCTTTGTTCATGTTCATCACTTTTAGAGCAAAAGAAAAGACGTAAGCCACATTTCTATGACTCACGCCTTACTTTGCATTTATTCAATTTTAATATTGTTCCAAAAATTCTTTCATTGTGAGAATCTCTGGTGTTTCGACATCCAACACCAGAAAGTCTTTATCCCCAGTCAGAAATACATCAATCCCTTCCATAATTGCAGTTGCAAGTATCGGGGAATCTTTTACATCTCTCATTTCCGGAAACTCATTCAAATCCAGTTCTTTCGGTGTATAGACCAGTTCAAATGGTAATTCCATGAAAAAGCGGTCAAGGAATTTTCTTTTTGCCGGAAATTTACGCTCCGTTACAAGTCGTAATTCTTCAATTACGTAATCACAAACTACTATCTGATGGCTTTCTGTTAGTCTTCTTGCCAGTTCTCTGGTCTGTGCAGAAGGAAAGAAGATCATGGAAATAAAGATGTTGGTATCAAGCATTATCCGCAAATCAACGCCCCCTTACTTCCTTCCGGATTTCTTTCATATATTCCTGCATATCTTCTTCTGTTTCAAATCCAGCCTTTTGTGCTTCACCTGCAAAGGCATCCTCTGCACGTTTAAATGCAAGCATTGCAGAGTTTTCAAAATAAAATCTTCCGTTTTCTTCAAGAATGACAATTTTATCGCCAGTTCTCAATTTTAACTTGTTCCTTACAGATACCGGAATTGTAATCTGCCCTTTACTGGAAATTTTTGCTACTTCCATAATCATCATCCTTTCATTGATTACTTTGTTTTCTTTACTTTCTTTACATTTTTATTATACGCAATCAACGCAAAAATATCAATTCGATTTTAATCATAAATCATTTTTTGACCACAAATTTACGACAAATCTGACACTGCTTTACAATACCAGACATAATGACCGATGCCCTGGGAAGCCTGTAAAACAGGCATTTCTTTCATACACAGGACAGGACAAAAATCGACTTCCATTATTAAGAGGTGAGTGCTAATTTTTTTGTGAACTTTTTGTGAACTTTTTGTGAACTCTATGAGCCTTTAACTATGAGCCTTTAAGAATGATAACCTGTTACTCAGGTACCTGTGATGAGATTTTTTTCCAGACAATAGTAATAAACTCCATCCTCCTCTACCGGTCTGCATATGGCAGCTGCTCTTGCCTTGACTTCATCCCTGGCATTACCCATTGCCACACCTGTACCCACAGCTTCCAGCATCTCAATATCATTTTCTCCATCGCCGAAGGCAATCGCTTCCTCTTTTGAAAAGCCATAATAATCGAGTACTGCATTTACAGCATTTCCTTTTCCGCAATTCAATGGAATAATATCCGCAGCTTTATCCCACCATGCAGTTATCTGCGTTTCTTTGGTCCCCTCTAAAATCTGATCGTACTCTTCTTTTCTGCACGAACACATTATCTGATAAATATCGTCCTTACATAATTCATCAAAATTATCTGCAATTGTGAGTATTTCATTTCCGAATCTGAAATACTGCTCCAGATCCTGATCTGTACCATTCGTAACAATAAAATGCTCATTGCTGATTGCCGCTGCCCTGTTCATTTTTTTAAGATTCCGGATGATTTGCTGCTTATCATGATGATTCAGAGGATTTTTGAAAATAATTTTCTCTCCAACCGTCACATAAGAACCATTAAAAGTCAGCAGAACATCAAACGTGACATCCTGAAATGCAGGAATCGAAAGATAACCTCTGCCAGTTGCCATACATAACAGGATTCCTTTTTGGCGAAGAGAGTTTAATGCTTTAGCTGTTTTCTCTGTGAGTTCCCTATGACCCATTTTCAGCAATGTACCATCAATATCAAAAAAAGCTATTTTTATCATTCCGTCACCTCTGGTAGAAACTATTTTCCGCAACACCGGGAAGTAATGTATAAATCGGACACCCTATTTATCTATCTCTTACTTATATTTACTCCCGGGATAAAGCTCTATACTATTTACATGAATCACATTGGTTCTATCGGTGTCTTTATAATAGCATCTTTCCCCTGTTTTTGTAATATAACTTTCCTGTTATTTTACCTTCCATCTCTTTTGTCCTCCTTTTCCGGTAATGCATTCTTTCCTTTCCGCTCCCTTAACCCACGTTCCCTGTCCCGCAATCTGATACAGCATAACGTAACCGCAACTGCCAGAACAAAGGAAACAACACTCACAAGCACGTAGCTGCCTGCATCTTTATACAGCAGGACAGAACCGTACATGCCCTGAGCCGCCATCTGTGTATGCCCTGCCACCACATGAAGCATTCCTGCAAGAAAGGCGAATAAAACCATGCACGCCGCAGACAGTCCATAAATTCCATGCCTCTGCTGCTGACAGTTTCTTTCATAAATTCGTCTTTTTACCAGTTCCACCCGCTTTTGATTATTGTACATAGAATGTGTCACCTCCTTTTCAAAGCCTTATTTATAAGGGTTTCAATCCTGCATTATTTCCTATCTGTTTTCTTCCATTTCCGAAATCCCAGATGTAAGCCAAGTCCGATCACCAAAGCTCCTGCACAAATGCAGATAACCGGGATCCAGCCGCCACTGTGGGAGCTGTCCTCTGACGGCAGATTCACACTGTCCTCCGCCTTTGAGTCATTGACTGCGGGGTTATTGTCTGCTGGATTATTCTCCACTGTTGATTTCTGATCATCCCCGGTATCCTCCGTTCTTTGATCTCCTGTGACTTGATCCGCCGTGACCTGGTCTTCCGTGCCTTGATCTTCCATGGTTTGGTCTTCTGTGCTCTGATCCTCCGTATCCTTCTGTGTGTCCGATGAACCCGGTTCGTAAGCTCCGATAAGAGATTTTCCGTTGTCTTTCCTTACGGTCTTTGCGTTATCGCCTGCTATAAGCTGTGCCGGAACTGCCTTCGGTTTGGAATTTTCACCGGTCTGCTCTGCCTGCTTGATCCAGCCTGCATAAACCGTCCTGTTTCCATCAAGCCGGATTTCCGTAATGGGCTGTGTCAGATTCCGATCCGCATACCAGCCGCTAAATTCATAACCTTCACGGGTTGGCCGGTAGCCGGAAAGATTAATCATATGTCCTTTCCATGCGCGAACTGCTTTGATACTGCTTCCACCACAGGTATCAAAGGTCAGGGCAGGATAGCTCACCGGAGCTGTGCCACTGCTTTCCTTCGTATCACCTGAATTGTCATGGTTTGTATTATCATGGTTTGCGTCATTATGTTCTGTTTGAGCTGGGGTTACCGGCACTGTATTTTGCTTCCATTTCGCATAAAAGGTCTTATCTCCTGTATCGGTTCTGCTGATTTCCGTAACAGGAGCGCCGGAGAAGCCGCTGTCCTCATACCAGCCTTCAAGGGTATAGCCTCCGCGGGTGATGTCACCTGCTCCCGGCAGAGCCGCACCCGTGCCACAGGTATAGTCGGTTACATCTTTGCCGTCTGCAATCTTGCCTCCATTTGTTTCCAGCTTCACGATATAAGTATTGGCTGACCACTTCGCATAGAGGGTCTTATCTCCTGTATCAGTACTGCTGATTTCCGTAACAGGAGAGCCGGAGAAGCCGCTGTCCTCATACCAGCCTGCAAAAGTATAGCCTCCGCGGGTGATGTCACCAGCTCCCGGCAGAGTTAATGATGTCCCCCCGGTATAGCTTTTAATCTCCTTACCAGGTGCAATCGTTCCTCCATTTGTTTGCATTGTCACCTGATAAACTTTATTCCAATGAGCCTCAAGCTTCAGATTATCTGTAACATTATCACTGAAATCCCACTTAGGATTTGAATTTCCAGACACATACCAGCCTTCAAATTCATAACCGTCCTGCACAGGAGCTCCGGGATCCTGCGCTTTCTGTCCACGAAGAACTTCCTGTTGAGGAATTGATCCGCCTCCTTTTGTATCAAATTCAACCGTAACTTTTGCGCTGTTCTCGATTTGACAACTCCCATCCACGGCGCCGCTAAATATACCGCCTTCTATCTTACAGTTCTTCACGAATCCCTTGAAAGTTGTCATTGAAGCAGCAGATTTCTCAGTACGTATCGTCAGCTTATCATTTGGATATGTATGTATTGGCAGGTTTCCTTCCACAATTCCTCCATTTGCATATAATACTGCATCTGGAATACTAAGTATCAACTTATAAAATTGAATATTACGTTTAATTGTTCCTCCATACAGATAGAATTCAGCAGTAGAATAATAAGTGATGATGGAATCTATCGTTCCTCCATAAATCCTGAGTTTCGCACCCCAATTAAGGTAAATTCCCATCTTCGATCCAGTAATAAGTTTTCCATCCTGCTGACTTGTATTTTTTATATTCAGTTCATTTGAGGATACCAGTAATATTCTATTGTCGCCCATCTCCAGCTTATGACCATTCAAATCCAATGAAACAGTGTAAGGACTCCCCATCTCTCCAATTTGAAGTTCTCCATCCAGCGTTATATCCTCTCCCAGACGGTAATTTCCAGCCGGAAGTCTATAAACATCGCCGCCGGAATTTGACTTTCTATAATTTCCAATAGTATTCTGCTTCAGTTCCTCATCTCCATGATTATTGGGCGCCATAACAATTGGCAGTCCATTTGCTCTCAACGTATTTTCAACATTTATGCCGGAACTTTCTTCGCTACATACATGAGTACATGCTGTCGGCTGGGCTTCTTCGGATTCCATTGCATCATTTCCGGACACCGTACCGGTTCCGGTGGTCTGCGGATAGCATTCTGATGTGTGCTCATGAACGCAGTTTTTTGTCAGCGTATCACAGGCCTCGGTATATTCATGTGTCTGCGCCTGCACTTCCTCCTGCTGCTGCTTTTGCCCCTGCTCCTGGGTCTGCCTCTGCTTCTGGGTCTGCTTTTGTTCCTGGGGCTGCTTTTGCTCCTGCGTCTGCTTTTGCTCCTGCGTCTGTTTTTGCTCCTGTTTCTGCTCCTGTTCCTGTTTCTGCTCTTGCTCCTGCGTCTGTTTTTGCTCCTGGGGCTGCTTTTGCTCCTGGGTCTGCTCTTGCTCCTGCATCTGCCCCTGTTCCTGGGGCTGCTTTTGCTCCTGTTCTTGTTCCTGCATCTGCTTTTGCTCCTGGGGCTGCTTTTGCTCCTGCATCTGCTCTTGTTCCTGTTCATACCCCGCTCCTGTTTCAATCGGTTCTGCCGCCCATACCGGCACTGATAATAATGTTAAGAGCATGCTCATACTCAGCATTATTACATGAATTCGTTTTGCTCTTTTTCTCATTCAGCACTGTCCTCCCCTTACTGTAATGCATTTTCGTAACATTAAAGCTGTTACGCATTTTCTAAGATCCTATATGTTCTATATATACTTAGGTACAAAAAATCCCAAAAACTCTCACCCCAATTTGTTTTTTTACAGAAGGCTTTGATCGTTTCTCAATTGTCAAAGTAAATTCCGGTCGCTCTATCACAAAGGCTGAAGTAACTTTATGCCCTTGTATTCCACTTCCATTTCAGACAGAAAAAGACGGAAGCCACATTTCTATGACTCACGCCTTTTCATCTACATTTTTCGGTTTTTCTCTCTGGCTTCCGGATAATTTTGGACTTTTTTACGCTTTTTCTGTGCTTTATGTCCATTTTCTCCTGCTCAGCTCCGTATTTCTCTTTGGCTTCCGAGTGATTTTGGACTTTTTTACGCTTTTTCTGTGCTTTATGTCCATTTTCTCCTGCTCAGCTCCGTATTTCCCTCTGGCTCTCGGATGATTTTGGACTTTTTTACTGCTTTTCTCGGCTTTATGTCCATTCTCAACTGCTCAGTTCCGTATTTCCTCTGGCTTCCGAGTGATTTTGGACTTTTCCCTTGTTTTTCTCTCTTTTATATCCATATGGAAGAGTATAGAAGTCTCCAGACTGCGATGCGTTCGGAAGTCTCCAAACTGCGACGAGTTCAGAAGTCTCCGGACTGAGAAATGCTGCACTGAGGCGGACAAAAAGGTCAGCTATCATTTGGCCGGCAAGAGAAATTCATAAGTCAGAATAACAGTAACCTTCCCGGAATCCAGAATCTAGAATGCAGAATCTGAAATCCAGAATCTGGAATCCGGAATCCCTGATTACAACCTTTTTGTTCCAAAAACTGCTTTCCCGACTGCCATCAGCAGAACCGGCAGAACGTAGGCAATATACTGTGCCGTGCTACCATAGGCAATCAAAAGATTATAGATTGCATGAAACGTGATGGCAGCCCCTAATAGTCCACAGGTTCCGGCCACCTTCAGCCACGTGCGCTGCCACGCATATGCAAGTCCGGCTCCAACAATCACACCACAGATGACATGCATCGCTCCCGTTCCGAATCCCCGGAAAAAAATAAGTAAAAAATGTCCGGCTCCATTCTGAGTTAAATAGCAGACATTTTCAAATGTTGCAAATGAAACCGCAATGGTGATTGCCGCATTTTTGATTCTTGCCGGTTCAGGTTCGAACACCAGCAGATAAAACAAAAGAGGAAGAAGCTTCATCACCTCCTCCGTCACCGGAGCAATTTCCACGGCAGCCGCCAGTGCATCTGTCTGATAGATTGCCGCAAAGAAGGTATTAATATAAGCAGAAAACAGACACGCTCCCATTCCGGCAATGCAAAAAAGAAAGAAACGAAGCTGCTTTTTCCCCATACAAAGCGCTGCAATCAGCAGCGGTGACACCATACAGATAAATACATTTTCTATGTAGGTCATGATTCCACCGCCTTTCTCGTTGCCGGGAACAGCCCAAACAGGCTGATTGTCAATAGAATATCCATCCAGAAATATGGATTTCCGATGGAATCACTCCGCCAGAAACATCCCGTTGTCCACAACGCATATTCTGCGGCAACATATGAAAGAATCCCGATATGAAAGTACTGCATGTTATGCGCCTCTCCCACCTGTTTCCTTGCGAAAATAAGTCCCCGTATGGAGCAATAGGAAATGACCATCATCATCCCACACCACAACAGATTCGACAGGATATCCCCGTAAAAGCAATAAAGTATACACAACGGAACCCCGATCAGTACAGAAAGCCATGCCGCCCGGCACGGAAAAGTTCTTTCTTTTTCATCCGACAGGACATATTGCAGAATATGAAGAAAAATAACACTTGCAATCCATCCAAACTCTGATACATAAAACACCTGGGGCGTTTTCAGAAATAAAATCAGATAAAGTGTCCAGTAAAGAGAGCCCAGTGCAAAGCATCCATAAAAACAGGTGAGCAGAAAATATACCTGTTTACGGCTCCGGCGATAATAAATCCCCGAAAGACAAACCCCAAGCAGCGTAACCAGAAACTGCAAAACATTTTCAATCAGCTCCATCCTCTTCATCCCCCTTATCCCCGGTATTCTGCTGTGTCTTATTCAAGTGATGGACACGGACGCCGAGAATCGTAACGCACACACCAAGAAGGAATGCCACCAGTCCTATGATTATGTAAGAAAGGGCATTGCTGTTATGGAAGATGCTTGCCGTCATCCCATAGTGGGAATAGCTGTCCGTACTGATTTGACCGGCAATCCCCGGCATAAAAGCGGACAGACCTGCAATAACCAGAAGACTTGCTGCCACAACTGAAGCCATAACAATCCGGCTCCGCTGCAGCTCTTCCTGCCTCTTGTTCTGCTCTATCCGGCGCTTTACTTCCGCAACCCGTTCTTCATTACTCCGCATCTGTAATTCCCTCCCGTTCCAATAATCCCCGCAGGCTCGCTTTTCCTCGGTACACGATATTGGTAATCTGCTTTACCGTTTTTCCCATAATCTCAGCCGCCTGCAGATAGCTCATGCCCTCGAAATAAATCAGGTAAAGTGCCTCCCGATAGGTGGGATTCAACTCGCGCATACATAAATGAAGGATCCAGTTGCGCTCCTTTGTCCGTACAACCTCCTCCACTAAGATTTTTCCTTCCGGTTCCTCAACCAGATCATCCATGCTGAAGGAGTGCCTCCGCCTGCTTTTATGCCGCAGCGCCATATGACGCGCCGCCTTATACATATATGCCTTAAGTCCGCCATCCCGTATGGATGGCTTTTTCGTAAACAAATAGGAAAAAACATCAATCATCAGGTCTTCTGCCTCATGAAGATCGTGCAGATAGCCATTGATATATAAAGTCAGGGAATTGCCGTACTTCTGCATCAGGCTATCCAGCCCTGTTTCATCCCCGCTTAAGTATTGCCTGTATAAGTCTTCATCCTTTTGCATTGAAAAATCCTTCATCATAAGTAATGTATTCCTTCCAGCAAATCCCCTCCGCAGCCGCCCCGACTGCTTTAGTTCATTATATAAAGTTCATTTTTGAATGTCTACTAATTTATACCTTTTAAAATATTGTAATTTCAGCTTTTTCTTACGCAGCCTGACAGCAAGTGTCCGGCTGCTGTATGAACAGTAACGATAATTCCGATATCGGGATTGCCTGCCTTACAGAAATGATTGTAATTTCTCCTTCCGGCACATATAATGAGGTTGAAATCAACTTTCACGTAATATGTGAAACGGATTCCGGCTGCAAACTGACAGACGCATCCATAACATCCCCTCTAAAGGAGTAACCGGCATGGCAAAAGAAGCACCCTGGAAGAACCGCATACGATCCGTTATTTTACTGGCACTTTTTTATTTTCTTTTTCTCGGATCGGAATACCTGTTTGATAACAGTATTATTTATCATACAGATTCTCATGGTGTCGTCATCGCTCAGAGCTATATTTTAGGAATCAGCACTCTGGGTTTTCTTTTTTATCCTGTTTTTAAATACCTTGCCGTTAAAAAAGCTGCCGGTTTGAAATACTTGGGTATCTTTTTCTGTTTTCTGGTTGGTACTGTATGCTATTTCCTTATAAACCGGCACCCCGGTTATGCACTGACTCTGACTGCAGGCTGTGTCCTCTTTTTTCTGCTGGGAATTCTTGGCAGTTCCATACATTACCTGTGTTCTCTTTTATTGATTCAGGATTCTCTTCTGCCCGCTGTCGTAGGATTCGGCTATGCCTTTGGTATCCTGCTTCAATTTATCAATAATAATTTCGTATCCAATACTGCAATCAGTGCACTGATTCTGAGTCTGTCACTGGTTTTACTGTTGTTTCTGCTGACCCGGATTCGCTTAAAACATACTGTCAGAACGGATACACCCTTAAAAACCCGCATTCTGACTCTACACCCGCTGCGTACCGGACTTCTTCTTGCCGGTACCATTGCACTGATGACCTGTATCTTTTCCACCCTCGACAGTGAAATGACGCTGCTGCATGCATCCGGAGAACTGAATCTCGGGAGTCTTCCCCGCCTGTTGCTTGCACTTAGCGGAATCTGTGCCGGAATCCTGTTTAGTAAAATCCGTGAAAGGTATCAGAATCTGTTCATGTTCTGTGTCATGCTCTTCTCTACCATCTGCGTAGTTTTGCTGCAGGTCGACGGAAGTATCCTCATTTCCTGCATTATCTTCTATCTGTCTGCCGGAATCTTTGCGGTTTATTTTACGGTCAGCTTCATGAGCCTGTCCTATCACACCAGGGTTCCGGAGCTCTGGGCCGGACTGGGACGTGCCGTCAACAATCTGTGCGCCGTATGTATCAGCCGGCTTACCATGATGCTGGTTTCTTCCGGAAATCCTGCTGTTATTTACATAATAACACTTGTTATTTTTGTGGTCACCGGCATTGCACTGTTTGTTTATACAGTTCAGGCAGATACCTATGTTGCGCCTTCTGATCCTACTTTACACGCAATGGATATTTTATCTGGTTCAGCCGTTGCCAGTTCAGAGGATTCGCAACATCTCTTTTCCGGAAGCTCAGATTGTCATACGAAATCTACTGCCTCTGTCATCCCCGCTTCTCCCGGACCCTCCAGACCTTCTTCTACCTCAGACCGCGAGCTCCACTTCCGGCAGTTCAGCGACCACTTTGCTCTGACAGATCGTGAAAAAGAGGTTTTGAAGGTACTTCTTACCTCTGACGAAAACATGCAGGAACTGGCTGACCGGCTCTACATTTCCCGCACCATGCTCTATCGCCATGTTGCCTCTCTCAATAAAAAGACCTCCACGAAATCTCGGATCAGTCTGATTCAGTTTTATTATAGCTGGGATCCGGAAGATTAGTCCGGTCAGAAAGCGCATCCTTCAAATAGTTAAATTCCAATTTAATTATTCATTTTATTATAATCTAATCGATAAAACACCATTTGGAACGTTTGTAAACTTATATTCTACCTCCCCATGTGCTACATTATGAATAATCATTCAGAAGCATTCCCACTATCAAAGCATAAATCAGCTTCTGAATAATTACCGGTTACACTTTTAGATGCTTTAATTTAATAGGAGGATGTAGACATGAATTATGAAAACAGGAAAATGAAACAGTGCCCAAAGCCAAAGTGGTTTCAGGATTTAATAACGTTGGTTATCTCTTTTGCCATGGTAGTTGGGATCTTTGGTGGGATGAAGCTGGATGTAGAGGCAAATGAACATTCACTAAAATTATCGGATTTAGCCAATAACGAAGGTAAGACTAACTTTATGAATGATACTTTTACATCAGGGGATACTATTAAAATAGATGCTAATGGTACCACATATACTTCTGCCATGTGTTATTTTTATATTGAATATGGCGGTGAGAAGCTTCCTGATGAACATCTTATGTTTATGCAGTCAAAGAATTATGTGTCTACACTAACAATTCCCAGCAAAGAGACAACAACAATGCAATGGCAATGTACTAGTATAAATGATTCCGAAACACAGACTATATACTTTACCTTTGTGTTTAAGAATTCTTCATCGGATCCTTCCGATACCCCTTCCTCTCAGACCGGTTCGGAAACTGTTCCTTCCCACCAATGTAGTTTCCAGTGGGTAACGACAGTAGAGCCACAGCCGAATGCAGATGGTCTGGAGGAATATATGTGTACCGGATGCGGAGCTGTGCAGGAACAGAAATCAATTCCTGCCAGTATGGCATCAGTGAAAAATCTGTTTGGTTTCGTGAACAATGTACCTGAAAACGGTACAGTTACGACAGATTTTGGCAGACTGCACACCATCAGCGATTATCTGTTGAAGAAAATGGCAGAACGCAATGATGCCACTGTGACCATTCAGTTTGAGTACAAGAATCAGAAATTGCAGATTATCTTCCCTGCTGGAACGGACTACACTCCAATTTTGGATGATACCGATACCATGTACGGCTTCTATGGAGTTGCAGCCAAGCTTGGATTAACGGTTACAGAACGGCAATAATAATTCAAGATGTATGTTCAATCTATAAAGGGGATTTGAATACAGGATAAGGCACATAGGAATTGACCTGTGTGCCTTATTTCTAATATATTTTTAACGGCTTAAGCATGTAATTTTATATTTTTCGAGTGTTTTGTTTTATATTTTTCGAATTCGGATCCATTTTAAATGAAATGCAGCAACAGCATATACGCCGCAGTTCCAAGAAAGATGCTTAAAAAGGTACTTCTCTTAAAATGATAGCTGATCACTACAACCAGTACCGCAAGCAGCTTCTGAATACCGACTCCGGTAAAATCATCGGGTACATCCTTCAGACAGTAAATAATCAGAACCGCCATAATTGCAGAAGGAAGCATTTCCCCCAGCTTCTGCAGCCAGTCCGGCATTTTCCTTTCTCCGGAAAAAATCAGAAACGGCAGGGCACGAAGTCCGAATGTAATCGCCACGGATAACACAATGGCTGCTGCAAGCATTGGTGTACTCATTCTGCTGCCTCCTTTCTCCCTGCAAAGAACAGAATTCCGGAAACAAGAAGTAATGCCGGAAGGATGAAGCTGCTCTGTCCGAAGATCAGCAGGCACACAATTCCACAGGTCAGACCCGCCAGTGCCGGTATATGACTGGATGCTTTTTTCCACTGATCCATAAAAATAATCACAAACAATGCCGTCATGCAGAAATCAATTCCTTCCAATTCAAAGGGAATCAACTGTCCCAGCACCGCACCGACTACCGTTGCTGCCATCCAATAGCAATGGCTTAAAAGCGCAACACCGAACATCGTGTCTTCCTTTTCCTTCCGGGGAAGCTCCAACGTACAGTTCACGGCATAGGTTTCATCCGTCAGACTATGAATCATATACAGCTTCCGCTTTCCCATCCGCTTGAAATCATTTAAAAATGTCAGACTGTAAAAGCTCTGACGGCTGTTCATTAAAAGTGCTGTAATCGCAATCGTCAATAAGGATGCACCGGTACTTAAAAAGGTAATCAGCACGAACTGGAATGCACCCGTATATACGGTCATGCTCAATAACAGGGCCACATACCACGGAAATCCGGTTTCTTCCATCATAATTCCATAGGCTGCACCCAGAAAAAAGTAACTGCACATAATTGGCAGTGATTTCACGAATGCCAGTTTCCATGTTTCTTTTGAAATCTTCACTTTATATTCTCCTCATCCCCGGCAAATAAATTGAATAATTACTTCTCCGCGCGGATCAGATTCTTATAGAATTGCACTGCGCCGGGCAGACAGTTATATTCAATGCACTCGTTCAGGCCATGCATGCCCTTCATCTGCTCCGGTCCGAAAACCACAGGTGCAAAGCGGATGCAGTTGTCACATACCGGACTATAGAACTGTGCATCGGTAGCCCCGGTCATTACATAAGGGCTGGATGGCAGTCCCGGAAAGGTCTGTGCAATCACCTGTTCCATCATTCGATACCCCTCACCATGGATATCTACGGGCTTTGTATAGTCATTGGAATGGATAATTTCTGTCTCTAAACCGTATTTGGAAGCCAGATTCCTGATAATTTCAAGACTTTCCTTTTCTCCCTGATGGGGAATAAAACGCATATTGGCTCCAAGGGTTGCTTCCTGCGGAATCACATTATATGCATCGGAGCCGGACTGCATGGTAAATGCAATTGTCGTCTGCAGCATAGCTCCTGCCTGCGCACTGATCTTCGGAAGCACTGCTTTTAAGAGCGGCTTAAACAGCCACATATTTCCAAGCACCAGCTTTAAACCGAAAGAGGCATATGGTGCCAGAGAAGTAAACATGGCAGAAACCTCCGGAAGCATCTTCTTACGGAACGGTGAATGCTTCTCTACTTCGGTTACAAAAGCGGAGAGGCGTGCAATCGGTGTTCCCTTGGACGGTGCACTGGCGTGTCCTCCATTACTTCTTGCAGTAAACTTCACATCGGCTTTGCCCTTCTCAAAGACACCCACCATTGCAAAGTTTCCATGAATTCCTCCAACGGGTTCCGTAATGATGGCTCCACCCTCGTCACACAGAAGGAACAGCCGGATTCCTCTTCGCTGCAGTTCCTTTACAAGCTTTGGTGCTCCGTCTCCTGCCCATTCTTCGGTACAGGAGGATGCCAGATACACATCCGTCGGCGGCACAAAGCCTTCCGCAAGCAGTTCTTCCACTGCCTCCAGAAAAGCCATTACCGTGCACTTCGTATCCGCCGTGCCTCGTCCCCATACCTTACCATCTGCAATATCTCCGGAAAAAGGAGCATGAATCCACTCTCCCTCTGCCGGAACGACATCCTGATGACTCATCAGAAGGATCGGCTTTTCGGACGATTTTCCCTTCCAGTAATATAACAG